>Ga0209579_10003276_pt1 | contig 11872 bp, 13 predicted proteins | sample Coa_R1_2_FD_187152 | JGI IMG/M metagenome (GOLD analysis project Ga0209579, IMG submission 187152) | Surface soil microbial communities from Centralia Pennsylvania, which are recovering from an underground coalmine fire - Coalmine... | ecosystem: Environmental > Terrestrial > Soil >... | reverse complement strand
TTCGACAGACCCTGGGCGATCAGTTCGATCACTTGCCGGAGTCGCGACGTGATTTCGGTGGGATCTACGAGTGCCTGCATGGGCGGCACCGTAGGGAACCGCGGGCGGTCACAACATTCGCCGAAGGGTGTATTCGGCCGGGAGAGACCGCTAGACCGCGACCCGGCGGCGGGCGACGAACGAGGCCTCATGCCCCCGGTCGTTCGCCTCATGGAGCCGAGCCTCGTCGAGCGCGCCGATCCGGAGCAGGAGGTCGAGTTCGTCCCGGAGATGCGTCCGCATCATCTCGGGGCCGTCCGTGGCGATCGTGAACGGCACCCCGTGCGCCGCGAACGTTCGAAACGTGTCCCGCACCGCTGCCTCGTCGGGCAACGCCTTCGTCAAGAGGTTCGACGTGGGGCAGATCTCGAGCGTGATGTCGGCCTCTCTGATCGCGTCCATCAGCGCTTCGTCCCGCGCCGCGAGGATCCCGTGGCCGATCCGGTCGGGGCGGAGCGTCTCGACGACTTCGGAGATCTCCTCCATGCCGTACGCGCCGCCCTCCTCGCCGACGTGGATCGTCACGCCGAGCCCCGCATCGCGTGCGACCTCCACGTGCTCGCGGATCTGCATGTAGTCGTACCGTGCGCCCCCCGGCCTCGGGCCGGCGATGTCGATGCCCACGATCCCGCGGGACGCATACCGGATCGCCTTGTCGACGATCACCATGTTCTGATCGGCGCTGAACGTCCGGTCCATCATCAGGATGAGACCCGCCCGCACCTGCGGGTACTCGAGCGACGCGAGGTCGAGCCCGCGTGCGGCGGCCAGGATGATGTGGTCGAGGTCACGCTCGCCGCCGCGGTTTCGCTTCATCGGGTTGAAGCGCAGCTCGAGCGTCGTGATGCCCTGCGAGCGGTACGCGCCGCCGATCGCAGCGTGGACGCTCCGCTCGACGGCGAGCGGTGAGCTCTGGATCAGCTCCGTCAGGTGGTAGATGCGGTCGAGCGAGTCGAGGTCGGGCACCCCGCGCGGATCGCTTACCGTCACGAGGCGGTCGAACTCCCAGTAGTCGCGGGTGGGGAGCGCGATCCCTTGCTCGTGGGCGAGGCTCCACATGATGTCCGAGGCAACGGAGCCGCCGAGATGAGTGTGCAGCTCGGCCAGGCCCTCCTCGAACACGGACCGATGCTAGTGGACGCGCCCGCAGATAGCGATCAGGGCCTGCCGGCTGCAAACCGTCGCATCGCCGCGTCCTCAGTCGCGCCCCTGCCGTTAGGTATGGGCGCTCCCTGCGTCCTTGCGCTGCTCGGTTTTCGCCCGGCAGAACCCAGACCGAACCTACGGGCACGTCCACTCCCCGCCATTACGATCAGCGCCGGTGGGCTCGCTGCCAAGACGCCTGGACCGGCTGCCGCAGCAGTACTTCGTGACGCTTTTGGCGCAGGTTGCCGCCGCGTCCGGCGACGACGGACCGCCTCTGGTCGACCTCGGCCGAGGAAACCCCGAGGTGGGCCCGCCGCCGCATGTGGTCGACGCGCTCGTCGCCGCCGCACGTCGGCCCGACGTCCACGGCTACGCACCGATCCGCGGCCTCGCCCGCACGAAGGAGGCGCTCGCCAACCGATACCGCGACGTCTACGGCGTCACGCTCGACCCCGAACGCGAGGTGGCGCTCGTTCCAGGGACGAAGACGGCGATCGTGGAGCTCGCGCTCGCCCTGGCCGAGGAGGGCGACACCATCCTGCTTCCCGACCCGTACTACCCCGACTATCCGTCAGGCCCGGCGCTCGCGGACGCGCGGCTCGAGACCTTCGCGCTCGACCCGGCCGCAGGCTGGGCACCGGACCTCGACCGCGCACCGCCGGCCGCGGCCCTGTATCTGAACTACCCCTCGAACCCGTGTGCCGTCTGCGCTCCGAACGGCGTCCTCGAGGCGGCAGTCCGTTGGGCGGAGCGAACCGGTGGGACAGTCGTCCACGACGCTGCCTACGCCGACCTCGTGTTCGACGGGCGGCAGCCGCGGAGCTTCCTCGCCGTTCCAGGCGCGAAAGAGGTCGGCGTGGAGATGTGGTCGATGTCGAAGACCTATGGGATGGCGGGCTGGCGGATCGGGTTCGTCGTGGGAAATGCGGACGTCGTGGAGAGGATCAACCTCCTCAACGATCACTGCCGCGTCGGGATCTTCGAGCCGCTGCAGGCTGCGGCGGTCGCAGCGCTCGAGGGCCCACAGGATGCCGTGGCCGAGCGCGTCGCCGCCTACCAGCGGCGGCGTGACGCACTCGCCGCGGTGCTCCCCGAGCCGCCGCGGTGCGAAGGCACGTTCTTCGTCTGGATGCAGCTTCCCGCCGGCATGACGGCAGAGCGTCTGCTCACCGAGCACCGAGTCGCTGTCGCGCCGGGTGAAGGATTCGGCCCGAGCGGCGCTGGCTGGGCGCGCCTGTCGCTCGCGGTGACGGACGATGTGATCGCTCTCGGCGCCGCGCGTCTCGCCGAAGCATTCGAGGTCGTGCGCGCGTGAAGATCGGGATCATCGTCCCGTTCTCGTGGTCGTACTGGGGCGGAGTCGTCGAGCACTCCGAGCACCAGGCGGCCGCCCTGCGGCGCCGCGGTCACGACGTGAGGCTCGTCATGGGCCACGACCCACCCGGACACTTCACACACCTGCTCCACCCGCGGACCGGCCGCCACGGCAACCTTCCCGACGGCGTGATCCCGGTCGGGCGCTCGGTGGTCGTGCCGGCGAACGGGTCGCTGCCGAACATCGTCCTGTCGCCGAGCACCGTCGGTCGCATGCGTCGAGTCCTGAGCGAGGAGCACTTCGACGTTCTTCACCTGCACGAGCCGATGACTCCCGCCATCTGTGTCGCGACGCTCGCACTTGCGCAATGTCCGCTCGTCGCCACCTGGCACGCGCACGGTGAACTCGGCTGGATGAGATTCGGCCGCAAATTCTGGGGATTCCTGATGGATCGAATCGATGCGCGCATCGCGGTGTCGCCGATGGCCGCCGAGTCGGCCTCACGATGGCTGCCGGGGGAGTACCGCGTGATCCCGAACGGCGTGCTCACGCCCGCCGAGGCGGACCCCGCGAATCGCGATGACGCGATCGTGTTCGTCGGCCGCCACGACCCTCGCAAGGGGCTGCCGACGCTTCTGCGCGCCTGGCCGCGAATTCACGCAGAGACCGGTGCTCGACTGCGGCTGATCGGCACCGACCCGCTCCAGTACCGTCTGTTGCATGCGCGTCTCCGCTTCGACGAGGCGGGGATCGACGTACTGGGGATAGTGACGAACGAGGTGCGAACCGAAGAGCTGAAGCGGGCAAAGCTGTCAGTGGCGCCGGCACTCGGCTGGGAGAGTTTCGGCCTCGTCCTGGCCGAGGCGTTCGCGTGCGCGACACCGTCAGTTGCCTCCGACATTCCCGGCTACGCCGCGGTGGCCACGCCGGAGGCCGCCTTCCTCGTCCCGCCGAACGATCCGGACGCCCTGGCCGACGCCGCGATCGCGATGCTCCAAGACGAGGAACGTCGCGTCGCGATGGGCCGCGCCGCCCGTGCACTTGCGCTCGCGAACTACGCATGGGACGACATCGCTCGCCGGCTCGAGGACGTCTACGTGGAGGTGGCGGCATGAACTTCCGCGACCGCCGGTGGCGCGCGCTGCTCATCGTTCCGGTCTTCGCCGGGGCGATCGCGCTGATCGTGTGGCGCGGTCCGAACTGGCACGACGTCCGCGACGCGTTCGCACTCGTGAGCTGGGAGTGGGTCGCGGCCGCGATCGGCCTCAACCTCCTGTCGGTCGTCGCGCGGTCGGTCGCCTGGCACACGGCGATCAAGCAGTCGCTTACGAAGCCGCACCCGCGCTTCCCGCTGGTGTTCTCGGCATTCTCCGTCGGCCTGTTCGCGAACGCGGTGCTGCCGGGCCGCGTCGGTGAGCTGGCGCGGGCGGCGGTGCTCCGGAGGCGGCTGCCCGGTCGCCGCGGCACGACGGCGACGCTGCTCGGGTCGGTCTTCGCGCATCGGATGTTCGACGTACCGCCTGCCGCAACCCTCGTCGTCTTCGTCCTCGTCGCGGCGCGGCTGCCCGGCTGGGCGCTCGGATCGATCGGAGCCGCACTCGCCGTCGGTCTCACCCTGATGCTCGTCGCGCTCGCGCTCGCGCGCCGCCAGCACCGCGAGCTCGGCGAGCTCGGCCGTGTGCGCCTTCTGCTCGCTCGGGCACGTGAAGGGCTGGCGATCATGCGCACGCCGCGTGCGGCGGCAGTCGCCGTGACCTTCCAGTACCTCGGCTGGCTCTGTCAGCTGCTCGCAGTTTGGGCGGCGTTGCGCGCGTTCCACATCCACCAACCACTGGCGGTCGCCGGTCTCGTTCTCGTCCTCATCAACGTCGTCACGATCGTCCCCTTCTGGCCCGGCAACGTCGGCGTCGTCCAGATCGCGATCGCGACGTCGCTTGTCGGTTACGGGGTTGCGTACGCGCACGGCTTCGCGTTCGGCATCGGCCTGCAGGCGATCGAGGCGTCGGTGGGTATCGGCGTCGGGACGATCTTCCTCGCCCGCGAGGGGCTGTCCTACGCGACGCTGAAGGAGATGGAGGAATCGTCGGAACCGGCCGTGGCGGTGCCGCTCGATCAAGGGCGCGACGAGGAGGAATCGCCGCCCGACGAGGTTCCGGCTAGCTCTGGTCGGCGGCGCGGGTGAGCTCCTCGATGCGGCCGTGCACCGCCTCGAGCTTCGCGGCGCACAGCCGATAGAGCTCTTCTCCACGCTCCCACAGGCGCGTGAGCTCCTCGACGCCGGCGTCGCCTCGTTCAAGCCGCTCGACGATCGTCTCCAGCTCCCTCTGAGCCTCCTCGAACGTCGGCTCGCTCATTCGACGCGTGCTCCGAAGGTTCCCTCCGCGACGAGCACCGACAGTTCGTCGCCGGGGGCGACCTGCGCGGACGACCGGACGACGTCGCCGCCGCGGCGGACGATGGCGTAACCACGTTCGAGCGTCGCAACCGGGCTCAGCGCGCCGAGTCGCGCCTGCAGTGTGTCGAGCCGTGCTCGGCGACGCTCGAGTGCGAGCAGTGGCGCCCGGCGCAGCCGCTCGTGTGCGGCCTCGGTTCTCCGCACGTGCCGCTCGGTCGTCACGTGCGCGCCGCGGTGCAGGCGTTCGCGCAGCTGAGTCACTCGTGAACGAAGCTCGGTGAGATCCGGCACGACGAGCCGCGCGGCCGCCGTCGGTGTCGACGCGCGGACATCCGCCGCGAGATCGCAGAGCGGAGTGTCCTGCTCGTGGCCCACGGCAGAGACGATCGGCACCGGGCACGACGACACCGCGCGGACGACCCGCTCGTCCGAGAACGGCAGCAGATCCTCGAAGCTGCCGCCGCCGCGGGCGAGGACGACGACGTCGACGCCGCGCCGGCACAGATCGCCGATCGCGGTCGAGATCGCGACCGGCGCCCTCGGTCCCTGCACGTACGTCTCGGCCACGAGGACGTTGGCCGGCGGGAACCGCTGCACGATCCCCGTCAGGACGTCCCGTTTCGCGGCGGCGTCGTTGCCGGTCACGAGACCGATCAGTCGTGGGAACCGCGGAAGCGCGCGTTTACGCGACTGGTCGAAGAGACCTTCGCCCGCGAGCTTCGCCTTCAGGCGCTCGAGCGCGGCAAGGTGAGCGCCGAGGCCGAAGCGCTCGATCGTGAGCGCCTTGAGCCGCAGCTCGCCGCGCTGCTCGTAGAGCTCGGGCCGGCCGAATACGTGTACGCGCTCGCCGTCGACGAGCTCGAGCCTCAGCGCGTCGAACTGGCCCCGCGGCATCTGCACCGACAAGCACGATCCGTCGTCCGGATCCTTCAGCGTGAAGAACACCGACTGCCATCGCTGCTGTCGGCGGAGCTCGGTGATCTCGCCTTCCACCCAGAGCGTCGGCAGGCGCGACAGCCAGTGTGCGATGCCCTGGTTGAAGGCGCGAACGGAGTAGACCCTGCGCCCGTCGACCTCCGTCGCCTCGACCTTCACGAGGCGATGGTATCTCTGGGCCTACAGGAGGATTTCAGCCGCTGTCTCGAACCGACAGCCCGCAGTAACGAGCTCGACGGCGACGTGCAGATCGGCCTCGGAGTGCGCGAGCTTCTCGGCGAGTCCCAGCGGGTAGCCGGCTTCGATCAGCACGTGCAGGCGCCAGGATTCGACTTTCTCGCGCTCGCTCTGTGGCTGTTCGATGGTCTGCGGCATCGTGGTCGGCCTGTTCGCCCTGTCCTAGACGAACCCTGCCCGCGAAAGTTGGTTTGGTAAGTGTTAGCTCTGCGCGGCCGGTCAGGCGCGCGCTGCGAGCTCGTCGAGGCGGCGGGTGAGCTCCAGCAGGCGACCTTCGAGCACCGTGCGCTCCGCCTCCGCGTCGTTCGCGAGCTCGTGGAGCCGCTCGCGAAGCCCCATCTCGACCTGGTGCGCGCGCTCCTCGAGCGAGCTCAGCGCCTCCTCGTGCTGATGATCGAGATTCGCGCGTAGCCGCTCGAGGCGCTCCTCGACACGGGCAGCCGCGGCATCGCCGGTCTGGTTCAGCCGATCCGCGAGGACAGCCTCCGCCTCGCGCGCGAAGCGCTCCACCGCGAGGTCGAGCTCGCGCGCGAGCCGCCGCGCCGCCTCCTCGCGTGCCGTTCTGATGGTCGTCTCGAACTGCTGCTGCGACGCTTCCGCAAAGCGACCGGTCTCACGGTCGACGATCCGCTTGAGCTGCTCCAGCTGCCGCCGCTCGATGTCGCCGATTCCCATCTGCACTCGTTGCGCGGCCTCTCCGCTTTCTCGCTCGATGAGATCGCGCATCTCGCTTTCGCGCCGCCGCAACCGGTCGGCGACCTCGTGCAGCGCACGCCGCCGCTCCGCAGCGTGCGCCTCGAGCTCGCCGTTCGCCGCTTCCGCCGCATCGTGGGCCGCCCTCGTCAGCTCGTCACGCAACCGCGCCAGTACTTCCTTCTGCTGCTCGATCTCGCTCTGAAGGCCCTCCGCGTCGCGGCCGATCCGTGACTCGAGCTCCGCCATGAGATGCCGCTGCCGCGCCTCGATGCGGTCGAGGTCGCCACGCAACCGCTCCTGCAGCTTCTCGACGTCGCCCGACCAGGCGGCCAGCCGGTTCTCCACCGCCTGCTGCGCGGCGATCAGCTGCTCTCCGAGGCGTGCCGTCGCGGAGCGCTCTCGCTCGGCGACGTCTCGGCGACGCTCCTCGGTGATACGGCGCTCCTCTGCCACGAGCATGGAAAGCGCCTCGGAGCGGAGACGGGCGAGTGTCCGCTCGAGCTCTTCCGCGCGCTGGTGGACCTCGAACGCGACGACTGCGTCGAACTCCGTCTTTCCACGCGTGATCTCGTCGTCGAGAACGCGCGCACGCGCACGCACACGCGCGAGCGCGAACGCCGATCCCGCGGCTGCGACGCCTGAGACGGCGGCGGCTGCAACGGCGACGATCGTCTCGGTGTCCACGGGTTCACGTTAGCCGCGCTGCGACGACAGCGACGGCGAGCGCGACCGTCGCAACGCACAGCAGCTGGAGCGAGCCTTCGAACGTCTCGACTCCTTCGACCGTGTTGTCTGCGCGGCGTGCCCTGCGGACAGGCGTCGAAAGCGTTCGCTGCGCCAGGCTCAGCGCAGTTGCGTAGGCCGCCGCGGCGATTGCCTCGACGCGGATCGTCTGCGCCTCGACGAAGTATCCGGTCAGCGTGGGGAAGGCTCCCCAGCCGAGCGCGAAGCCGAGGCCCGTATGCACACGGCCGCCGAGCCATTCGAGGTTGTACACCGGTACGAACACCGCACCGAAGGCGACGAAGCCGAGCAGCCCCCAACCCCACGCGTCCGCGGCGCCGACGCCGATCACCGTCGCCGCCGCGAGGCCCGTGACCGCGAGCACGACGAGGACGCTGCGCGGGATGCGCGTCTGCAACGGGCGCCCCCGCAACTCGTCGAGTGCGTGCGCCGCGACGCCCATCGCAAGGAAGAACGCCGCCAGCGCCCAGACCATGCGGTCGGTGTGGAACCGCGGGGCGATCCCCGCCCCGACCGCCACGTACGACAGGTGCCACAACGTGTACGGCGGGTGCAGGAGGGTGACGTAGTCCCTCCAGCCTCCGCTGCGGAGGGCATAGAACGCGGGTCTGACTCCGTCAGACACCGCGTCTGCGCCGGCCCCACGTGACGATGCCTCCGCCGACACTGAGCCGCCGGGCCTGCACGTTCTCGATCCCGGCATCGCCCCACATGTCGAGGAGGCGCGGCAGCGGCCACCGCTCGTAGTGCCGGCGGATCGAGCCGCCCAGGAAGCTGCCGACCTCACCCCAGCCGTCGCCGATCAGGCGGCCCGCTGCCGGCAGTCCCACCCGCACCCACAGCTCCCACGGCGGACGCCACACCCCGCGCGGAACGCCGAACTCCAGTCCAGCGATCGTCCCGCCCGGACGAACGACGCGCGCGAGCTCCCGCAACGTGGCTCGCGGGTCGTCGACGTAGCGGAGGAGATAGGTGAACGTCAGCCCGTCGAACTGGCCGTCCGCGAAGGGCAGCGAGCGCGCATCGCCCTCGAGGAGACGGATCTTCTTCGCCGCCGCGGCGAGCGCCACCCGGCGCCGGCCTTCCTCGAGCATCTCGGCGCTCGAGTCGACCCCGACGACGAAGCAGTCCTTCTGGCGGACGAGCTCGCGTGCGACGGCCGCGGTGCCCGTCGCGACGTCCAGCACGGTGTCCGCAGGGCCGGCCTCGATCCGCGACACGAGGAAGCGGCGCCACCGTGGATCCTGCCCGAAGGACAGCACGGCGCCCCAGCGCTCGTAGGTCGGCCCGAGCGGTGCAAACAGCGCCTTCGAGTCCGTCTTGTCGGCTCCGGGTTCCATCGGCTGGTTGATACCTGGCCCCCACCGGGCTATCAAGCGGCTCCCCGCCGGTGCCGATGACGGCCCGGAGTGAGGAAGGCTTGCCGGGCGCCGCGTGCCGCAGCACCGGCGCTCGGTGAGCCAATCGAAGACAAACGACACCGAGACCCCGACCATGACCCGCACCTGCCTCGCCTCGATCCTGCCGGCCGCCGCGACCGCGCTCCTGCTGTTCGCGTCGGGAGCGGGCGCGATCACGCACGGCGTGCCCGACGGGAACGGTCACCCGGAGGTCGGGGCGCTGCTCGCGCAGCAGGCGTTCTCCGATGGAACGTGGACAGAGTGCTCGGGGACGCTGATCGCGGCGAATGTCTTCCTCACTGCCGCGCATTGCGACGAAGGCGTCACACGAGTCGCAGTCACGTTCGACTCGTCTTACGCCTATCCGACCGGCACGACCTACTGGGGCACGTGGCATGCAGACCCGAGCTACAACAAGTCGCAGAGCAACCCGCAGGACCTTGCGGTCGTCGTGCTCGACCACCCGGTTCAGGGAGTCACGCCGGCGCTGCTTCCGCCCGCCGGATCGCTCTCAGGACTTTCGAAGAACCAACAGTTCACCTCGGTTGGCTACGGCGCACAAGCGGTCACGAACGGTCGCGGCGGGAAGACGTACCACTACTCGGACATGCGTTATGTCGCGGTCGGAACGCTGAACGCCGTCACCCCTTCGTGGCTTCGGGTCTCCGAGAACCCGGCGACGGGTAACGGCGGCACCTGTTACGCGGACTCCGGCGGCCCGAACTTCCTCGGCGCAGGCCCGAGCGAGACCACCGTCGTCGCCGGGACGACGATCGGCGGCGATACGACCTGCCGTTCGACCAACGTCGACTACCGCCTCGACGCGCCGTCGGCGCGCGCGTTCCTCGGCCGGTACGTCACCCTGCCGTAACCTCCGACCTCGCCGAAGGTAGGGAGAGGCCCGCGTCCGGACGCGTAGCCGCTCCCGCGCCTGAAGATTCGCCGGACGTGCCCAGTCTCGTGCCGCACGTTCGCGCCCAGCGAGCCGCAAACGCTTTCGACGGATCTGTTCCCGACAGCGGCGACGGGCCCTAGATCCGCCGCACTCGACCATAACACCGTCACTACGCTGCCTCCATGGGGCTGGACGAGGACCTCGCGAGGGTCGCGCGCGCTGCATCCGCTCACGGCAGCGTGACGGGTGTCCTCGCCGGGGAGCCGGCGGGAGCGAGCCGCCTGTACGTCGTCTCGCTCGGCGAGGGCGACGCGCGGCGCTGGCTGGTGGTCGACGACGAGGGCCGCCCGGTCGACCGCCGGACGGATGTGCGAGACGCGGCGTCGATCGTCGCGATGTGCGAGCTCGCGGGCGACATCGCCGGCGGCGGCGACCTCGCCGGTCTTCGGGGACACCGGCAGCAACTGCGAGAGGCCGAGCATCCGGAGGGAATCGACGCCGTCGAGGAGGCTGTCCGCGCGCTCGAGCGAACCGTCGGGGAGCCTCCGCGCGTGGCCACGCCCGCGTACCTCGACGCCGTCGGCGAGGCGACCCTCGCGCTCGAGAGCGCGCTGGGCGACATCTCCTCGCCGTTCGCCGAGGCGCTTCGGTCCGGTACTGCCGCCGTCGACGAGTTCGTGCGCGAGGTCGAGCGCGGTTACGCGCTCCCCCTCCGCTAGCCTGGAGGCCGTGGAAGGCGGTATGGGTTTTCCGTTCGGCGGCGATCCGGAGGATCTCCTGAGAGGTCTGCGCGAGTTCGCGGAGCAGCAGGCGGAGTCGGTGCAAGAAGCCCAGCGCGAGCAGTTCGCGACGCTGACGCTCAACACGGCCGTCGAGCTCACCGCCGCAGCGCTCTCGCAGGTTCAGGTCGCCGGCGGGGCCGACGAGCAGGCAATCGCGCTGCGTGATGCGATGCGCGTGTTGTTCCCCGAGGCGGTTGCGCTCGTCAGCGCGGCCCGCCAGGGCTTCATGCGCGAGCACTGAGAGGTCGAACCAGAATGACGTTCGTCGAGCGGGCACAGCGCGGCCGCGCGGCACAATCGCTCATTCTGGTTCGACCTCCAAGCCTCTACGTCGCGACTGCGTAGCCCACGGCGCGGTAGAGGCCCCAGCTCATCAGGCCGAGCGCCGCCGCGGCGATCACCACGTCGCCGGCGCCGAGGCGCCCTCGGCGTGCCCTGTAGAGCGGGAAGACCGCGAAGACGATCAGTTGCGAGACGAAGAGCGCGCTCAGCGACGGCCGCGTGAGCTTCTCGTCGAACGCGTCCGGGTTGATCAGGCTGAGCGCGTCGGCGACGACGAAGGGGATGCCGATCCAGAGCAGCAACCGTCGAACGGGAACTCGGAGCACGGCGTGCAGGAGTCGCGACAGCGCGATGTACTCGGCCACGATGACGCCGCAGACGCTGATCGCGGCGCCGAGCCCGACGAGAACCGCGAGGGGTCGTCCGGAGTATGCGGACGCGATCGAGTAGCCCGGTAGCGCGGAGAAGCGAAGGTCGTCCGGCACTCGAGCAAGCGGAAACGTCGCGAAGAGCAGATAGACGCCGACGATCGCCCACGCCGCAGCCAGGCTGCCGCGGACTGTCCGTTTCCCTCCGCGCACTTCGGCTCCGAGGAAGAGCGGGAGGCTGCCGCACACGAAGAGCAAGGCCACGTTCGCGCTCCCGCGTGCGAATGCATGCGTGCCTGGAACATGGGTGAACGACGAACGCGCCGCACCGTGGTGGGACAGCTCGACGGTTCCGAGAACGAGCATCAGTGCGAGCTGCGCTAGAGCGGAGACGAGCAGCGCCCAGAGAACCGGCCTGAGGCCGGTGAGTACGAGTGCGACCAGGCCGATCGGCACGGCGACCTCGAGGACCGGCCGCCATGAGTGGATGCCCGGGAAGGCGACGGGCAACATCTCGTAGACGACGTCCTTGACGGTGTACGACAGGTACAGGAAGTAGCTGAAGGACCACACGGCCGCCTGCACCAGCGCGAGCCGGCGGCCCGCCGCCGCCTTGACGAAGACCGCGAGGCCACCG
>Ga0209579_10003273_pt1 | contig 11877 bp, 9 predicted proteins | sample Coa_R1_2_FD_187152 | JGI IMG/M metagenome (GOLD analysis project Ga0209579, IMG submission 187152) | Surface soil microbial communities from Centralia Pennsylvania, which are recovering from an underground coalmine fire - Coalmine... | ecosystem: Environmental > Terrestrial > Soil > Unclassified... | reverse complement strand
GAGCGCGTACCGCAACCCCCGGCTCTATCGCGGGCGCGACGTGCTCGTCGTCGGCGCGGGCAACTCCGGTGCGGAGATCGCCACGGACGTCGCCGAAGGGGGAGCCTCGCGCAGCCGGCTGTCCGTCCGCACGCCGCCGCAGATCGTCCGGCGCGCGGCCGCGGGCATTCCGGCGCAGTTGATCGGAATCGCCATCCGCCACCTGCCGCCGCCGTGGGTCGATCCCATCTCGATCACGCAGCGAAAGCTCTCGGTCCCCGACCTCGCCGCGCAGGGGCTCCCGCGCCCCGAGCACGGCATCCGGACGTCGTTCATCACCACCGGGACGACGCCGATCCTCGACGTCGGCATCGTCAAGGCCGTGAAGCGGGGCGCCGTCGAGATCGTGTCCGCGGTGGAGTCCTTCGACGGCGGTGACGTCGTGCTTGCCGACGGCTCGCGGATCACACCCGACGCGGTGATCGCCGCGACCGGGTTCCGCGCCGGGCTCGACGCGCTCGTCGGCCATCTCGACGTGCTCGGCCCGCGCGGCCTTCCGACAAGGACGGACGGCGAGCCGGTGCGTCCGGGGTTGTGGTTCGTCGGCTTCACGCCGACGCTCGGCGGCCAGCTGCGCGAAGGAAGCATCGCCGCGCGCAAGGTGGCAGCAGCGGTCGCAGCGTCGCGTTAGTCGGGGCGGCCGGATCCGAACCGGCGACCTTCCGCTCCCAAAGCGGATGCTCTACCAGGCTGAGCTACGCCCCGTCTGACATGGAGGCTAGCGTGCGCGCGTGACCGAGCCCCTGTTGCCGGCCCGCGAGCCTCCGCGCGACCGGCGGGCGGCGCTCGGATACACGATGGTCTTCGTCGCCGCGACGCTCTTCGGCGTGAACGGCGCGGTGTCCAAGGTCGCGCTCGGCTCGGGGTTGTCGTCGCTGCGGCTCACGGAGGCCCGATCGGCGGGCGCGTTCCTCGCGCTCACTGCGATCGCGCTCGTGCGCTCGCCCGCCTCGCTTCGCGTCCGCCGTCGCGACCTCCCGCACCTCGCGCTCTTCGGGATCGTCGGCGTCGCGTTCGTCCAGCTCTTCTACTTCCTCGCCATCCACCGGCTGCCGGTCGGGATCGCCTTGCTCATCCAGTACATCGGCCCGGTGCTCGTCGCGATCTGGGCACGGACGTTCGGGCATGAGCACATTCGCCACCGGATCTGGCTCGCGCTCGCGCTCTCTCTCACCGGGCTGACGCTGATGGTGCAGCTCTGGAACGGCGTCACGCTCGACGGGCTCGGCGTGACGTTCGCGCTCGTCTCCGCCGTCGTGTACGCGATCTACCTGCTGCTCGCGGAGCGGGAGGTGCGAGATCGCGAGGCGATCCCGCTCCTCGCATGGGGCTTCTTCTTCGCCACGGTGTTCTGGACGGTGACGCAGCCGTGGTGGAGCTTCCCCGCGTCCGGCGTCGCGCGCACCGTCTCGCTGCAGGGTCGCCTGCACGCGACGCATCTGCCGGTGTGGTCGCTCGTCCTTTGGGTGATCGTGCTCGGCTCCGCCGTGCCGTTCACGCTCATCGTCGGTGCGCTGCGGCACATCAGCGCGACGCGCGTCGGCATCGCCGCAATGCTCGAGCCGGTCGTTGCGACGATCGTCGCGTGGGTCTGGCTGCGCGAGTCGCTCTCCGCGACCCAGCTCGTCGGCGCCGTCGTCGTGCTCGCCGGTATCGCGCTCGCGCAGACCGCGCGCTAGTCGGCCTGCATCAGCGAGCGCAGCTCGGCAAGCTTCTCGCCGCGAAGCTCGTCGCGTTCGCCGCGGTCGATCCGATCGAGGAGCTCGCGCACCAGGGGCGCGAGGTCGAGCGGATTGAACGGCTTCGTCACGTAGTCGACGCCGCCGATGTCGAGGCCGCGCGCACGGTCGCGGAACTCGGCCCGCGCCGTCAGAAAGATGATCGGAATCTCGCTCGTCCGGTCGTCCTGCAGCAGCTGTTCCGCGACCCGCCACCCGTCGAGCCTCGGCATCATCACATCGAGGAGGACGACGTCCGGGCGTTCCGCGTACGCGAGCTCGAGCCCGCTCGGACCGTCGGAGGCCTCGAGCACCTCCATGCTCTCGGCTTCGAGGTTGACGCGGCACAGGAGGCGGATCGGCGCCTCGTCGTCGATGACGAGGACGCGCGTCATCCAGCCGTCCCCAGCGGTGCTGCCAGCGGTAGCTCGATTGCGAACGTCGATCCTTCTCCTTCGCGAGAGGTCACGGAGATCTTCCCACCCATGGCGGTCACCAAGCCTCGGGCGATGAATAGGCCGAGTCCGGTGCCGCCGGTGCCGATTCGGGCGTCGGCGTCGGTGCCGCGATAGAACTTCCGGAAGATCTGCTCCTGGTCGGAACGCGGGATGCCGATCCCCTCGTCCGCGAAGACGAGCTCGACCGTTTCGCCCTTGCGTTCCGCGCCGACGCGGACGGTGCCGCCGGCGGGCGAGTAGCGCACGGCGTTGTCGAGAAGGATGGAGCACACCTGCAGCAGCTTCTGCGGGTCGGCGCTCGCGGCAACTGGCTCCTCAGGGAGCTCGACGACGAACGAGTGGCCGTTCGGCGCGCCGAGCTGCACCGACTGCACCGCCTCGCCCACGACCTCGCGGACGTCGGTCTGCGTGAGATGCACCTGCAGGTCGCCGGTGTCGAGCCGCGCGACGTTGAGAAGGGCATCGACGATCTGCGTCAGGCGCTGCGACTCCGATGCGATGTAGCCGAGGAACGTCGTCCGTTCTTCGTCGCCGAAGAGGACGTCCTGGCGAAGGAGCGTCTCGGCGAAGCCGTAGATCGAGGTGAGCGGCGTTCGCAGCTCGTGGGACACGGTCGAGACGAAGTCGGACTTGATCTGCTCGACGAGCCGATCGGCGGAGATGTCGCGGAAGGCGAAGATGCGGCCCGCGACGGCGCCGAGCGGGTCGCGCATGACCGCCTCGGTCACCGACAGCCAGACCTCCTCGCGGCCGCGCATAACCGAGATGAGCCGATCGCTAGGCGGCGTCGCCAGCTCGGACTCGAGGTTGCGCTGCAGGACTTCGACCGGTGTCCGGCCGAGTGCGTCGGCCGCCTCGACGCCGGTGATCTTCTCGGCGGCTTCGTTCCAGAGGACGACCGTTCCTTCCCGGTCGACGGCGACGATCCCGTCGGCGATGTTGGCGAGGATCGCGACGCTGCGCTCGCGCTCGAGCGCGACGCGCTGGTAGAGCTCCGCATTCGCGAGCGCGCCCGACGCGCTCGCTGCAAGCGCGAGGAGCGCATCGATCTCTTCTTCGCGCCAGACGCGCGGCCGCGTCGAGTACACCGACAGCACGCCGCCGAGTGAGCGGCCGTTCGTGCCCAGCGGTACACCGAGGAAGCCGGTGTTGCCGCCGGCGAGCATGGGGTCGAGCTCGCGCAGCCGCGCGTCCGCGCCGGCGTCCTCGAGCGCGACCGGCGAGCGCGACTGGACGACGTCGCCCGAGAGCCACGCCTCGGCCGAGCTGTGGGAGCCGATCGCCGCCGCGGCGCCGAGGCCGCTGGCCGCCGCGACGACGAGCTCGCCGTTGTCGAACGTGCGGATCGCGCATCCGTCGGCCTGCAGCAGGTCCTGCGCCTGCGCGACCACCTCGTCGAGGATCGCTTCCGGATCCAGCTCGCGTGTGAGCAGCCGGCCCGTGCGTGCGAGCTGCTGCGCGAGCGAACGCGCGCCGCGCTCCGCCTCATACAGCTCGCTGCGCTCGAGCGCTCCGCGGACTGCGCCCGCGAGATGCTGGGCGAGCTCGAGGTCGTCGTCGGTGAAGCTGCGCGGCTCGTCGAAGAAGATCGCGACCAGACCGCCCGCCCCGTCGCGCGGGCTCACCACCGGGACGGACAGGAGCGAGCCGAAGCCCGCGCGCACCGCGGCGTCGCGCCACGATTGTGGAAGACGCTCGTCTTGTCGCGCTGCAGGGACGGCGATGACGCGGCCGTGCAGGGCCGCGCGAACGATCGCGCCGCTCTCCGGCCCGATCGGGTCGGCGAAGAGCTCGGCCATCATCGGCGGCAGGTCGTGCGCGCCGCAGAGGACGAGCCCGCCACCGGACGGCATCAGCGCGGCGGCCGCCGTGCCGCCGAGCGCTTCCGACGCGGCCTGCGCCACCGCTTCGAGCGTCTCGTCCCGCGTGAGCGACTCGCCGAGGATCGCGGCGATGCGGTAGAAGCCGCGCTGGATGCGCGTCTGGCGCGTGCTGCGGCTGAACGTCTCGGCGTTGCGAAGCGCGAGGGAGGCGAGCGATGCGAACGCCTCGAGCACGTCGGAATCGCGCGCCGTGTACACCTCGTTGCCGCGGCGGCCGACGCCGAGCACGCCGCGCACGCCGTCGCTCCAGCGCATCGGCGCGACGATCGCGTCGGTGAAGCCGGCATACGCCGGATGCGGGATCTCGTCGGCGACCGCGCCGTACTCCGTCGCCGTCAGCGGTCGTCCCTCGCGAATGGCGAGGCCGGAGAGACCGCGGTCGGCGGGGAACTCGAAGCCGACGAGCGACGGGTCGAGCCCGTGCACGGCCGCGCAGCGCAGCACGCCACGCTCCCGGTCGTAGAGGTAACAGTCGGACGCGTCGGCCTGAAGGAGCGCGGCCACCTCGTCGGCGAGGCGCTGCAGCACCGCCGAGAGCTCGAGCTCGCCGCTCACCACTTCCGCGGCGCGTAACAGCGCGGAGCGCTCACCGAGCCGCTCGCGGTTCTCGTCCATGAGAAAGCCGAGGCGAAGCGCGAGGGCGACCTCGATCGCGACCGCCTCGAGCAACGCGACGTCGCCGTGCGTCCAGGCGCTCGCCCCGGGGCGATACGCTGTGAGTACGCCGAGCGCCGGGCCGTCGGCACGCACCGGCGTCGACGCGGCTGACCCCACTCCGAGCGTCCGCAACATGGAGATGCCGCCCGCGTCGAGATCCGAGCTGTGCTCGACGTCGCCCACCGTCACCGTGCGCTCCCAGCGCAGCGCGAGATCGGAGACGGGGAGATCCTTCCCATCGCCGGCGATCGGCTCGACGCCGGGCCTGGACCACTGCGCGACGACGTGCGTGCCGTTCTGCTGCGTCAAACGCACGAAGCAGCGGTCGGCGCCGAGCGCCCGGCCCGCGTGCTCGACCGCGGTCCGCAGGGCATCGGCGGCGTCGAGCTCCGTCCGGAGGCGCCGGCCGATCGACATGACGAGGCGCTCCCGCTCGAGCGCCTCGCCGAGCGCGAGCGTCGAGCGAGTGCGCTCGAGCGCGATCGTCGCCTCGGACGCGAGCGCCTGCAGCACGGTGAGGTCGTCCGAGGAGAAGACCCGGTGGCCGCTCGTCGACGCGACCGAGATGACGGCGATCACGCGCTCGTCGGTGATGAGCGGCACGTAGGCCGCGCTCTTCGCGCCCGTGGCGTGCGCGAGACGCGGGCTGACGCGCGAGTCGGCGACGTCGTACACCGCGAAGCCCACCGCATCGCGGGCGGCGGTGCCGATCCCGGACGGCTCGTGCTGGATGTCGACGCGCACCGTCGGCCACCAGTCGACGTCCTCGCCGTCGAGGCGCGCGAGAAAGCCCGACGCCTCCTCGCCGTCCTCCGAGACGAACGTGAGCGCGACGAAGTCGACGCCGAACAGGGAGGAGATCTCGTCGAGGAGCGCCCGGGCGACGCCCTCCACGTCGGGCGTCCGCGCGAGCTCCGCCGCGATCCGGCGCATGCTCTCGCGCTCCCGCTCGCCCTCGGCCATCGCGGCGGCGTGGCGGCGCGCGGCGCGAAGCCGGAAGCCGGTTCCGACCGCGAGCCCGACGAGCAGTGCGGCGAGCGACCCCGCCAGGCTCTCCCACGCTCCGGCGAGGCCAAGAAGACCTGAAAAGTGGAGCTCAGTTGTCCACATGCTGGGCGGCGAAGATGATACGGGCCGGGAGACCTACGGCAAGGGCGTTTTCTCCGGCGGGAACAGACGAATCCTTGTTCAAAAGATGGGCCGTCCGGCCCATTGCCGCGTTGTCGCGGCCGGTTTACCGTGCTGACACTGGGCGATGCACACTGCGGCGTGCGTTCCTGGCACTTTGCAGCCGCGGTGAGCAACTTGGGAGAGCCCGCCGCACCGACCCCCCCGAGCGGCGGGCACTTCCATTCTTCGGGCCAAGTGCTTCACACTTGTCCCGGCTAAAGGGTCCCGCTTCGCGGGAGCGGCGTCGGGCAGAGCCCGCCGCCTCTTTTGGGGTGTTCGTCCTGGAGCCTTGCTCTTGGCGGCTTGTTCACAGCGAGACTTAACTCTTCGCTCACTCCTACGGCGCTACCCTCCGTCGGCGTGGTTGAGCGGGTTCTTCTGGCCTCTCCGCGGGGGTATTGCGCCGGTGTCGAGCGGGCCGTCGAGACCGTTCGTCGTGCGCTCGCGCTCTATGGCGCGCCTGTGTACGTCCGCAAGCAGATCGTGCACAACACGCATGTCGTGCGCGAGCTCGAGGCGGACGGCGCCGTGTTCGTCGCCTCCGTGCACGACGTCCCCGAAGGCATGCCGATCGTCTTCTCCGCGCACGGCGTCTCGCCGGTGGTGCGGACCGCTGCCGGCGACCGTCGGCTTACGGCGATCGACGCGACCTGCCCGCTCGTCTCGAAGGTGCACGCGCAGGCGCGCCGGTACGCGCAGCGCGGCTACCGCATCGTGCTCATCGGCCACGCGGGCCACGAGGAGGTGGAAGGCACCACCGGAGAGGCGCCGGAGTCGATCGTCCTCGTGCAGTCGGTGAGCGACGCCGAGGGTGTCGACCTTCCGGCCGGCGCGCCGTCGGCGTACATCACGCAGACGACGCTGTCCGTCGACGAGACGCATGCGATCGTCGATGTGCTCAGGCGCCGCTTCCCCGAGATCGAGGGGCCCGCGCGCGAGGACATCTGCTACGCGACGTCCAACCGGCAGTGGGCGGTGAAGGAGCTCGTCGGCGAGGTGGATCTGCTACTCGTCGTCGGCTCCCGCAACTCGTCCAACTCGGTGCGCCTCGTCGAGGTCGCGCGCTCGGCAGGCGTCGAGGCACATCTCGTCGACGACGCGACCGAGATCGACGAGGCCTGGATCGAGGACGCGCGCGTCGTCGGCGTGACGTCGGGCGCATCCGCGCCGGAGCGGCTCGTCGACGAGGTCTGCGACTGGTTCCGGTGGCGCGGCGTCGAGGACATCGCGGAGTTCAGGTCGGCGCACGAAGACGTCGCCTTCCGGCTGCCGGTCGAGCTCCGGCGCGCCGAGCGCTCCGCGGCCTAGACGCGGGCGATCGACGGCGCCGCGTCGCCGTCGACGCGGATCTCGACGGCGAGCACCTCGCCCTTGATCCGATCCTCCCAGCGCAGGAGCGGCTCGAGATCGGAGGGCAGCGTGAGGACGATCCGATCGGTGATGGCAAGACCCTGTTCCTTGCGCATCGTGTTCACCTGACGGATGAGGTCGCGAACGCGGCCTTCGAGGATCAGGTCGTCGTCGAGCGATGTGTCGAGTGCGACGGTGACGCCGTCGGCGGACGCGACGGCGAAGCCGTCGCTGCCGAGCCGCTCGACGAGCACCTCGTCCGGCTCGAGGTCGTGACCCGCGGCGCGGAAGCGACCATCGGGAAGCTCCTCGAACGCGCCGGACTGCAGCGCCTGCTGCACGTCGCGCAGAACCTTTCCGAGCCGCGGGCCGAGCACGGGAAGGTTCGGCTTCACGCGAAGCTCCGCCTCGACGGTCCCGAACTCGACGGACTTCACGTTCGCCTCGTCGGCGATCTCGTCGGCATGCGTGCAGGCCGACGGGGCGCCCTCGACCACGAGGCCCCGGAGCGGCTGGCGCAGCTTCATGCCAGCCGTCGCGCGCGCCTGATGCGCGAGCGTGACGACGCGCCGCACGTCGGCAACCTCGTCGAGCAGTACGCGGTCCGGCTCCGGAACCTCGGGCCAGCCGGCGAGATGGACGGACTCGGGCCCGTCGAGCACGAGCGTGCGCCAGAGGTGGTCGGTGATGAACGGAAGGATGGGCGCCATCACGCGCAGCGTCTGCACGATCGCGTACCAGAGCGTCTGGAACGCGGCGGGATCGCCGCCGGACTGCCAGAAGCGCGGGCGCGAGCGGCGGATGTACCAGTTGGAGAGATCGTCGACGTACGCCACGTAGGCGCGCATGACGTCGACGGAGAGATACGACTCGTAGCCGGCTTCCGCGTCGGCGACGAAGGCGTGCGTGCGCTCGACGAGCCAGCGGTCGAGCGGAGCGAGGTCGCCCTCGAGGTTCAACGCCTCCCACGATGGGCGGAAGCCCTCGATGTTCGCGTACTCGACGAAGAACTTGACCGAGTTCCAGAGCGTGAGGAACTCGCGTTTGATCGCGTCGGCGGGCCCGAAGCCGAACAGGAGGTTCCGGTCGGGCGGCTGCGCGCAGTACTGCCAGCGCATCACGTCCGCGCCCATGCGCGCGAACGCGTCCTCGGCCTCGATCATGTTCCCCCACGAGCCGTGCATCTCGCGGCCCTCTTCGTCGAGCATCTTCTCGTAGCCCAGCACGCGCTCGAACGGCGCGCGCTGCACGAGCACGACCGACATGAAGAGCTGCGAGTAGAACCAGAGCCGGATTTGCTCCCGCATCTCGGACACCCAGCTCGCCGGGAACCACTCCTCCCAGTACGCGTGATCCGGAAGATCCGCGGTCGTCAACCCGCGCGCCGCGCCCGTCGCGTAGCCCTGTGGGACGAACTCGGGGTTCTCCCACCCGAGCGTCGAGAACGGGACGATGCCGGCGTCGAGCCAGACGTCGCCCACCTCGACGATGCGCGTCACCGAGTCGCCGCACTTCTCGCACCGGATCGGCACGCGGTCGATCCACGGGCGGCGGAGCTCCTCGAGCTGGTCGAGCCCTTCGACGGCGCGCTCCTCCAGCTCGGCGCGCGACCCGATCACGTTCAAGTGCCCGCAGTTGCACGGATAGAACGGCAGCGGCAGCCCGTAGTAGCGGCGGCGCGAGATGTTCCAGTCCCCCATGTTGCGCAGCCAGTCGTCCATGCGCTTGCCCATGTACTCCGGCGTCCACTCGACGGTCGCGTTCGCGTCGAGCATCTGTTGCCGCAGGTCGCGCACGGAGATGAACCAGTCGTCGGCGATGCGGAAGATGAGCGGCGTGTCGCAGCGCCAGCAGTGCGGATAGCGGTGCTTGTACAGGCCGGCCTCGACGAGCAGGCCCTTCCCGCCGAGCGCGCCGATGATCTGGTCGGCCGCCTCCACCGTGGAGAGGCCTTTCAGCCAGCCGAACTCCTCATAGAAGCGACCGGACTCGTCGACGGGCGTGATCACCTCGAGGTCGTGGACGCGGCTGAGCTCGAAGTCCTCGCCGCCGCAGCCCGGCGCGATGTGGACGATGCCCGTCCCCTCGTCCATCGAGACGTCCTCCCACGGGATGACGCGATGCGCGGGACGCACGATCTCGTCGAATGGGCCGCTGTACGTCCAGCCCACCATGTCGGCGCCGCGGAGCCGCTCCGTGAACTCGTCGTCGGGATAGCGCGCGACCGCGACCCACTCGCCGTTCGAGCGCAGGCCGTACTCCGCCTCGGGGTTGACGGCGGCGGCGACGTTCGCCGGGAGCGTCCACGGCGTCGTCGTCCACACGACGAGCGACTCACCGGGGCGGTCGTCGAGGCGGAGGCGGACGTAGAGCGACGGGTCGGCCTTGTCCTGGTAGACGCCGGACATCGCCAGCTCGTGCTGCGAGATCGACGTCCCGCAGCGCGGGCACCACTCGGTGGAGCGGTGGCCGAGGTAGAGCCAGTCACGCTCCTGCACCGTCTTCAACATGCGCCAGACGTACTCGATGTTCGTGTCGCTGAAGGTGTAGTAGTCGTTGCCCCAGTCCATCCACTGCCCGAGGCGCTTGCACCCGGCGATCAGCTCGGTGGACGACCAGACGACGACGTCACGGCACTTGCGGGCGAACTCCTCGAGGCCGAACGCCTCGATGTCGCGCTTCGAGTTGAGGCCGAGCTCGCGCTCGACGCCGACCTCGATCCAGAGCCCCTGGCAGTCGAAGCCGTTCTGGTAGCGCTGGTCGAAGCCGCGGAGCGCCTTGTAGCGCTGGAAGACGTCCTTCAGCGTCCGGCCCCAGGCGGTGTGGACGCCGAGGGTCTTGTTGGCGGTGACCGGCCCGTCCACGAACGAGTACTTCGGGCCGCCCCGGTTCTGCTCGCGGAGGGCCTCGAACGTGCCCTCCCGCTCCCAGGTCTCGAGGACCGCCTCCTCGAGGGCGGGGTGGTCGGGTACCGTCGGAAGCTGCTGAAAGACTTGCTCGGCCATTCGGGAAGCGAAGTCTACGGAGCGACGTTCTAACTCTCGTAGGACCGGATACTGAAAGGACTCAAATGACACAGAACGTGACCGACGCGACCTTCGAGAGCGAGGTTCTCCAGAGCGGGGAGCCCGTCCTCGTGGACTTCTGGGCTGAGTGGTGCGGGCCCTGCCACGCCGTCTCGCCCGTCCTCGAGAAGATCTCGGAGGAGCGGAACCTCAAGCTCGTGAAGGTGAACATCGACGAGAACCAGAACCTCGCGATGCGCTACGGGATCCAGTCGATCCCGAACATGATCCTCTTCGAGAACGGCGAGCCGAAGGCGAATGCCGTCGGCGCCATGCCGAAGGGGATGCTCGAGCGGCAGCTGGGCCTGGCGGAATAGAACTGCGGCGCGGAGAGCGCTAGCTCTCCGCGTGGCCTTCGAGCTCGAGGAAGCTGAGGAACTCGGCGTGCTTCCTGAGGAAGTCCTCGATCTCGGCGACGCCGGCTCCGGCCCAGTCTTCGATCCAGGTCTCGGCGAGGTCGTCCTCGATCCGATGGAGCCCGAATTCGCTCATGCGCGGATGATCGACGCGAAGCGGCGCTCCTGCCATGGGCCGAACGGCTCAACTTCGGGGCCCCGGGGACCCACCGGCACAATCGGGGTATGCCGCGCTTCTCCGCCACCGCCCACGAGCTGACTCGGGTCGGCCTTCTCGCCGGCCTTCCCGGCCAGACGCTCGCCGAGCTGGCGAAGCGGATGGAGCGCGAGGAGGTGCCGCCCGGGACGGTACTCGTCCGCGAGGGCGAGCCCGGCGACCGCTTCTACGTCGTCTTCGCCGGCATGCTCGGCGTGACGCAGCGCGACTTCGGCGGCCGCAGCTTGCTGCGGCCGGGCGACTACTTCGGCGAGGTCTCGCTGGCCATGGACGTGCCGCGCACCGCCACGGTTACGGCGATCACGCCGGCGGTCGTCGCGAGCTGCGACCGCGAGACGTTCGACGCGCTGCTCCGCCCCCTCTTCGCCGACGACTAGAGCAGCAGACCCATGTCGACGAGATCCCAGAGGTCGCCGTTCGCTCGGCGCATCTGCTTCGGGTGCATGCCCTCCTCGACGAAGCCGAACTTCCTGTAGAGCGCGATCGCCGCGGTGTTGTGCGGAAACACGCTCAGCGTGAGCTTGTGGAGCCCGCGATCCCGCGCCCAGGCGATCGCGGCTTCCATCAGCGCGCTGCCGATGCCTTTGCCACGCCACTCCGGCGCGACATACATCCCGATCTCTCCGTAACCGAAGGAGCTCGGATAGAGGTTCAGCACCGCAACGCATCGGGCGCCCTCGACCGCGACGAACATGCCGTCGACGTTCGTCCGCTCCGCCCACCGTGCGGCGTCGATCGGAGGCTCCGCGGCGATCCCGTCCCGCTCCTCGGCGACGGCGGCGAAGAGCTGGGCGGCCGGAAGCCGATCCTCGTCCTCAGCCGGGCGGACCGTGACGCTCATCCGTGCACCGCGTCCGACAGCGCCGGCCAGGCGTCCTTCGCCCAGTCGCCGAACTCCCTGTCGGTCAACACGCCGAGGGCGAGGCCGGCGTCGGGATCGACCCACAAAAACGTCCCGCCCGCG
>Ga0209579_10003271_pt1 | contig 11881 bp, 10 predicted proteins | sample Coa_R1_2_FD_187152 | JGI IMG/M metagenome (GOLD analysis project Ga0209579, IMG submission 187152) | Surface soil microbial communities from Centralia Pennsylvania, which are recovering from an underground coalmine fire - Coalmine... | ecosystem: Environmental > Terrestrial > Soil >... | reverse complement strand
CATCGCAACGCGCGAATCACGCCGAAGTCGACGCTGCAGACCGCGATCGGCGTTCGCCATCCGAAGATCGTGCAAAAAGCACAGGGTGCGATGGGCGGCTCGTTCAACACGCGCGAGTTTTTTCACGGCAAGCGCCCGGCGTTCGCGCGGTCCGTGAAATGGATCTTCCTCGTGCTGGCGTTTCCGCTGCCGCTGTTGCTGCTCGCCGGCGGGTTCGCGCTCGCGTCCGCCGCGCTGCTCGTTGCTGCATTCGCGGTTCAGTACGCGGGGCTGCTCGCCGAGCGGTGGTTCTTCTTCGCGCAGGCGAACCACCCGCAGAATCTCTACTATCAGGCGGTTTCGTAACCGGCGAAGCTGTTCCGCATAAAGGGGCCAGGCTCGATTTAATTGAACGAGGGGAGGCTCGCTGCTTTATTAATTCGAGCCTGGTCCCTTTACACGGTTAAATCGAGCCTGGACCCTTTAGCGCCTTCGCGGTCACCGGCCGCGCCGACGGTCATTGGGATCAAAGCGATGAAACCGTCTTGCGCAGGATGTCGACGATCGTGTCGACGTGCTGGCGCTCGGCGATCAACGGCGGCGCGACGAGCGCGCTGTCGCCCGTATTCTTGAGGTTGAGGCCGTTGTCGAACAGCCGTTTCTGCAGCGCGTTGCCACGCCGTCCAGGGACGCCGTCGGACTCGACGTCGATCGCCGCGAACATGCCGTAGCCGCGGATGTCGGTGACGTGCTTCGTTCCCTTGAGCGAGAACATCGCATCCTGGAAGTAGGGCGTCAGCTCGCGTGCGCGATCGAACAGGCCTTCGTTCCGATAGATGTCGAGCGTGGCGAGGCCCGCGGCGCACGCGGCCGGATGCGCCGAGTACGTGTAGCCGTGGAAGAACTCGATCGCGCCTTCCTGCGCGGCGGCCATCACCGTATCGTGCACGCGCTCGGAGATCGCGACGGCCCCCATCGGCTGCGCGGCGTTGGTGAGCGCCTTCGCCATCGTCATGATGTCGGGCGTCACGCCGAAGCTTTGCGCGGCGAACGGCTGTCCGGTGCGTCCGAAACCGGTGATGACCTCGTCGAACACGAGGAGGATGCCGTGCGTATCGCAAATGCTGCGCAGCCGCTCGAGATACCCCTTCGGAGGCACGAGGCAGCCGCTCGAACCGGCGATCGGCTCGACGAAGCACGCGGCGATGTTCTCGGCGCCGTAGAGGTTGACGAAGCGCAGCAGGTCGTCCGCGAGCTCGGCGCCCGTATCGCCCTGGCCCGGCTTGAAGCGGTTCGCGTCGAGATGCGTGTGGCGCATGTGCACGACGCCCGCGATGCCCGGCCCGTAACGGCGCCGGTTGTTGACAATGCCCGAAAGCGCGACGCCGCCGAAGTTGACGCCGTGGTAGGCGCGCTCACGCGAGATGAACATCGTGCGGCCCGTCTCTCCGCGCGCATGGTGATAGGCGAGCGCGGCCTTCATTGCCGTGTCGACGGCTTCGGAGCCCGAGTTGACGAAGAAGATGCGATTCAAATCGCCGGGCGTCAGCGCCGCGACGCGCGAGGCGAGCTCGAAGCTTTTCGGATGCCCGCGCAGAAACGGCGCGAAGTCGAGCTCGGAGAGCTGGCGGTGCACGGCCTCGGCGATCTCCTTTCTGCAATGGCCGGCCGCCACGCAGAACAGGCCCGATGACGCATCGACGATTTTGTCGCCGCGATCGTTGAAGTAGTACATGCCCTCCGCGCGCACGATCATGCGCGGTTCGGACTTGAACTCGCGGTTGGACACGAAAGGCATCCACAGCTCGTCGAGCGAGAGCGGCTTTTGCGCGGCTTGGTTGCGTAGCGTGAATTCCGAGTGGCCCATTTCAGGTCTCAGGTGACGGAGGTCAGGTAAAAGAGGTCGGGTAACAGAGGTTGGGAGGCGCCCGGCACGCGGGCTGCCCCTGCAATGGGCTCATCATATGCCTTTCCGGCGCAAGCCGCCCGTGCCGCAGGGAGCCGGATCGTCCCGCCATGGGCCAGTTCTTGACGCAGCACTTCGAGCAGCCAACCGCGCATGCCTGCGCCACTAGGCGGCGCCGGCCGGCGCGCGTAACCTTGCGCCCGTTCCATTTCGACTAAAGGAAGCGCATGCGGATCGGCGTCCCGAAGGAGATCAAGGTTCTCGAAAATCGCGTCGGCCTCACACCCGAATCGGTTCGCGAGATCGTCGCGCACGGTCACCAGGTTGTCGTCGAGCACAACGCTGGCCAGGGCATCGGAATGTCGGACGACCACTATCGTCGCGGTGGCGCCACCGTCGTAGGCACCGGGCGCGAAGTCTTCGATACGGCCGAGATGATCGTGAAAGTCAAGGAGCCGCAGGCGGTCGAGCGGGCGATGCTCCGTCCCGGACAGATCCTTTTCACGTACCTGCATCTCGCGCCGGATCCCGAGCAGACACGTGAGCTCGTCGCCAGCAACGCCGTGTGCATCGCGTACGAGACCGTCACGTCCGCGAGCGGCGGCCTGCCTTTGCTTGCGCCCATGTCCGAAGTTGCCGGGCGCATGGCGGTGCAGGCGGGCGCGCATTTCCTCGAGGAAGCCCACGGCGGCAAGGGCATTCTGCTCGGCGGCGTACCGGGGGTCGATCCCGGGAAGGTGGTCGTGCTCGGCGGCGGCGTCGTGGGTACGCATGCGATCCACATCGCGCTCGGCATGGGCGCCGACGTGTGGGTGCTCGATCGCAGTGTCGACGTGCTGCGGCGCCTCTGGACGCAGTTCGGTCGCCCGCTCGACACCGTCTTCTCGACGCGCGACGCGATCGAGCGCCACGTCATCAATGCCGACGTCGTGATCGGCGGCGTGCTCATTCCAGGCGCGTCGGCCCCGAAGCTCGTCACGCGCGCGATGATCGCAAAGATGCAGCCGGGCTCGGTTGTGGTCGACGTTGCGATCGACCAGGGCGGCTGTTTCGACACGTCGCGTCCCACCACGCACGCGGAGCCCACGTACGTCGTCGATGGGGTTGTTCACTATTGCGTGGCCAACATGCCGGGCGGCGTGCCGCGCACGTCGACGTTCGCGCTCAATAACGCAACGCTGCCTTTCGTCGTGGCGATTGCCGACAAGGGGTGGAAACGCGCGCTCGCTGGCGATGTCCATTTGCTGCGGGGCTTGAACGTCGCGTTCGGCAAGGTGACATGCGAGCCGGTCGCGCAGGCGCAGGGCTACGCGTGGACGGATCCGGCCTCATTGCTCGCGTGATTCCCTCGCCGGCCTGAATCGCTCGAACGCATTGCGAAGGCGCTGCTTGTACCTGAGCACGGATATCCGCGGATACTGCCCGCGCAGCGCCCGGCGAATCGCCGCATCCTCCCCGTTGTGTTTGGCGTCGACGGCGGCATCGATCGCCTCCCCATAAAGATGCTCAGCGTATCGAGTCACGGCTCGGTGTCGGCATCGCGGCGCATCCGCTCGCAGACTCGACCTGCATCCTCGCGATCGTAGCCCCGCATCTCGGCCACGACCGCATCAATCGTCATCGGCTGCGCGACGACACGCTTCCACGCAATCCGGCGCCTTGTCACGCGCTGCGCGCGGCGACGGGTACGCTACGGCTCGAAGGTGATGAACATCGCCGATGTCCACACCTTGGCATCGTCCACCTGGCGAGCGAGGAAATAGATCGGCCGGTGTCCGTGCCGGCCGTTCCCAGGCGACACTTCGAGCGTGCCGCGGAGCTCCCGTGGCATCGGCCGATCGGAAAGACGTTCGACGGCAAGGAACATGTCGACACCCGGCAGGTTCCTTCGGATGCTTCCGGCCGCGAGCAGCTCGGCGCCTTCTACATTCCACTCGAATCGGGGACAGTGCACGAACGGATTGCCGTCGAGCGGATTGCCGACTTTTACGTAACCGTCGATCGTGCCTTCGACACGAATCGATGCATTCGCAAGCCCGCCGACGTCGATTTCGATCGCATCTGCATCGCCATACGTGCCGCTCGCAAAGCCGATCTCCGTCGCGCTCTTGCGCCAGCAGCTTTCCTCGATGTGCTCGAAGCCGCGACCCTCGAACGCGTTGATGACGCCGTTCGCAACGCTGATCGTCCCCTTCCATTCGGCTGAACGGTAACGATCCTTGATTCGCGCGCCACCGAAGCGGAGACGGAACCTTCGCTCCGAGTAGCCATGCTCTTCGTGCAGGTTGCGCTCCCAGAACATGCCTTCGTCGTCGAATGCGCCGACGTGATCCCAGCCGGTGTCACCGAGGAAACGGTACTCGATTCGCGCCGCTCCGCGGTGAACGAATTCGTCGCCTTGGCGATACTGCCCGCATCGGGTCAATCCGACGGTGCGTTCTCCGGTGGTTGCCCACGTATGCCGGGCGCGAAGCGCGCGCGCAATGGACCGTCGATCCAGCCGCTCGGCAATGACACCGGTCACGCCCCCCTTCGTGCCGAACACCGCCGTACCCGGAACGCCGCCGCCGCAGCGTCCGCGATGCTCGTCGCCGGCGGCCGAAGCTCCGAGCTTGTAGCCGCGCTGCATCGCCTCCTCGTAGAGCCACCCGAAATGGCCCCACGATGAACCGATCTCGATCAACCGCTCGAGCTTCGGGTAGTGCCAGTCCAGGATGCAGCGGCGACCGCCGACGTGCGGAATCAGCAGGTGACCCTCCGGATCGTCGCAATACGCCGCCCACAGCTCTTCGAGCGGCCATGCGCCGGGTTCGATCGTGTCGCTGCCCCTCATGTCCTCGTTCCACTCGAACGAACGCACGTGCGTGCCGTCGGCGAGGAACGGGAATTCGGGCGTTCTTCCATGCAGGAAGACAACGTTGTGATCGCCGCCTGCGCAGGAGCTGCCACACCATTCGGTACCCGGAAACGCAACGAAGCTGCCGTCGCGGTTGATCTCCTCGATCAACGTCACCGTCCGGTCCCAACGCGCTTTCGTGATGTTGAAATCATTGTGTGCAAAAGCGAGGACGTCGAGCCCCGACACGTCGCGCCCATAGGTCAGGTTGTAGCTCGTGTCGTTCGTTCCGATCGTGTCGTCCGAGTGCACGTGCAAGTCTGCATAGAAAGTTCGCGGCACGTCGAGTTGAGAGTCGACTGTCACGTAGAACGTTGCGCTTGCGACATCGTGATAGTCGAGCAGACCCGTCGAGACGATGAGCTCGCCAGGCCGGTCGATCGGCAAATCATCGAGCGCAAGCACCGACCAGCCCTCGCGCGGCACGTCGTGTTCCTTCCGGTAAACGGGCTCGCCGTCGAGCGTTGCCGAGACTTCGAAGGCTCCCTTCGGAAGATTCCAGCACGTGTTGCCCCAAATGTCCTCGACCCGGGCGCGAACCATGGACCGCTCGCCGACGCGCACGAGGCGTGAAGCCGCCATCAGCACTTTCGCGGGTTTGCCCGGGACGATGTCGAAGACGATGTCCCCCGGCACCGCGGCGAAACGCGATGTGCCGAGCGGATCGACGTAACAGCGAAAACGAAATGCTTTCTCGACGAACGTCTGAACCCGCGTCCCCGGTCCCCCCATTCGTCGATCGCCAAGGCGGACGAGAATGTGATCGCCGGCTTTCAGGTAGCCGTCGACGGTGTCGACGATGATCGCTTTCTGGAATGGCCGCTCGTGTCCCTTCTGGTCGAATCGCACTTTCAGCGATTGCACGGTGGCCGGGCTTTGACCTTGGACGAGCGGGCCGGCGTGGTACTCGGCCGACACGTAGTTCGCCGCCTTCGGATCGTATGTCTGGAACAGCGCCCAGTCGGAATAGAACTTGAAGGTCGCCTTGAACCACGCACCGTCCGCCATTCCGGACGCGCCGATCTCGTAGTCGAGCACGACCTCGGTCCATTCGCCCGCGATCAGCTTGTCGACATTGCATGTGACCCGACCAAGAAAGGGCATCTGCTTCGTTCTCGCATAGAGGCCCTCGGGGGCAAAGTGCTCGCCCAGTCGATCGCGCAATCCAGCCTCCGTCTGCGCCGGGTGATTCAAATCGCGCTTCATCGTTGATTCCTGTCGTTCATTTCGCTGCGAGAGGCAGCTTGTCGAAGGGCCACGGCGCGCTCGGATCCCACACGGGCACGCCCATGAACGCGTACCACGGCACCATCACGCAGATTCCATAGGCGATCGCGATCAGGACGCAGACCCAACCGACCTTCGCATAGTCGGTCATTGAAAACGTTCCGCTCGAATAAGCGATGACCGCCGCGGTGATCTGCGTCGGAAGGATGTAGGCAAACGTGTCGGTATCGGCGACGAGCATCGTGAACGAAACCGGGTGCAGGCCGAGCACGGGCGCCATCGCGATCAGTATCGGCGCCAGCATGGCGATTGCGGCGACGTTCGACAGCATCCCGAGCCTCATCACGTGCGTGCCCGCCATCAAGAGCGGAAGCACGACCCACCATGGACGACCGGCGGTCACGGGATGCAGCAGGTCGGCAAGCCATTGCGCAAGCCCGGTCTTGCCCATCGCATCGGACATCGACAGCGCGCCCGCGAGCAGAAGAAGCGTTCCCCAGATGGTCCGCTCCTGGATCTCCTTCCACTTGTATCCGAAGAGGCCGGGAACGAACAACACGGCGAGGCCGATCAATGCCGCGTTGTGTGAAGCGATGCCGATCTGCTTCTCGAATGCCCACAACAGCGCTACGAGCACGAAAGCGCCGAGGATCAGCCATTCGCTTTGCTGCATCGGCGGCATTTCACGGTACTGCTGCTCGATCGCCTGCTGGCCACCGCGCGCCGTGACGCCCCGCGTACGGAAATAGTGCTGAACCCACCACTGCGTGATGACGAACATGCCGAGGTAGGGCCACTGCAGCGTGAACCATTGCCAATACGAGATTCCGAATCCGTGCTTCGCGACGAGGCTCACGATGATGTAGTTCGGCAGATGCGCCGTCAGGATGCACATGCCGCTGATCATCGAGCCATACACGAGCGACTGGATCACGATCGCCTTCTTCGCGTTGCGCTCGCGCTCGGTATCGCCGAAGAAGCGCGTGATGCCGTTGATTACCGGCAGCAGCGTTGCTGCGCGCGCGTTGGCCGCGGGAATGATGAACGAGAGCAATACGTTCACCGCGAACATCGACCAGATCACGCCGTTGACGCTCGTCGCGCGGAAGCGATGGAGAAGCGACAGCGCCAGACGCCGATCGAGCCCCGCCACCTGCATGATGGCCGCGAAAATGAACGCCGCGAGACAGAGGAACACCACGGGCGTGACGAATCCGTTCGCCGCGACCGGAAACGGCTTCACTGCATTCGTAAGCACGAGCAGCATGGGGATCAGCAGGCCGGATACGCCGACCGGTATCGCCTCGAAGATCCACATGACGCATGACCACACCATCACAGCGAGCGCGGCCTTGCCCGCCGGCGAGAGGCCTTGCGGCGTCGGCACGACGAACAGGACTGCGACCAGCGCGACCCACGCGATGCAGAACCCGACCAGTGCCTTCGTCGGACTGCGTCCGGAAGCTCGAGTGTTGCGAAGCCAGGTCGCAACGAAGCCTTCGGACGTCCGAACTTCGCCTACGGATTGCACGATGGAGCTCATGTAGGTAACCCACCCTCCCCGGCGCTTGCGGTCTGCTGCCTCGAGCCCCCAAAACCGGCTTGGGTGCCGCCCACGAGGTCGGACTGCTATGCAGGCGTCGCTTCCGGCAGCTATAGTTGTTTTCTATTTCATCATAACGATTGTGGTTGTCTGTCGGCCAGCCGACACGAATGAGATGAATCAGCGCGACCCGACGACACGAGCGCGCACGCCGTCGGACTTCTTCGGAAACCTCGAGCGGGGCGACCGCGACGCGTTGCTCGCGGCGGGATCGCATCGCGCGTTCGCCAAGGATGAATTCGTTTTCCGCATTGGCGATCCCGGCGTTCGCGTTTACTTTCTCGAGTCCGGGCGCATCAAGATCTATCAACCGGCCGAGTCGGGTCGTGAGGTGATTCTCTGGTATTGCCTGCCGGGCGAGATCTTCGGGCTTGCCGAGGTGGCGGGTGGCGGTGGCGAACGCACGGTGAGCGCCCAAGCTTGCGACGCTTCCACGGTACTCGCGGTGGCGCACGATGCATTCCATCGCATCGTCGCATCGCGTCCTGGCATCGGCCTTCTCGCGATTCAGGTACTGTCCGCGCGACTTCGCGGTCTTTCCGACGTCATGGTGAATCTGATTGCCGACGACGTCGACACGCGTATCGCCAAGCTGATCCTGAGGCTCGGAATGCGCTATGGCCGGCGCGATGGCCGTGTCACTCGGCTGGAGATTCCGCTGACGCACCAGGAGATCGCCGATATGGTTGGGACGACGCGCCAAACTGTCACGAGTGCGCTCAGTCGCCTCAAGCGCCAGGGAGTGTTGACCATCGAGACCCGTCGCATCCTGATCGAAAGCGAGGAATTGTTGAGCGACCTCACACACCCGCCGGACAGTGCATGACAGTCGCCAATCTCCTGGCGATCGCCGCGATCGTGTTCGCCGCGTTCGTTGCGCGCGGCGTGACGGGGTTCGGCTCCGCGACGCTCGCGGTGCCCATGCTCGCGCAAGTGATTTCGCTGCGCACCGCCGTGCCCCTGCTGCTTATGCTCGATTTCGCATCGAGCGTCGTGCTGGTGCGAGTCGACAAGACCAAGATCGATCGTTCGGAAGTCGTGTCGATGCTTCCGTTCGCGATGTGCGGCGTCGCGCTCGGCGTGACACTGCTCGTCCGGCTGCCCGTGACATGGCTGCTGGCATCGCTCGGGGTCGTCGTCATCGCGTTCGGGCTTCGCGCTCTTGGCAGTTCGCAGTCGCAGCGCCGCGTCTCGCGCGCGTGGGTCGTGCCCGCCGGACTTGCCGGCGGAACGCTCGGAGGGTTGTTCGGAAGCGGCGCCGCGACCCCGTTCATGATCTATCTGACGCACAGGTTGCGCGATCGAACGCGTGTACGCGCGACGTTTTCCGCTTTTGCGCTGTTCGATTACGGCTTTCGACTCGTCGTGTTTGCATTGGGTGGACTGTTGCTTCCCGCACTTTCGATCGAGACAGCGGGCATCGGCTTCCCTGCCATGGCGGCGGGGCTTTTCGTCGGCAATCGGATGCATGGGCGCATCAGTGACGCCATGGCAACGAAAGCGATTGCCTTCCTGCTCGTTCTTGCCGGCATCCTGCTCCTCGCAAAGGCAAGCACTTTGACGACATAGCGGCTGTCCTCGGAACGAAGCGAGTGCTGCGTCAAATTCACGACGATGCCTCCACGAACAAGGCGCAGAATCGAACGTTTGAGCCGCGTTTCCATTCGTTCATCGCCATGAGCAGTGTTGTCGAGGCTCTCGTTTCCCGCGCCCGTGCCGCGCAGGCAATCGCCGACCGCTGGACGCAGGCGCAAGCGGACGAGGCGGCGCTTGCCGTCGGCTGGGCGATCGTCGAGCCTTCGCGCAATCGCGCGCTCACCCAGCTCGCCGTGCGCGACAAAGGAATCGGCAACGTCGCGGACAAGATCGCGAAGAATCGTCGCAAGACGGTTGGTCTCCTGCGCGACCTGAAGGGCGCGAAGTCGGTAGGCATTCTGAGCGAGGATCCCGAACGTGGACTGATCGAGATCGTGCGGCCGGTGGGCATCGTCGCCGCGAACACGCCCCCCTACGAATCCTTCGGCGACGCCTGCGAACAACATCATCAATGCGCTCAAAGGCCGCAATGCGATCGTGCTCGCGCCATCGCCGAAGGGCCAGTCGACCCTCGCGCTGCTGCTCGAATACGTGCATGCCGAGTCTCGACCGCATTCGTGCGCCGCGCGATCTCGTTCGGCAGTTGCCGACATCGGTCACGCGCGAGAACACGTTCGAGCTGATGCGTCTCGCCGATCTCGTCGTCGCGCCGGGTCGGCGCGAAACGTGCGCGGCGCCTACGAAAGCGGAACGCCGGCGATCGGCGTTGGCGTCGGCAACGTGGCGGTGATCGTCGACGAGACCGCCGACGTGGCCGATGCTGCCGCAAAGATTGCCAGATCGAAGACCTTCGACAACGCGACGAGCTGCTCGTCGAAGAACAGCGTCATCGCCGTCGAATCGATCGCCGATGCGTTGCTGCGCGCGTTCGAGCGCGAAGGCGGCGCGTTGCGCGACGCGAACGAAACGGCCGCGCTTCGGCGCACGATGTTCCAGGACGGAAAGCTTTCGTCGGCGGTCGTCGCGCAGGACGTCGCCACCATCGCGCGGCTCGCCGGACTCACCCGGCCCGCCGTGCAACGCGCGCGCTTTCTGATCGTTCCCGAAAAAGCGGTGTCGGTCGCGAGCATCCGTTTTCGGGCGAGAAGCTGTCTCCGGTGCTTGCGTTCTACCGCGCTCCCGATTTCGCTGCGGTCGTGGCGCGGGCCGAAGAGATCCTGCGCTTCCAGGGCGCCGGCCATTCGGTGAGGTTGCACACGAGCACCACCGATCGCGCGCGCGAGCTCGGCTTGACGCTCCCCGTATGTCGCGTCATCGTCAATCACGCGCATTGCTTCGCAACCGGCGGCAGTTTCGACAATGCGCTGCCGTTCTCGCTGTCGAACATCACGCGCGTGGTGCGCCCGCTCGAGCCCGAGCGCGTACACGAGCCGACCGACGACGACGTGTTCGGCGCCTACCGCGCGAAGCGATGGGCTGCGGCACGTGGGGCCGCAACAGCATTTCCGACAACCTCAATTACCGGCACTTCCTGGCATGACGCCTGACGCCACTGCGCCTGCGACCTTCCACGAGCTGATCGGTGCAGAGGCTCGAGCTCGTCGAGCTCTGAGTTCAGTCACGTAAACGTGTAGTAAAGACCGGTCGCGAAAAGGATTGTCGCGACGAACGTTCGCAGCGCTTTTTCGTTGAAATACTGGTTAAGCGCGGGGCCGAGGAACGAACCGACCAGCACGCCGGGGACCTCGCTTGCGACGAGCGCCCAGTCGACGTGCACGCGCAGCGCGAGATAGGTGATCACGCTCACCGCGAGCGGAAGCATCAGCGCGACGAGGCTCGTCCCGACGACGAGATACATCGGAAACAGCAGCACGCTTGCTAGAAAGGGTGTTGCCAGAAACCCGCCGCCGACGCCGAACAGCGAGCACACGAGCGAGATACCGAATCCGCCAAGCGCGGCGCCCCAGGGATTGAAGTCGAAATTTTCGCCGCCGAAGCGGATGCGAATGCGGTCCCACGCCGTTTCGACCGTTCGTGGCGCATCGTTCGCATCGAGGCTCGCGAATCCCGATACGCGCGCATGTCTGCTCACGCGCTCCGACGCTTCGTGCGCCCTTCGGTGACCGAGGCGGCGCATCGCGGCCTTCGCCCATGCTTCGTACAGCACGCGCGCGGCAACGAGCGTCACCAGGATGCCGAACGCCACCCGGTACGCCGCCATGTTGGCGAGGTACGAGCGCGAAAGCCAGGACCCGCAGATCGCGCCGAGCGGCGCACCGATGCCGTAGATGAGCGCCACGCTCCACACGAGCCTTCGCTGGCGATAGTAGAGCGGTACCGAGATCAAGCGGCTCGTGAACTCGAGGATCTGGTTCACGACCTTGATCATGTTGGGGTCGGCGATCCCCAGGATCGAGATGTGGCCAACGCCCACCAGGATGCCGCCGCCCCCGCCGCCCATCGACATCAGGAAGCCGGCGAGCACGCACCACGAAAAAGCGACGAGCAGATGTTCCACGAGCCGCGGCCGCGATGCGCGAAGATGCCGGCGTTCAGGTGCAAAACCACGACCGCCCGCTGCCTGTAGCCGGCGATTGCGTTATCGCGATCATGCGGGAAGCGCCATGCCGGCGCATGACCTTCCCCACGCCTCGTTCAGGTCTGGAGCCGCAATGCGTCGATCGCGGCGCGCGAGAAGAAGTTGACGCGCGTCTCTTCGCTGATGTCCGGATAA
>Ga0209579_10003269_pt1 | contig 11884 bp, 10 predicted proteins | sample Coa_R1_2_FD_187152 | JGI IMG/M metagenome (GOLD analysis project Ga0209579, IMG submission 187152) | Surface soil microbial communities from Centralia Pennsylvania, which are recovering from an underground coalmine fire - Coalmine... | ecosystem: Environmental > Terrestrial > Soil >... | reverse complement strand
CGAGGTGCGTCGCCTCGTGCGGTGGCTGCTCGCCCTCGACGCGATCGCGGTTGCCGGCATACTCGCTCTCGCCGGCCGCGGGCGAACGCGTGCCCTCGCAGGCCGCGGGCTGCGCGCCGGCGGGCTCCTCACGCTCGGGCTCGGCGGCGCCGTCGGGGTCATGCTCGCTTTCAACCCGGTCCGCTTCCTCACCGGCTTCCACACGGTCTTCTTCCTCTCCCGCTCGAGCTGGCGGTTCGCCGACTCCGACACGCTCCGGCGCCTCTATCCGGACCGGTTCTGGACCGACACCTCGGCTCTCCTCGGCGCCGCCGCCACGGCGCAGGCCCTGGTGCTCGTGGCCTGCACAGGCGGCTTCCGCCGACGGCGTACCATCCCCCCGTGCAGAACTGGGAGCTGACCGAGCTCGACTCGGGCGAGCGGGTGATCTCCGAGCGGCTCGACCACGTGCGTTCGGTCGCGCTCGGCTACTGGATCGGGGCGGGCTCACGAGACGAGACCGACGCGAAGGCGGGGATCTCGCACTTCATCGAGCACCTGCTGTTCAAGGGCTCCGAGCGCTACACGGCGCTCGAGATCGCCGAGATCTTCGACGGGATCGGAGCGGAGCTCAACGCTGCGACGTCGCGCGAGCACACGCTTGTCTACACACGCGTGCCGGCCGCTCACCTGGAGACGGCGCTCGACGTAATGAACGACATGGTCTTCTCACCTCGGTTCGACGAGCTCGACTCCGAACGCGAGGTCGTGCTTGAGGAGATCGCGATGTACGAAGACACGCCGCAGGAGCTCGTCCACGATCTGATCGCGGAAGCCGTCTTCGGCAACCACGCGCTCGGCCGGCCGGTAATCGGCACCGCCGAGGTGATCTCGACCGTCTCCCGCCGGACGATCCAGGCCTACCATCGCGCGCTCTACCGACCGGCGAACATCGTCGTCGCAGCCGCCGGTGAGATCGACCACGACCGGCTCCTCGAGCTCGTCGGCCGAGGCGCGGCAGCGCGCGGGGCGAGTCTCGACGGAAAGCCGAAGGTCCGCCCGCTGCTCGTGAAGCCTCCCAAGCCCGGACTCCGCTTCCAGCGCAAGGAGACAGAGCAGTACCACGTCTGTCTCGGCGCGCCGGGCATCTCGAGCTCCGACCGCCGCCGGTTCGTCGCGTCCATCCTCGACGCGGTCCTCGGCGGTTCGGCCTCGTCGCGGCTCTTCCAGGAGATCCGTGAGAAGCGGGGCATGGCGTACTCCGTCTACACGTTCGCCTCCCAGTACACGGACACCGGCCAGCTGGGCGTCTACCTCGGTACGCGCGAGGACAACCTCAGCGACGCGCTGACGATCACGGCCGAGCAGATCGCCGACCTCGCCGCGGGCAACCTGGGCGAGCGCGAGCTCGAGCGTGCGAAGGAGAACATCAAAGGCCGCGTGCTCCTCTCGATGGAGTCGACGTCGGTGCACATGAACCGCCTCGGCAAGTCGCTCGTCACCGAGTCGGAGATCCTCTCGCTCGACCGCATCGTCGCCGAAGTCGACGCCGTCGAGGGAAAGTCGGTCTGCGAGCTGGCCGCTGTCCTGCTCACACCCGACCGGCTGTCGGTCGCAGGCATCGGGCCAAACGAGGAACGGTTCCTGGAAGCCGTCGAGCGCGTGACGCCCGCGCTTGCGCGCGCGGCGTGAGGATCCTCCTCAACGGCTACAAGCCGCCCTCGCCCGAGATGGGCAAGGTCGGCGCTCTGCTCGGTCCGTACCTCGTGGAGCACGGGCACGAGCTGGTCGAGAACGAGCGCGACGCGGACGCGATGGTCGACTTCACGGCGCCGGCGGCGGTGGTTGCGAACGTGCTGCGCGCGCTCGAGGAAGGCGTGCCGTGCGTCGTCGGCACCACCGGCTGGGACACGGGCGAGGTCGACGAGGCGGCGCGCGACGCGGGCGTGCCGGTATTCGTGGCGCCGAACTTCGCAATCGGCGCTGTGCTGATGATGCGGTTCGCGCAGGCTGCTGCGCCGTACTTCGAGGCGGCCGAGATCATCGAGCTGCACCACGCGGCCAAGGTCGACGCGCCGTCCGGCACCGCGAAGGCGACAGCCGCCGCGATGACGCCCTCGCTTCGAGACGAGGTGCAGGTCCACTCGGTTCGCCTCCCCGGTCTCGTCGCGCATCAGGAGGTGATCCTCGGCAGCCACGGGGAGACGCTCACGATCCGCCACGACACCACGTCGCGGGACGCATTCGCCCCGGGAGTGCTCCTCGCCCTCTCGAAGCTCGGCGACCTGCCACCGGGGATCACGACCGGCCTCGACGCCCTGCTCTGACCGTCGACCGACACCCAGGCGCACTTCCCCACCCAGGGTGGGGAAGTGCCACCCGCCACCCGCAGCAAGCATGGCCGCTACGCGCGGGTCGGCGCAAGGTGTCCTCTGTGCCGAAAGTGTGACTCTTGCCTGACCGCGTGAGACACATCGGGTTGTTCGAGGACGTCGTGCGCGTCGGCGAGGTCGAGCTCTCGCTGCTGCGGCCGCGGGATCCCGCCGGCCTCCTCGACGAGGAGGCGTTCGCCGACGACGAGTTCCTGCCCTACTGGGGCGAGCTCTGGCCCGCCGGGCTCGCGCTCGCCGATGCGCTGCCGCCGCGGCTCGACGATGTGCGTGTCATCGAGCTCGGCTGCGGACTCGGGCTTCCCTCGCTTGTCGCCGCCGCGCGCGGTGCGCGCGTGACCGCCGTCGACTGGGCCGCCGATGCGATCGCGCTGCTGCACACCAACGCAGCCGCGAACGGGCTCGCGGTCGATGCGCGGGTTCGAGATTGGCGCGAGCTCGATGGCGACTTCGACCTCGCGCTCGCGGCCGACGTGCTCTACGAGGCGCGCAACGTCGAGCCGCTCGCACGGGTCTTGCCGCAGCTCGCGTCCGAGGCGCTCGTCGCGCTCGCCGGCCGGCCGCACGAGGCGGAGTTCCTCGGCCGCGTCGTCCACGAACCCGTGGGCGAACGCCTCGTGCGCATCCGGGCGCGCTAGAGTCGGCGCCGTGCCGCAGCCGCTCGAGGTCCGAGTTTCCGACGACGAGCGCGAGCAGGTGGCCGCGGAGATCCGCGAGCACTTCGCCCAGGGGCGGCTCGACGTCGAAGAGCTCTCCGACCGCCTCGAGCGCGTCTACGCCGCGCGGACGCGCCGGGATCTCGACGCCGCCCGCGCCGAGCTGCCCGCGCTGGCGGAGGCACCTGGAGCCGAGCTCGCGGCCCGGCGAACCGAACTGCGGCGGCGGCTCGTGCAGCAGACCGGTGCGTCGCTGACGCCGTTCCTCGTCTGCACGGTCATCTGGCTGCTCGGCGGCGCAAGCGGCGGCTTCTGGCCTGCGTGGATCGCCCTCTTTGCGGTCATCCCGCTGCTGCGAAACGGCTGGCGCCTCTACGGACCTGCACCCGAGCTCGACCGCGTGGCGGAAGAGCTCGAAGGGCGCAGGCCAACGTAGATCGTCTCGAGGAAGTCCGCAAGCTCGGCGGGGTGGGCGAGCATCGGAACGCGCCCTGCAGCGGGGCTCGAGCACACGCTGACAGAGACCGCTGCCGGCACCAGCCGCCACGCCAGAGCATGAAGCGCGCCATCGTGCGACCATCCCACGCCGTCGGAGCCGATTCCCGGCCGGCGAGGGGATCGACGTACAATCGGGGGGTGCTGGGTCACGTCCTGACCGCGATCGCCACGCCGTTCAGTGAGGACGGCGCCGTCGACTTCGACTCCTTCCAACGCCTTGCGGCCTACCTAGTCGACAACGGCAGCGACGGGCTGGTGGTCGCCGGCACCACAGGCGAGAGCCCGACGCTCGACGACGCCGAACGGCTCGACCTCGTCCGCGCGGCGATCGACGCGGTCGGGGACCGCGCGAGCGTCGTCGCCAACACCGGCACGTACTCGACCGCCCAGTCGGTGCAGCTGACCGAGCAGGCACACGAAGCGGGAGCCGACGCGTTCCTGGTGGTGACGCCGTACTACAACAAGCCGCCGCAGCGCGGGATCGTCCAGCACGTGGCGGAGATCGCCCGTGCGAGCGACCGGCCGATTGTCGTCTACAACATCCCGAGCCGCGTCGTCGTGAACATCGAGCCGGAGACGATGACACGCCTGGCGGAGATCGAGACCGTGCGCGCCGTCAAGCAGGCGCACGACGACCTCGCGGAAGCACGCCACATCGTCGAGCTCGGCCTCGACCTCTATGCCGGCGACGACGTCCTGCTGCTTCCGTTCCTCGGCCTCGGCGCCATCGGCGGCATCTGCGTGCACACGCATGTGGTCGGCCCGCAGGTCGCAGAGCAAGTCCGGGCGGCGTTCGACGGCGATTTCGAGCGCGCCCGTGAGCTCGACGCCGACTTGCAACCGGTGTACGAGCTGCTCCGGATCACCACCAATCCGATTCCGATCAAGGCGGCGTTGAACCTGCGCGGGCACGAGGTGGGCGGCCACCGGCTCCCACTCGTTCCGCCGACCGAGCGGGAGCTCGAGCTCGTGCGCGACTGCCTCGCGCGGCTTGGACTGCTCGTCGCGGCCTAGCCGCAGAGCTGCATCCGTATGCTGAGTGCCACATGAACGACGTGCTGCGTGTGATCCCGCTCGGTGGGCTCGGCGAGGTCGGCAAGAACATGACGGTCTACGAGACCGGCGGCGAGACGATCGTGATCGACGCGGGGCTCGCGTTCCCGCGCGACGAGCATCTCGGCGTCGACCTGGTGCTGCCGGACTTCGGCTACCTCCGCGACCGGCAGATTCGCGCGGTCGTGCTCACGCACGCACACGAGGACCACGTCGGCGGCCTCCCGTACCTGCTGCGGCAGGCGCGCGTCACGGAGATCTGGGCGACGCGCCTGACGCTCGGGCTCGTCACCTCGAAGCTCGACGAGCACGGCCTGCTGCGTGCCGCGGAGCAACGCGAGATCGATCCGGAGGGCCCGCCCGTCGAGCTCGGTCCGTTCCGGCTCGAGTTCGTGCGCATGGCGCACTCGGTCCCCGACTCGGTCGGGATCGCGATCGAGACGGCCGCCGGCCGCGTCTTCCACACGGGTGACTGGAAGCTCGACCACACGCCGATCGACGGGCTCCGTACGGACGTCGGCAAGCTGGCGGAGCTCGGGAACCGCGGCGTCGACTTGATGCTCGGCGACTCCACGAACGCGGAGCGCGCCGGCTTCACCCAGTCGGAGCGGCTCGTCGGGGAGGCGTTCCGGCAGATCATCCCGGCGCGACACGGGCGCGTGCTGATCTCCTCGTTCGCGTCGAACATCCACCGCATGCAGCAGGCGATCGACATCGCCGGTGAGGTCGGGCGCCGGGTGAGCGTCGTCGGGCGCTCGATGCGCAAGAACCTCAACATCGCGCGCAACCTCGGCTACGTCGAGGCGCCGGACAGCCTGCTGGCGCGTCCGGCCGAGCTCGACCAGCTCCCGCCCGGCGAGCAGCTGATCCTCTGCACCGGCTCGCAGGGCGAGCCCCTCTCGGCGCTGACCCGGATCGCTTACAACGACCACCCGACTGTGCACGTCGACCGTGGTGACACGGTCATCATCTCCGCGCGGCCGGTGCCGGGGAACGAGCTGCGCGTGCACGACGCGATCAACCGGCTGACGCAGGCCGGCGCGGAGGTGCTGCACGAGGAGAACGCGCCGGTGCACGTCTCGGGTCATGCGCGCGCGGAGGAGATGCGCACGCTGCTCGGCCTCGTGCGGCCGAAGGCGGTGATGCCGATCCACGGCGAGTTCCGGATGCTCGCAGCGCACGCGCGGCTCGCGCAGGACGCGGGCGTGCCCGCATCGTCGATCGTGATCGCGGAGAACGGCGACGTCGTCGAGCTCTCGCGCGAGGGTGTGCGGATCGTCGACAAGGTCGAGGCGGGCGTGACGTTCGTCGACGGCCTCGGCGTCGGCGACATCTCCGACGTCGCGCTGCGCGACCGCCGCCACCTCTCGGAGGACGGCGTGCTGATCGTCGTCACGACCCTCTCGAACGGCTCCGTGACGCCGCCCGAGGTGATCGCGCGTGGCTTCGCCGAGACCGAGGATTTGCTCGCCGAGCTGCGCACCGAGGCCTACGACATCGTCCGTGAGCTCCTCGACGAGGACATCCGCGAGATCAAGCTGCTCCAGGAGCACATCCACGACGGCGTCGGCCAGCTCGTCTACGACCGCACGCGCCGCCGGCCGATGATCCTTCCGGTCGTGGTGGAGGTTTGATGCTCGCTCTCGCTCGCGGGGGGAAACCTCCGGTTTCCCCCCTGGGCCCCCCTTCCGACACGTTGCAGCTCTTGGTGGGCGAGCACGGGCAAAGCCCGTGCTCGCGGCCAGGGGGAGTGCACTCGCGAGCCGCTTTTTGGGGTGGCGGGTGAGCTCGATCGGAACGTCTCCGGATTGGGCAGACGTGATTACGGAGCACGCGGCCGACGAGGCGACCGCTCGGCGGTTGATCTCGCAGCTCGTGGCGGTCGAGGTGTCTGCGCTCGCCTTCTGCCGGTTGCTCGAGCGCTGGGCCCGCGGCGAGGCCGAGCCCTCGACGCCCGGCCGGCGCGAAGCTGCGCTCCGGCGGGCCGCCGACCGCGTCGAGACGGCGCTTGCCGGGCTCGAGCGGCCGCTGGGGCGGTACCTGCTCGAGCTCGAGGCGGAGCTCGCCGAGGGCCGTTCCTGGTTCGGTGACCCGGGCGCCGCCGAGCTCGTCGACTGGGAGCCGGTGTTGGCCCGGGCCGGCGTGCACGCGACACCGCACCGGGTCGCCGCCGTCTACCTCGAGCTCGCCGTCCTGGTGCGCGCGCTCGAAGGGCTGGCAGCCACGGTGCGGTGGGAGTCCGGGCTCGACCGCGGCTCGCTCTGGGCAGGACTGTTCGACCTACGCGAGAACCTGCTCGGCCGCGTGCTCGACGACGTGCGCGCGCTCGCCGCCTGATCGGCACGCATCTGAGCTCGTGGGGCAGGAGCGCCGCCCGGCGGGGCGAAGTGGCGCTCGATGGCGCCGACGAAGCGCACCAGGAAGCTGCGCCCGAAGAAGCCTGCCCGGGTGAAGAAGCGCAAGCGCCGCAACACTCGTAGTCACCACCACCCGGAGCTCGCCGGCCTCGCAGCCTGCGCGCTCGGCGTCTTCCTCGCCGGCGTGCTCTGGCTCGGGCTCTCCGGCGGCCCCGTGGGCGGCGCTGCGACCGCTGCGATCGGCTGGGCCGCGTACGTCTTGCCGCTCGCACTCGTCCCGGTCGGCGCGCTCGTGGTCACACGCAGCGCGCTCGTCGATGTGCGGCCGTTCCGGCTCGGCCTGTCGGTCACGTTCGCCGGACTGATGCTGTCGCTCGGCCGCGCGCACGGCGGGCTCCTCGGCAAGGGGCTCGAGCGCGTGGTCGCGCTCGGCATCGGTCCCGCGGGCAGCACGATCCTCGGCGTCGTGCTCGCGCTCGCGGGTGTGCTGCTCCTCACCGGAGCGTCGCTCGGCGCGCTCGTGCGCCGTTCCGGCAGCGCCGTCCGCCAGGTCGCCGCTGCGCGCTCGCCGCGCCGCCGCGAGCCGCACGCTGCCGTCTGGGACATGTCGACCGGCAGCCACCGCGCGAGCCCGGCGGACACCGCCGCGGAGCCGCCCGTGGACATCGCGCAGGACTATCCCGACCTCGTCTCGGATGCGGTGCCCCAGCTCGTGCCGGCGAGCTTCGGCGACGACGACGAGCAGGATACGCAGCAGAGCCTCTTCGACGTGTCCGAGCCGACCCACGAGTACGTCCTGCCCGACCGCTCCCTGCTCAACAAGTCGAAGCCGGGCTCGGGCCCGAACGGCGAGGCGAACGCTCGCATCGCCGAGGCGCTCCTCCAGTGCCTGGCGAACTTCGGCGTCGAGGCGACCCTCGTCGGGCAGATCGCCGGCCCGCGCGTCACGCGGTACGAGCTCCAGCTCGCGGCCGGCACGAAGGTCGGCAAGGTGGCCCAGCTGAAGGACGACCTTTCCTACGCGCTCGCGACCACCGAGATCCGGATCCTGGCGCCGATCCCGGGCAAGCAGGCAGTCGGCGTCGAGGTCCCGAACCTCTCGCCGAACCTCGTCACGCTCGGCGACGTCTACGACGACTTGCCGGCGACAGCGAGCCCGGTGTCCGTGTGGCTCGGCAAGGACATCTCCGGTGCCGCGGTGTGGACGGATCTCGCCCGCATGCCGCACGTCCTGATCGCCGGCACGACCGGCTCGGGCAAGTCGGGCTGCATCAACACGATCCTCACCTCGATCCTCCTGCGCGCGACGCCGGACCAGGTGCGGCTGATCCTCGTCGACCCCAAGCGGATCGAGCTCAACTACTACGAGTCGATCCCGCACCTGCTGACGCCGGTCGTCTCGAGCCCGAAGGAGGCGAGCGCCGTGCTCCTGAACGTGGTCACCGAGATGGAGCGCCGCTACGAGCGCCTCAGCCAGCTGCGCGCGCGCAACCTGCCGGAGGCGAACCGTTCCCTCCGCAAGCGCGGCGAGCAGGAGCTGCCGTACCTGCTCGTCGTGATCGACGAGCTCGCCGACCTGATGATGGTCAGCCCGCAGGAGGTGGAGGACTCGATCATCCGGCTCGCGCAGAAGTCGCGTGCCGTCGGGATCCACCTCGTTCTCGCCACGCAGCGACCGTCGGTCGACGTGATCACGGGCATGATCAAGGCCAACGTCCCGTCGCGGATCGCCTTCGCCGTCAGCTCCCAGACCGACTCGCGCGTCATCCTCGACGCGAACGGCGCCGAGAGCCTCCTCGGCCAGGGCGACATGCTGTTCAAGCCTCTCGGCACGTCGCGCCTCCAGCGCGTGCAGGGCGCCTTCGTGACCGAGGAGGAGGTCGCCCTGATCGTCGAGGCGGTGCGCGGGCAGCGAGAGCAAGAGGTAGACGAGACATTCCTCGTCGCTCCCGAGCCCTTCGCGGCGGACGACGACTCCGACGACGGCGACTTCGACCCGGACGAGGATCCGCTCCTCGAGCGGGCGATCGAGGTCGTCGTCACCGCCCAGACAGCCTCGGTATCGCTCCTCCAGCGGCGGTTGAGAGTCGGCTATACGCGCGCAGGCCGGCTGATCGACATGCTGGAGCGGCGGGGGATCATTAGCGCGTACGAAGGCTCGAAGCCGCGCCGTGTGCTCGTCGATGAACACGCTCTCCGCTTGACTCCGCTAACACCGGAGTAGATCGTTCGTCGAAATCGAGGCAGTGCGTACCCAACAGAGGAGGGAAGCGTGAAGCGGAAGACTTCGCTCGCGATCGTGGGCCTGCTTGCGGCGGCGGTGCTGGTGGCGGCGACGGCAGCGAGTGGCGGCACAAGCGGCGCAACGGGAACGAGAGCCGGGACGATCACGGCTGCGCTGATCAGCGACGTCGGCAAGTTCAACGACAAGTCGTTCAACCAGGACCAGCTCGCCGGACTCACGCGTGCGAAAGCGCAGCTCGGTGTGAAGATCCTGCCCATCCAGTCGAATTCGAGCTCGGACTACCTCCCGAACATGACGACCGCGGTTCGCGAAGGCGCCCAGCTCGTGATGGCGGCCGGCTTCCTGCTCGCGCCGACGCTGTCGCAGATCGCCTCGCAGTTCCCGAACACCGACTTCACGATCACAGACGACTCGGTCAAGGGGCCCGACTTCGCGAAGGCGAAGAGCATCAAGAACATCGAAGGCCTCACATACGCCTCGAACGAGGCCGGCTGTCTTGTCGGGTACCTGGCAGCCGAGATGGTGAAGAAGCAGGGCGGCAAGCAGGTGATGGGCGCAGTCGGCGGCCTCAACATCCCGTCCGTGAACGACTACATCGTCGGGTACAAGCACTGCGCACAGATGTACGAGCCGAGCATGAAGGTCATCGTCGGCTACTCGCAGGACTTCGTCGCGCAGGATAAGTGCAAGACGGTCGCCCAAAATCAGATCTCCCAGGGCTCGCAGGTCGAGTTCCAGGTCGCCGGCGGGTGTGGCCTGGGCACGCTGAACGCAGCGGCTCAGGCGGGCATCTGGGGAATCGGGGTCGATGTCGACCAGTACGCGCTCGCAAAGAACGTCCTCACGAGCGCGATCAAACGCGTCGACGTCGGCATCTTCGACGCCGTCAAGCAGGTCAGGGACGGCAAGTTCATGGGCGGCACCGACCTGTTGTTCAACCTGAAGAACAATGGCGTCGGCGTCGGCAAGATCAGTCCGAAGGTGCCGGCGGCGTTCATCACCGCGATGAACAAGATCAAGGCGAAGCTGATCGCCGGGACGCTCAAGGTCCCGACCACCAGGACCTAGCCGGCACGCGGGGGGGCGGGCTCCGGCCCGCCCCTGCCGCCGGCCGACCTAGAATCAGGACGATGGCCGAGACGACGGTGCTCGAGCTGCGCGGGATCACGAAGCGCTACCCCGGCATCGTCGCCGACGACCACGTCGACTTCGACCTCCGCCGCGGCGAGGTGCACGCGCTCCTCGGCGAGAACGGGGCCGGCAAGTCGACCTTGATGAACATCGTCTACGGGCTGACGAAGCCGGATGAGGGCGAGATCCGCGTGGGCGGGAAAGTGGTGACGTTCGCTTCCGCACGGGACGCGATCGAGCACGGGATCGGGATGGTGCACCAGCACTTCATGCTCATCCCGGTGATGACGGTGGCGGAGAACATCGTCCTCGCAGCCGAGCCGACACGGCCCGGCGGGCTGCTCGACGAGGCGACCGCGAAGCGGCGCGTGCGTGACCTCTCCCAGCGCTTCGGTCTCGCCGTCGACCCCGACGCGCGCGTGGAGCTCATCTCCGTGGGCCAGCAGCAGCGTGTCGAGATCCTGAAGGCGCTCTACCGCGGGGCCGAGATTCTGATCCTCGACGAGCCGACCGCGGTCCTGACGCCGCAGGAGGCGGGCGAGCTGTTCGGGATCATCCGCTCGCTAACGGCGGAGGGGACCGCGATCATCTTCATCAGCCACAAGCTGAACGAGGTGCTCGAGATCGCCGACCGGATCACCGTGCTCCGCCGCGGCAGGAAGATCGACACCGTTCCGCGCGAGGGCGCGACCGAGGACTCGCTCGCGCGCATGATGGTCGGGCGCGACGTGCTGCTCCACGTCGAGAAGCCGCCCGCCGCTCCCGGCGAGGTCGCGCTGGCGGTTCGCGACTTGCACGTGCTCGACGACCGCGGGCTCGAGGCGGTGCGCGGCGTCTCCTTCGACGTGCGGCGCGGCGAGATCGTCGGGATTGCAGGTGTCGACGGCAACGGCCAGACCGAGCTCGTCGAGGCGATCACGGGCCTGCGACGCCTGACGAGCGGCACGATCGCCGTCGCCGGGAGGCCGATCGACGGCCACACGACTGCCCGGCTCATGCTCGACGCCGGCGTCGGCCACATCCCGGAGGACCGGCAGCGCCGCGGGCTCGTGCTCGAGTTCACGCTCGCCGAGAACATCGCCCTCCACGACTACGATCGTCAGCCGGACTCGAAGCTCGGCTGGCTCTTCCCGCGCCGGCTGATCGCACGGGCGGCCCGGCTGATCCGCGAGTTCGACATTCGAGGCGGCGGCCCGCTCACCCGCGCGCGGGCGCTGTCGGGCGGGAACCAACAGAAGGTCGTCATCGCGCGCGAGGTCGCCCGCGACCCGAAAGTACTCATCGCGGCGCAGCCGACACGCGGCCTCGACGTCGGCGCGATCGAGTACGTGCACCGGCGGCTGGTCGAGGAGCGCGACAGCGGCCACGCGATCCTGCTCGTCTCGCTCGAGCTCGAAGAGGTGCTTTCGCTCGCCGACCGCATCCTCGTCGTGTACGAGGGACAGGTTGCCGGCGAGCACGCGGCGGGCGTGAGCGCGGACACGATCGGGCTCGAGATGCTCGGCGGGCGGAAGCAGGCAGTTGCTTGACCACGCCGCGGGAAGATCCCGTCGCCCTGATCCCACCCGAGGATGA
>Ga0209579_10003268_pt1 | contig 11888 bp, 7 predicted proteins | sample Coa_R1_2_FD_187152 | JGI IMG/M metagenome (GOLD analysis project Ga0209579, IMG submission 187152) | Surface soil microbial communities from Centralia Pennsylvania, which are recovering from an underground coalmine fire - Coalmine... | ecosystem: Environmental > Terrestrial > Soil > Unclassified... | reverse complement strand
CGGCGGCCTGGCATTCGACATCGATCCGGTTGATGCCGGGATTTACATCGACGGCAAATACGTCGGCACGGCTGCCGATTTCTCCTCGGCCCAGATGCCGCTCACGCTGCGAGCCGGACGGCACCACGTCGAGTTGAAGGCTGACGGATTCATCCCGGTGTCGTTCGACATCACCGTCGTCGCCGGCCAGGTGATTCCGTACGAAGGCACGATGCAGATTCGCTAGATCCGACACTCGCGCTTCACACTGGCGGCTGGCCGTTCATCGGTCAGCCGCTTTTTTTTCGCCTCCGACAGTCCGCCGGAACCGTTGCATTGCCCCATTGCTTCATTGCTTCATTGCCCCATTGCCCCATTGCCCCATTGCCGCATTGCCGCATTGCCTCGTTGCCCCATTTGAACGATGACGGGTATTACACTGACGCCGGTGTCTGGGTCGCCGAATGTGCGGCGGATGTGGATTGGCGTCACGGCGGCGGCGCTCGTGCTGCTCGTGTACTGGCGCACGCTGTGGTTCGAGTTCTATTGGGACGACTATCACATGGTGCGTCCGTGGACGACGGCGGAGGTGCGCCACGTCCTGACGCGCTCGTGGGATCCGACGCGGATTGAAGCCGTCTTCTACCGGCCGCTGGCATCGTTGTGGTACGCGGCGCGCTTCCAGTTGTTCGGCCTCAACGGAGCGCCGCAGCACGCCGTGTCGATCGCCGGGATGATCGTCGCGGCGTATCTCGCGGGCTGGTTCGTTCTTCGCGAGACTGGCCGCACCCGTCCGGCGATTATCGCCGCAGCGATCTATGCACTGCATCCGGCGTTCGTGTACTCCGAGGGCGCGTGGCTCACGAATCAGATGCATCTGTTCTCGAGTCTGATCGTCTTGAGCGCGCTCGTCGTCTGGCAGCGCGTGCGCGACCGGCCGCTTGCGGCATGGTGGCCGCTGGCGCTGCTGCAGATCGCGGCGTTCGGATTCAAAGAAGACACGATTCTGCTGACGCCCCTGCTCGTCGGGCTGACGCTGCTGCGCGCCTGGATCGTCGGCGACGTGCGGGTGCCGGGCCCGGCGATCTGGCTGTCGGGCGGGGCGCTGGCGGGCGGCCTGGTTTTCGCGCGATTCTTCATGCTCGGCAAAATCGGCGGATATGGAATCCCGTCCGAGGATCGCGCCTGGTTCAATTTCAAGCGCGGCCTCGACGCGATTTTCCTGATGGCGCCCGGCCGGCTCGTCGCCGGCTATCGCCCGTGGCATCCGGCCGCGAGACATGTCTCCATGTTCATGCTCGCGCTTGGCGCGGCGTCGGCCGTTGTGAGGCGACGGCGGACGATCATTTATCTCCTGCTGTGCGGAGTCGCGATCGGCGTCGCGTTCGACCTGCCGTTCGCGCTCGTCACGAAGCAATCGCAGATGCATCTGGTCACACTCGGCGCCGTCATCGCGCTCGCCGCGTCGGCCGAAGCCCTGATTGAGGTTGTGAGCGCGCCGGTGTGGCGTGCCGTTTCGACCGCTGGCGTGGCTGCCGGTCTTGCGACGTTCATCCCGCTCGACGCCCAGATCGTGGATGAATTCGCGCCGTGCTACTCCGAAACACTTGGGCTCGACGGGCAGGCGCGATCGTGGAGCGCAGTGCCGGAAGAAGTGCGCGCTTGGCTCGTATCGAAGCGAGCCGAGTGCGACGCTGGACGCGTGCCCGTGCCGATGTCGCGCGCGATCCCATCGGTGACCTGGACATACGACAGCGATACGACGGATGGCGAGAGCGTGCGCTGGACCTCTGGGCACTCCGTGATGTTGATCCCCTGGGACTACCGCGAGCTCCAAATTGCGCTGCGCCAGCCGTACGCGTCCTCCTCGTCGCCCGTCACGGTCAGCATCCACGGACCATTCTCGGAGCCGGTCATCAACACGCTGACGTCCGGCGAGTGGGTGTATCGCACGCTGCCGCTTGGCCCCACTTGGCGTGACTGGCTGCGTGACAGCCACTGGATCGACATCAATGTGTCTCCGACGTTCGTGCCAGGACTTCGCGATCCGGCCAATCCCGACAACCGCAAACATGGCGTCGAATTTCGCGTCGTGAGCGTGCGTCCATGACCGATCGCCTGCAGGAGGTCGAGCGGCGTAGCGCGGCACTATCGCGCGAGTTGGGGCTCGCCACGCTGGTCCTCACGCAGGTCATGTACGTCGTCGGATCGGCGTGGGTCGGCGTCGGCGCGAAGCTCGGCACGGCGCACATCGCGTTCTGGCTGATGGCCGCGGCGGGCTTTTATGTGCCGCAGGCGGCTGTCGTGATCTTTCTCAGTCGCATCATGCCGCTCGAGGGCGGTCTGTATCAGTGGGCGACTGCGGCCTTCGGCAAATTCGCCGGCTTCGTCGTCGCTTGGAATCTGTGGGCGTACGCGATTCTGATCATCGGTTCGTTCGGCGTCGTGATTGCGACGAATCTCAAATACCTCGTCGGCCCGATTGGCGAACCGTTCACGGACTCGGCGGCCTACACGGCGATCGTCAGCCTCACCTCGCTGGTCGGGATCACGGTGATGGCGGTGTTCGGCCTGCGCGTGGGGAAGTGGTTTCAGAATTTCGGAGGAGCCACGCAGTTCATCACGTTCGGCGCGTTGATCCTCGTGCCGTTCCTCGCGCTCTCGCGCGGCACGATCGCGGCCTATCATCCGCTCGCGGCGTCGATGCCGACGTTCACGCTGTTCAGCCTGAATATTTTTGGCAAGATGGCCATCGGCGCGTTCAGCGGTTTCGAGTGGGTGGCGATTCTGGCGGGCGAGTGCAAGAGTCCGGCGCGGACGATCGGCCGCTCGGTCATGATCGCGTCGCCGATCATCGCCGTGATGTTCATCCTGGGAACGAGCAGCGTGCTCGCGCTCGTCCCGCAAAGTCAGATCGACCTGGTGAGCCCGATCCCGCAAGCGCTGACCATCGGATTTGGCGGACTCGGCATCGCGCGCTTCGTCGTGCCGGCGCTGATCCTGTCGCTGCTGATTCGTCAAATTGGAAACGCGACGCTGCTCTTCGCCGGCAACACGCGATTGCCGATGGTCGCGGGCTGGGACGGCTTGCTGCCGGCGTGGTTCACGCGGCTCCATCCGCGCTACAAGACGCCGGTGAATTCGATCGTCTTCGTCGGGGCCATCACGCTCGTGCTGACCGCGGCCGGACTGTCCGGCGTCGGACTGCAGGAAGCCTTTCAGCTGCTCGAGAACACCGGCGGGATTTTTTACGCGTTCGGGTACATCGCGATGTTCGCCGTGCCGCTGTTTGCCGCAAACAGACTGCCCGAGCGTCCCGGCCCGTGGCTGCGCGCCGCCGCGGCGGTTGGATTTGCCGTCTCGATTCTGTATTCCGTGCTTTCGGTGTTCCCGATCGTGGACGTCGCGAGTTGGGCCGCGTTCTCCGCGAAGATCATTGGTGTGCTCGCGGGCGTCAATATTCTCGGCGTGATGATCTATGCCGGCGCAAGGCGCCGCACGTCAGCATCGTGAGCCGATTGATAAGATGACGACATGATGCGACGAATTCGACTCGTGACGACGATGTTGTCGGTGTGTGTGGCGGGTGTGCTGGCCGGAGCCGTGCCGCAGACGCCGCGCCCGAGTTCGATGATCGACAGCGCCGCGCTGCTGAGCGATCTGAAGACGTTGTCCGCCGACGACATGCAGGGGCGCAAGGTCGACACGCCCGGCGGTGCAAAGGCGCGCCAGTTCGTCATCGAGCGCTTCAAGCAGTCTGGAATCCAGCCGTTCGGCGAGACGTACGAGGCGCCGTTCACATTCTCCGCCCGCGGGCGCGGCGGTGCGGCCGCGACCGAAACCCACGGCATCAATGTCGTCGGCCACATCGACGGGTCGCTGCAGCCGCGCCACTACCTCGTCGTCAGCGCCCACTACGATCACCTCGGCATCAATGCTCGCAGCGGCGAGGTCTACAACGGCGCCGACGACAACGCGTCGGGCACGGCGGGACTGTTTGCCATTGCGAAATATTTCAGCGCACACAAGCCGGCGAATTCGCTGATCTTCGTAGCGTTCGATGCGGAAGAGGAAGGCGAGTGGGGCTCGAAGTCATTCGTGAAGGCGACGCCGGTGGACCCATCCCTGATCGATCTCGACGTGAACATCGACATGATCGGCCGCGAGCCCGACGATCGCCTGTTCGTCGTCGGCGCGGCCACCCAGCCGTTCCTCAAGCCATACATCGAGAACGTGGCGAAGATCGCGCCGGTGAAATTCCTGATGGGGCACGAGGATCCCAAAGGCGGCCACGCAGATGGCCCGACTCAGGACTGGTCGGGCGACTCGGATCACTACTCGTTCATCACGGCCCACATTCCGGCGCTGTACTTCGGCGTCGAAGATTTCGAACAGCACCACAAGGTGACCGACGACTACGAGACGATGTCGTACGATTTCTATGTCAGGGCTGTCGAGACCACGGTGCTCGCGGTCAAAGAATTCGACTCGCACCTCGGCGACATCGCGAAGAGCGCACAACGGTGATCGGCACATCGATGATCGATGATTTGGAATTGATGAACGAAGAACCGGCAATCGTCAATCGGCGATCGATCGCCAATTGACGATTGGCGATCGCTCATCGATGTGTGTGCCCTTCTCCTATCCCCGGTAGTCGTTGTATCCTGCCTGCGCAGGAGCTTTCATGCCAACCTTTCGATTCCGATCGATTCAGACGCGCCTCGTGTTCGCTGGAGCGGTGCTCGCGCTGGCCTGGGCCGTGTCGCCAGGAATTCGCGCGGCGGCGCCGTACGATCCGGCGCTGTATTCGGGGTTGAAATGGCGGATGCTCGGGCCGTTCCGCGGCGGGCGAGTCGATGCCGTCAGCGGCGTGCCGGGGCGTCCAAACGAGTTCTACATGGGCGCCGTCAACGGCGGCGTCTGGAAGACGATCGACGCGGGCCGCGTCTGGACGCCGGTCTTCGACTCGCAGAACGTCGCGTCGATCGGCGCGCTCGCCGTTTCGGCGTCGTCGCCTGACACGGTCTACGTCGGCAGCGGCGAGTCGACGCTCCGCGACTCGGTCGGATTCGGCAACGGGATGTACAAGTCGACCGATGCCGGCAAGACGTGGACGCACATCGGGCTCGATGACACCCAGCACATCGCCAAAGTCGCGATCGATCCGAAGAATCCGAACATCGTGTTCGTCGCGGCCATCGGACATTTGTACGAAGCGCATCCTGAGCGCGGCGTCTATCGCACGATCGACGGCGGACGCACGTGGCGCAAGGTCCTCTTCAAGGACAACAACATCGGCGCGTCGGACGTCGTGATCGATCCGACGAATTCGCAGATCGTCTACGCGTCGTTGTGGAACACGCGGAGGCCCACGTGGTACACGTATCAGCCGACCAACGGTCCTGGCGGCGGGATTTTCAAATCGACAGACGGCGGCACCAACTGGACGCCGCTGACCAACGGATTGCCGCCGGCCTGCATCGGCAAAGTCGGCATCGGTATTTCCGCGAGTAATCCGCGTCGGATCTACGCGGTCATCGATGACTTCTTACCTGAGGGCGCAGGCGCCAACTCGCCGTGTCCGCCGTCGCCCGAAGCGGCTCGCGGTGGCGGCGCCGGTGCGGCGGGCGGCGGTGGCGGCGGCCGAGGTGCGCGAGGCGGCGGTGCGGCCGGTGCTGGTGCTGGTGCTGGTGCCGGCGCTGGCGCTGGCGGCGCAGCGGCTGGTGGCGGACGTGGCGCCGGCGGCGGCGCGGCGGCGGCGCCGCAGCAGGGCGGCTTCTATCGATCCGACGACGCGGGCGCGACGTGGACAAAAGTGTCGGGCGACAACGCGCTCTGGGGCCGCGGTTGGTACTTCGAGCACATCGCCGTCGATCCGAAGAACGCCGACATCGTTTACGTGCCCAACGTCGCGACGTCGCGCACGAAGGACGGCGGCAAGACGTGGATTGCGCTTCGCGGTTCTCCCGGCGGCGACGACTATCACCAAGCCTGGGTTTCGCCCGACGACTCGAACACCGTCATTGTCGCCAGCGATCAGGGCACGGTGATCAGCCGCAACGCGACGGCTGACGACGCCCGCGACGTGACGTGGAGCTCATGGCTCAATCAGCCGATCGCGCAGATTTATCACGTGTCGGTCGACTATCGGTTTCCGTACTGGGTCACCGGCGCGCAGCAGGACAGCGGATCGGTCGCCGTGCGTTCGCGCGGGAAATTCGCCGGTATCTCGATGCGCGACTGGGAGCCGATCGGCGCCGGCGGCGAAAGCGGCACGACGGCCGGCGATCCGGAACATCCCGGCATCATCTACGGCGGCACGGGCGGCCGGTTCGATCTTGATCTCAACGTCTCGCCTGGCGGAACCGGCCAGCAGCCGATGCCGGCCGGTGAGTCGGCGCGCACCGACTGGACGCAGCCGTTAGTGCTGTCAAAGTCGCACGCGCTTTATTATGCGAATCAGTATCTGTTCAAATCCACGGACGAGGCCCGCACGTGGACGCGTATCAGTGACGATCTGACGCGGCCCGATCCCGGTGTTCCCGCGAATCTCGATCCCGTCGCCGCCGAAGACACGAACCGCAACGGCAAGCGCGGCGTCATCTACACGATCGCGCCGTCAGCCGTGAGCGCGCCGACCGTGTGGATCGGCACGGACGACGGATTTATCCAGGTTACGTCGGACGACGGCAAGACCTGGCAGAACGTGACGCCTCCGGCGGTGAATGCCTGGAGCCGTGTGACGACGATCGAAGCGTCGCACACCGACGTCAACGAGGCCTACGCATCGGTCGATCGCCATCAGCTCACGGACTTCAATCCGCATATCTATCGCACCCGCGACCTCGGCAAGACGTGGCAAGAGATCACGCGCGGTCTGCCCGCCGGCGTCTACGTCCACGTCGTCAAGGAAGATCCCATTCGGAAGGGCTTGTTGTTCGCCGGCACCGAGCGCGCGGCGTATGTGTCGTTCGATGACGGCGACAATTGGCAGTCGCTGCAGTTGAATCTGCCGGTGACGTCGGTGCGCGACTTCCAGGTTTATGAAAACGATCTGATTGTCGCGACGCACGGACGCGGGTTCTGGGTCATCGACGGCATCGCGCCTCTGCGACAGATCAACGACGATGTGGCGCACGGAAACGCGTACCTCTTCAAGCCTGATGACGCCTACAACGTGCTGCAGGGCGGGGACAACGGCACGCCGACGCAGAAGGATGAGCCGCAAGCGGCCAATCCGGCGAACGGCGCGGCGATCGATTACTACTTGAAGACCGCGCCGACGGCGGCAGTGACGCTCGAGATTCTCGATTCGGGCGGCGCTGTCTTGCAAACCTTCAGCAGTGAGGGCAACGCCGCCGGCGGCGGCGGCGCCCGTGGCGGCGGTGGTCGCGCAGGCGGCGGCGCCGGCATCCCGAACACGTCTGCACTGTGGCGCACGATACCTGAGCCGTTCTCGGCAGCGGCGGGTATGCATCGCGTGAACTGGAGTCCGGGCGGCGGTGGCGGCCGTGGCGGCGGTGGTGGCGGCGGACGAGGCGGTGGCGGCGGTGCTGCTGCCGCGGCTGCAGCGACGGCCGGAGCCGGCGCCGCGGGTGCGCCTCCGCCCGCAGCGGCCGGAGGGCAGCGCGGCGGCCGAGGCGGCCGCGGTGGTGGCGCCGCCGCTGGTGGGACGTACACGGCGAGACTGACCGTCGACGGTCAAGTCTTCACGCAGACGTTCGCGATCAAACCGGACCCGCGCAGCCGATAGCGGCGAGTGCGGGCGAGTGCGATAGGTACGACGGGATCAGCCGCGGCTGCGCCTGGGTCGTACCCGTCGTATGCCGTCCGATGAGCGAAGGTTTGGAAGATTTCAGCAAATCGACCTGACCTTGAACGAACGATAGAATCAGCGCTCCGTCCCTCAATCTCGCCCAGAACCGCTGGAAGTTCGAAGACTGCCGGTTTATGCTTTCAACCGACATGAAATCTGCCGTCGTCACCGGGGCCAACGGCTTCGTTGGCTCGCATCTGGTTTACCGGTTACTCGAGCAGGGATGGCGGGTTCATGCCGTCGGGCGCGCCGCCGGCCACGACCGGCTCGCCGCGCGCATGTCGCTGGCGCTCGCCGACGTCGGACCGCACGCCGATTTCCGAGGGTCGCTCTTCTGTCACGAAGTCGATTTCGATGATCCGACACCGTCGGCGTCGATTCTCTCCCGAGAGGACGCGGCGGGCTCGACCACGCTCATTCATGTCGCGGGCGACACGCGGTTTCATCCGCCTGATCCGGCCCTGCAGCATCGCGTCAACGTCGAGGGCGCCGTCAAAGTGATGGAGGCGTTCGCCGGACGCGTCGCGACGGCCGTTCATATCAGCACGACGTTCGTCGCCGGCGACCGGACGGGCCTGATTCGCGAAGACGAGCTCGACTGCGGCCAGCAATTCCGCAACCACTACGAGCGCAGCAAGTTCGACGCCGAGCGCGCGGTGACCGATGTCTGCCGCGCGCACAACATGCCGCTCGTGATCGCACGGCCGAGCGTCGTCACCAACGATCGCCGCACCGGCCGGGCCTCGACGTTCACGCACTTGAACGCGCTGGTCGAGGTCGTGAGTCGCGTCCACCGGTACTATCGCATCACCGACGGCGAGGTCGTGAGCGAGCGGATCCGGCTGCTCTCCGATCCGGAGGGCACATTGAATCTCGCGCCGATCGATTCGATCGCGCCCCTCCTGCTGCGGATTATCGTGGCGCCCGACGCGGTTGGCCGGACCTTTCATCTCTCGCATCCGTCACCCGGCTCGAACGCGGAGCTGATGAACGTGATGGCGGAGGCGCTTCAGATCCGGGACAAAATCGCGCTCGAGTTCATGAAGGATATCCCGCGTCCCATGACCCGCACCGAAGAGCTCATCGTCGGCGTCCTCGAGCAGTACATGCCGTATTTGAACAGCTCCGCCCGGTACGACATGAGCAACGTCCGGTCGGTTGTGCCGGAGTACGAGGCGTATTTTTCGGCGATCGACCCGCCCTATATCCGCAAAATCCTCGACGCGCAACGCGCCAAGAAAGCCCAGCGCATGCAGGCGCGCTGTCAGGAAGCGAGCCAGTCGAGGGCATAAGCGAAGGCCCAGGCGGGTCCGATCTTGAAATGCGCTCTTACGGCATCGACCAATGATCCGGGGCCGCGACGTGCGCCCCGCTACGCTTCACGCTGACGCGCAATTTCGACGATGGCCCGGCGCCGCCCGGCGCAACGAACGACACTCTGTACTCAGACGTAATCGCCTTCGCGAAGCGGACGAAGCTGGCCGTCGTCTCGGCACTCGATGTGCCGGTCAGGAGCATCATCCCGCCGCTCGAGGCCGACATCTCTGAATACTCATGGTGCGCCTGGGTTTCCGGCGGGAGTCTGATCGCGCCGTCGCTGCGTGTCGGCGCGTCATTGCTCCCCAGGTGCGGCGTCACGAGCGTCCAGACCTGGACGTGCAACTCGCGGACTCGGGCCGCCTCCTCGTCGCTCCGTTCTTGACTGGCCGGTGTGCCCCAACTCGGGCCATCGTCCTGCTCCTCGTTCAGGTACGCAACGATGAACGGCCGTGGAGACGCGAAAGCGGAAAAACTCCGACTCGCGGCCTCAACTCCCAACGTTGGTCCTACCAATGATGTGCGGCCGGCGAGCTGAGCCGCGATCGTCTGGACGTCGGAACTGAAGGCGGCCAATGACGGATCTCCGGAGACGGTTACGGCCACCACGCTCGCGGCGTTTGCTTTGAACACGACGTCGGCGAATTCACGAATGCCTTCGGGCTGCTTGCCGCTGAAGACCACGGCGACTTGGATCGGTTCAACGGCGCTCGCGACCGCGGCCGTCTGAACGCGTTTCCCATCTACTTCGAGTATGAAATCCCCAGGAGCCAAGCCCGGAATTGGGGCGCCCGCCTTGTCGGTCACGCTGACGTCGATCGATTGGGTCTGAGGCGCCTTCAACGGCGATGCAGCCACCGTCGCTGCGGCAAGGACGACGAAGAATGCTCTGAGCATTCGAGGGGCCATTGTGCACCTCCCGTGACGCAGTTGTCAGTTTTCGACGGACATGATCCTGCCGCTCGTCGCGCAGCGGCCTATTTCCCGGCTTCCATTTTCTTCCACTTCGCGATGTAGTCGTCGACGTTGTCAGCTTTGACGACGTCGACGCCCGAGTCGATGACGGCGACGGAGGGTTGTTTGCCGTGGACGGCGTCGTACAGAATCTGGATCGGCTCGGCGCCCCAGCCGAAATATTTCTGTCCGAGCAGCACTTGCACCTTGCCGGCCTTGAGCAGTTCAGGCGCGGGCGGATTGGTGTCGAATGAAATGAACTTCGTCTTTTTCGGATCGACCGGCGCCAGCGCATTCGCGGTGAAGACCGGCCAGCCGCCGACCGAGATCCAGGCGCCGAGATCGGGATAGCGATTCGTTCCCGTCGCGATGATCTCGGTGCAACGGACGCCGTCCTCCTTGATGTCGAACGTCTCGATCACTTTGATGGCCGGATAGTTGGCGAGCGCGTCTTTCGCGCCGTCCATCCGGCGCTGCAGGTTGTTGGCTCCCAGACTCGTGATGAACGCGACGGTGCCTTTGCCGTTGAGCAGCTTGCCGGCCTCGTCGCCCATGATCTGGCCCGACTTGTAGTCGTCTACGCCGTAGAACGCGATGCGCTTCGATTTCGGCGCGTCCGAGTCCCACGTCACGACCGGAATGCCCGCGTCGATCGCCTTGTCGATCGTGCTCGTGAGAAAGTCAGCGTTCTGCACCGAGATCGCGATGCCGTCCACTTTCTGCGCGATGAACGACTCGAGAATCTCTTTCTGTTTGAGCTCGTCGGCGTGCTCCGGTCCGCTGTACATCACGTCGACGTTGCCCAGTTCCGCCGCTTTTCGCTGCGCGCCTTCGTTGGCGTAGTTGAAGACGGGGATATCGAGCGCTTTCGGGATGAGCGCGAACCGCAACTTCTTCGGGCCTTCCGGCTGGCTGCCGCACGCCGACAGCGTCGACACGGCGAGGACGGCGAGAATCGTGAGCAATCGCTTCATGGAATACGAGATCCTCTCTCGCGAACATCGAAGTGAGAACGAAGACAATCTCAGGGGTCAGACCCGCCTTCGGCAACCGGGTCAGTCCTCTCTCAATCAACAGTATCAGTCAGTGTCTCTGCTTGGATCGCTTCACGATCACTTGATCCATGACGACGATCACGATCACGGCCAGTCCGACGATGAGTCGATCGTAGAACGTCGCGCCGCGAATCTGCGGCAGCGCGTTTCGCAGCACGCCGAAAATCAGCGCGCCGAGCACCGCGCCGACGACCGACCCGCGACCGCCGGTCAGACTCGCGCCGCCGACGACAGCCGAGGCGATGATATCCAATTCGTAACCGTTCGCCAGGTCGGCCTTGCCCTGGCCCTGGACGATGGCCAGCACGACGCCGGAGACCGACGCGAGCAGGCCAGAAATCACGTACACCGATGTCTTGATGCGTCCGACGCGAATGCCGGAGTACAGCGCCGCGGTTTCATTGCCGCCGACCGCCAGCACGGATCGGCCCCACTGAAATCGCGTCATCAGGATCTGGAAGATTGCGGCCAACGCGATCATGAGAATCGGGCCGGCCCAATCGACCGACAGTCCCGCGATGCGCCAGTCGAACGGCAGGTTCGCCGACAGATCGTAGAAGCGCGCTTTGGTGACGATGAAGCCCGCGCCGCGCCAGATGCCCATCACGCCCAGCGTCGCGATGAAGGGCGGCAGGGATACTTCGACGACAAGCCATGACGACACGACGCCGGCGGCGACGCCGACCAATAAACCTGCGGCCGCGCTCGCGCCGAGCGACCAGTGCGCTTCGACGAAGCAATATCCGGTGACGACGGTCGTGAGC
>Ga0209579_10003266_pt1 | contig 11892 bp, 9 predicted proteins | sample Coa_R1_2_FD_187152 | JGI IMG/M metagenome (GOLD analysis project Ga0209579, IMG submission 187152) | Surface soil microbial communities from Centralia Pennsylvania, which are recovering from an underground coalmine fire - Coalmine... | ecosystem: Environmental > Terrestrial > Soil > Unclassified... | reverse complement strand
CTTCCCGTCCAACTTAGAAAGTGCGTAGAGCAGCCAACCGAAGTGATCGGGTCTCGCTTCGAATCGAACCCTTAGACTCTCGTTGGACGATTTGTGGGAACTATGGATAAGGTTGAGAGCCTGGTAGCAGAAATTGGTGATGCGGCTTCGTGGTTCGATCGAATCCCAGATCACCCCGTGTGGCCAGTCCCGCAGATCAACTCCCAGTTCATTGGCTCCAGTGACCCAGGACAGTCCGCTGCAGATAGCGTCGTCAAAGTTTTGTCCCGTTGCCTCCCCTAGGACCAGCAGAGCCATCGGAGCTATTCCATTCTGACAAATCGAGCGCACCGGGTAACGATTTACGGTCTGAGATGATCGCTTATCGTAAAGAAACCACCATTGGCCTTTGTCTCCTTGTAACGCACGAATTGTGTTCGCACAATTTAAGGCGTCCGCAAGCGGTTCTTCAATTCCAAATGCGCGCGCGAACGTTGTGAGGGCGTAGATCGCATACATTTGATCCGCGATTGTTCCAAAGCGGTTCGAAAACGGTTGCTGAAGTAAACCCGGCAATCCAGCATGTGCAAAGATTCCGCCCGGCCCCTGATTCTCCTGTAGAAGACGGTAGGCATCCACGGCAGCATCAGTTAAATCCGGCAACGAATCTGGAGACGAAAGCTTTGCATGAGAGATGCCCGCTAAAAAACACGACAGCGCAGCGGTGCGAGCCTCTCGTCCGTCTGGGAAAGAGCCAAGTGCGCTCGCCAAGTCAAAACGATCAGCGAGAAACGCTAGTCGATTCGGATTGTAGTCGGCCGCAAACTGAATGAGAACTCCGAGATCTCCTACTCCCTGAATCCAGCGCGTATCCTGAAAGACCGAGTCTTCAATCGACGCCAGATCGAAAGGCTGCTTCCGGCCGGAATCCAAAAGACGCTTTAAACCCAGAAGAGCTATTATGGTCCGCCTCTGAGAAACTGCCTCCCGCCGAAATCCTCCTTCTCGTAAAGTGATGCGTTGCGAGAACAGAGATTCCTTTCCATCGAATAGTGACACCAGCGCCCTTACCGCTATGCTACAGAACGCCGAAACGTCCGGTTGCGATCCACGGCTCCAAACGCCGTCGCCATTGCGCACCGGAAGCGCTATGGGTCCGAGATTTGAGTAAGGGTTCATTTCAAAATCGAAACTCTTTTTGAATGTTTCTAGATTCGGTCGGTTGAGGATGCCGCTTGGTGGGAACTAGCGCAGGGAAATGTTTATAACGTTGATTGTGTCTGCTAAAGAGACGGGCCCGCTGCTACGAAGGGTGAAGGGTTGAAACTGTTCTAAGTCTTGCACCAACCATACGATGAGTGGCTTACAAGCGGACCAGTTCGCCCCTCTTTCGAATCGATTTCTCTGCCGCTTCCAGCATCTTTACCACTCGCAGCCCGGCGTGACCGTCATTGAACGGCACCTTATTGTTCTCAATACATTTCGCGAAATAATCCAATTCTACATGGAGCGCTTCGAGTTGCTCTAGCTGTGGTGCCCACATGTCGCCAGTGCGATAGCTCACAAGCAAATCGCGGATACCTTCGCCCGATGTAATTTGAACGCCCTTGTCATACACCCGCACTTTTTCATCCGCGACAAGATCATTCCAAACGAGCATTTTCTTTTGCCCGCCGATTAGCGTGGTGCGTATCTTTACCGGCGACAGCCAATTCACATTGATGTGCGCAATTACGTTGTGCGGAAAGTACACCGTCATGTACGCGACGTCTTCTACGCCGTTCAGGTGCCGTTCTCCCGTTGCTACCACTGCTTCGGGATCACCCTTAATCACATAATCCATGATCGCCAGATCGTGCGGCGCAAGGTCCCATATCACGCTCACATCGTGTTGAAAAAGACCCAAGTTAACCCGCAGCGAATCGTAGTAGTACAGATCTCCGAGTGCTCCACTTTCCGTGAGTTCGCGGATCTTACGTACAGCGCCCGTAAACAAAAATGTGTGATCGACCATGATTTGTAGCTTCTTCTGTGCGGCCAGGTCGATCAGTTCCTGGGCTTGAGCCGAATTCGAAGCGAAAGGCTTTTCGATAAACACATGCTTTCCATTCTCAAGTGCCTTTTTCGCGAGCTCGTAATGTGTCCATACGGGAGTGATGATCGCCACCGCATCGATGTCTGCTGAACGCAACACCTCATCCGGATCCGAAACAATTGGGATGCCAGGATGAGCTTTACGCGCTCGCGCCTGCGCCGAGGGGTTTTTGTCACAGATCAACGCGGTACACGTGGAATCCAGGCCCTGTAAGTTCCTGACGATATTGGGACCCCAGTATCCGTATCCGATTACGCCGATTTTTACCATGGCTCCCTTTGTAAACTACGAGGACATCTTTAGAAATGCGGCAGGGAAGTTTAGAGTTTGGCGAGCGATTCTGCCGTCACGCTACGTCTTTGAATAAAGACTAACTAGGAAATCCTGAAAGCCAATTCCGAGATGATGAGAATAAGACGGAAGCTAATGAGCCCCGCTACCAGCGACAACGGCAAGCGGAGTAGCCAACAGGATCTTGAGATCCAGCCAAAGTGACCAGGTTTGCGAATATCGCAGGTCGAGTCTGACCATGTCGTCGAAGCAGGTACGACTCCGGCCGTTCACTTGCCACAGACCTGTCACACCCGGCTTCAGTTCGAATACTCGGCGCCGATGCCAGTAGTCGTACATTTCGAACTCGTATGCAACCGGGGGCCGGGGACCCACAAGCGACATCTCACCGCACAAAACGTTCCAGAACTGGGGAAATTCGTCGAGACTCGTTTTCCGCAGGAATCGGCCAACAGCCGTCACCCGCGGATCATTCGTAAGCTTATACACTACTGGCTCGTAGCCATTTGAGTTCGCGCTTTTAGTTTGCCCGGCGATAAAATTCTGCACGTATTCGCGGTGGATCTTGGGATCGTTGTTCGCGTACATCGTGCGGAACTTCAAGCATTTAAACTTTGCTCCGAACTGTCCCAAACGCTCTTGCTCGAAGATCACCGGACCTTTCGACGTAAGCTTGATAGCGATGGCAATCACTGCGAGGATCGGTGACAGCAGCAGCAATAAAGCCGCACTCCCCAAAACGTCGATTCCGCGCTTGATCACAATCGGCACTCGCTTCTTCGACGCTTTTTCGTGCAGGTCGGGATATAGCTTTAGATCGGCCGGCCGCCCCGTCCCGTTCTGATTCCAGCTCTCTGGAAAAATGTGTGTCGTGATGACAATTTTCGCCGCGGCTTTTGTGCCCAGCGACTCCCCCAGCACGGTCTCAACCTTGCTCTGCAGAAGTTCGGCAACCGGAGTATTTTCTTCCACGTTAAGCTCGGCAAAAATCACGGCGAGGATTCTTCCTTCCTCGTACCAACCGATCAAATCGGTCTCGCGCGTGGCTCCCGCGATTGCGGACTTCACTCGCTCGCTGAACGTTGCGCCGACGCTCTTTGCATGAAGCGCATGCATCTCAAGCAGCATCAGTACGAATGGTTTTCGCGACCGCTCCGCTCGACGTCGTTCGTGTGTCAGAAGGGCATGAAATGTTGTTTCGGCGAGCACTTCCTCGCGGCTCTGGGGTACGTGTCCGATTCGAGCAAGCACCTTCCGTCCCGCTCCAGCCTGCTCTCTCAACGTAGAAACCTTTAGGTTGCTATTCGGCATTTAAGCGACAACTCCCTGAAACAGCGCATTCGCTGGGACCGCACTAAGATCTGTCACTCGTGCTGGCGACACAGGTCGAACACAATCTCTATCAATTTCCAGCGCTACCGATCGGCGAAGTAACGACACGGAAACAACAATTCGGTTATTTCCTTTGAACTGGATCAGTATTCCTTCCAGCCCACTCAGCGAATCGCCTTCGATCCGAATCTTCTGCCCGACTTCTAGGTATGGCCACGGCTCAGCTTGAAAGCCGGACGTAACAATCGTCCGTATCGCTGCAATCTCCCGGTCATTCACCGGAAAAGGCACTCGACCGCGGCCTACTACCGAGATCACTCCCGGCGTTACCAGTATTGGAAGACGCTTTAGAGCGTCGAATTGGCAAAACACGTACCCCGGAAAAAGCGGCGCATTTGTCTGCTTCACTCTTCCGTTCCACCGCTTTTTCAGCTGGTAGGTTGGAAGCAGCGTCTGATAGCCCTTCCCTGAAAGCAGCACCGCCGTAGAGCTCTCCCACCGGCTCCTGACCTGAAGCGCAAACCATCGGAGATTGTCTGTTTCCGAATTAACCACCAGATCAGGCCTCCCTCAAGTTCCTTACGACACTTTGTGTCGTACCCGCGTAGGCTACCGCCATTAACCTGCTTTGCCTCACTCTCTTCTATCGCAACTCGCCTGCCAACCCTTTCCCGGCTTTAAGAATAGGGGCACAAAAACGTAGCTTGGAACCCATTGATATCAAGCAGCTTAACGGCAATCTCCGAGGTGCTCCATCTAGGTCAGTGGTAATACGTACGACGAAAGGCCAAAGTAGTGAAAACTCTTGCCATCATTTGCCAAGACGTTTCCTCGAAGACGGCTCGCAGCAACAATGAATGACGTCTATCTGCAATGTATCTAATGTGTTACAGACAAATGGACCTCCCGCCGGGCGGGTCAAAATGCATCCTGAAGGGCCCGACGCGGGGTCAGTAGAATCGGCGCTCCTCACCGGATCCTACTGAAGAATTCTCAACCTGAGATTTCCCTGTTGCGAATCTCACGCGCCGAAGAAGAATTTGAGGGTTTTACCCGGGCAAGGCTACTCTAGCTATTCGGTTCCTTGGAGTCCCCATAGCCATAGCCGTAATAATAATAGTCGGAGTGATATTTGTGGGAATCCTGCATCGCGTTCAGCACAACGCCTACAACATTCCTTCCACGCAACTCCTGACAAGCTCGCTGAGCTGTCGCGGCAGGAGTAACGCCGGCGCGTGCGACCAACAGCACTCCATCGCAAAGGTCCGCAAGTATGCTCGCGTCCGCAACCAACAAGCAGGGCGGCGAATCCAGGATAATCCAGTCAAAAATTGGAGCGAGACGGTCGAGCAACATCTTCATCCGGCCATTCGCAATGAGCTCACTGGGATTCGTTACTTCGTCTCCTCCCGGAATAAAACAAAGATTCCCTTCCTGGCCCTGCTGAATGATCGAGGCTATGTCCGCCGTGCCCCGCAGGTAATCCGTAAGGCCGGGACTCGACGGCGCACCCAGCGGAACATGCAATCTGGATCGTCGTAGATCAGCGTCTATGATCAACGCGCGGCGATCCGGTTGCCTGATGATGGCCTGCGCTAGATTATTCGTTACAAAGGTCTTGCCCTCGGTAGGGATCGAACTCGTAACAAGTAGCGTGCGAAGCGGTTGATTGCTCCTCATTTGGTAGAGCCGCGAGCGCAATGTCCGGAATTGTTCTGATCCCTGAGCACTCGAATCAGGATTCACAAACACATTTACATTCGGATCTAGGTGCCACACCGGGTGCGCACACCGTGCGCGCAGATCATCAAAGCGTAGATATTGACCTGACCCGGCTGGGGGTAGAACCGTTCGGCTCAGGATGTCCCCGCTCTGCGGAGGCACTTCGGCGTTTCGAACTGGCTCTGCTGTCGCCGTCGCTGTTGCGGATTCCGCCTGCAATGGCGCTACTTCCGCCTCAGACGTCACAATGGCCGCGCGTTCCTGTTCAGCTTTTTTCAGCGCTTCATGAATGCGACTCATGGTTTCCTTTCGCGGGTCGAAGACAGAACGACATTCGACTGGCGTAAACGTCCCAGCAACTCGTCCAGATTCTGGAGCAATGCTTGAGTATCGCTCGCCTGCGCTCCTGTCGGAGCGAGCCTCGCGCGGGCGGTTGGCTCAATCTCATCGAGTTGAAATTCACGAGCCACTTCTTCCACAAGGTGCGCTGGCACAGGGCGAAGGTGGTCGACGTAGGCGTTGATCAGCGAATGCTCGCACAGCAAATTCACAACGCGCGGAATCCCTTGCGAATACATGTGAACGGCCTGGATCGCTTCCTTCGAGAAAATCGGTTCACCGTTCGCACCTGCGATTCGCAACCGCTCCGCGATATACCCAAAGGTTTCTTCGAGTGTCAGTGCCGTCGTGCGGCAACGCAAAGTGATGCGCTGCCGTAGCTGGCGTAGTTCGGTCAACTTAAGCTTTTCTTCAAGTTCAGGCTGGCCCGTCAGAACGATTTGCAGCAATTTCTCGGTCGACGTCTCGAGATTCGTCAGGAGCCGCACTTCCTCAAGCACTTCAGCAGATAGATTCTGGGCCTCATCTATGATCAGGACGGCCGTCTCGCCCGATCGGTAGCGCTCCAGCAGCCATTGGTTCAAACGCAACAGAATCTGACTCTTTTCCCGCGACTCACAGGGAATCTCAAACTCGGCGACGATGAAATCGAAAAGCTGATTCACGCTTAATTGCGAGTTGAAAATGAACGCAGTCGCAACCCGCTGCCCGTGCAGCCAATCGAGCAACCGGTTCAGAAGCGTGGTCTTTCCGGTGCCTACCTCTCCGGTAAGCAGAATGAAGCCTTTGCGGTTTTGTATTCCGTACGTCAACCCCGCAAGCGCCTCCTGAATCTGCCTCGTCAGGAATAGATAGCGAGGATCAGGATTCACATTGAAAGGACTTTCTCGTAATCCAAAGAATTTCTGGTACATAAACTCCCTAGGCTCTCCCGTTCTGGCCGGATCCTGCTCCCACTCCAGCCAAGACCGGTTCTTCCTTCCTCATTAAGCTTTCCGCGGGCGTGGCTTCAATTTCCGGAATCATTGCCAGCACGGGAAGCCGCAGTGCGAACTCCACGTCGCGCTCTGTTTTTAGCGACGAGTCTTTCATTTCCAGCAGAAACGCAATACCGAGGCCCAGTGCAAGGCCGCCGCCCAACCCTCCCGCGGCAAAAAGTGGCCGATTCGGGAAGGACGGTTTGTCCGGAAGATTCGCAGGATCGAGCACTCTAAATTGCTCTCCCTGTTGTTTCCTCTGCAGATCTGCATACATCTCAGCTTCATTCCGCTTCTTCTGCAAGTCATTGTAGGAATCCAGCGCCGTTTGATAACCGCGCGTAAGTTCTTTGAATTGCTGCTCCACGGCTGGACTCGATTGCACTCGATCTTGATACACCTTGATTTGCTGTTTGATCCGCTCTTGTTCTTTTGCTTTTTCCGCAATCACTTGGTCGAGATTGTGAACTTGGGCGCGCAATTGCGCGATTTGGGGTGGCTCCAACGCGTTCTTCTGAGTGTTACTTCCGTCAGTGGCCGCCTTCTGGTTAGCGCTCAATGCAATCTGTTTCTTGAGCGCAGCGATGTCGTTCTTCGTTTTGATCACGTCAGGATAGTCGTCTGTGTACCGCGACTGAAGAGTTGCGAGCTGCGCCTGCAGCGCCGAAAGCTGCTGCTCTAGCGTCTCAGGACTGCGCCCGGTTTGCGTAGCCTGCCAGGCCGCAACCTGTTGCGTGAGCATCGACTCGGCAAGGAATTTGTCCTGCTGCGCTCGAGCAAGCGCTTGGTTAGCCGCTTCGAGTTGGGAACTCTGGTTGCCGAGCAGATCCAGATTCATTTTCTCTTGGTCAGGAAGCGAACCAAGATAATGGCTCTTGAATGCTGCTAGCTTCGCGTCTTGCTCATCGAGATTGGTCTTCGCCTCGGCCAATTGGCTGACGAGAAAATCAGTCGTGTTCTTCGAACCTTCCTGCCGTTGCCTTAGGTTTTCCTCGATAAACATCGAAGTCACAGCTGTGCACACCTGCTGTGCCGTGCGCGGATTTCCCATCGTCACGCTTACGTAGAAGCCGGGCAACTGGCGGCTCTGCGTCTCAGCCATCGGCAGAATCGGCGTCACTTCGATCGCTTTCTGTAGGCGCGCGACAAGGTCCTCCATCGGAATTTTATTCACGTCGCTTGAATACAAGCCAAATTGGGTAATGATCGGTTCCAGCCGCGAACGGCTCAGGATCTGTTGCTGCATGCTCGAAAGACGCTGGCTGAGATCCTCGGTATCAAGTGATTGGACGATTTTCTCCGGTACCGAAGGCCGCTCCACCAGAACGAGTGTTTGCGACTTGTAGCGATCGGGCAGAAAGCGCGAAACGCCATACGCAAGCGGCCCGCCTATCAGGGCTAGAACGACGATCAGCATCCATCGGCGGCGAAGCATCGCCAGGTAATCACCAAGCGTTAGTTCTCTTTCAGTCATGCAATCCTCTTTTTACCCGATTCGAATTTCATTTCAACCGTTTAAAACGGAATCGGCTGCTTGTGCCATCCGAACCCAAAAATAACTTGATTGCGCGTCAGGCTCCCTGCGCACCCCGGCCCGGTGCAAACCGAAGCACCCGTATTCTGGTATTGTAATTGATAACTAAGGAATATGTTCATCGTTCGCCCGAGTGGATGGCTCACGTTGGCCCCCGCGAACCAATAGTCGAAAGTTTCATTCGCAGGCGTAGTTATTCCCACAACCTGGATTCCACGGTTTCGCGAATATCCGGCGTTTCCGCTTACGTTGAACGCCCTTGATACCTGCCGGCTGACCGTACCTGTGAAGTTGTCGGTTATTGCTCCGGCTAACACACCTGACCCGCCGCTGATGCCGTGATTGTAGGCGGCGGAAATTGACGTCTGCCTCAGTTGGTATTGCAGCGCTGCACTGATCGAAGCATATACCTGCGTCATGTAACCCGAAGAGGTGCTCGCTCCCGCCGTACCCGGCGGCGCCGTAAGTGGCATTCGAATCAGTGCGATGTCCGGCCCGCCGGAAGCCTGAAATGCGAGCTTGCCGGTGATGCGTCGCCCGAATGACGCCGAGATAATGTTGTTTTTGATGGATTGATCGAAGTTGCTGTAGTTGAAGGAACTGTATTGATACGAAAGCCCAATCGTATTCTGCCGCGAGAGTTGGTAGTTGTATCCGGCCGAAAGGATCACGTTGCCGTAGTTGAGTTGCGAATCGTCCGAGCTGTTCAGCAGCGAATACCCGCCCACAAAGGTTAGCGACGTCCGCGGCGTAAGAAGAACATCCATTTCGCCACCCGAAAAATTCGTAAGCCGCTGCCCGCGGGCAGTCAAAACCGACTGTCCCGGCGTGTATCCGTTTCCGAATCCTAGCGTTCCGCCTCCGGGCAGAGTGGGGCCGTTCGGAATTCCGGCAGCGCCAAACGCCGTCTGAGGCGCGTACATAAGCTGGTCGAAGAACGACAGCACATAACGTCGATAGGAAAGCCGCTCGGAAAAATTCAGCCCTTGCAAGATTCCATTGCTCACGTCGCTGTCATTCGAAAATGACCCTCCGCCGATATAGCTGAGAGTCAGCATCGAATTTCCTGAGTTTCGGTGCAGATCAATTCCACCCGAGACTGACGCGAATGCTGTCAATCCGGCCTGTCCGTTTGCGCTCAAGGGATTTGAGTCTATCGCCGAACTCGCGTCCACGTGCGGCTGCCAATAGCTGTGGTTCGTGGCAGGCATCCCAAGCGAAAGGTCCTGAATTCCCGTGAGCGCAGTTGTGTCCGGGAGCAATCTCTCAGAATCAGCGTTCTCCTGATCCTGTGGATTCGCTGCAGACGCAAGAGGCGAGTGGTACGCCGGGATCGGCTGCGATGGCTGTGCAGGCTGCCCGGATTGATCTGGCTCTTGCTGTTGCGCCCAGGCGATCGGCACACTTAAGGCCATCGCCCCGATTGCCAGACCTAGATTCCTTAGGATGTGCATCGTTTTCATCGAATTCGTCAGAAGCGTCTAGGGAACAACGATCGTATCGCCGGGTCTTACGATAATATTCTGGTCCGCCGCTTTCCCAGCGAGTACGTCCTTATAGTTGAAAGGATGTTTCACTTGTTTTCCGTCTTCCACTCGTAACACGTAAATTTTCTTGAGATTCGCATATATCGTAAATCCGCCTGCGCTCGACAAGGCTTGCAGCACTGTCATATTGGGCAATAGTGGATAAGCCCCCGCGCGATTTACTTCGCCGAGGATGAAAACTCGCTGGCTGTTAATCGTCGTAACGATTACCGTCACCTGAGGGTCGGTCACAAACTTCTTCAGCCCCGTCGTAATATCCGCCGCCAATTGAAGAGGCGTTTTTCCCGCGGCCTGCACATCGTTCAGCAGCGGCATTGAAATCTTTCCGTCCGGCCGCACCGGCACAGGACGAGTCAATTCCGGCTCCTTCCACACGCTGATGTCCAGCACATCTTGCGGACCAATCACGTAGTTGGGATCATCCGTCGCCGGCTTTTTCGGCGCCGTTTGCGCGGCCCCCCCATTCGCTTCCGCAGGCTTCTGTTTGTTCTCATCCTGCTGCGCGCGCACCGGCATCGCCGCAGCCATAAGCCCGATCACAACCCACAGATTCATTCGTCTCATCATTACTTTCACCGCCTTGCTAATTCAATTCTTCGTCCATCCCGATCTGTTTCAACTTGTAGAGTAGCGACTTGTAGCTGATCTGCAACTCCTGTGCAGCGCGCTTGCGGTTCCACCGTGTGCGCCCCAGAGCCTTTAAAATCAACTCACGTTCCGCCTCCCGCGAGGCTGCCTTCGAAGCCACTTTCAGCGACCGAGTTTGCCCATCTGCCGTCCCAGAGACGGCAGTCGCGGTTGACCTTGACGTTCGCACCAGATCTGAGAGCGCCAGATCCTCATCATTAAGCGCCACAATTTTTTTCACCGCGTTTTCCAACTCGCGAATGTTGCCGGGCCAGGAATACTCCATAAACATCTCGAGCGCCCTCCCGCTCAATCGCGAATGCACCCGGCCGAGTTGGTTACAATGTTTCGCGAGAAAATATTCGCTCAGCTGCGGAATATCTTCCTTCCGCTCCCGAAGTGCAGGAAGCCGCAGGCAAACACCGTTAATCCTGTAATACAACTCTCGGCGAAAACGTCCCGCTTTCATCTCCTCATCCAGATTCCGGCTCGTTGTCGAGATCAACCGCGCCATCAGAATTCCGCGTTGCGGTTTTGTCTCTCCGTCCGGCAGCGCGTACAGAAGATTCCTTTGGCACGCAGCATCGAGTTCGCTGATTTCATCGAAGAATGCCGTCCCGGCTTCGCGTCCGTATTCGCTTTCATGGCTCGCATCCAGACCCGTCTCGCTCGCAAACGACTCAGCCCTCATTCCAGCGCACGAGATTTTCATCAACGGACCTCGCCGGTCTGACAGTTGATGAATTCGGTGAGCGAACATCTGCTTGCCGGTCCCGCACTCTCCCACCAGCAGCACCGGAATATTTGTATGCGCGATTTCCGATACCACGGCTTCGAGAGTCAGCATCGCGGGGCTGGTTCCCCCGACGAAACCGCTGCCGCCGGTCTCATGCTGTCTTACTGCCTCTGAAATCGGTGTCGCGACCATGTTTTCAACGTCTGATCCCATTAGCCCTCGTTACTCCCACTTCGCGCCTGGGCGCACTTTGCTACGCGGAAACTGAATGCAATGCGGCTGCCACGAGGCGCGAGCTTGCTGGCAACCGCTTATGCCTACTGTAATCAACATATTACGAGGCAAAATCAGCTGGCTCCCCAGATTCGCCGCCGGACATTGAGTCCTGAGAACCTTCCATAAAAAGAGAAAGCAGTTACCACCAAATCCCAATGCACTGAAAAAAAAAGACTTACAATACAGCAAGCTATTCCCTGCCGCGCAATCAAGCCGAATCATCGGGTATTTAAGGATACTTCGGGGAATAATTGTGGAATATTGCTTCCACTTATCTGGGCTCCCCACCCTTTGACAACTCCCGGGCCCGTTGCTCAAAAGGCCAAACAATTCCGAACTAAGTGTATTTTTTCCATTCGTATACGTTGAAAAAGGGGTTTATTCTACCCCGGAATCAGACGGACGCTCGATTGCTTACATCTTAAGGGGTTGTTGCG
>Ga0209579_10003263_pt1 | contig 11895 bp, 9 predicted proteins | sample Coa_R1_2_FD_187152 | JGI IMG/M metagenome (GOLD analysis project Ga0209579, IMG submission 187152) | Surface soil microbial communities from Centralia Pennsylvania, which are recovering from an underground coalmine fire - Coalmine... | ecosystem: Environmental > Terrestrial > Soil > Unclassified... | reverse complement strand
TTCCAGTCGCTGTGGGCGCAGAACGCGATTGCGCAGCAGATGTTCACGGCGCAGCAGGCCATGGTCGCGCAGCTGAGCGCACAGGTGAAAATGGACCAGGCTGCGATCGACGCCGCGAAGGCCAACCTCGATTACACCACCATCCGCTCGCCGATCAGCGGTCGCGCCGGAATCCGCCAGATCGACATGGGCAACAATCTCCTGACGTCGTCCAACACGACCGTCGTCGTCGTGACGCAGATGCAGCCGATCGCGGTCGTGTTCTCCCTTCCTGAAGAAGACCTGACCGAAGTGGTGAACGGCACAAGGTCGGGTTCGCTCGTGGCGATCGCGCTTTCGCGCGACAACAAGACGGAACTCGACCGCGGAAACATCGTCGTCCTCGACAATGAAGTGAATCAGACGAGCGGCACGCTGAAGCTGAAGGCGACCTTCCCGAATGTACGCGAAAAACTCTGGCCGGGTGATTTCGTCAACGTCAAACTCCTCGTGGCCGTGGACAGGAATGTCGTCACGGTTCCGTCGGCCGCGGTTCAGCGGGGCGCGGACGGACAGTACGCCTACGTGGTCAACCCGGGCGCGAAGGTTGCAATTCGTCCCGTGTCGCTCAGCCGTTTTCAGGATAACGTCGCCGTCATCAGCCGCGGTCTTCAACCCGGCGAGATGGTCGTAACAGCCGGCCAGTACCGGCTGGAGCCCGGAACGCGTGTCGAAATCCCGAAGACGGACCTCGCTCTCTTGCGGACGTCGCGCCTGCGGAAGCGGGGCTGAGATGAGCATCTCGGCCCCCTTCATCAAGCGACCGATCGCCACGTCGCTGCTGATGGCCGCGATCCTGCTTGTCGGAATCGCCGCCTATCCGTTCCTGCCGGTGGCGCCGCTGCCCCAGGTGGACTTTCCTACCATTCAGGTGAGCGCGCAATTGCCCGGCGCCAGTCCCGAAACGATTGCTTCGTCGGTAACGCAGCCGCTCGAGCGGCAGTTTGCCGAGATCAACGGCGTCAGCCAAATGACTTCGAGCAGCACGCTGAGAAACAGCTCGATTACGCTGCAGTTCGATCTTTCGCGCAACATCGACGCCGCGGCCCAGGACGTACAGACGGCGATCAACGCCGCGAGCGGACAATTGCCGACTGACCTCCCGTCACAACCGACCTATCGCAAGGTCAATCCGGCCGATTCGCCCATCCTCATCGTCGCGGTGACGTCCGATGCCATGCCGCTGACCGAGGTTGATGACTACGCCGAGAACATCCTCTCCCAAAACATCAGCCAGATTGCCGGCGTTTCCCAGGTCGGCATTTTCGGACAGCAGAAACCGTCGGTGCGGGTGCAGATCGATCCCGCAAAGGTTGCCGCGCTTGGAATGTCGCTCGAGGACGTACGGAACGTACTGACGGAAGCAACGACCGACAGCCCGAAAGGTACGATCGACGGTGCGGCCCGTACTTTCGCAATCTACGACAATGATCAATTGCTGCAGGCCGCTCCCTGGAACAATGTCGTCATCGCGTACAAGAACGGGGCGCCGGTGCGCGTGCGGGACATTGGCCGCGCTGTCGACGGGCCGGAAAACATGAAGCTCGCGGCCTGGGCGAACGGCAAACGCGCGATTCTGCTTCCGATCTTCAAACTCCCCGGCGCCAACGTCATCGACACCGTCGGTCGCATCAAGGCCGCGCTGCCGCGGCTCGAGGCGGCAATTCCGCGATCGGTCAACGTTCAGATCATCAGCGATCGCACACAGACCATCCGTGCGTCCGTTTCCGATGTCCAGTTCACGCTTGTGCTGACAATCGCGCTGGTGGTGATGGTGATCTTTCTGTTCCTGCGCAGCCTGTGGACAACCGTAATACCGGCCATCACGGTTCCGCTCGCCCTGGTCGGTACATTTTCGATTATGTATGTGCTCGGCTACAGCCTCGACAACCTTTCGCTCATGGCCCTGACCATAGCCGTCGGGTTTGTCGTCGACGACGCGATCGTGATGATCGAGAACATCCACCGCCATATCGAGGCCGGCCTTGCGCCGATGGAGGCTGCGTTCAAGGGTGCCGGTGACATCGGTTTTACCATTCTCTCGATCAGCATTTCGCTGATCGCGGTGTTCATCCCGCTGCTCTTCATGGGCGGCATCGTCGGCAGGCTGTTCCGCGAATTCGCGGTGACCGTCACCGCCACCATTCTCGTCTCGGCTTTCGTCTCGTTGACGCTGACGCCCATGATGTCGTCGCGCTTCATGCGCAGCGACAAGGATCGCCGTCGCGGGAAACTGTACCTGCTTTCGGAACGGGCCTTCGGGCGTCTTGCCTCCGCCTACGGCGTGGCCCTCGATGTTGCCCTTAGATACCGCCGCGTCACGCTGGCGGTGTTCTTCGCGACCGTCGCGGCGACGGTTTGCCTTTTCATCGTCATTCCCAAGGGCTTCTTTCCCCAACAGGACACGGGCGTGATCATCGGCACATCGGAAGCGGCGCAGGACATCTCCTTTGCCGACATGACGAAACGGACGCTTGCCATCAAGCGCATCGTGGCCGCGGACCCGGCGGTTGCAACCGTCGCCGCAGGAATTGGTGCCGGCGGCAGTCAGACGCAGAACAACGGCCGCTTCTTCATTACGCTGAAGCCGCGGACCCAGCGCGATGTGTCCGCCGATCAGGTGATCCGGCGGCTCGATGCGCAACTTGCCCATGTTGAGGGCGCGGCACTTTTCATGCAGGTATCGCAGGATCTCAACGTCGGGGGTCGGCTCGGGCGCACCCAATACCAATACACATTGCAGGATGCGAGCCTGGATGAACTCGATCAATGGGCGCCGAGGCTGCTCGGCGCGCTGAAGAACCTGCCCGAACTGCGCGATGTCGCGAGCGACGAACAAATCATGGGGGGAGCCATCACCATGACCATCGATCGTGCGCAGGCGGCACGGTTCGGTATTCAACCCCAGCTGATCGACAACATCCTCTACGATGCGTTCGGACAGCGCCAGGTGACGCAATATTTCACGCAGCTCAACAGCTATCACGTGGTCATGGAAGTGTTGCCCGAATTGCAGAATGCGCCGGCCGCGCTGAATCAGATTTATGTGAATGCGCCGGCAACGGGCCAGCAGGTCCCGATTTCAACCTTCGTCAAATGGACAACGATTCCGACCGCCTTCCTGTCCATCAACCATCAGGGCCAGTTTCCGTCGGTAACCCTCTCGTTCAACCTGGCCCCGGGGGTGTCGCTTGGACAGGCCACGCAGGTGATCGGCGCCGCCCAGAATCGTCTTCACATGCCGCCCACTCTCATGGGCACGTTTCAGGGAACGGCAGGAGCGTTTCAGGCATCGCTTGCCAGCGAACCGCTGCTCATCCTCGCAGCGCTGGTCGCGGTGTACATCATCCTGGGCGTTCTGTACGAAAGCTATGTTCATCCGCTCACCATTCTGTCCACGCTGCCGTCCGCCGGCGTGGGCGCGCTGCTGATCCTGACGCTTTTTCATTTCGATCTCTCGGTCATCGCCATAATCGGCATCCTGCTCCTGATCGGGATCGTCAAGAAGAACGGGATCATGATGGTCGATTTCGCCATTACGGCCGAGCGCGACCAGCACCTCCGGCCCGACGAGGCCATACGCCAGGCTTGCCTGCTCCGCTTTCGTCCGATCCTGATGACCACGATGGCCGCGCTGTTGGGCGCTGTTCCGCTGATGCTCGGTCATGGCACCGGTTCCGAACTGCGCCGGCCGCTCGGTTACACGATGGTGGGTGGATTGATCCTGAGCCAGCTCCTGACTCTGTTCACGACGCCCGTTGTTTACCTGTACCTGGACCGCGTTAATCTGTGGCTGACGGAGCGCCGGAAAGCGACGGGATTTGCCGGCGCCCGCCTCGCCACGGCCATGAGGAGCTGACAGCGTGGGCACGGAGCCGACAATGAACAGTCGAGAGAAGGCTGACGGGGACGACCCTGCCCGCGTTCTGGTGCTGCAGGAAGTTCAGCCTGCACTTCTGGGATTGATGGACGGCTCCGTCTCCACGCTCGCGCCGATTTTTGCTGCCGCCGGTTTGACGGGCAAGCCACACAGCGCGTTTTTCGTTGGCCTTGCCGCGTCGCTCGGAGCGGCCGTCAGCATGGGCCTTTCGGAGGCACTTTCCGACGACGGAAGTATCACCGGACGCGGTGGACCGTTGCAACGCGGAGCAATCACCGGGGTCGCGACCGGTATCGGCGGAATGCTCCACACGCTGCCGTTCCTGATCGCGAAACTGACGGTCGCGCTCAATGTCGCTTACGTCGTGGTTGCCTGCGAGCTCCTGGCGATCGCTTTCATGCGTCGCCGCTTCATGGGCGGACGACTCGTCAACACGATCGTCCAGGTCGTGATCGGCGGTGGAATCGTTTTCGCGATCGGCGTGTGGCTGGGGCGCGTCGGCGCGGGATAACGCTTCGCTTGAGAAAGCGACCCGGACAACCGAAGCCGGCGCAGCCAAAGCTTCGAATCGACAGCGCGTCCATGAGGCGCGCCACGGCAGCTTTGCTGTGGCAACATTTTGCTGTGGCAACACTCCGCATACTTAGACCTTGGTATAGGCAGGACGGGACCATTGGAGAGATGGCATCGGGAGCGGTTATCACCATTTGTGGTTCTGGTCTGTGCAATGGCCGGTTCGCATACGCGGTGAATGAACAGAGCGAAAGCGAAGCGGCGCGTGCCGGATTGTTCAAGGAGGTTCTGATGTCGACATTTACGAGACTGTTGCGTACGGCCGCGCTTTCCGCCGTGGTCGGAACGGCGCTCGCCGTTGCACCGGTCGCTTATGCGGCAAGCATGGGCGGCGGTTCCCATGGCGGCGGGGGTTTCCATGGCGGTGGCGGGTTCGCCGGCGGCGGCTTTCATGGCAGTGGCCTTCACGCCGAAGGCGGCTTTCACGGCGGGGGTTTTCACAACCACCTCGCCTTTCACGGCGGATTCCATCGCGGCTGGCATGGCGGGTACGGCTATTGGCAAGACGGCGTCTGGGTAGACGGATGGTCTCCATACTGCGACCCGTCCAGCCCGTTGTACGACCCGGATTACTGCTACTACTACGGCGATTGAAGCGGCGGCCGCACGCCAATCAGGAGACCTCCCATGTACGAGAAACGGACCGGTTCAATGCCCGGCGCCGACAGCACGCAGAAAACACCGTCGCCGCAACATGACATCGGCTTTGTCGGATTGGGCCGCATGGGCTCTGCGATGGCGGCAAACCTTGCAGCCGCCGGACATCGGGTGATCGCCTACGTCCGGCATCAGGACCAGCTGGACAGGCTGGCGAAGATCGGCCTCGACCCGACGGTCGACATCACGAAGCTGTTCGGCTGCGAAATCGTCATCAGCATGTTGCCCGACGACGATGCCGTTCGCGCCGTCGTGTTCGGGAACGCGGACGCCCACGATGAAGGTCTGGCCTCGAGATTGTTGCCCGGCGCCATTCATCTCTCGATGAGCACGATCAGCACGGCGGCAGCGAGCAACGTCGCGCGCGAACACGCGCGACGGAAGCAGGGCTATGTCGCGGCGCCGGTGTTTGGAAATCCCGACGCGGCAAAGGCCCACCTTCTCTACATCATTGCCGCCGGCGAACCCGATGATGTCGAGCGCTGCCGGCCGCTCCTGGATGTCATCGGGCAGCGCACATTCGTTGTCGGCACGAACCCGCCGGCGGCGAACCTCATCAAGCTGCTCGGCAACATGATGACCGCAACCACGCTGGAAGTGCTCGGAGAAACCGTTGCCCTTTTTCGCAAGCGCGGACTCGACCCGAAGACTTTCATCGACATCATGACGAACACGATGTTCGGGGGCACCGTTCACAGAAATTACGGTGACAGGCTTGTCCGGGAGTCGTACACGCCCGGGTTCGTGATGCCGCTCGCGCTCAAGGATGTTCGCCTGGCGCTCGCCGAAGCGGACAACTCCGGCGTCCCGATGCCCTCCGTGGAAGTGGTGCGAGACCGGCTGACGACCGGCATTGCGCGCGGATATGGCGATCTCGACTGGACCGCTCTTGGCCTGATCGCCGCACAGGAAGCCGGCGTTCCCGCCCGACCTCGCTGAAGCAGTCCGTTTATTTTCGAAGGCGATGGGTAGGATATGCGCAGCTTCCGGCAGATGTCTTTCGCGGTTTGCGCTGCGGCCACGCTGACAACGACGGGCGCCGCCGCCTTCGGACTGCCTTCGCCCTCACCGGGCCCGCTTATCGTTCTGTTCCATGACCAAAGCAATTTTGCATCGTCACGACGGGAGAGTGTGCCATGTCGAATATCCCCGGCTCAGGCAGAACGAATGGAACGGACCACAGCCGATCCCTGTCTTGCTGCCGATTCGGTTCCCGGCGGCGTCTGCTTTGAGCGGCTGGGAAACGACACGCCGACCGATGCACCGGCGACCCTCCAACTGCGGGATCTGCGGCGCGGACCGCGCCAGGAACGCACGCCATCGGCGCCGTGATAACGAACCGAGAAATGGACGTCGTTAAACGCGGATCACGCGCAGCCATTTGCGAAAAGACGTCCAGGCTGGATCGCCCATCCCAATGCGCCCGGGACGGCGCCCGGGCCAACAGGCAGCAATAACTGACAGTTATTGCTGGCATCCATTGCCGTCCAGCATTACAGTATACCCATAAGGGGTATATGGTATGAAAGCCGATCCAAAGCTCGTCGCCCGGTTGTCGCGCATCGAAGGGCAAGTGCGCGGAGTCTCCCGCATGCTGGAAGAGGATCGCTACTGCATCGATGTTCTTGATCAGATTCAGGCCATCAAGGCGGGATTGAAGCGCGTCGAAGATGCGATCCTGAAAAACCATTCCGACGGCTGCGTCGCCGACGCCATCGAAGCCGGTGACAGCAAGGCGGCGCGCAAGAAGTTCTCCGAACTCGTCGATCTCTTCAGCCGGTATGCGCGCTAGCCAGGTCCCGGCATGATTGCGGCGCTGCTTCACGCTCTTTCCATCTCCATCGGGATGGGCTGGGAAATCCTGTGGCCTCTCATCCTCGGGTTCGGACTGTACCACCACGCGCACTAAGGACGAATCGATGTTCGCACGCACCGTTCTAGCGAGTGTGGCAATCTTTATGGTTCTCGCGATTGCCGCCGTTGGAATTGTCATCGGCTCCGGGGCCTACGATTTCGCAGCGGATTCGCCGCACACCGTGATGGTCGCGAAGCTGATTGCGCTTGCGCGCGAGCGGTCGATTGAAGTTCGCGCCGCAGGGATCAAACCTCCGCCGCTCGATGACCCCAGGATGGTCGCTGAAGGTGCCGAGCATTATGCTCTCATGTGTACCGGCTGCCATCTCGCACCGGGGATGCGCGAGAACGAGATGCGCCCCGGACTCAATCCGAAACCGCCCGTCCTCGTGACGATCCCGCCCGGAGATTCTCGCGAACAGTTCTGGATCATCAAACACGGGATCAAAATGACGGCAATGCCGGCGTGGGGCGCGACGCACACGGATGAAGAAATCTGGAACATGGTGGCGTTCCTGCAAAAGCTGCCCGGGATGACGGTCTCACGCTATCGCGCCCTTACGGCTGGCGCGGGCAACCACAACGAACACGACCGCATGGAGATGCTGCATTGATCGGAAAGAAGACGATGCGCCTTATGGCGACGTCTCTGATGCTGATCGCAGCTTTGGCGCCGGCCGCAGCGCAAACCGGTTCCAGTGCTGCAATGCCGGGGATGAACATGCCACCGACGGTCGACTCATCGCCGGCCGATAGTACGGACATGATGAATATGAATATGCAGTCGGGCGGCATTCTGGGTGCCTACCCGATGACGCGCGATTCCTCCGGCACGAGCTGGCAACCTGACAATTCTTCCCATGGCGCGGTGCACACCATGGCGGACGGCTGGATGCTGATGAGTCACCTGATGCTGACCGGCGTCTACGATACGCAGAGCGGTCCGCGGGGAGCCGACAAGGGATTTCTCGAAGGCATGCTGATGGGCGCGGCGCGGCGCGATCTGCACAACGGCGACATCGTGAATCTGCGTGCCATGCTGAGCCCCGACCCCCTCATGGGAAAGAGCGGCTATCCGCTCCTGCTCGCCAGCGGCGAAACGGCGAACGGCACGACGCCCCTTGTCGACCGGCAGCATCCGCACGATCTCGTCATGGAACTCTCCGCGTCCTACGCGCACCCGCTCGATGGCGCGGACAGTTTGTTTGTGTACGCAGCCGATCCGGGCGAGCCGGCGCTCGGTCCGCCCGCTTTCATGCACCGCCCGAGCGGCATGGACATTCCGGACGCCCCGATCACACATCACTGGATGGATTCAACACACATTACCTTCGGCGTTGTGACGGGCGGTTTCCTTCATGACGACTGGAAACTGGAAGTGTCGCAGTTCACCGGCCGCGAACCCGATCAGTTTCGCTATGATTTCGATCCGATTCGTCTGGACTCAACATCCGTGCGCGCGAGCTGGAACCCGGACCCGCAGTGGTCGATGCAGGTGTCGTGGGGTTATCTCCAAAGTCCCGAACAAATCATGCCGCAGCTGAACGAGAATCGGACCACGGCCAGCGCAACCTACGTGACGAAGTTCGGCGACGACTCCTCTCTTGCGGCAACGCTTGCCTGGGGGCTGAAGCAGGAGAGCGACGGCACGAATTTGAACGGCGTTCTGCTGGAAGGCGAATATGCGATTGGTCCATGGACGGCGTTCAGCCGCGCCGAGTGGGAGCAGAACAACGAAGTGGACGCCTTTGGCCGTATTGAGCGCGTCGGGCAGCTTACCGTCGGCGCAATCCACGACTGGCCCGTTGCCGGACTCCTGAAGCTGGGCCTGGGCGCGCTTTACGCGTTCGATTTCGTGCCATCCGACATCGCGCCTTCGTACGGCGGCGACCCGCACGGGTTCATGGCATTTGTTCGGGTTGCTACGCGATAACAGCGTGAGCAGCGGGCAAGACCATTTTGGAAGCGCTCACGTCCGACGCACATATCACCTTCAATAAAACACAGTTGCCCGCGGTCAGGAGCCTCTCGAAGAATCATAACGGCATTGGCGGTGGCAGGGCGCCCAGCGAAAAAATATGGCCCGGTTACAACGAATCAGGTTGTATCTCGCCCACGAGAGCGCCGACCTGAGTCGATCATGGCCGGTCGGCAGGCGTCGGAAAGTCGGACCGGACTGGCGCACGGAGCGGTCGGTGGGGCGGACAAACTGACACTCGAATAGGTGATGGGCACAAGCGAGTCATGACAGAGGGTCGGGCGAAACTCTCCTGGCATCACAGCCTTGAGATTGCTTGGCGGCTCACAGTATTCGTCGTTGCCGTTGCCATCGTTGTGGTCGTAACGACGCAGTGGAACAGCTGGGAGGGAAGCCCGGGCTGGCAGTCCACCGACGACGCCTATCTGGAAGCCGACATCACGCCGATCGCAGCCAAAGTACCGGGCTACCTACGTACGGTTCCCGCCCAGGATTTCGAACGCGTGCATGCGGGCGAGTTGCTGGCGGCTGTCGTCGATGATGACTACCGGGCCGCGGTCGCGCAGGCCGAGGCCGCCGTTGCGACGGCCAGGGCGCAGAACCAGACCGTACAGGCGCAAATCGTCTTGCAGCAGGCCAACGTGCGGGCGGCAGACGCGGTCGTGCTATCGACGACCGCAGCGCTCGATCAGAACACCCGCGACGTTGCCCGGCAGGAGAAGTTGCTGGCGACGGGATCTTCTTCGACGGAAGAAGGCGAGAAGCTCAAAACCACGCGGGCCCAGCTGGAAGCCCAGCTCCATCAAAACGAGGCGCAGGCAGCGGCGGCGCGCAGGCAGTTGGGCGTCCTGGACGCGCAGGCGGCGCAGGCGCGGGCCTCTATCGCGGCGCAAAACGCCAACCTCAGCGTGGCGCTGATCAATCTCGGGTACACGCGCATCGTTGCTCCCCAGGCCGGGGTGCTTGGAGAGCGTCAGGTGCGCAAGGGACAGTACGTCGGCGTCGGAACCCAGATCACAACGCTGACACCGCTGCCGCACGTCTGGGTCATTGCCAATTACAAGGAAACCCAGCTGACGCATATGGCGGTCGGGCAGGCCGCCAGGGTGCGCGTTGATACCTTTCCCGGTTACGTTCTGCGCGGGCATGTCATCGGCTTTTCGCCCGGTTCCGGCTCAGAGTTTGCGCTGCTGCCGCCGGACAATGCGACCGGAAACTTCACCAAGGTTGTCCAGAGAATTGCCGTCAAGATCGCGATCGACGATGCGGCCGGACTTGCTGACCGCCTGCGGCCGGGGATGTCCGTGGTGGTGGAAGTCAACGCGCGTGATGGGCGGTCGTGAGCGGCACTGGCACCGCGGCTCCGCCGGCCCCGCAGTCAATTCCGTGGTACGGGCTCACCGCCGTGCTGATGGGCACTTTCATCTCTACACTCAATGGACGGTTATCCACGTTCGGCGTGGCGGACATAAGGGGCGCACTTCACGCAGGCTTCGATGAAGGCGCCTGGATCACGACCGCGCAATCTGTCGGCCAGATGGTCATACTACCTGTTGCCATATGGATCGGAACGATTTACGGCCCGCGCCGCATTCTTCTGCAGGCGGCCGTCGCGTTTGGCCTGATCTCCGTTCTGCTTCCGCTTGCTCCGAACTATCACGCCTTCCTGACGCTTCAATTCGCCAGCGGCATGGCTTCGGGATTTTTCATTCCGTTAACGATCGGCTTCGTGGTTCGCAATATGCCGCCGCGTTACCTGGCGTGGGGAGTCGCCCTCTATGCGCTCAATCTCGAACTCTCTCTCAATATCGCGGCGTCGCTCGAGGCTTGGTACATCGATCATCTCAATTGGCACTGGATCTTCTGGCAGAACGTGCCGTTGGCCGGGATCATGGCGGCGTGCCTGTATTTCGGGGTCGCGCGCGATCCCGTGCACCCCGACGCGCCGCCGCCAGACCTGTACGGCTTTGCGTCGGGAGGGGTCGGGCTCGCGCTTATCTATGCCGCGCTCGACCAGGGCAACCGGCTTGACTGGCTGAACTCGGGTCTCGTTGGTGGCCTCCTCCTCGCCGGGATCGTTCTATTTGCGGCTTTTCTCGTTCACGAACGCAGTACGGATCATCCTGGCACCAACCTGAAGGTTGTGTTTTCCGGGCCGCTGCCCCGCCTGCTTATCCTGATTGGATTCCTGCGGCTGACGCTGCTCGCAACGGCCTATCTGATACCGCAATATCTCCAGGTGGTTCGAGGCTTCCGTTCGCTCGAAGTTGGCCAGTCGCTCATGTGGATCGCGGTGCCGCAGTTGCTCTTCTGTCCGCTTGCCGCATTGATGCTGCGACGGACGGACCCGCGTGTTGTGGCGTGCATCGGTTTTGTTTTCATCAGTATTGCTTCCCTCATTGTCGCGCATTCGATCACGCCGGAGTGGGGACCCGATCAGTTCCTCAAAACGCAGCTCATGCAGGCGATGGGCCAGAGCTTCGCCCTGTCGGGAATTGTCTTCTACGCGATATTGAACCTGAAGCCCGAAGATGCGCTCACTTTCGGCGCCGGCCTGCAGACTGCGCGCCTGATGGGCGGCGAATTGGGATTGGCCCTCGTAGTAACGCTGGCGCGCGTACGCGCGCAGATCGCCTCCAATCACCTCGGCACGCATGTACAAAGCGGAAGCGCGGACGTCATCGCCCGATTGCACGGCGACGCGGGCGCGGTGGGCCGCGGTAACCCGAATCTCGGTTCCGTTCGCGCGCCGGACGTGCTGGCGCTTGCGGTCCATCGCGCGTCGATCCTTCAGGGGATCATGGACACTTTCTGGGTGTTGGGATTGCTCGCCGCCATGGCACTGATGATCGCGGTGGCGCAGAAACCCGCGCCGATCGGGCCTGCATCGCATGAGCCGCTCTTTCCGCGCCCG
>Ga0209579_10003255_pt1 | contig 11914 bp, 14 predicted proteins | sample Coa_R1_2_FD_187152 | JGI IMG/M metagenome (GOLD analysis project Ga0209579, IMG submission 187152) | Surface soil microbial communities from Centralia Pennsylvania, which are recovering from an underground coalmine fire - Coalmine... | ecosystem: Environmental > Terrestrial > Soil >... | reverse complement strand
CGCGCGCGAGCTCGATCGTGTCGGCGTCGGCGAGGTCGGCCTTGGTGAGCGCGACGACGCCGCGGTCGACGCCGAGCAGCCGCAGCACGGCGAGGTGCTCGTGCGTCTGTGGCCGCGCGCCCTCGTTCGCGTCCACGACGAGAAGGAAGAGATCGACACCGCTCGCGCCGGCGACCATCGTGCGCACGAACCGCTCGTGGCCCGGCACGTCGATGACCGACAGCTGCGTCCCGTCCGGCAGCGCCAGAGGCGCGTACCCGAGATCGATGGAGATCCCGCGCGCCCGCTCCTCTGGGAGCCGGTCCGTGTTCTTGCCCGTGAGCGCCTCGACGAGCGTCGTCTTGCCGTGGTCGATGTGACCGGCGGTGGCGACCGTCAGCGGCATCGTCGAACTGCCGCCGCGACCTCGTCCAGCTCGTCGTCGGCGAGCGTGCGGCAGTCGAGCAGGAGCCTGCCGTCACGGACGATGCCGATCACCGGTGGCTCGCCGAGCCGCAATGGTGCGGCGAGCGACTCGTCGAGCGCGCACGCGAAGCTCGGCAGCTCCGCGAGCGGGAGCGCGCCGCCGCCGACGCGTGCGACCGTCTCCTCGACGGTGCCGTCCGTCATCTCCGCGAGGCGCACCGCGCGCGCCCGCACCGTGTCGGCGTCCTCGGCGAGCATGCGCAACACGGGGATCCGCGCCGGCGCGTCCACGTGCAGCTGCAACGTGCCCTCCAGCGCCGCGAGCGTCAGCTTGTCCACACGCATCGCGCGCTGCAGCGGATGCCGCCGCAGCCGCTCCACGAGGTCGGCGCGCCCGGCGACGATGCCCGCCTGCGGGCCGCCGAGCAGCTTGTCGCCCGAGAAGCACACGAGGTCTGCGCCCGCCTCGAGCGAGTCGCGGGCCGACGGCTCGCCCGGGATGAGACCGACGACGCCCGAGCCGAGGTCGTCGATGAGCGGCAGGCCGTGCCGGTGCGCCACCTCCGCAACCTCCTCGACCCACGGCAGCTCCGTGAACCCGACGAGACGGAAATTCGACTGGTGGACGCGCAGGATCACCGCTGTGTCCGGCCCGACGGCGCGCTCGTAGTCGGAGGCGCGCGTGCGGTTCGTCGTCCCCACCTCGACGAGCCGTGCACCCGAGCGCGCAAGCACGTCGGGAATACGAAAGCCGTCGCCGATCTCGACCAGCTCGCCGCGCGACACGATCGCCTCGCGGCCTTCCGCGAGCGCGGCGAGCGCGAGCAGCACCGCGGCCGCGTTGTTGTTCACCACGAGCGCCGCCTCTGCGCCGGTGAGCCGGTGGACGAGCGACTCGAGATGGTCCTGCCGCGAGCCGCGCTCCCCCGACTCCAGGTCGAGCTCGAGGTTGGAGTAGCCGCGCGCCGTCTCCTGCACGCGCGCCAGCGCCTCCTCCGCGAGCGGCGCCCGCCCCAGATTCGTGTGCACGATCACGCCGGTCGCGTTCAGCACGCGGCGAAGCCGCGGCGCCCGCAGCGCCTTCAGCTCGCGCGCGAGCTTCGACCCCAGATCTCCCGGAACCGCGCCGCCCTTTATTTCTTCGCGCGCGCGCGCGAGGACCGTCCGCGCCGCCTCGACCGCGCGCGGGTCGTCCGCGCCGCGCGCGAGCTCGTCCACCGAGGGAAGATCGCGCAGCTCCATGGGGGAAACGTTACTGCGCCTCGTACCGGTCGACGACCATCTTGACCGCGGCCTCCGGGTCGTCGGTCACGGTCAGCAGCTCGAGATCGGCGGGAGAGACCGTCCCTTCGGGCAGGGCGCGATCGCGCATCCAGTCGAGCAAGGGGGACCAGTACTCGGAGCCGAACAGCACGACGGGGAAGTGCTCCACTTTCCCGGTCTGGATCAGGGTGAGCGACTCGAAGAGCTCGTCGGCGGTGCCGAAGCCGCCGGGGAAGACGACGAACCCCTCCGCCGCCTTCACGAACATCGTCTTGCGCGCGTAGAAGTGATGGAACGTCAGGCCGACGTCGACGTACGTGTTGAGTCCCTGCTCGTGCGGCAGCTCGATGTTGAAGCCGATGGAAAGGCCGCCGCATTCCTGGCAGCCGCGGTTTGCCGCCTCCATGACGCCGGGCCCGCCGCCGGTGACGACCGCCCACCCCGACCGCGCGAACAGCGCGGCCGTCTCGCGCGCTCGGTCGTACGCGAACGAGCCCTCGTGCACGCGCGCCGAGCCGAAGATCGACACGGCGGGCCGGTCGATCCGGTCCACCGTCTCGAAGCCCATGAGGAACTCGTCCCGGATCCGGTTGGCGTGCTCGATCTCCTGTTCCGGAGACCAGTGCGTCTGCAGGATCTTCTGGTCCTCGGTGCTCACAGGGTTGCTCCATTCGGGCGGGTGGCGAGAAGGCAGAGCACGACGGCGACGGCGATGCCGGCGTAGAGCGCGAACAGCTGCACGGCGCGCGTCCGGTCGGGTGCGAACGCCTGCATCGGCACGCCGCCCTCGAAGCGGATGACCGGCACGCGCCAGGCCTGCCGGATCGATTCGGCGATGTGACCGCCGTCGAGGAACCCGATCGGCAGCAGGTTGAAGGCGTTCAGGAGGAAGCCGATGTTGGCGAGCGCGTTCAGCTGCTCCGAGCCGTTCATCGATGCGGCGACCCAGACGGCCGCGGCGCCGATCGAGCCGACGAGCGGGCCGGCGAGCGAGATGAGCCCGCTGCGGAACGGCGGCACGCCCGCGCGCTGAACGGTGACGAACGCGCCGAAGAACGGGATGAACATCGGCCACGACACCTTCAGGCCCTGCCGGCGCGACTCGAGGATGTGGCCGAGCTCGTGCACGAGGATGAGCACGGCGAGCCCGACGCCGAACGTCCAGCTGTGGAACCAGAACGAGTACGCCGCCGCGGAGATGAAAAAGCCGAAGAACTTCGCGAACAGGAAGCCGAACTTCAACGCGGCGGCGCCGATCGCGACCGCCGCCCCGCCGATGCGCTCGAGACTCCGCTTCACGAGCCGCGCCCGATCCATTCCTCGCCGTCGGCGTAGATCTCCTTCTTCCAGAGCGGGATCGTCTCCTTGAGCGTGTCGATCGCTTCGCGGCAGGCCTCGAGCGCGGCGGCGCGGTGCGGCGCCGACACGGCGATGACGACGCTCGGCTCGCCGACGTCGACCGGCCCGACGCGATGGTGGATGGCGACCGCGCACAGGCCGTGCTTCGCGGTCAGGTCGTCGCCGAGCCGGCGAAGCATCGGCTCGGCCATCTCCTCGAAGGCCTCGTACTCGAGCCGGACGACCTCGCGGCCGCGCGACTGCCGCCGGACCGTTCCGACGAACGTGGCGACGGCGCCGGCGTCGACGCTCGCCGCCTCCGCCACCACCCGCGTGAGGTCGAGCGGCTCCGTGCTGAGGAGATACGCGCCGCCGGACACCGGCGGGATGAGCGCCACCTCGTCGCCGTCGGCGAGTTCCGCGTCGCGGCCCGCGTACTCGCGGTTCACCGCGTAGACGAGACCGGGCGGCTCGTCGCCGAGCCCGAGCGCACCCCATACGTCGCCGACGCGGTCGACCCCGTCGACCTCCGTCCGTCCCGTGCCCGCCCGTTCGCGCAGGCCGGCGAAGAGTCGAACCGTGACGCGCACGCTCCTGAGTGTGCATGAGGACGTACCCTGACCCGAAGTGGGCATGTTCTTCCATTCACACGACGTTCCGCCGGACCGGCCGACCGATCCGGCCGTCCGCCGCGCCAACCTGCGCCGGATCGGGCCGCTCTTCACGCCCTACTGGCGGCGGCTCCTCGTGCTCCTCGGGCTGATCGTCGTCAGCGCGGGCCTCGGCGTCGTCCCGGCCTTCCTGCTCCGGCGCGTCCTGAACGGGATCGTGCACCACGACACGCGCGTCGTCTCGTTCGCGGCGGGCGGAATGATCGCCATCGCGGTCGTGACCGGGATCCTCGGCGTGATCCAGACGTTGCTGTCGAACCAGGTCGGCCAGCGCGTGATGCACGACCTGCGCGCCAACGTCTTCCGCCATCTGCAGCGCCTGTCGCTCGCCTTCTTCACGCGGACGCGCACGGGCGAGGTGCAGTCGCGCATCAACAACGACATCGGCGGCATCCAGAACGTCGTCACGAACACGGCGACGAACATCACCCAGAGCAGCACCACCGTGATCGCGACGATGGTCGGCATGCTCCTGCTCAACGTCGAGCTGGCGCTGTTCGCGTTCGCGCTCATTCCGTTCTTCGTTCTCCTGACACGCCGGGTCGGGAACGAGCGGCGCAGGATCGCGAAGACGACGCAGGAGTCGCTCGCCGACATCTCCAGCCTCGTGCAGGAGTCGCTCTCGGTGAGCGGGATCATGCTCGGCAAGACGATGGGCCGGACGAACGAGCTCGCCGATCGGTTCGAGGAGGAGTCGCTCAACCTCGCCGACCTCGAGGTCCGGCAGCGGATGGCCGGCCGCTGGGTGATGGCCTCCATCCAGACGAGCTTCTCCGTGATGCCCGCGGCCGTCTACTGGCTCGGCGGAACCGTCCTCTCGCACAGCATCTCGATCGCGACCATCGTCGCGTTCACGACGCTGCAGACGCGCCTGTTCTTCCCGGTCGGCTCGCTGCTCGGCGTCGGCCTCGACGTGCAGACGTCGCTCGCGCTCTTCGACCGCATCTTCGAGTACCTCGACCAGCCGGTCGACATCGACGAGAAGCCGGACGCGGTGATCGAAGGCCAGGCGGGCGACGTCGTCTACGACAACGTGTCGTTCAGCTACGGCGGCGACGCGTTGGCGCTGGAGGACGTCTCGTTCACCGTGCCCGCGGGCACGACGACCGCGATCGTGGGCGAGACGGGGTCGGGCAAGACGACCCTCGGCTACCTCGCCGCACGCCTGTACGACGTGACGTCAGGCAGCGTGACCATCGGCGGCGTCGACGTCCGCGACCTCAGCTTCCAGGCGCTGTCCGACCTCGTGGGCGTCGTCTCGCAGGAGACGTATCTCTTTCACGCCAGCGTGCGCGAGAACCTCCGCTTTGCGAAGCCGGACGCGACCGACGAGGAGATCGAGGCGGCGGCGGAGGCGGCGCGCATCCACCACGTGATCGCCGCGCTGCCGGAGGGGTACGACACGATGGTCGGTGAGCGCGGTTACCGCTTCTCCGGGGGCGAGAAGCAGCGCATCGCCATCGCGCGCACGGTGCTCCGCAATCCGCCGATCCTCGTCCTCGACGAGGCGACGAGCTCGCTCGACACCGAGACGGAGCGGCTCGTGCAGGAGGCGCTCGACCGGCTTTCGGAAGGGCGGACGACGATCGCGATCGCGCACCGTCTGTCGACCATCCGCGACGCCGACCAGATCGTCGTGCTCGACCACGGCCGCGTCGTCGAGATCGGCCGGCACGAGGACTTGATCGTCTCCGGCGGCCGCTACGCCACACTCGTGAACCGCGACGCCGAGCTCGAGCTCAGCGCGTGACGCGGTACGGCCAGTCCTGGTGGCCGTAGAAACCGAGTTGGTAACCGAGCGCCAATAGCGGACCGGTCAGCTTCCCGTTCCGTAAGGCGTACAGCTTCCCGACGCCTTTTCTCGAGCGGACGAAGTAGATCGTCGACTGATCGGGGGAGAACGCGGGCGACTCGTCGATGTACCCGGCCGGCGGCTGCGTCAGCTGCGTGCTCTTCCCGGTCGCCATGGCAATCCTCCACAACCTCCACTTGAAGTCGAAGAAGCTCGCGTTCGTGCTTGCCGGTTGCTCCTGAACGAGGACGGACTTGCCGTCAGGCGCGCACACGACGGAGCCGAACGCGCGGCCCGGCTCGTTCACAAGCGGGCGTGCCTTCCACGTCGGCGGCCCGGTGACGATCAGGCGCTTGTCATGGGCTGCCAGGCGGTCGCCGCCGGCCGTGACGACGAGCGTGCGGGAGTTGCACCACGTTCGATATGAGCTGTACATGAGGCCGGACTCGACGGTGTACGAGCGACCCCCGGTGACTGCGACCGCTTTCAGCGTCAGGCCGTCGGCCGCGAGCGATGCCGACCCCATGGGGTCGATCGCGTAGAGGATCCATCTGCCGTCCGGTGAGACGCCCTCGAGCTCGATCGGCCCGGGCGAGCCGGCCGGAAATCCTTTGTGGTTCTCGTGGATCTTCAGAACGACCTTGCCCTTGAAGACGATCGCCTGGCTGTCCTTCGTCACGCGGACGGTCGCGAGGCTCGCGGGAATCGGGGGCGCTTTCGAGGTCAAGCAGGTCGCGAGGTCGACTTGCGCACCGCGAACGACGACGGTTCCGAGCCCCGGATGCGGCGTGCACGCGACCACGACCCTACGATTACCAAAATGGCGGCGACAGACGATCGTGAGACCGAGTCCGGCATTCCGGTGAAGCCGGTGTACACGTCGGCCGATGCGCCAGCCGACCGCGAGCGCCCCGGCGAGTACCCGTTCACGCGCGGCCCGTACGCCGACATGTACCGCGGCAAGCCGTGGACGATCCGCCAGTATGCGGGGTTCGCGTCGGCGGAGGAGTCGAACGCGCGCTACCGGTATCTCCTGGAGCGCGGGCAGACGGGGCTGTCGATCGCGTTCGACCTGCCGACGCAGCTCGGCTACGACAGCGATGACGCGCGCGCGGCGGGCGAGGTCGGGCGCACCGGCGTCGCCATCGACTCGATCGCCGACATGGAGATCCTCCTCGACGGGATCCCGCTCGATCGCGTGTCCGTGTCGATGACGATCAATGCGCCGGCATCCCTTCTGCTCCTGCTCGTCGAGCTCGTCGCCGAGGAGCAGGGCGTCCCCGCGTCGGCGCTGCGCGGCACGGTGCAGAACGACATCCTCAAGGAGTACATCGCGCGCGGGAACTACATCTTCCCGCCGAAGCCGTCGATGCGGCTCACGACCGACCTGTTCGCGTACTGCGCGGACCGAATCCCGAAGTGGAACACGATCTCCATCTCCGGGTACCACATCCGCGAGGCGGGAGCGACGGCGGTGCAGGAGCTCGCATTCACGCTCGCGAACGGGATCGCCTACTGCAGCGCCGCGGTCGAAGCAGGGCTTTCGCCGGACGACTTCGGCGAGCGCCTGTCGTTCTTCTTCAACGCGCACAACGACTTCTTCCAGGAGGTGGCGAAGTTCCGGGCGGCGCGCGGGTTGTGGGCGCGCGTGATGAAGGAGCGCTTCGGCGCGACGAACCCGAAGGCGCAGGCGCTTCGCTTCCATGCGCAGACGGGCGGATCGACGCTGACGGCGCAGCAGCCCGAGAACAACATCGTCCGCGTCGCCATCCAGGCGCTGTCGGCGATCGCCGGCGGCGCGCAGTCGCTGCACACGAACGCGTTCGACGAGGCGCTCGCGCTCCCGACCGAGAACTCCGCCCGCATCGCGCTGCGGACGCAGCAGATCCTCCAGTCGGAGGCGGGGACGACCGACACCGCCGACCCGCTCGGCGGCTCCTTCTACATCGAGGCGCTCACGGCGGAGCTGGAGGCGCGCGCGAGGGAGCTGATCGAGCACGTGGACGAGCTCGGCGGCGCGGTCGACGCGATCGACCAGGGCTTCGTGCAGGCCGAGATCGAGCAGGCCGCATTCGCGTGGCAGCAGCAGGTCGAGAGCGGCGAGCGCGTCATCGTCGGCGTGAACAAGTACATGGAGGAGGAGCCCGAGCGCGTCGAGCTGCAGCGCATCGACCCCGACGCGGAGCGTCGCCAGCTCGAGCGCACCGCCCGCGTCCGCGCAGAACGCAATGCCGACGACGCGGCGCGCGCGCTCGACGCCGTCCGCGAGACCGCGCGCTCCGATGTGAACCTGCTCCCGGCGATGCGCGAGGCGCTGCGCGCGCGCTGCACCATCGGCGAGATCTGCGAGACCCTGCGGGAAGAGTGGGGGATGTACGACTCGATGCGCGCGCGGCCCTAGACGCGCCGCGCCGTCATCAGGATTGCGGCTTCCGTGCTCGTGAGGCCTCCGCCGTTGCGCTCGAGGTTGAGCCGATCGTCGGCCTCGAAGGCCGCGCGTTGGGAGGGATCGATGCGGGCGTAGAGAGACGTCGTTCGGAATTCCGCCCAGAGCTCGTCCGTCGTCCGCTCGACCCGGGCCACGTTCGTCGCCAACTCCACGTCGGCGAACAGCTCGGCCGCCTCGGGCGTCGAGAGCTCGTGCGCCTCGCCCATGAGCCAGTCCCACGCGGTGGACGCGTTCGCACGCCGTGCCTCCGCGCCCGCGAGCAGCTCGTCCAGGTCGCGAAGCGGCGGCAAGTTTGCCTCGACCTCCGGTGCGTATTTGCGCAAGGTCTCGCGGAAGCCACGCTCGAGGTTGTCCGAGTGCGTGTCGCGCACGTGGACGTGCATCAGCAGCGCGAGCACGCCGCCGGGCTCCAGCACGGTCGCAGCCTTGCGCCAGCCGACGCGCGGCTCGACCCAGTGGAAGGCGGTCGCGGAGAAGAGCGCGCCGTACGCCTCTTCCGGCAGCTCGACGTCCTCGAAGCGCGCGACGTGAAAGTGGACGTGGGCGGCGCCGCCGACCCGCTTCCTCGCGACGGCGATCATGCTCGGCCCGGGATCGACGGCGTCGATCTGAAGACTTCGCGCAGCGAGAAGCTCCGTCAGCTTGCCCGTGCCGCAGCCGACTTCCACGACCCGGTCGCCGGGGCCGAGCCCGCCGCGCTCGAGCGCGGCGTCGACGAGCGCTGCGGGATAGCCCGGGCGAGCCGCGTCGTACTCCTCGGCGAGCGCGTCGAAGACCTGCCCGAAGCTTCGAAGCGGCGGCGTCGCGTCCACCGAGCCACGATAACCCCGCGGTCGCAGGCCATACGCTGCGCGTGTGCGGGTCCTCCTCGTCTCGCAGATGTATCCGGGGCCCGACGCGCCCGACCTCGGCGTGTTCGTCGAGCAGGTCGAGCGAGCGCTCGTCGCGCGCGGGAACGAGGTCGACCGCGCGGTGCTCGACACGCGCGCCGGCGGCAAGCTGCGCTATCTCACGCTCGCGCGGCGGACCCTGGCGGCGTCCCGCCCCGACGTCGTGTACGCGCACTTCCTCGTGCCGAGCGGGCTCGTCGCCGCCCTCGCCGGCCGCGCGCCGCTCGTCGTCACCGCGCACGGGCGCGACGTCCGCAACATCGGCGCCATCCCCGGCGTCGCCGTCGCGACGCGGCTCGTCGTCCGTCGCGCGGCCACGGTGATCTGCGTGTCGAGCTACCTCCGTCGCGAGCTCGAGCTCAAGGTCCCGGAGGCGCGCGGCAAGACCGAGGTCGTCTCCAGCGGCGTCGACCTCGAGCAGTTCGCGGTCACGCCGCCGCCGGACGGCGCGACGCGGTTCCTCTGCCTCGGCGCTCTGACCGAGCGGAAGAACGTCGTGCGCCTCGCGAACGCGTTCGCCCGTCTCGGCGACGGCGAGCTCGTCTTCGCCGGCGACGGCCCGCTTCGCGGGCAGCTCGCCGGCCGCGACGGCGTCCGTCTCGTCGGTCGGGTCCGTCACGACGAGATTCCCGGGCTGATCGCGGGCGCGCACGTCGTCTGCCAGCCGAGCCTCGTCGAGCCGCTCGGCCAGGCGCTGCTCGAGGCCATGGCGTGCGGCCGTTCGGTCGTCGCCACGCGCATCGGCGGGCCGCCCGAGTTCGTGCCGCCCGAGGCCGGTGTGCTCGTCGACCCGCTCGACGTCGACGCGATCGCCTCCGCCATGCAGCGCGCCGCGCAGCTGCCGCGGCCGAACGAGGCGGCGGGACAGGCGGCGAGCGCGCACGACGTGCGGATTCAGGCCGAGCGGATCGAGGCGATCCTCAGCCGCGCGGCGGCAGGTCGGCGAGCCTGACCTCGACGAGCGGCCGGACGCTCTCCTCGAGGCCGGCCTCGCGCGCCACCTCGAGCGCCTGCTCCCAGCTCTCGCGCGCCTTCTCCGGGTCGACGCCCTGTTTCAGGCGGTTGTCGCCGGTGATGAGGAGTTTCTGAATCTTCGTGCGCGCCTCGTGCCTCTTCACAAAGCGACCGTAACAACGCAGAGTGTGTGGGGAGATGGGGGTCAAGGTGCTCATCGCCGACGACCATCGGCTCTTCGCCGAGGCGCTGGAGGCGATCCTCTCCGGCGACGAGCGGATCGAGCTCGTCGGGCTCGCCGCCGACGGGCGGGAGGCGGTGAAGCTCGCCGAGGTGCACAGCCCCGACGTGATCCTCATGGACATCAGCATGCCGCTCATGGACGGGATCGAGGCGGCCAAGGCAATCCGGGAAAAGGACGGCTCCGTCAACATCCTCATGCTCACTGGATCCAACTCCCGGACGGACGTGGACCGTGCCCGGAAGGCCGGCGCGGCCGGCTACGTGACGAAGGATCGGATCGCCGCCGAGCTCGTGAAGGCGATCCTCGACGTGGCCGCGCGGTAGCTACCCTTTCGGCGTGACCAGCTTCTTCGCCGTCGTCCAAGTGATCCTCGTCTTCGCACTCATCTCGCTCGTGCTCATGCACAGCGGGCGCGACGCGGGCATGGGCGGCCTCGGTTTCACGCCGGCCTCGCAGGGCGGGACGCACATCGTCGAGCGCAACCTCACGCGCTTGACGGCGGTCGTCGCCGTGCTGTTCTTCGCGAACAGCATCGCGCTCTTCCACTACCTCAAGTAGGCCCGGCTACACTTCGCGCCGCCCTCGCGCTGGTGGCGGAATTGGTAGACGCGCTAGGTTGAGGGCCTAGTGGCCGCATAGGCCGTGGAGGTTCAAGTCCTCTCCAGCGCATCGGACTCAGGGCCGCCGTCGAGGCGGCCCTTTGTGTTGACGCCGTCCGCAGGAGTCTCTACTCTCAGGTCGAACACACGTTCGACCCGACCCCTCGACAGGAGGCCAAACCAGTGGAGCTCACCGGACGCCAGCAGGAGATCTGGACGTTTCTCGTCGAGTACGTCGACCGGCACGGCTACCCGCCGACCGTCCGGGAGATCGGCGAGGCCGTCGGGCTCGCCTCCCCTTCCACCGTGCACGCCCACCTGGCGAACCTCGAGCGGGCGGGCGTCCTCCGGCGCGACCCGACGAAGCCGCGCGCGCTCGAGCTCATGCGCACCGAGGAGCTGACCGCGACGCTGCCGAAGCTCCCCCTCGTCGGTCAGATCGCCGCCGGCTCACCGCTCCTCGCCGAGGAGAACGTCGAGGACGCGATCGCAGTCCCGGAGACGCTTCGCGGCGACTTCCTGCTGCGCGTACGCGGCGACTCGATGATCGAGGCCGGCATCCTCGACGGCGACATCGTCGTCGTGAAGCGTGCGCAGGACGCGCGCAACGGCGAGATCGTCGTCGCGCTCGCCGGTGACGACGAGACGGCCGACGAGGCCACCGTGAAGACGTTCTACCGCGAGCGCGGCCGTATCCGACTGCAGCCGGAGAACAGCACGCTCGAGCCGATCTACGCCGACCACGTGCAGGTGCTCGGCAAGGTCGTGGGGGTGTTTCGCGAACTGTGAGCGTCGCGCCCCTCCACCGGACCCTCGAACAGGAGCTGTTCGCGCTGCTGCGCGGCGCCTCGCTCGAGTGCCCGGTGTGCGGGGAGTTCGTCCAGCACCACGGGCCGTCCATCCGGTGCCCCGAGTGCGGGACGACCTTGCACGGAAGGCTCGATTCGGTCGTGGTCGAGGTAGAATTCGGGTCGCAGGCCGGGTGACCGCGGGCCTTCGGGCTCGAGGAAAGTCCGGACACCGAAGGGCAGGACGCTCCCGCGAGGGAGGCGGCGAAAGCCGACGGACAGTGGCACAGAAAACAGACCGCCGTCAGCGCATCTCCGGAGACGCTGACGGTAAGGGTGAAACGGTGGGGTAAGAGCTCACCAGCGGCCCTGGCGACAGGGCCGGCTCGCCAAACCCCGTCCGGTGCAAGGCGAACAGGCTCCGTTGACGCAGCCCGCCGAGGAGCCGGGTAGCCGCAACAGATGGATGGTCACCCTCGACAGAATCCGGCTTACAGGCCTGCTACCGAAAAGCCCCGCTC
>Ga0209579_10003251_pt1 | contig 11924 bp, 12 predicted proteins | sample Coa_R1_2_FD_187152 | JGI IMG/M metagenome (GOLD analysis project Ga0209579, IMG submission 187152) | Surface soil microbial communities from Centralia Pennsylvania, which are recovering from an underground coalmine fire - Coalmine... | ecosystem: Environmental > Terrestrial > Soil >... | reverse complement strand
GTCCATGAAGGCCTAGCCGATCGAGAGCGCGGGATCGAAGCCCATCGTCCAGCCGAGGCGGCGCATCGCCAAGCGCAGCGTGACGGTCGGCGGTGAGCCGTCACCTATCAGATGGTCACGGCCGGCGCCGTCGATGATACGCAGGCTGCCGGACCGGACGATCGAACGAAGGATCTTGGCGAACAGCATGACATTGACAAGATTATGCGAATTGCCCCGCGGGTCAATACGGCCGACGCCGCGTCCCGCATCCGTCGTCTAGGCGGAAGCCGAGATTACCCAGGCCTCCACGGGAAGGAGGGGATCGGCCCGAAAATGGTCGCGTGCGGCCTTCACGAAGGCCGCGACATTGGCCGAGGCGATGCGCTTCGCCGGGTAAAGGGCGTTGACCGCGACCGGTGGTAGGGCAAACCCTTGGAGAATCGGCACGAGGCGGCCGGCGGTCACCGAGGCTCTGGCCTGGTAGGAGAGGGTCTGCGTGATCCCCAGCCCGGCCTCGGCGGCGAGGATCGCGGCGTCGGCGCTGCTGACCGTCAGTCGCGGCTCGACGCGTGCCGAATATCCGTCGGAGAAGCGCCACTCATTGGTCGCGGCCGCGCCGTCGAATCGGATGATGTCGTGGCCGGCCAGCGCCGTGGGCCGATCCGGCACGCCGCGGGTGCGGAGATAGGCGGGCGCGGCGACCACGATGCGGCTGACCTCGCCCAACCGGACACCGACGAGCGCGCTGTCCGCCGGCTCGCCGATCCGGACGGCCACGTCGACCCCTTCCTCCACGAGGTGAACATTGCGATCCGACAGGCTCAGCCGGACGGCGAGGGCGCGCTCCTCGCGGAGCAGGCGGGTGATGATCGGCAGCACGTGGAGGCGTCCGAACACGATCGGCGCCGAGATCGTCAGCTCGCCGCGCGGCGCCGCGGCCTCGCCGCGAACCCGCCGCTCGGCGTCCTCGACATCGTCCAGGATCTGCCGGCAGCTCTCACGATAGATCTCACCCTGCTCGGTCAGACGGACCGACCGGGTGGTCCGGTTGAGAAGGACGAGGCCCAGGCGATCCTCGAGCTGCGCGATCGCCCGGGTCACGACTGACGGCGACAGCCGCAGCTGCCGTGCCGCCTCGACGAAGCTCTCCAGCCTTGCGACGGTGACGAAGATGCGCATCGCATCGAGCCGATCCATCCGTTCATTGCTGGTTCAGCAATAAAATCTTGTCAAGTACCCCTATTATCGCCAGGCGCAGGCGCTATCATCTACTGTGCCGTTACTGGATTCGCAGGAGGGGAGGCCATGCCGTACGGGTTCCTCGACACGCTCGCGACGCCGAGCGTCCGTGCCGCCCAGGCGGCCAACGGCAGCAGCGAGATGTGGGAGCGGGCGGGCCATGACCGCACGTTCGACCGCTTCACCGAGGACGAGAAAGCGTTCATCGCGGCCCGGGACAGTTTCTACATGGCCACCGTGTCGGAATCGGGCTGGCCCTATTTGCAGCATCGCGGCGGGCCGCCGGGTTTCCTCAAGGTGCTCGACGATACGACGCTGGGCTTCGCGGATTTCCGCGGCAACCGCCAGTATCTCAGCCTCGGCAACGTCGGCGCCGACGATCGCGTGGCGTTGTTCCTGATGGATTATCCGCACCGCGCGCGCCTCAAGATCCTCGCCCACGCGGAGGTGCGCGACCTCACGGCCGATCCGGAGCTGGCGGCGCGTCTCCTCGAGCCCGGCTACAAGGCGAGGCCCGAGCGGGCGTTCATCCTCCATCTCAAGACCTTCGACTGGAACTGCCCGCAGCACATCACGCCGCGCTACACGATGCCGGAGATCGAGGCGGCGGTGGCGCCGCTACGCGCCCGCATCGCCGCGCTGGAGGCGGAAAACCAAGCGCTTCGTGCTCAGGCCACCGGCGCCAACGCGTGACACGTCGCGAGGATGACGCCAGCCAGCGTTGACGAGAGGCGGCAGTTGACGAGAGGCGGCAGTTGACGCGAGGCGACTGGGCAGGGGGCGGTGCGCGCGGTAGAAGGGAGCCGCCCTTCAGCCGGAGCCCGAACGACAATGCTGGCGAATCAGGCGCCCACCCTGAACTTCGATCTCGGCGAGACGGCCGACATGATCCGCGATTCGGTGCAGGCCTTCACCGCCGCCGAGATCGCGCCGCGCGCCGCCGACATCGACCGCGACAATCAGTTCCCAATGGACCTCTGGCCCAAGCTGGGTGCGCTCGGCGTGCTCGGCGTCACCGTGCCGGAGGAGTATGGCGGGGCCGGGCTCGGCTATCTCGAGCATGTCGTCGCGATGGAGGAGATCAGCCGCGGCTCCGCCTCGGTCGGCCTTTCCTACGGCGCGCACTCCAATCTTTGCGTCAACCAGATCAAGCTGAACGGCAGCGAAGCGCAGAAGCGCAAGTACCTGCCGGGGCTGGTGGCCGGCACGCAGGTCGGCGCGCTCGCGATGTCCGAGCCGGGGTCGGGTTCGGATGTCGTCTCGATGCGGCTCAGGGCCGAGCGGCGCGGCGACCGCTTCGTGCTCGACGGCACCAAGATGTGGATCACCAACGGGCCCGACGCCGACACGCTGGTCGTCTACGCCAAGACGACGCCGGAGGCGGGCCCGAAGGGCATCACCGCCTTCATCGTCGAGCGCGGCATGAAGGGGTTCTCGCGGGCCCAGAAGCTCGACAAGCTGGGCATGCGCGGCTCGAATACCTGCGAGCTCGTATTCGAATCCTGCGAGGTGCCCGAGGAGAACGTACTCGGCCGGGTTGACGACGGCGTGCGCGTGCTGATGAGCGGGCTCGACTACGAGCGGACGGTGCTGGCCGGCGGGCCGCTCGGCATCATGCAGTCTTGCATGGATGTCGTCCTGCCCTATGTCCATGAGCGCAAGCAGTTCGGGCAGCCGATCGGCGAGTTCCAGCTGATGCAGGGCAAGCTCGCCGACATGTACACGGTGATGAACGCCGCCAAGGCCTATGTCTACGCCGTCGCCCGTTCCTGCGACCGGGCCGAGACGACGCGGAAGGATGCCGCCGGCGCGATCCTGTTCGCGGCCGAGAAGGCAACCTGGATGGCGCTGGAGGCGATTCAGGTGCTGGGCGGCAATGGCTACATCAACGACTACCCGACCGGCCGGCTCCTGCGTGACGCCAAGCTCTACGAGATCGGTGCCGGCACGTCGGAGATCAGACGCATGCTGATCGGCCGCGAGCTCTACCGGGAGACGGCCTGAGCCGCCGGTGCCGGTTGCGAAATCCCGGGGCCTCGCCGAACTCGTGACGGATATGATGACAACTCAACCGGTCGTCGCCGGTGATTGGAGACGTGGAATGGGTACGGACCCGATTGTCATCGCCGGTGCGGCGCGCACCGCGATGGGCGGATTTCAGGGCGATCTCAAGGATGTGACGGCACCGGCGCTGGGCGCGACGGCGATCCGCGCGGCGCTCGAGCGCGCCGGCGTCGCCGCCGACCAGGTCGACGAGGTCGTCATGGGCTGCGTGCTGCCGGCCGGGCTCGGCCAGGCGCCGGCGCGGCAGGCGAGTATCGGCGCCGGCGTGCCCGACTCGGTCGGCTGCACGACGGTCAACAAGATGTGCGGCTCGGGCATGAAGGCGGCGATGCTCGCCCACGATCTGATCCGCGCCGGGAGCGCCGAGATCGTCGTGGCCGGCGGGCTCGAGAGCATGTCGAACGCGCCTTACCTCCTCGACCGGGCGCGGTCCGGCTACCGGCTCGGTCACGGCAAGGTGCTCGACCACATGTTCCTCGACGGGCTCGAGGATGCCTACGACAAGGGTCGGCTGATGGGCACGTTCGCCGAGGATACGGCCCAGCACTACCAGTTCACCCGTGCCGCCCAGGACGAGTTCGCGCTGGCCTCGCTCGACCGGGCGAAACGTGCGATCCAAGGCGGCAGGTTTGCGGCGGAGATCGTGCCGGTGGTGATCAAGGGCCGCGGCGGCGATACCGAGATCAAGACCGACGAGCAGCCGCTCAAGGCGAGGCCCGATAAGATCCCGACCCTGAAGCCGGCCTTCCGCGACGGCGGCACGGTTACGGCGGCCAATTCCTCGTCGATCTCCGACGGTGCCGCGGCGCTCGTCGTCATGCGCGAGAGCACGGCGGAGGCCCGCGGCGTCCGGCCGCTCGCCGTGATCCGCGCCCATGCCAGCCATGCCCAGGCGCCGGCCTGGTTCACCACCGCACCGGTGAAGGCGATCGCGAACGTGTTGGAAAAGGCGCGCTGGTCGGCGAAGGATGTCGATCTCTTCGAGATCAACGAGGCCTTCGCTGTGGTGGCCATGGCGGCGATGCGCGATCTCGACCTGCCGCACGACAAGGTCAACGTCCATGGCGGTGCCTGCGCGCTCGGCCATCCGATCGGCGCTTCCGGCGCGCGGATCATCGTGACCCTGCTGTCGGCGCTGGAGCAGTACGGGCTGCGCCGGGGTGTTGCCGCGCTGTGCATCGGCGGGGGCGAGGCGACCGCGGTTGCGGTGGAGCGGCTGCAGTGAGCACTGCCGTGCCGACCGTGCTGATCTCGGGGGCGAGCCGCGGCATCGGCCTCGAATTCGCCCGGCAATATGCCGCAGCCGGCTGGCGGGTCCATGCCGCCTGCCGCCATCCCGAGGCCGCGACGGCGCTGCAGGGGCTTGGCGAGTCGGTCTCGGTCCACCGACTGGAAGTGACCGAGAAGGCGTCGCTCGACGAGCTGGCGCGGGAGCTGAAATCGCTGCCGATCGACCTCTTGATCGCCAATGCCGGCGTGTCTGGCCCGCGCGCAATGACGCCGGAGATGGTCGATCGCGACAGCTGGATGGAGGTCCTGCAGATCAACACGATCGGGCCGATCGCCTTCGCCGGGGCCTTCCGCGCCAATCTCGAAAAAGGCAAGGGCAAGAAGGCGGTGGCGCTGACGAGCCGGCTGGGATCCGTGGCGGGCAACGAAAGCGGCGGATTCTACGTCTACCGCTCGTCGAAGGCGGCGCTCAACGCGGTGTGGCGGTCGCTTGCCGTCGACTGGCGGTCTTCCCGCATCGCCTGCGCGGTGCTGCACCCCGGCTGGGTGCAGACCGACATGGGCGGCCCGCGGGCCGAGCTCACGCCGGAGGACAGCGTCGCCGGCATGCGCCGCGTGATCGACGCGCTCGACCTGGACCGCAGCGGCCGGTTCTTCGCGTGGAACGGCGAAGAGATCCCGTGGTAGGGTGCGGGCAGGAGGCGTGATGGCGCACCGGCTTGAGTTTTACTTCGACTTCTCGTCGCCCTACGGCTATCTCGCGGGCACGCGCGTCGACGCGGTGGCGTCACGGCACGGCATTGCGGCCGAATGGCGGCCCTTCCTGCTCGGCGCGGTGTTCAAGCTGACCAACACGGTGCCGCTGTCCAGCCAGCTCATGAAGGGCGACTACATGCTGCGCGACGTGCCGCGGGCGGCGCGGCGCTACGGCGTACCCTTCGTGCTGCCGAAGCAGTTCCCGTTCGGCACCGTGACCGCCTGCCGCGCCTTCTACCATGTCGCCCAGACCGACAAGGCGGGGGCGGTCCGGCTGGGCAAGGCGCTGTTCCACGCCGCCTTCGGCGAAGGGCGGGACATCTGCCCGATCGAGGCGGTGGTCGCGGTCGCGGCCGATGCCGGCTTCGATCCGGAGGCGGTCTTCGCGGGGATCCAGGCTCCCGAGGTCAAGTCATTGCTGAAGCAGGAGGTCGACGAGGCGATCAGCCGTCAGGTCTTCGGCTCGCCCTTCCTCTTTGCCGATGGCGAGCCCTTCTGGGGCAACGACCGGTTGGACGAGGCTGATCTCTGGCTTGAACGGGGTGGTTGGTAGGCGGACCCGGCCCGCGGCTCGCTGCCGCATCTGTAACATCCGCCTCCTTGTCTGTATTGCCGACTACTTCTTCGGCATCTTCTTTTCGATCTGCGACACGCGCGTATCGAGCTTGTCGATGTCCGTGCGGAACGTCTTCGTCTGATCGACAATGATCTTGTTCATGTCCTTGTCGTAATCATCCTGGATCTTCAGAAGGCGGTTGCACTCCTTAAGTCCAGCCTCCAGTACTTCGAGGCGTTTGTAAACTTTCTGCAGATCTTCAAGCGTGACGTCATCGTCAGACACTCTGGTCCTCCTTGCGGGTTGGGGAAGCGTTGAACGTGCTGCTGGCGGGCCGTCTCCTAGAGACGGCCGGGAAAGCGATTTAGTTCAGCTTGGCTTCCTGAACCTTCTTGATCAGGAAGTCGCGGAACACGGCGATCCGCTTCGACGGGCGCAGCTCCTCCGGATAGACGAAATAGGCCTCGATCGTGGGGCCGGTGAGTTCCGGCAGCACGCGCGTGAATTCGGAGGCCTCGGGCAGCATGTAGTTCGGGATGGCGCCGATCCCGAGCCCGCTCTGCACGGCGCGGTAGATGCCGTGGATGTTGTTGACCTTGAGGATGGCCCGCCGCTCCGCGCCCGGCTTGGTCCCGGAATCGATCAGCCAGTTGGTCGCATGGGTCGGCGGCGGCTGGTCCTCGCCGTAGATGATCAGGTGGTGACTGTCGAGATCCTCGGGCTTGGCCGGGCTGCCGTGCTTCTTGATGTAGTCCGGCGAGGCGAAGGCGTAGGACCGCACTGTCATCAGGTGGCGCTGCACGAGATCGGGCTGGCGCGGCGGCGACATGCGGATGGCGACGTCGGCCTCGCGCATCGAGAGGTCGAGCTCGCCGTCATCGACGATGAGCGTCAGCGTGATCTCGGGATAGAGGTCGAGGAACTCCTTGATCCGCGGCGTCAACCAGAACGAGCCGAAGGCGACCGTGGTGGTGACCTTGAGCGGTCCCTTCGGCCGGTCCTTCGACTCCGACAGCATCGCCTCGGTCATCGACAGCTTGGCGAACACGTCGCGGGCGGTGCGGTAGAGCAGCTCGCCCTGCTCGGTCAGGATCAGGCCGCGGGCATGGCGGTGGAACAGCGGGACCTGCAGGCTCTCCTCGAGCCCGCTGATCTGCCGGCTCACCGCCGACTGGCTGAGATTCAGCGAGTCGCCGGCATGGGTAAAGCTGCCTGCCTCGGCGACTGCATGAAAGACCCGGAGCTTGTCCCAGTCCATCGCTACCCCCCTACTGCGACCCGTGCAGCCTGCTCATTCATTCCGCGGCACGGAGCGCCTGCGAATCCTCCGCAGCGGCCAAGTACTTTTCCGCCTCGAGCGCCGCCATGCAACCCATGCCGGCCGCCGTTACTGCCTGTCGGAAGATCTTATCCCTTACGTCCCCTGCCGCGAAGACGCCCGGGATGTTCGTCGCCGTCGAATCCGGCGCCGTCACGATATAGCCGTCAGGATCCAGCGCAAGCTTGGACTGGAACAATCCGGTGACTGGGTTGTGGCCGATGGCGACGAAGAACCCGTCGGTCGGCAGCACGCGCGACTCGCCGGTGAGCGTGTCGCGCAGCCGCAAGCCGGTGACCCGGGGCGGATCGGTCTCGCCCAGGATCTCCTCCACCACGGCGTTGAAGACGACGCGGATCTTCGGATTCCGGAACAGCCGGTCTTGCAGGATCTTCTCCGCCCGCAGCCGGTCGCGACGATGGATCAGCGTGACGCTCTCGGCGTGGTTGGTGAGATAGAGCGCTTCCTCGACGGCCGTGTTGCCGCCGCCGACCACGACCACACGCTTGCCGCGGAAGAAGAACCCGTCGCAGGTGGCACAAGCCGAGACGCCGTAGCCGCGATACTCCGCCTCGCTCGGCAGCCCCAGCCAGCGCGCCTCGGCGCCGGTTGCAATGACGATCGTGTCGGCGACGTACTCGTCGCCGCTGTCGCCGCGCGCGACGAACGGCCGGCGCGCCAGATCGACCTCGGTGATGACGTCGAACACCATCTCGGTGCCGACATGCTCCGCCTGCTTCCGCATCTGCTCCATCAGCCAGGGGCCCTGGATGACGTCGGCGAAGCCGGGATAGTTCTCGACATCCGTGGTGATCATCAGCTGGCCGCCGGGCTGCAGCCCCTGCACCAGCACGGGCTTGAGATTGGCCCGCGCGGCATAGATCGCGGCGGTATACCCGGCCGGGCCCGCGCCGATGATCAGAACCTTGGTCCGGTAGTGCTGGGACATCTTTTCAGTCTAGCAGTTGTGGGTAGGCGCCGTCAAAACCCGAACATATGGTCCAAGCTGAACCGGCCACCGCTTCCCTCGAGCCCGTGATAGCCGAACAGCCGGCAGGTCTGGTCCCTGACGACGATCGATCCGCCCTCGGCCGCACGCCGTTCGGTTGCGGCGAACATCTCGCCGACGCGCCAGAACAACGACCCGCCACAGGGAATCTCGACCGTTCGCCGGGCGACCTCGCTGCCGTTTCGGCCCACCAGTAAAAGATGTGTCGTCGAGCGAGCATGCCAAGGGGTCGAGGCGGGGTATATCAGATGACAGATGGTATCATGGTCCGGCTCACCGATCCGCAGGAATAGCCGGGTCGAAAGCCCGGGCGGCCGGCCGCTGTAGGATTGCGGCTCATCGCGCCAGGTTGCCACCGTGTTGAAGATGTGCGAGCCGAAGCTGGTCTCCGCCGCATGGCCGCTCGTACGGTCCTCGTAGCGGAAAAGCGCATGGAGCCATCCATCGGCCTCGCTGCCCGACAACCAGTCGTAGGTCAGCTCGACATGGCCGAAGGCGGGCCGCGGGACGCCGAGCAACGTGTCGAGGTCGAGCGCCACCGACTCGGCGCGGGCGAGCCGACCGAAACGATGGCGGCCGAGTTCTCGGCCCGACTCGTCGTAGGCGATCGCCTGGATCGGCAGGATCATCTGGGTCGTCGCCATCGGCGTCGGCAGCGCCAGGCTCCGCCAGCGTTCCGTCGGCAGGATCGGCGCCGGCAGGATGAAGCCCTTGCCGAGGATCGGCGCCAGCTCGGCCAGCTCGCCGGTCGGCTTGAGGTCGATGCGTTCGACATTGGGATGCGCGATCCGCCGCCGCTCGCCGCGGGTGACCTCGTAGCGTGGGCGGACGATGTAGCGGCCGGCGGTGATCTCGATCTGCTGCGGCCAACGCGCGTCCGGGAGCAGCGCGGCGACATCGACCGGCCGGCTCGCAAAGGGCGGCACCGGTTCGGCGAAGGCGACGCTCTGCGAATCGCCCATCAGGTTGAGCCTGATCTCGCCGGCGGGGATGGGGAAGGGCAGGCTGTTCTGGACCCAGAGCGTCACGCTTTCGTCGTCGCGCGGCGCCGGCAGGCCGGCGTAGAAATCGGCGGGCCAGGCATTGGCGTCATGGGTGCAGCTGAGGCTGGGGCCCTCCGCCTCGATCGTGTCGAGCGCATACTTCACCACGTCATGCCCGGCGGCGCCGATCACGTGCAGGAAGAGCTGCCCGGTGAATTCGCCCAGGCCGAAGCGCGAGCGAACCTCGCGGCTGTCGATGACCACCGAGGCGCCCTCGCCGCCGAGCGGCTCCTGCCACCGGGCGAGCACGCTGCCGTCGCCGGCGAAGAGCGTCAGCGACAGGATCGGAGCGGCGGCGCCGTAGCCGGTCCAGTAATTCGCGGTGACCAGCCGCGTGTGCTGGCGCCCGGCGTCGCGGAAGAAGGCGAAGTTGGTCGCGAAGTTCAGCGGATCGAGATAGCTGCGTTTACTGGTGAGAAGCGGGTCGTCGAGCCGCATCGCGTCCAGCGACACGATCTCGGCGCTATCCGGCACGAGATGGCGGATCGCTGCCGCGAGGCGCTCCGCGTCGAACGCCGCGACGAAGACGAGATCGGCCTGGGATGCTGCGAGGTCAGTGACGAGCCGCGCCTTCCGGCCGAGCCGCTCGGCGCCGATTTCGGAGACCGACTGCACGTAGACATTCTCGATCGCCATGCCCGACAGGTCGTGGCAGGCAGCGAACCCGGCGAGGAAGCCCAGCGGATCGTAGACGGCAACGCGACGGGCGCCCGCCAGCCGGCGAAGCAGGACGGCACTGTCCGCCGCCGGATGGGTGATGGCCTTGAAGAAGCTGTTGCCGCCCTTCAGCGATGAAAAGGTTTCGATCTTTAGTGTCATCTCGACGGAACAATACGGCTTGGCTAAAGGCGGAAGTTGCTTTCATAGCACGTCCGCAACCGCATGGCGCAACGCGGCCATGGGAGGGGTGCGGCATCTTCAGCCAATCCCGCCAGAATCACGTTTCGCACCGCCCTGGCCTTGGCTAGGGTCGCGGCCATCATGAAACGGCCGTCCACGAAGCCTGCCGCCCTGCCCGCCGGGCCGGCGCCCGATCCGTTTATGCGCATTGCGCTCGTCGCCATCTTCATGGTGACGTTTGTTCGCCTCGCGTGGCTGGCAGGAAACCCGATCGACCTCTACCCCGACGAGGCGCAGTACTGGATTTGGGCGCAGCATCCCGACTGGGGCTATTTCTCGAAGCCGCCGATGGTTGCCTGGATGATCTGGGCGACGACCAACCTCTTCGGCGACGGGCTCCTCGCGGTCAAGGCCGGCGCGCCGGTCGCCTACGCGGTCACGAGCGTGATCGTCTTTTTCCTCGCCAAGCGGCTCTACGACACGCGTGTGGCGGCTTGGTCGGCCATCGCCTTCGTCACCCTGCCGGCGGTCTCGCTTTCCGCCATGGTGATCTCGACCGACGTGCCGCTGCTCCTGTTCTGGGCGCTCGCGACCTACGCCTTCGTGCGGGCGCGCGAACCGGAAGGCGAGCGATGGTGGGGCCTCGTCGGCATCGCGATCGGGCTGGGCCTTCTCTCGAAATATGCGATGGGGTTCTGGATCGGTTCGGCGCTGCTCTACCTCGCCGTCTTCGCGGATGAGCGGCCGCATCTCCGGCGCTTCCTGCCGGCGCTGGCACTGGGCCTTGCGATCTACTCGCCCAACTTCATCTGGAACTGGATGCATGGGTTCGCTAGCTACCGCCATACGGGCGACAATGCCGACGTTCACAGCTTCGCCCTGCATCCGCTGGCCTTCGCCGAGTTCGCCGGCTCCCAGGCGGCGGTGTTCGGCCCGATCTTTCTCGCGGCGCTGCTGCTGATTGTCGCCGGCGGACGGCGCGCTCTCGCCGACCGGCGATCAGCGCTGCTGCTTTGCTTTGCCGTGCCGAGCCTCTGCGTGATGCTGATCGTGGCCGCCCTGTCGCGGGCCCAGCCGAACTGGTCCGCGCCGACCTACGTGACGGCGACGGTGCTCGTCGTGGCGTGGCTCTCGCAAATCGGGCGCGAGGTGCTCGTCCAGGTATCGGTCCTGCTACATGTTGCGCTGGTCGTTGGGGCGGCAAGCCTCGCGCCGCTGGCCCAGAAAATCGGAATCACTCTACCCGGGCGGTACGACTTGCTCCACCGCGTCCATGGCTGGCAAAGGCTCGGCCGCGGCCTCGACGAAGTGCGCATCCGCCAGGGATTGCCGCAGCTGTTGGGCGACGAGCGGGAGTTCATGGCGGCGATGATCTACTACATGGAGCCGCATCCGTTCGACATGCAGATGTGGAACCCGGGCGGCGGCGTCCGCAACGGCTTCGAGATGACCCAGAGCCTGCCGGACAGGCCCGGCGGCGACTTCCTCTGGCTGACCCAGCGTCGGGAGACGGGCGAGGTGCTGTCGCGCTTCGAGAGCCATGAGCAGGTCGCCCACATCACCGTGCCGATCGGCGGCGGCCTGACCCGCGAAGCCTGGGTCTACGGCCTCCACGGGTTCAAGGGCTATCGGGACAAACCCTAGGAGAGCAACTCCCGCGCCTCGAGCATCTCGCGGATCCGCACCGCGGCTGCCGCGGTGTCGTCGCGCGCTTCGTAAGACCAGGTCTCGATCGTGCCGCGCCAGGGCCGGACCACGCCTTCGGCTTCCATCGCTCGGTGGAACCGGTCGAACTTGCGCGAGCCGCCGTCGAGCGCCAGCACCTGGACCGGCCGGCCGGTCGCCGTCGCCTCGGTGATCATCGACACGGAGTCGGCCGTCGCGAGA
>Ga0209579_10003250_pt1 | contig 11924 bp, 9 predicted proteins | sample Coa_R1_2_FD_187152 | JGI IMG/M metagenome (GOLD analysis project Ga0209579, IMG submission 187152) | Surface soil microbial communities from Centralia Pennsylvania, which are recovering from an underground coalmine fire - Coalmine... | ecosystem: Environmental > Terrestrial > Soil > Unclassified... | reverse complement strand
AATCTGAGATGAGTGGACCGAGGGATGCTCGTGCGCTTCGCCGTCAAAGTGGGGTCGAACGCAGCTTCCTCTCGCTGGCATCACCACGACGCCGCTCATTGTGCAGTGCAAAGGGTCCTCGCAGCGTTCAAATAGGGAGCGGGGGGTACTGTCCTTATTCCCAGTCTTTCTTCCATCCCAATCGCTGACGCTGATGTCGCTGCCTTAATTTGCGCGGCGCTAGGTCGCAGCCTGATCTTTGAATCTCTGCGATCCCATCAACAGTTTTGTTACTGTTATAAATCACGGTCGTGGCGCGCCTGGGAGAAGGAACGACCGGTATGCGTCGCCAACTGATAGCTTTTCTTCGAGATGAATCTGGAGCCACCGCCATTGAGTACGGGCTGATCGCAGCGGGAATTGCGGTCGTAATCATCCCGGTCATAAAGGGCTTGGGAACCAACCTCAAAACCACGTTTGGGTCGATCTCTAGCGCTCTGGAATAGGCAAGTACGGCTCTTTCGCAAGGTCGTCTTAAGGCAAGCTGCGATCCTGAACTATGTGAATCCGTTTTAGTTGCGCATTCGCTCACTATTTCCGCTTATGGCGCTCAACGCGGCGACGCCCACGCTAATTTTCCGCCTGATGTCATTAAGCGGTCACTTCGCAAAAATTTTGCGATGACGTAACTGCAAAAGTCACCGTGAAGATCGTGCCACCTCCCTCTGCGGGTTCCAAACGGAGCTGGCCGTCAAGCTGATCAACGATCTGCTTGGCGATGGTGAGGCCGAGACCGGTACCTCCTCGTTGCCGCTTATCACTCGCGTCGACCTGTACGAATTTCTCGAAAATATGGTCTCTGTAGTGGTCGGGAACGCCGGGGCCGTGATCGCGGACGCTGATGCTGACGGTCTGCTTTCGGCTTTTTACAGAGATGACGACCTCGCTGCCGCGCGGAGAAAACTTTACCGCGTTCGACAGAAGGTTGGTCAGGACCTGAGCGAGCCGTTGCGGATCGGCGTCGACAGTTCCCTCGTCTGCAGCATGATCTAGCCGCACCGCAACGCCAAAGCTGTCGGCAAATGACTGATTGGCGTCGATGACCTGAACCGCTAAGGCACGGACATCGACCGCCTCGCGCACGTATACCAATTTGCCGGCTTCGATTTTCTCCATGTCGAGGATATCGTTGACTATATCGACGAGCCGCCGGCAATTTTTCAGTGCGATCCCCAGCACGCGCAGCGCCGGGTCGGGCAGCGCGCCCGCCGCGCCATTCACGAGACAGCCGACCGACCCGAATATGGAGGTGAGCGGTGTACGCAGTTCATGGCTGACTGTGGCGATGAATTCGTCCTTCATCTGCCCCTGGCGCTTGCTCTCGGTGATGTCACGGGCGATTTCCACCATGCCCACGATCTTGTCCTGTGAATTGCGGATGGGCGCCTTGGTGGCTGACAGCCAGCGGCTCGAGCCTCCCGGGCGGTCGATCCTTTCGACACAATTAAGTAGTGTTTCGCCAGTCGTCAGCACACGTTCCTCGTCGGCGCGCCGCCTGGAGGCGAACGCGGGTGCCGTCAGTTCATCCACCGTTTTGCCGATAGCCTCTGCATCGGCCGCAACGCCAAGTACGGCGCGTTCCGCGTCATTGAGGCGGATATGACGCCGCTCCACGTCCTTGAAGCAAATGGCGTCGGGAATTCCCTGCATGAGCTGTTTGAGGAGTTGCCGCTCGCGATCCAACTCGGCGTCCGCAGCCTTGCGTTCCCGGCGTATCCGCGCGGCCTCTATCTCACGCCTGATCGCCGGCAACAGCCGTCTCAGATTTTGCTTCAAAACGAGATCGTGCGCTCCCGCCCGCATGACCTCGGCGGCGGTCTCCTCACCGACGGCGCCGGAGACCACTATGCAGGGAATGTCCGCTCCAGACTTTGCAATAAGAGCGAGCGCACGCGCGGCATTGAATTGCGGCATCGAGTAGTCGGTGAGCACAATGTCCCAATGCTGCCGCGCCAGCGCAGCGGCCATTGCCGCTTCGCTCTCGACCCGTTCATGGGACAGAGAATAGCCGCCGTTGCGCAGCTCGCGGACGAGCAGCGCCGCGTCCTGCTCGCTGTCCTCGGCAATTAAGGCATGAAGCTTCTGCTGCATGCTCCCTGCTCGTAAGCTTGCCACGCGATTTTTTGACGCCGAGCGGATTTAACATCCGCACCCGATCACGGCGCATTCGCCGTCACCGACATTTGTTTGTTGATCGTGCATACGCTTCGCGATGTTAAAGTGCGGTTATGTTTGTATGCGCAGAGTCTGTATGTGCAAATACCTACAGGAGGCTTTGAGCCGCTTGTCCTCATGAAACTTTAGGGCTCGCTCGACTATACGAGCGCCTGACTGAGGCAGGGCACATGGCGAGCGTAGCAGCAAAAGATCGTGGAAATGTCGTCCACGACACGACCGCGCCGGAAAAGAAACACAGCAGGGATTCGTGGCTGCTCTGCCAAGCCGGAGCGCATCGATTTGCTCTGCCGATGGCAAACGTCATCGAGACGATGCGTATGTTGCCGGTCGAGGCCGTCAGCGGACCGCCGCGGCTTGTTTGCGGGTTATCTGTCATTCGCGGCGCTGCCGTACCGGTTATCGATACTGCTCGATTATTTGACGATGAGACCGCGCGCTACGAGCGCCTTGTTACGGTGCGGACCGGCGAGCGCACCATTGCGTTCGCCGCGAGCGCGGTATTCGGCGTGCGGCTGATCAAACGCAGCGAGCGCGAGGAATTGCCGCCAATGCTGCGCGATGCCGAAGTGATCGCAGCGCTCACAAGATCGGATGAGCAACTGGTGTTCTTCCTGAGAGTCGCGCGGGCGCTTCCGGACGACTTTCCCATCAACGGCGACGTTCGTGGGAGGGATTCGTGAGCTTCACGGCAACCACGCGCGAAATAGACCGGTTTCGCGGCGCCGTCACTCAGCGCATCGGGCTGCAATTCGACGATGCCAGGTTCGACTATCTTCGCGAAGTGTTCCAGCGCCGGGTTGCCGTGAGTGGCCGTGACAGCGCGGCCTATCTTCAGAACCTGGAATATGAGCAAGCCGGCGGCGAAATCTCGGCGCTGGCGCGCGAATTGACGGCGGGTGAGACGTATTTCTTTCGCAACCATGAGCAATTCGACGCGCTCGCCGAGGTGGTGCTGCCGGAAAGGCTTCGTCTGCGGGAGCCTCGAAAGACTCTACGGTTGCTCTCGGCAGGGTGCTCTTCCGGCGAAGAGGCCTATTCAATGGCCATCGTCGCCCGGGAAGCTATCGCCGATCCGAGCTGGAAGGTTGCGATCCGCGCCGTCGATGTAAACCCTTCGGCGCTGGAGAAGGCGCAGCGCGGGCGATATTCGAATTGGGCGTTGCGAGAAACGCCCAAGGGCATTCAAGATAAATGGTTTCGCGCTGACGGCCGCGACATGGTTCTCGATGCCGCTATTCGCTCTGCCGTGGAATTCGAATCGGGGAATTTGGCGAGCGATGATCCTGCGCTGTGGCAGACGGCCGCTTATGATGTGATCTTCTGCCGAAACGTATTGATGTATTTCAAGCGTGAGCATATGCGGGCGGCAGTGGCACGTATCGTGCGCTCTCTCGCGCCGGGCGGGTTTCTATTTCTCGGACACGCCGAGACGCTGCGTGGCGTGTCCGACGAGTTTCATCTGCTCAATAGCCACAACACATTTTATTACCAGCTTGGGTGCGGCGACAAATCGAAATCTGAGGATTTCATCAGTGTTCAGGCACCGCGGCCAGCGCCGCCTCTGCCGGCACCGGACTCGAGCGCCGCATGGTATGACGCCATACGCGTGGCCAGCGAGCGCGTCGCCGCGCTGTTGCCGGCGGTGAATGGCAACGGTCATGCCGCGCACCCAGCACCACCACCGCCCTTCGACTCCACGCCGATCCTGACGCTCCTGCGCGAAGAGCGGTTTGCGGAAGCGCTCGGCAACCTCCGGGTTCAGTCGAAGACCGCAAGCCCGAGCCCGGAAATCCTCTTGCTGGAGACTGCCTTGCTGGTTCACAGCGGGCGGATTGCCGACGCGGATGACGCCGCGGCGCGCTTACTCTCGATCGATGGGGACAACGCTGGCGCCCATTATCTACTGGGGCTCTGTCGCGAGCACACCGGAGATGGCGGCCGGGCCTACGAGCACCATTTGACCGCTGCTCAGCTGGATTCGTCGTTTGCCATGCCGCGCGTGCACCTGGGCATGTTGGCGCAGCGCCGCGGCGATCGAGAAATGGCTCGCACCGAGTTCGCGCAGGCGCGGACTCTCCTCGCGATCGAGGACTGTTCGCGAATCCTGCTCTTCGGGGGCGGGTTCAGCAGGGAGTCCTTGGTGGCGTTGTGCGAGTCGGCGCTCAAGGATTGCGGGAGCCGTTCGTGATCAAAGCCGCATCCCAAATGGCGCAGCGTGTGGCCGAGCTACGGCGTGAATTCGATCGTAGTTTTTCCGAGCCGCCGTTGGGTGGCAAGTCCGCAAGCCATGATCTGCTTGCCGTCCGCCTCGACCAGGAACACTTCGCACTACACCTTTCGGACATCGGCGGTTTGTTCGCCGACAAGAAAATCGCCCCAGTGCCCGGTGCCAGCGGCGCGTTACTTGGAATTGCGGGTTTCCGCGGCGCCATCGCGCCGGTTTACGACCTCCAGCACCTTTTTGGCTGTCCGGCAGTCCGCGACCCCCGGTGGCTTGTGATGGCCGCATCCGCATCCGTGGGGTTCGCCTTTGCGGCGTTCGACGGCCAACTTCGCGTTCCGGCGTCGTCCATTACGCCTCATCAGAATAGCGACACGCAGCTTCTGACCAGTGGCGTCGTTCGCCACGACGGCATCTTGCGGCCGATCATCGAACTCTCACGCGCTCTCAAGGCGATTCAAACCTGAGCGCATGTCAGGGGTTTCAAAAATACAAAGCACGGGAGGACTATCCCCATGTTCGAGAATCTGACGGTCAATAAGAGACTTCTGGCAGGTTTCGGCTTGGCTGCTGTCACGCTGCTTTTGGTCGCCGGCATCAGTTATCGCAATGCCAACACCCTAATCGATACTGAGCGCTGGGTAGCGCACACCCATCAGGTTCGCATCGAACTTGCCGATATGCTGTCGGAACTAAAAGACGCCGAAACTGGTCAACGCGGCTATTTGCTGACTGGCGAAGAAAGTTATCTCGAACCTTACAAGGCCACTCTCACGACGCTCAAAACCAGCCTTGACGACGTCAAAAAACTCACCGCTGACAATCCTGATCAGCAACGGCGGCTGGCAACTATCGGGTCGCTGGCGGACAGCAAATTGGCCGAGCTGAAGCAGACCATCGACTTGCGCAGGACCCAAGGCTTTGATGCAGCCCTCAAAGTCGTTCTTACAAACGAGGGCAAGACGCTTATGGATCAACTACGCAACGTCATCGCAGAGGCGGATCATGAAGAGCAAGCCCTGGCTGATCGGAGGTCCGACGAAGCACGGGCCAGTTCCGACATGACGATGTCCGTCATTCTGTGGGGAGGACTGATCGGTACGGTTCTGGTTGGATTGATCGGCTGGTTCATATCGAGGTCTCTGTCCGATCAGATCGGCAGCGCCGTCGGACAAGTGCAAAGCTCGTCATCGGAACTGCAGGCCGCGGCCAACCAGCAAGCCTCCGGCGCCAAGGAGCAGGCTACCGCGATGGCTGAGATCAATACGACCATCAGCGAGCTGTTGGCGACCTCTCGGCAGATTGCCGAAAGCGCCCAGCGGGTGGCCCAGAATGCCGAGCAGACTGCAATCTCGGCGCGCTCCGGTCACGGCACCGTCGATCAAACGCACGAGTCGATTGCCGGTATTCGCCGCCAGGTCGATCAGATCGTCTCGCACATGCTGGAACTCGGCAAGAAGTCGCAGGAGATAGGCTCCGTCCTCGACATCGTGTCCGAATTGGCTGAGCAGACGAATATCCTTGCCATCAACGCGACGATCGAGGCGGCAGGAGCGGGCGAGGCCGGCAAGCGATTTGCCATCGTGGCCGAGGAAATTCGCAAGCTCGCCGACCGGGTGGGCGGCTCGACCAAGGAAGTACGGACCTTGATCGAAGACGTGCGCAGCGCGGTCAACACCACCGTCATGGCGACGGAAACCGGCTCGAAAGCGGTCGACGCCGGGACGCGGCAGTTTGGCGATGTGGCTTCGACGTTCAAACAGATCGCTGACCTTGTAGCCACTACCACGGATGCCGGACGCGAGATCGAACTTTCGACCAAGCAGCAGGCGACGGCCGTCGAGCAGGTCAACACTGCGATAGCCAACGTCACGCAAGCGTCCGTCGAGACTGAAACCAGCGCCGGCCAGACGCTTCAGACCGTGTCGCAGATGGCCTCACTGTCCAAGAATCTCATGCGCATCATTCAACCGCATATGGCGGCGTAAGACGATCGGGCACCGAGGTCATGGCCCAGGATCCTTATAAGTATTTCCGGCCGGAAGCCCGCGAGATCCTGGATCAATTCTCGCGCGGGGTTCTCGATTTGGAGAAAGGTGACAGCTGCGCACCAATTGTGCGCCAGCTGCTCCGCCTTGCCCACACGCTTAAAGGCGCCGCGCGTGTGGTCAAGCAGACTGAGATCGCGAACCACGCGCATGCCATCGAAGACGCGCTGTCGCCGCTGCGCGACAGTGTCGAGAAGGTGGGACGCGAACAGATCGATAGTGTGCTTCAGCATCTCGATTCGATCACTGATCGGCTGGCAGCGCTGGCGCCAGTAGCTGAGACGGCAATGACCGCGGCCGCCGGAAAGACCGCGCCAGACGAACCCGCTCGCACGATCAGGACCGATCTGGCCGAGGCCGATGCCATCCTCGATGGCGTGGTTGAGACCCACGCCCTGATGAACGGACTGCGCGCGGCCGTGCGAAGCGTCCAGCAGATCGGTCAGCTTGCTGACCTGCTGGTGTCGCAATTCTCGGCGGGCGAGCACGATCGCAGCGGTTCCTCGCGTGCTCATCAGCGGTCACTGCTCGCCGGCGAATTGCAGCGGAAACTTGGAGCGGCGGACCGCGCGCTCGTCTCGATCGTCGATCAAATGGATCGCGAACTGCGCCAACTTCGTGAAGGGGTGGAGCGGCTCCGGCTGGTTCCCGCGGCAAACCTCTTCACCGCGCTTGAGCGCATGGTCCTCGACACCGCGCGTGCCCAGTCGAAACAGGTGACCTTCAAGGGTAGCGGCGGCGACATCCGTCTCGATGCACAGGTGCTCGATGCCATCGCGGGGGCGCTGGTGCAGATCGTGCGCAATGCCGTGGCGCACGGTATCGAGCCTTGCGATGAACGCGTCCGGGCCGGCAAAGCCGCGGCAGGCAGCGTTTCGGTCACGATTAGTCGCCGCGACCGGCGGGTCGTTTTTTCCTGCACCGACGACGGGCGGGGTGTCGATCTCGAGGCCGTGCGCAAGATTGCCTCACAGCGCGGCCTGGTCGACTCAGTGGCGAGGGAAAAGGGCCCCGAAGAACTCGTGCGCGTGCTTCTGCGTGGAGGCATCAGCACCTCGAAGATAGTCACCGAGGAATCTGGCCGCGGGGTCGGCCTAGACGTTGTCCGCGTCGCCGCGGAACGGCTTGGCGGGGAAGTCGTCTGTCGCAGCGAGCCGGGACGCGGCACGACCTTCGAGATCGTGATCCCACCGTCGCTCTCTTCGATGGATGCACTGATCGTCGAAACAGAGGGGAGCGGCGGTATTGCCGCCATTCCGCTCGATTGCGTGCGTGCCACGCGCCGTATAGCGGCGAGCGAGATCACTTTCGCCGCGCCCGGCGCGTCGGTGTTGTACGGGCACGCGGCGATTCCTTTCCTGCCGTTGGCCACTGCGCTTGACGGCGCGGCCTGGTCAGTGGAGCGAAGCTGGGCGGCGGTGATTGTGGCCGACGGCGGCGCACTTGCGGCGATCGGCGTCGAGCGCCTGCTGGGGACGGCGAAGATTGTTGTCCGGCCCTTGCCGCAGCCCATGACGGCAAGCCCGATGGTGACCGCCGCCGCGCTCGATGCTGACGGCAATCCTCAGATCATTCTCGATCCCGGCGGACTTATCACCGCCGCGCGGTGCGGCACTCGCGCCGAACTCGCGGTGTCGTCCGCCAAACGAACCGTCCTCGTCGTTGACGATTCGCTGACCACGCGGATGCTCGAGCGGAGCATCCTGGAATCGGCGGGATATGACGTTGACCTTGCGGTCTCTGCCGAAGACGCGCTCGAGCGCCTTCGGGAGACGCGCTACGCGCTGATTCTTGTCGACGTTGAAATGCCGGGCATGGACGGTTTCAGCTTTGTGCAACGGCTTCGGGCCGACGCGAAATTGCGCGACATCCCGGCAATCCTGGTGACCTCGCTGGCCGAACCCGAGCATCGCCAGCGTGGCCGCGACGTCGGCGCTCAAGGCTACATCGTTAAAAGCGAATTCGATCAGGCCGAGCTCTTGTCGATGATCCGACCGATGATGGCGGCGTAGTCATGCCCAGGACGCGCGTTCTCGTCGCCGAAGATTCCGCAACCGTGCGCGGCCGATTGGTCGAAGCATTGGCGGCCGATCCGGACATCGAACTTCTTGGCACGGCACGGGACGGCCGGCAGGCAGTCGAGCTTTGCCGTGAGCACCGCCCGGACGTCATCACCATGGATATGATGATGCCGGTCATGAGTGGGCTCGCGGCCACCGAATACATAATGGCGCACCACCCCACGCCCATTCTCATCGTGTCGGCGTCACTCAATCGCGGCGAATTGTTCAAAATCTACGATGCGCTTGCCGCCGGTGCCGTCGATGTTCTGGAAAAGCCGATTGGCGACGAATTTGACGGCGATTGGGAGCGGCGGCTGCTCTCGGCAGTGAAGCTCGTCGCTAGAATCAGGGTCATTACACATCTGCGGGCCCGGCTGGAGGCAAAAAAACGCACCCCCGACGCGCCAGCCTATCCGCTTCAAACGCACCGGGCCGCTCGATCGCCCGCAGTGATCGCCATTGGGGCATCGACTGGCGGTCCGGGCGCCGTGCTCGAAGTTCTGCGCAAGCTCCCGCCACGTCTTGAGACGCCCATTCTCCTTGTCCTGCACATCAACCCGCCTTTCGAGTCGGCGTTCACCGATTGGCTCGATGCCCAGATAGAACGTCGCGTCGTCGGCGCCGAGAACGGCGTCCCCGTGACCGAGTTGCGCGGCCGTGTCGCTGTGGCGCCGGGTGGCAAGCACCTTGCGGTGCGTCAAGGCCGTCTGGCACTCACGCTCGACGAAGAACGTCATTCCTGCCGGCCATCGGTCGACGTGCTGTTCGAGTCGATTGCGCGCGAATTTGGGGCAACAGCCTCTGCCTGTCTGCTGACAGGAATGGGACGGGACGGCGCCGCGGGTCTGCTCAAAATCCGCGAGGCCGGTGGCCTCACGATCGCTCAGGATGAGGCTACGTCGGTGGTTTACGGCATGCCACGTGAGGCGGCTCTGCTAGGTGCCGCGGCTTACGTGCTGCCGCTCGGGGAAATCGGCGTTCGACTGGCCGCTCTGGAGGGGCTCACGATGGAGGCGCCCTGATGGCTGGTCCCGTGCTGATTGTCGATGACAGCATGACCGTGCGCATGAGCCTGATCGAATTGCTCAAGGGCGCGGATTTGGAAACGGTCGGCTGCGGGTCGATGGCCGAGGCAAGGCAGGCACTGTCCGAGCGCGTGTTTGCTCTCGTCATTCTTGACGTGTTGCTGCCGGACGGAGATGGCGTCGATCTCCTGCAGGAAATCCGGGCGATGCCGGCGGCAGCCGGTACGGCGGTCATGATGCTGTCGACCGAGACGGAGATTCGCGATCGGGTGCGTGGTCTGACCACCGGCGCCGACGAATACGTCGGTAAGCCGTACGATCCCACCTACCTTGTGGCTCGGGCGCGCGAACTCGCGCGCCGCGGCGACGACAGCACCGCGCGCGGCGAAGAAACGATCCTGCTGATCGACGACAGCGTGACGTTCCGCAGTGAGCTCCAGGCCGCGTTAGAGCAAGAGTCGTATCGGGTCGTGACCGCCGGCAGCGGCGAAGAGGGCCTTCGCATTGCCGCCGACTTGCAGCCGTCGGGCATCATCGTCGACGGCGTGCTGCCCGGAATCGACGGTGGCACCTTCATCAGGCGCATTCGGCTTGATGCGGCGTTGCGGGCCTTGCCATGCTTTTTGCTCACCGGCTCCGAAGATCGGAGCGCCGAAGTGCGGGCTCTCGACTCCGGCGCGGATGCGTTCGCCGTAAAGGACGACAATACGGCTGTCATCGTCGCGCGTGTCGGCGCCATGCTGCGCGCCGCCGGCGATCAATTCGACCGGCGCCGGACCACAAGCCTGCAGGGACCCAAAAAGGTCCTCGCCGTTGACGATAGCGAAACCTATTTGCAGCAGCTCGCGGAGACACTGCGCTCGGAAGGTTATGAGGTGATACTGGCGCGCTCCGGCGAGGAGGCCTTGGAGTTGCTGGCGGTCCAGCAAGTGGACTGCATCCTGCTTGATGTGATGATGCCGGGAATCGGTGGCCGGGAAACTTGCGTGCGCGTGAAGGCCGTACCGGCGATGCGCGACATTCCGATCATCATGCTGACGGCCGTCGAGGATCGCGACGCTATGATCCAAGGCCTCAGCGTGGGCGCCGACGACTACATCGCCAAATCCTGCGATCTTGATCTCATCCGCGCGCGCGTGCTCGCCCAAATCAGACGCAAGCAGTTCGAGGACGAGCACCGTGCCATCCGCGAAAAGCTACTCCGCGCCGAATACACCGCCAACGAGGCGCGTACCGCGCTGCAGTTGGCGCAGGCCAAGGCCGCTCTCTCGGAAGAACTGGAGCTGAAGAATACCGAACTCGAAGTAAAGAACGACGAGCTCGAGTCATTCAGCTACTCGGTGGCGCATGATCTGCGGGCACCATTGCGCAGTATCGACGGATTCAGTCTGGCGCTGCTGGAGGATTGCGGCGACAAGCTTGACGACGCTGGCAAGGAATATTTGAACTATGTTCGCCAGTCGACTCAGCACATGGCGCGGCTGATCGACGATCTGCTGGCACTTTCCCGCGTAACCCGTACCCCGCTTGATCGTGCCGAAACGGACATCAGCTCCATAGCGAGCGGGGTGGCGTCGCGGCTGGCGAAATCCTGGCCCGATCGGCGCGTCGAGATTGTCGTGGCGGCCCACATGATCGCCGACTGCGATCATCACCTGCTGACGATTGCATTCGAGAACCTGCTCGGTAACGCTTGGAAGTTCACCGGCAAACACGAAGGTGCCCGCATCGAAGTCGGCCTAATCGACGAGGATCCGCGCACATATTTCGTTCGCGATAACGGCGCCGGTTTCGATATGTCCTACGCCTCCAAACTATTCGGCGTATTCCAGCGCCTGCATTCGACATCCGAATTCGAAGGCACCGGCATCGGCCTCGCCACGGTGCAGCGCATCATTCGCAGGCACGGAGGCCGCATTTGGGCCGAAGGCGCTGTCGGCGAAGGTGCGACGTTCTACTTTACGCTCCGCAACGCGCGCGCGCCCGTGGGCGTCGAGACCACCGCCGATACCGCGGCATCGCCGCTCAGCAGCAAGGAGATTGCCGCATGATTTCCGACGACACCATTTTGCTGGTCGAGGATAACCCGGCAGACGAAGCTTTGACTTTGCGCGCGCTCAAGAAGGCCAACATCGTCAATAAGGTGGTGGTGGCGCGCGACGGCGTTGAGGCCGTCGAGTATCTCATCCCAGCGGAGGGCGTCGCCGCCGGCAAATTGCCGCAACTGGTCTTGTTGGATCTGAAACTGCCGAAGCTCGACGGTCACGAAGTCCTCAAGCGTATCCGCGCCACTGCGCGGACCCAGTTATTGCCTGTTGTCATCCTGACTACATCGGTCGAGGATCAAGAC
>Ga0209579_10003249_pt1 | contig 11926 bp, 10 predicted proteins | sample Coa_R1_2_FD_187152 | JGI IMG/M metagenome (GOLD analysis project Ga0209579, IMG submission 187152) | Surface soil microbial communities from Centralia Pennsylvania, which are recovering from an underground coalmine fire - Coalmine... | ecosystem: Environmental > Terrestrial > Soil >... | reverse complement strand
CGTATTGGCAGCGCGAAAGACGGGAAAGTGATCGCGTTCGTGCCCGGACACAAGACGGAAAATGCGGATGGGGCGGCCGGCGAGGGAATCGTCTCCGATCCCGCCGGTAATCTCTACGCGGCGGAAAACACACTGCGCGGAATCACCAAATATGCTGTTCATTAGCAAGCTTGAAGGACGAAGGGAGAGAATATGAGCGCCAAAGGGAAATCACGACGGTCATTCCTCATCAGTTCCGTGGGAAGCATGAACGCGGCATGGGTCGCGGCTCACTACCATGACATTCTGGCCGCGCAGCAATACGCAACCAAAGCCGACGCGCCGAAGCTTGCCGTGCTGACATCCGAACAGGCCGTGGAGGTGGAGGCCATCGCGGACCAGATTATCCCCACCGACGACACGCCCGGCGCTCGCGAGGCGCGCTGCTTGCACTTCATCGACCGGGCCCTGTCTACGTTCGATAAGTCCAAACAGCCGGTCTACGTTCAGGGATTGCAGGATCTTCAGGCGAAGACCAAGCAGCTTTTCCCAGATGCCGGCAAATTCTCTACGCTCAGTCCGGCGCAGCAAATCAAAGTGCTGACCGAGATCGAAAGGACGCCGTTCTTCAACGCAGTCCGCACGCACACAGTCATCGGATTCCTGTCGCGGCCGGTGCATGGCGGTAATCACGACAAAGTCGGCTGGAAGCTTATCGGCTATGAAGATAGCCTGAACCATAAACCGCCGTTCGGATTTTACGATGCCGCGGCCCTAACCACGCAGTCGGGCGGAGGAGAAAAGCAATGAAACAATACAAACCATCAACCGAAGTGGATTTCGTGGTCATCGGTTCGGGCGCGGCCGGCGGCATCATGGCCAAACAGTTATCGACGGCCGGTTTTTCGGTGGTCGTGCTGGAGCAAGGAAGCTGGGGAAAATTCGGCCGCGAGCAGGAATATAACAAGGACGAGTGGCTGAACCGCAATCTCAGCGATGACGATCGGCTGATGAGCGATCCCTCGCGCCAGCGCAATACATTCCGCCGGAATGACAAGGCCAAAGCAGGCCCCGGCACGCATAGTTACGGCTGCGTGGTGGGCGGCGGTACCGTCACGTATGGCGGCAGCAGTTGGCGCCACCTGCCTTACGAATTCAGGGAAGCGTCCTACGACCAGACCATTCCTTCCGGAACAGGCATGGCGGACTGGCCTGTCACCTATGAGGAACTGGAGCCTTACTATACTCAGGCCGAGTGGGAAATGGGCATCTCCGGCCTGCGCGTGAACTCGCCGTTCATCGCGCCGATGACGAAAGACTATCCGGTGCCGCCGGTGCCTCTCAAGAGCTCGGGCGCGCTGATGAAAACGGCCGGCGCCAAGCTGGGATTGACGGTGGTTCCCGGCCCGCTCGCTATCATTTCGCAGGACTATATGGGACGCCAGGGTTGCGTCAACTGCGGAATCTGTTCCGGCTATGGCTGCCAGGTTCGCGCGCGATCCAGTTCAGCCGTCACCATGCTGCCGCTGGCCGTCAAGACGGGCCGCTGTGAAATCCGCGTGAAGAGCTACGTTCGTGAGATATCCGTGGACAATGGCGGCCGCGTGACGGGCGTCGTCTACTTCGATGCGCAGAAGCGCGAAGTTCGTCAAAAGGCCAAGGCAGTGATTCTGTCTGCCAACGGTTCGGAGTCTCCCCGCCTGCTCCTGCTTTCGAAATCGGCCCGTTTCCCGGATGGCCTGGCGAATTCGAGCGGTGTTGTCGGAAAGTACGCCATGTTCGGCAACGGGGCCAACGCCCATGCACTCTTCGAACATCCCCTGAACGAATACAAAGGCGTCATTTCAGGCGCCGGCGTTGTGGACTACGTGCCTTCAGACCCGAAGCGCGGCTTTTACGGCGGCGGGCGAATGACGGCTCGCGGTTATCAGACTCCGCTCGAACTGGGCCTCGGCGGATTGTCGCCGGGAACTCCGAGCTGGGGCGCCGGATACAAAAAGGCGCTCATCGAAGAAGCCAACCATCGCATGACGATCACCTGTTTCGTGACGCAGTTGCCCCTCGAGACCAACCGCATCGATCTGGACCCCGACGTGAAGGACGACTGGGGTCTGCCCGCCATGCGTATCACCTGTGCCTCCCATCCGGACGATCGAAAGAACATGGAGTTCTTCCGGCAAAAATCCATCGAGATTCTGGAAGCGGCGGGAGCGATCAAGGTCTGGGCCCCTCCCGTCGGCGACAGCCGCGGCGGCGCGCACAATCGCGGCACTTGCCGGATGGGGAACGACCCCAAGACATCGGTGGTCGACAAGTATCACAAAGCCCACGATGTGCCCAACCTATTCGTGGTCGACGGCAGCAATTTTGTAACCGGCGGACGCAATCACCCGACGCTTACGATTCAAGCGCTCTCCTTCCGGGCCGCGGAACACATTATTCGCGACGCCAAGGACGGCATGCTCCGAAGCAAGGCTTAGTTCGAGGCGGAAATTAATTTCGTCAGAGCCGTGGCGACGGAGACCCCGCGCCAGTTCCTCGAATCCTAGCCTATGCGGCGAAATGACACTGGAGGACGAGCGTCCGATTCGTTACGCGCCGGAGGAGCGGTGCCCAGGGGAACAACATCATAGTCGTAGATGCCTTGTCGAGGCGCTTCCATCTGTGTGCGCGGAGTCGGCTCCGCGATCACACGTTTCGCAACAATCGTCCATTTGGCTTCGAGTGTGTCGCCAATGACCTTGTTAGACCGGGATCGAATAGTTTTGTTCATCGGTGTGCCAGCCCCCAACCTGTCTTCCATGCCCTATTGTTTCACATCGACGGGCGCGGCCACCCCAAGTTGCGAATTAAGAACCGCGCGGTGCGGGAATTTTGGGAGAACCTCGTTGGCAACCGCCGGTAAGGCGGTGGCGATACCCGGATGGGGACACGCTTGTTCGTGTGGAGCGGAAAGGACGGGTGATCAGGTTCCAGATGGCAAAGTCGCACAGGACACAATCACGTTAGCAGCCAAGCTCCCCGGGGTGGGGGAACTTCACGTGAACCGAGCCAATCACCCGGAACGGCTGAGCGACGGTATGATGAAAATCGGAGTCACGCCACATGAATCGAACCGCGACAGTCGCCTTAGCACTTTCCGCCGGTCTGATGGGCGGCCTATTTGCTCGCTACATCGGACCCGATGCCGTGCATGCTCAAGCGCAGACACCCGCACCAAAGGAGATTCGGGCGCAAAGCTTCGTGTTAGTGAACGACCAAGGCGTTGCCTTCGGCCTCATGGGATTCGACCCTCAGGGCCACCCGATCATCAAGCTCGTCGGTGAAAGCGGTCATACAATATGGAGCACGGGACCAATGTCTGTGCTACGGTTGCCATGAAAGTGGGGAGCGGCCCTTGCAGCGTTTTTGACAGCGTGATCCGATTGAACCGGAACGCCTAGTTGAAAGTGGCGCGGGGGGGCGTCCCTGCGCATGGGTACATGTCGCTTAAAAGGCCTGCGCAGCGGTAGGCGATCCTGCTGGATGACCGTCGTGCACGGATGTGAGGGCCTCTAGTTTTCCGTAGGCACGCTATTTCAACTGTCAACGACGAGAGATTCAAGCTCGACTTTCCGATGTTCAAGTCTGAGGCCATACTGCTTTTCGAGAACGCCTGAGAGGAAAACGAACGCGGCGTTTCTCATCTCGTCGTATTTCCTTCCAGGGTTGCTCAGATTAAACTTCTGATGGTTGTTGAACCCGCTCACGTCCATGCTGATATCAAACAGCCTCTCGATTCCCGTGAGGTCGACCACTTTTCATTCCGTCGGGAGGATAATTTCCTAGCTTCGCCGCGAACGATGAAATCTGCGTACTCGTGAAGATCAGTTTTCCGTTGTCACGTTTGACCTCGGTTTAGCATAAGAATGGGCGACCGTAAGATTTTTCGGACCAAACGCTCGTATAGAGATCGTGGATCTTCAACCGAATATACCCGTGGCGCCCGGCGGGCGGATTCGAGATCCCCGCCTGCCTGTTTGCGGGCTGTTCTCGGGAAGATGGAAATTGAAGACGGAGGGCGGCACAAAAGTTCCAGCCGCAACCTTTATGTGGACATCCGTGTGGACAGCGACTCGAAGACCGTCCTCTTATCGTTTGCAATTGATTGCAAACATTGGTCGGGGCGGGGCGATTTGAACGCCCGACCCCCTGCGCCCAAGACGGATTCCGGCTTGATACCAAGACCACCTATTTTCATAGACTTGTAATTCAAGGACTTATGGGCCGCTTGCTGAACTTTATGGATTCATATTGAAATTTGGGGATTCCATGTCCTCAAAATTATCTACAGCTCGGATCTTGGCGAAATTTACCAGCTTGATACTTTCTCTTGAACTGAGACCACGCTGGCACTCGAGTCTGCTCAGACCGTTCTGTCTCTGCCAATCCGCAACCGCTGCAAACCTATTTAAATCCGAAAGCCGACGGAGTAAACTTCCGCAAATCTGAATCGCGGGAATTGCTTATATCGTCGTCAGATCAATCGCTGTATTGCTGTTGCCGAAATTGTCCAGGTGGACGCCGTACCGATCCGTGATGCCCAGCATCAGGTTCGCCAGAGGAGTGCCCTTCGGATATCGAACGTGGCGGTTGCCACGGATGCCGAGGGACTTGCCCCCCACCACGATCACAGGCACTCCGTAGTTGCTGTGGACGTTGCCGTCGCTCAGGCCGCTGCCCATGAGTACGGCCGTACGATCGAGCAGCGTCGCATCTCCATCCGGAATCGAATCGAGTTTCTTGAGGAAGTAGTTGAGCATCTGGATGTGATACGAGTTAATCTTCGCGTACGCCGCGAGCTTGTCGGGCTTGTTGTCGTGATGGGAGATCGCGTGATGCGCCTCGGCAACGCCGATTTCCGGATACGCGCGCCCGGTGTTCTCGCGCGCCATCAGCAGGGTGCTTACGCGCGTGATGTCGGCCTGGAACGCCAGCGCCTGCAGGTCGAACAGAAGCTCAACGTAATCTTTGAACGTGCCAGGCACGCCCACCGGCTGATCCGGCACGGACAAATCGCTGTTGGTCGATTCTGTCTTTTCGATACGCTGTTCCACGTCGCGAACGGAGTCGAAGTACTCGTTCAGCTTCGTGCGGTCGCGCGCGCCGAGCTTACGGCGGAGGTCGGCGATTTGCTCTGAGAGCTCGTCGAGGAGGCTGCGATCTTCCGATGCGCGCGTCATCCGCTCTTGCTTTGTGCTGCCCACGCCGAACATCCGCTCGAAGACGAACCGGGGGTTCGTTTCCGACGGCAGCGGAGTCGTCGGGGTCCGCCAGGATATGCAGTTCATGTAGGCGCACGCATAACCGTGATCGCACGCGCCGGCGACGTCGATCCGATCGACCGTCACTTCTAACGACGGAAGCTTCGTGTCGGTGCAAATCTTGGCGGCAATGATCTGGTCGATGGTCGTGCCCGCCTGCAGGTCCGCGCCCTCGGTCGCCTTGGCATGAATGCCGCTCATGAATCCCGGCGCGGAGCGCGGATGTTGTCCGCCAACGTCGCCCTGATCACTAGCCGGGAAATTGTCGAGCGCCGAGAACACCGCGAGGCGATCGCGGAAGCCCTCAATCCCCTTGAGGGTCGGCGACATTTCGAAATTGACGCCTTCCGTGGCTGGAGTCCACTGACCCATATGGGCGCCGTTTCCGATATAAGCGGTCGCAAACCGGGGCACGCCTTTCGGCGCGGCCGAAAGGGCAGGTGCCATCGCATCCAGAAACGGAAGGGCCAGCGTTGCACCCATTCCGCGGAGTATGGTCCGACGCGGTAAGGCTAGCTTGCTAATGATCATTCGACCTCCATCATATTCTTCCACCGGCTTCACGCCGGGTCTAGTTACCTATGTCCACCGACTTACCCATATCTAACGACACTTTCTCAGTAAACGGCACGCTCGTCACGATCTGCTGAATCAAAGATGCGAAGCGATAATTGTCTGGCGCCGAACCTCGTTTGATCGCCCGCAATGCGGGCGCATCGTACGCCTCAAGGCCACGGCCCAGCGCATAGGTTAGCAGCCTTTCCGTCACCGTGGTTACGAATTGCTCCGAGTGCTCGCGGAGCACCTTCCGCAGCTCCACCGGTCCGTCGAACTTGGAGCCGTCGGGCAACTGGCCAGACGCGTCGACCCTGGTCCCGGACGGATAGATATTTCTCCATTCGCCGATAGCATCGAAATTCTCCAGGGCGAAGCCGAGTTGATCCATCTGAGAATGGCAACCGGCGCACACCGGGTTCTTGCGATGCGCGGCCATTTGCTCGCGCATCGGGAGCACCTTCCTCGGGTCTGCCTCGTCCGCCAGCGCAGGCACGTTGGGCGGCGGCGCTGGCGGCGGCGTGCCGAAGACGTTCTCGAGAATCCACTTTCCGCGGATGACCACGGAGGTCCGATTTGGATACGACGTGGACATCAGGATGGCGCCTTTGCCGAGCAGTCCGCTGCGCACGCTATCCGGCGGCAAGGTCACGCGGCGGAAATCCTCGCCGATGATACCCGGAATCCCGTAGTGCTTCGCGAGGCGCTCGTTCAGGAACGTGTAGTTGGCGTCGAGCAAGTCCGCGACCGGGCGGTTTTCCCGGATGATGCTCGCGAAGAACAGGTTCGTTTCCTGCTCCAGCGCCTTTCGCAGGTTGTCATCGAAGTGGAACAGGGTCTCGGGACTGGGCTGGTGCGTCCGCACATTGCGGACTTGCAGCCATTGACCTGCGAAGTTTTCGACAAGGGCCTGCGACTTGGGATCGGCGAGCATCCGCTTCACCTGTTGCTGCATCACCGCGGGCTGATGCAGCGTCCTTTTCGCCGCCAAATCCAGTAGTGTGTCATCCGGAATGCTACTCCAAAGGAAGAAGGACAACCTGGACGCCAGGTCGACGTCGCTCAGTCGATACGACGTGTTCGGCGCCACGGCCGGCGGCTCAGCTTCCAATCGGAAGAGAAACTCCGGGTTCAACAGGATGCTGCGGAGGGCCATTTCGATGCCAGCCTCGAAGCCGCCGTCCGTGGCCGCTGCGCGAAACCGCCGCATCGGGGCTTCGAGGTCAGCTTTCGTCTCTGGATGACGATATGCGCGGCGCGCAAGCGTCGAGATGATCTTTTTGGCGCACGCCTCGTCGGTCGGCGACGAAGGGGTGCAGAGGAGCACGCGCCGGCGGCTCTCTGAGTCAGTGTTGACTGAGACCGTCCCCTGCAACGGTCCGGTGATCCGCAGGAACGAGAGTTTGGGCATGCCTCCGACCCCCGCCCGATACGGTTCGCGTCGAACGGACGGATCAAACAAATCTTCTGTGGTCGTCGCTGTCTTGGCGGCGAAGTAGGCTTGAACCAGATGCTCCCCGCCTTTCACGTGAACGACGATCTTCATTTTTTCGAGCATTTCCTCCTCGTTCTTTGCCCGATCCGCCCCGAGCCGGTTACGCTGCCACTGCGGTCCTCCCAGTCCTGCCGACAATATCTTGACGCTGTCAATGGCAATGTCGAGCTGATGGACTTCCGCCGTGAAGTTCTCGAAGCCATCGTTAGCGCCGTCCTCCTTCGGCCGGGTCTCGATCAGGTAATCGCCGTCAGCGGGAAAGATGTAATGAATAGCCACGCCGCCGCGGGTGCCGAACGGCATGTCATCGCTGAACCGGCCAGCCTCGCTGCGATCGGTTGGTTCGAAAAATGTTTCGGGCGCGGGGATGCCGCGCGGACGCTCCAGCGCCAGTTGACTGATCTTGGCGGCGGCGTTGAGGTAGCGTTCCGTCAGCGCGGGAGAGAGCCTCAGCGCATCGGCGTTGTTGTCAAAACCATAACTCGCCGTGTCCGGCGGTAACAGGGACGCCCCGTCGATGTTGAGGGCCAGCAGATCGCGGATTGCGTTCGCATATTCGGCGCGGTTGAGACGCTGAAGACCCGGCCGTCCCGGATTTGGATTGGCCAGGGCCGCGCGATCGAGCTCCGTTTCCAGATATCGCCGCAGGCCGTCGGCGGTCGCCTTGTCCGGACGCGGCATTCCCGCCGGCGGCATCGCGCCGGTGCCCAGCTTGCGGATCACCTTTTCCCACTCTTCACTGTTTTTCGCCGGCGCGGAGACGTCCAAAGCGGTCAACCCGAGTCCGCCTGACTTCAGCTTGTCGTTATGACAGCCATAGCAGTACTTCTTAAGCACCGCCTGATGGCTCGCCGTCGGAGAGGCGGCGGCAGTCGATACCGGGGCCGAAGGGACCTGTGCGCTGCTGCGCATGGCATACCCAAGAACAAAAATCGCGTAGGTGGCGATCGGCAACGTCAACCGGCGTCTCATCATTCGCGCTCCGCCTGTCCCATTCCTGCTACCGGAATCTGGTTTGGACAAAGACCGGGACAGGGGATTTCTTTCGCCCCGAGCTTGCGCAGGAGCACCGCGGTTTGCGGTTGTGCGGCGAACGAATTCCCGTACTCCACCCCATCGGCGATGCGTAGCGGCGTTCGACCGACCTTGTCGGGCACGTCCAGCTTCGCACCATGGTCGAACAGGTACTGGACTACGCTGTTGGCTCCCCGATAGGCGGCGGCGTGCATCGCCGTCTCGCCCGTGTCGGCCACGAAATTTACATCCATGTGCTGCTCTTCGACCAGCAGTTTGACCGCTTCGAGGACTTCGGCTTCACTCGCCCGATCCTGGTTTGCGGCCCAGCCGATCCCGGCTGCCGCCATGAGCGGCGTGATGTTGAGGCCCGTGTTGATTTTCGGATCCGCGCCATGCTCCAGCAACAGCCGCATCACTTCGACGTCGGCCGAGCAAGATGCAAGCAGCAACGCCGTGGCGCCAACCAGACGACGCCGGTAGCGCGCTCCCTCCCAGCGAGGTTCCACGTTGGTATTCTGACCGTTCACGTCGGCCCCGTGCGCCAAAAGCGATTTAATGATGCGAATCCGGTCGACGTAGACGTTGATAAGGATGTCGCTAACGTGCCAGTTTGCGACGTGAACTGCAGCCTGAAGGGGGCGGCCCCACGAGTTATTGATGCCGTTGCTTCCTTTGCTGCCCACGTCGCGGAGTTGCTCCTTGAATGAGGGCGTCTTAAAGACGATCTTCACTTCCTTCGCTTTACTGCCTGTATTAGCCACCTGGGTGCTGCCGCCTTCCGCATTCGGATCGGCACCTTTGTCGAGGAGCAAGTCGACCAAGTCCGCGTGACCGTTGATAATTGCGATGAGCAGCGGCGTCGCCAAATCGCCGGATCGTTTTTCGTTGACATCGGCGCCGGCCGCGAGCATCGCCTGCACACTGCGAAGGTCTCCCTTGCGGACGGCGAACATGAACGGCGTCGTTCCTTCGTTGGATTTTGCGTGGGGGTCCGCGCCCAGCTTGAGCAACTCTGTAACCATCGCGCTATCGCCCGCGGCGGCTGCCCACATCAGGGCCGTTTGGCCGCTCCAGTTCTCCTTGGCGTTCACGTCGGCACCGGCGCGGACCAGCGACTTGATCGCGTCGACCTTCGCCGATCGCGCCGCATGCATCAACGGTGTCTCGCCGGAGTTCACAAAGTTGTTGGGATCATTGGGGTTAGCGCCCGCCTTCAGTAACAGGTCGAGCACGGCCGGGTTGCCCTGATCCGCGGCAAGGGCAAGCGGTGTGATACCGTACCTGTTTCTGGCATTGACATTCGCCCTGGCGCGGATGAGAGAGGCGACCAGCTCGGCGTCATTCCGGTAGACACCCCAATGGAGTGCGGTCGCTCCGTCGGGCTGCCGAGCATTTACATCAACTTTACGCCCCAGCAGCGCCTGCACGCCCTGTGCATCACCATTCTTCACCGCGTCGGCCAGCAGCGGCGGTTCTCGATCTTCAGTCCGTGACGCGCCCCCACTCGATTGGGCGGCCGAGCGATGGTTAACTGCCAGGAAAATCAGCATGGCACTGCATACGAGCCAACCGATCCGAAATGTCTGGCGAAACATGACTATGCTCCTCACGGGCGCGTCCTCCATACAGCATATGCCAGCCCTGCTCGATCCGAGCTTGTAAATATCTAAGAAACGGATGAGGGGGCCAACAGGAAACTCTAAATGACTTTTTAAAGCGACGGAAAACAATATCGCCGCGTGCGCCGAAGTTCCACCGCGGCGTCGGTCGAGGTCCGAACTCGTTCGCCGGCGTCGTGGGATTGAGACCGGTAAAGAAATTCACGGCCCGCAAATCCGCCATCGCCGATCTGGCCGCCGCCGGTATCTGTGGCGACTTCTAGTGCACGGCGGCTCAGCATTTCGAAAGCACGGACCTTTCCGCCGTCCGGAAGCGTCGTCCACTTCTCAGGTCAAGTCAGCGGCGGCGCTGTAGGGTATTGTTTGGGCGGAAATATACTCCGTCCGACCACCTGCCGCAAGGTGCGGGTGACCGCGGTGCGATCCCGGCAAACAACTCGCTTTAAATCAGACGGATGCTCGCCCTCTGCGAAGAATGCTTCGCCGAGTGTAGTCGAAATTGAGGATGAGAGTTCCACAAGTTTCCACCAGGCTGACGCCGCCACCACAATGTTGGTCGGCCCCATCTGAAGCGACCCCCTGTTGTTTGGACAGGTGGTCTATCTTGTAAATAGTTGTAAATAGACCACTTAGGGAAAACGGATCCACTGTGCCCAAGACGGATTCCGGCCGGATGTCTAGAACGCCCATTTTCATAGGCTTGTAATTCAAGGAGTTACGCGCCGCTTATTGAACGATATGGATCCGTATCGAAATTGGGGGATTCCATGTCCTCAAATCCATCTACAGCCGCCGACCAGCTTCCGCAGCCAATTTTGTTCTCATCTATTAGGAATGCTTACCTCATCCTCGTTCAGAACACGGCGCTTGAGCACTATTCTTGCATCGAGGGTCGATGAATAGAATGTTTGGTTGATGCCTGACACGTCCGTCATTTTTTTTGCGGTGCCGGATTGACGTCTCCAACATTCTTTGTATATCGCGTGATCAGGAGCCCTCGGCCTGGCACGGTCTGATTCCTTTCAACTCGAATAGGCGGTATGTCCGGAATAGTAACCATGACACCGGTAATGACACTATCATCCCCCTGAATTGAGAAACGCCAAGTCGCGGTTCTCTTATCTTTGCTGTCCTGATAACAATCGGAATAGGTTCCGACGCCGCCCGGTTTGCCTCGGGCAGGATCGCCGAGCCGTGGCGGACTACTTTCGGTTCCAGAACACGGATGCGGGCCTTGCAACCAAAATGCAGCTGTCGACAACTCCCACTCATCGCCTTGCAGAGGTGACACGACAGCGTAGTATTGGCTAAAGCTCTTGCCGGGGCCACTCCACATTACGGCTGTGTAGGTTTGGCAAAACATCGCAGTTTTTGGATAGCTCGGATCAGGAAAACACTTGTTTACTGGCGTCTGCCCAGAAAGGATCAATGCCAATACCATAAGCATGCCAAGACTTTTCGAGAGCATTTGCAGTTCCTCCAGTCGTCTATGTCCTATTGCAGTCACGTTTCTGAATCGATGTAGTCTTGTGCTCGCGCTTCCGAGCAGTGTTTCGAGTGGATAATTTGAATCTCTGCCATTCAAACGCGATCTCAAGAGTGCGGGTAACCATACGACAGAAGGCAGCCATTCACTTGACGCTGGCAATCGCTTGAATTGACTTGTCCTTCCAATTCGGATACACCGTAACTCTACCGTCGCCTACGATGACTTCTTGAGGAGCGATCTTGACGTGGATTTCTTGCGCAGGCAGGGTAAAGTCGATCGAATCTTGCATCGCCTGATCTCGAAGATGGGCAGAGAGAGACAACCCCGCAATCGCTCCCTGGCATATAAAAAACAGCTGTGGGTTTTGCGATAGCAGGGCCGTCAGTGGTGGTGGCACGATCTTGAGCGTGAAATTCTGCGGACTCGTTTGCAAGATAAGGTCCAGAGATTTATCGCTCGTCACAACGGG
>Ga0209579_10003248_pt1 | contig 11929 bp, 11 predicted proteins | sample Coa_R1_2_FD_187152 | JGI IMG/M metagenome (GOLD analysis project Ga0209579, IMG submission 187152) | Surface soil microbial communities from Centralia Pennsylvania, which are recovering from an underground coalmine fire - Coalmine... | ecosystem: Environmental > Terrestrial > Soil >... | reverse complement strand
GCCGACGTACGGATCGGTCACGATCTTGAACGCCAGCGCGCAGAACGGCGCCGCGGGATCGACCGGGCGGGTCTCCTTGGCTTCGGTCTTGGGGTTCTGGCCTTCCACCGGCGGGACGTCGAGCGGCGAGGGCAGGAAGTTCACGACCGCGTCGAGCAGCGGCTGCACGCCCTTGTTCCGGAAGGCGGTGCCGCACAGGACCGGGTTGATCTTCGCCGCGATCGTCCCGCGCCGGATCGCGCCGAGGATCTCGTCCTCGGTCAGCGGCTTGCCCTCGAGGTACTTCTCTGTCAGGTGGTCGTCGAGCTCGGCCGCCGCTTCGACCAGATGGCCCCGGTGCTCCTCGGCCAGCGCCCGGAGGTTCTCGGGGATCTCGGTCTCGTCACTGCGGGTGCCGAGGTCGTCGGTGTACACGATCGCCTTCATCGTGAGGAGATCCACGGCGCCCTCGAACCCGTCCTCGGCGCCGATCGGGATCTGCAGGGGCACCGCTTTCGCGTCCAGGCGATCCCGAATCATGCCGAGCGTCCGGTAGAAGTCGGCGCCGGTGCGATCCATCTTATTGATGAAGAGGATCCGGGGGACCCCGTACCGGTCGGCCTGGCGCCACACCGTCTCGGACTGCGGCTGGACGCCCTCCACCGCGCTCAGGATCACGACCGCGCCGTCGAGGACGCGCAGCGAGCGCTCCACCTCGGCGGTGAAGTCCACGTGGCCGGGCGTGTCAATGATGTTGATGCTGTGGCCGCGCCACTGACAGGTCGTCGCCGCGGACGTGATGGTAATGCCGCGCTCACGCTCCTGAATCATCCAGTCCATCGTCGCGGAGCCCTCGTCGACCTCGCCCAGCCGGTGCGTCCGCCCCGTGTAGAAGAGGATCCGCTCGGTGGTCGTGGTCTTGCCCGCGTCGATGTGGGCAATGATCCCGATGTTCCGGATTTTGTCGAGTGACGTCTGCGCCGTCATAATGTCCTTCTTTGTCTCCAGCAGCGTTGCCATGGACCCCCCGAGCCCCTGCCTTACCAGCGGTAGTGTGCGAACGCCTTATTGGCCTCCGCCATCTTGTGCGTGTCCTCGCGCCGCTTCACCGCGGCGCCCGTGTTGTTGCTCGCATCCAGGATCTCGGCCGCGAGCTTCTCCCGCATCGTGCGGCCCGGCCGCTGCCGGGCGTACGTCACGAGCCACCGCATGCCGAGCGACAGCCGCCGTTCCGGCCGCACCTCGACCGGCACCTGGTAGGTCGCGCCGCCGACGCGGCGCGGCCGCACTTCGAGCACGGGCATGATGTTGTGCAGCGCCGCCTCCAGCGTCTTCGCCGGCTCCTTGGCGCCCTTTTCCTTGATCGCGTCGAGCGCGGAGTACACGATCCGCTCGGCGAGGCTCTTCTTGCCCCGGGTCATCACCTTGTTCACGAGCCGGGTGACGGACGGGCTGCTGTACACCATGTCGCCCGGCACCGCACGGCGCGAGACCTGTCCTTTGCGCGGCATCTACGCCACCCCCGCCTGCGCCTTGGGCCGCTTGGCCCCGTACTTGGAGCGGCCCCGCCGGCGGTCTTGCACGCCCGCGGAGTCCAGCGTGCCGCGAATGATATGGTAGCGGATGCCGGGCAGATCCTTGACGCGGCCGCCGCGGATCAGCACCACCGAGTGCTCTTGAAGGTTATGGCCGATGCCCGGGATGTAGGCGGTAACCTCGATCCCGTTCGTCAGCCGCACGCGCGCGATCTTCCGCAGCGCCGAGTTCGGCTTCTTCGGCGTGATCGTGCGGACCTGAATGCACACGCCGCGCTTCTGCGGACACACATCCAGCGCCGGGGACTTGCTCTTCACCCGCTCGACCCTACGGCCCAGGCGCAGCAGCTGGCTGATCGTCGGCACGCGCGCTCCTCCTCAACCTTCTCTTCCCGCTCCCTTTACAATCCGGCGCCCGCCGCGGTGAACCGGTCCGCGGCAGACAATACCCCCGAGCGGGACGCCATGACTCACGCGGGAGGCTGAGTCACCATCCGCCCAGGGTCGGTGGCGATGCCGGCGGCCGGATTCCGGCCGGGTTATCGCGCGGTTATCTGTATGCGGTTACGTATGCGCCATACGTGGTGCCGGAGATGGCACCCTGCGGCGCAAGTCCCCTAGGGCTAGTCCCCGCTAGGGGGGCGACTCGAGAATCGCTGCGGCGGCAGCGCCGACCGCGATCCCGCACGCTCGGCCGAGCGCCACCATGGAGGGGACTTCGACGACTTCCATGCCACGTTCCCGGGCCGCCCGGAGCAGAGGCTCCGTCACCCGGCGATCGGCATCCTGCGCGACGAATACGACCCGCGCCTGACCGCGGCTGATCGCCTTCGCCGTCTGGTTCGTGCCGACCGCACGCTGCGCCGCCGCTTTCAGACGCTCCACGTCCACGACCGCTCGACCGGGTAATTATACTCGCGGCCCCGGGGGGTGTCAATCATGCCTACCCGCGGAAGATCGCCGCGGCGAACGGCACGCCCAGGATGAGTCCCACCGCGGCCACCAGGAGCGCGACGCCCAGCGGCACGGTCAGGTACCGGCCCCACCGGAACGACCGTTCCGCGGCCATCGCGGCGCCGAGCCCCAACATCCACCCCAGGTTGACCCCGCCGATCGCGAACATGAGGAGCATGAGCGTCCAGCAGCAGCCGACGCAGAACAGTCCGTGGGCCGCGCCGAGCCGGAGCGCCTCCGCGGCGGCGTTCTTCCCGCGCCAATGCTCCGCGACGAACGAGTACGGCGACCGGCACTTGGTCAGACACATCTCCTTGAGCGGCGTCACCTGGTAGATCGCTGCCAGCAGCAGGACGGCCACCCCGATCCACTGGGCCGCGTCCCCGACCGCGGGCAGCCGCGCCGCGGCGGCGTGCACGTAGGCGTCCCCTCGAAAAGCGACGGCGCCGAAGATCGCCCACACGCCCAGGTAGCCCAGGATCAGCCGGACCAGCAGCGCCGCCCGATCGGGGCGGCGCGCGACCATCCGGGAGAAGAGATTGATCAGTGGCAGGCTCCCGGGCAGCATCATCGCGATCACCATCAGCGTCCAGCCCGCGACGAACACGGCCATCCGGGAGACGGGGAGGGTGCCCTCCCCGATCCCCCGGTGGTCGAGCAGTCCGGCGAACGGTGACGCGCCCCAGGCGGCAAGAACCGCCCACGCCAGCAGGACCAACGTCCCAACCGCCAGGCGATACCAGCGGATGTCATCGGCCGTGCGGACCGCGCCGATCATCGCCGTCGACCGCTACGCTTCAAAGCGGAACATGCCGAGCACGGCGTTGCGACCGTTGAACTCCCACTTCATGTCGTGCTTCGGCAGATTGACCTGGTACGACATCGCCTTGCCGAGGAATGCCGGCGACCCCGGAATCGTGCTGAAGATGCTGTCGACCAACTTGGTCGGCCGGCCCTGGGAGTCGGTATACGGCTGCATTTCGGCCGACACGACGTCGCCGATGCGGATCGTCCCCTTGCCCTCCGCAAAGTTGAAATCGATCGGCAAGTCGTACACGCCGACCACCTCGCCGATCAGGGACGCCAAGTCCGCGAGCGGTCCACCCAGTTTCCCGGTGTGCATGGCCAGCATCGCCTGCTTCTGCTCGGGCCGGGCCTTGCTGTCGACGAGCGCCGCGACCTTCCAGTTGCCCTTGAGGATATTGCCTGGAATCAACGCCACGATCGCCATCGTCAAGCCGCTCACGTTGACGCCGTCAATTTCACCCTTGTCGTAGTGGTAACAGAGCATTCCGTCGCACTTGCCGCCGTCGGGATCGTCGCCGACCCAGCACGGGCACGGCCCGCCGCACGAGCACGCTTCGAGCAACCGTCCTTCCACGCTGTATCCCATCGTTGTCACCTCCGTCCAGGATGCGGGCCGCCGGCCCGCCGAGCGTGCCGTTCCTGTGGTGACTGTGCGACTACTTGACGATCGTGGTGACCTCCGCGCCCTTGGGAATCAGATAGCTGACCGCGACGCGTGCCGTGACCGGCCCTTTGTTGGCGGCCGCGTGCACGTATCCGCCGCTCTCCGTGAACATTTGACCGGCCTTGAATACCTTCTGACCCATCGCGTCGGTGACGGTGACCTCGCCGGTCACCACCTGCGCCACGACAGGTCCGCCGTGCGTGTGCTTGGGGATCACGCCCCCGGGCGGCAGATCGACGACCTGAGAAATGAGATCGTAGTTGCCCGCCTGCACGCTGATGGGGTACGTGGCCGTGCCGACGATCGTCGGACCCGGCATCGCGGCATAGGACGCCGCCACCGCGCCTCCCACGGCCAGAGCTACGAGTACCGCAAAGACCACGCGCGTCCGTGACAACATCACACAGCACCCCCTTCTGTTTGTGACGCCGCGCGAACGGACACTACCGCGGGTTACGGCCCAACGGCTACAGCTCGATCGTGTCGAGGAACTCCGCGACTTCCTTGCGCAGCGCGGCGCCCCGCGCGTGGCCGTGGCTTTCGACGGCATGCGTGGCCGCGGCGTCGATGAGGTCGTCCTTCTGCGCAGCCGGGGCCATGATCACGAGCTTGCAGTTCTTCTCGCTCGGAAACTTCCCGCAGTTCGCGACGAGCCACGTGCCGCCGGTGAGTCCCAATTGGCCGATCCCCATGTCTCTCAGCCTCCTTGTAGGTGCGGTAGTGCCACCTACCATAAAGGACGCGTGTTGTCGGAGCGTTTCCCAGCCGTTACCTGGGAGTTCTCACGAACGAGGAATTTGCAGTCGCCTGCCGGCGTCGCCTGGTACGAACATTTGTTCCGCATCGTGCGGCGACAAACCGGCACCCGCGGCATAGGCGGCGGCAAACGCTTTCTCGCCCAAGGCGCTGCGCAGCGACGCGGACTCCCGGTCGTGCCAGGCCTGGTCGAGGGCCCAACGGGGCGCGCGGGTCTCCTCACGCAGGGCGCTGCCGAGTCCCATCAGCCGCGCCGCCGCCTCGGGCGATCCGCGAAGACGTGCGACGGCGGCCATCGCTTCCACGCAGTCGGCCACCCCCAGCCGGTCCCCGCGCGCCTGCCGCGAGGCGAGGCTCTCCCGCAGCAGTTCCGTGGCCCGCTCGAGATCGTTCTCGATCCGGGCGACGAGGCCGAGTTGATACAGTGCCGCGGAGCCGCCTTCCGCGTCGCCGGCGGCGCGGAACGACTTCAAACTGTCTTCGAGCAGCTGCCGGGCCCGCGGATAGTCCTCGCGGTATCGCGCGACGATGCCGAGTCCGAGCAGCGCGTCGGCCGAGCCCGCCATGTATGATCCCCGGTACCCGCCGCGCGACCGCACCGCGAGGCTTTCCTCGAACAGCGCCGCCGCGCGCGCGAGATCGCCGGCCGCGAGCACGGCGAGCCCGAGACTGGCTTTTCGGTACGGGACATCCCACGTCTTGCCCAGCTCGTCCTGAAGCGCCGCCCCCGCCTCGAGCAGCGCGATCGCCTCGCGGTACTGGCCCCGCAGTAGGGCGATCCGGCCCAACCGGATGAGCGACGCCGCGGCGGCCGGCTTCCGCCCGAGGTGCCGCTGCAGCTCCAAGGCCTCCTGCATGAGCGACGCGGCCTTGGCGTAGTCGCCCTGGTTCGTCGCCTGCACGCCGAGCTGATGCAGGCACTGCGCGATGCCCGCGGTGTCGCCCGCGGCGCGAAACAGCGCGAGGCTCTCCTCGAGCAGCCGGATCGCGCGTTCCGGGTCGTCCTCGTGCAGCGCGACCGTCGCAACCTCGGCCAGGGTGACGGCCGCCGCCCATCCGGAGCCGGCAGACCGGCAGAGCGCCTCGCTCTCGACGCAGAGCGCGACGCCGCGCGGCCGGTCGCCCTGGTGCCACACTGCATGTCCGAGCCAGGCGAGCGACAGCATGAGGACTTGCGGATCGTCCCCCGCCCGCGCGAGCGGCACCGCCTTTTCCATGATGGTGACCGCGCGCTCGAAGTCGTCCTGCGCAAACGCCAGCCGGGCCGCGCCTTCGAGCGCCTTGGGGAACGCGGCGCGCCCCTCTCCGCCGCGCTGCTGCGCCCGCTCGAGCCACTCGCGTCCCTCGCTCAGGTACCCGCGGCCGTGCCAGTAGCCGGCGAGCGCCGCGGCCAGGCGGAGTCCCGTCTCGTCGTGCTCCTGGCTGAGGGACCATTCGAGCGCCGCGCGCAGGTTGTCGTGCTCGGCCTCGAGCCGGTCCAGCCACGACGCCTGCCGCGGTCCCCGGAGCTCCGGCGCCGCGCGCTCGGCAAAGCCGAGGAAGGACACCGCGTGCGCCCGCCGGGCCGAGTCCGCCTCCTGCGCCTCGACGAGCTTGTCGCGGACGAAATCGCGCACAGTCTCCAGCAGACGATAACGCGCCGCGCCGGCGGACCGCTCCAACTGCACCATCGATTTATCGACGAGGCGCCCGAGGAGCTCGAGCACCGCCATCTCGTCGGCGCGATCCGTCGCCCCGAGCGCCTGCGCCGCCTCCAGCGTGAACCCGCCGGCGAACACTGACAACCGCCGCAGCAGCGCGCGCTCCGGCTCGGACAGCAGATCGTAGCTCCACTCCATGGCCGCGCGAAGGGTCTGATGGCGCGACAGCGCCGTCCGGGTCCCGCCCGTCAGCAGCCGGAAGCGGCTGTCCAGCCGCGCCGCGATCGCGTCCACGGACAGCGATGCCAGGCGCGCCGCGGCGAGCTCGATCGCGAGCGGAATCCCGTCGAGGTGGGCGCAGATTCGGGCGACCTCGGGCGCGTTCTCGTCCGTCAGCGCGAAGCCGGGTTGGCTCAGCCCCGCGCGATCGATGAACAGGCGGACGGCCTCGAACTCGCCCAGCTCCGCCGCGGAGCACGGGCACCGCAGGTCCGGCACGGACAGCGACGCCACCCGATGCACGCGCTCGCCCTGCATGCCGAGGACCTCGCGGCTCGTCGCGAGCACGTGGAGATCGGGGCACCGCCGCAGCAGATACTCCGCCAGCTGTGCGCATGCGCCGGCGACGTGCTCGCAGTTGTCCAGGACCAGCAAGGCGTGCTTGGCCAGGAAATAGTCGCCGAGGGCGGCGGTGAGCGGGCGGCCCGGCTCCTCGCGGACGTTGACGATGCCGGCCACCGTCTGGGGAACCAGCGCGGCGTCGGCGAGCACGGAGAGGTCGGCCAGCCAAACGCCGTCGGGAAATTCTTGTACGAGACGGGCCGCCACTTCGAGCGCGAGCCGCGTTTTGCCGACGCCTCCGGCGCCGGTCAGGGTCAGCTGCCGGCCGTCGACCATGCTGCTGCGGAGCTCGGCGATCTCGCGGGCGCGCCCCACAAAACTCGTGAGCTGCAGCGGCAGGTTGGTTCGGCCGGCGGCGCGGAAGTCGGCGGGCGGCCGCGTCACCTTGACACTCTGCGAGTCCGGATGGGGAAATCGTCCGGCCTGAATGTCTTCGTACAGGCGCCGACTGGCCTCGTCGGGCTGCGCCTCGAACTCCCGGCTAAGCGACTCCTTCAGGAACTGGTACTGACGGAGCGCCTGCTGGCGCTGCCCACCGAGCGCGTACAGGCGCATCAGGCCGCGGTGGGCTTCCTCGCGTCCGGCGTCGCGGGACACCAGCAGTTGCAGCGTCTCGACGGCGCGGGCCTCTTCGTGCCGCGACTCGTAGACCGCCGCGAGATCGGCGAGCAGCGACAGGAACTCCTGATGCAGCGCCTCCCGCCGGTTGGTGGACCATTCTTCATACTGATCCTCGGGCAGCAGGTCGCCCGCGTACAAATCGAGGGCCGCCCGGTGGACGGCCGGATCCCCGCGCCGCCGGGCATCGGCGGCGGCGGCCGCAAACGCGTCCACATCGATCCACGCCGCGCCGGCCGGGGCCAGGCCGACGACGTCGTCCACCACCCGGCAGTACTGGCCGGACTCCGCACCGCTTCCGGGCTCGAGCGTGCGGCGAACGGTGTGCAGGATCTTCCGGAAGTTGTTGGAGGCCGCGGCCGGGTCGAGGTGCGGCCAGAGAAACTCCATCACCTGCTCGCGGTGCAGCCGGTGGCCGGACGTGAGCGCCAGCAGCTTGACGAAGCTCCGGGCCTTCCGGAGGCGCCACGCCGCCGGCTCGATCTCGCGCGACCCCACGCGCACGCGAAATCCTCCAAGCAGCCAGACGTGCAGCTCCGCCGCCGTGTCCGCTGTCCGCAGGGTCGCCATCTTGGCGGAAGGTTCCCGAGCCGGCCCGCCTATCCTCTCAGGGGGGCCCCGCCGGCCCCAGGAATCGGGCCGCCGCCTCGGCGGCCTCCGGAGCGGCGGCGATGCCGTAGTGGTTGGCGCCGATCTCGACCACCTGCACACCGGCGACCCGTCGCCTGAGTTCGCCCACGTCCGATGCGGTGACGAGGAACGGGCCGCCGGGCACGAGCGGGCGCGCGGCCCGCAGCAGCAGCACCGGCATGACGAGCGCCGGCCACAGATCGCGCGGGTCGTGCGCGTCTCCGTAGGCCAGGTCTTCGAGCACCGCCTCCCGGCTCGTCCGCGCCCGCACGCCGCCGGCGGACCGCCCGGCGGCGGACTCGCCGGCAACGATGAAATCAGAGCCGTCCGCGGGCTCAAGCTCGTACCGGAAGTAGCGCTCCCAGAATCCGCTCCATCGCTCGATCGTCGGCAGCGCGCGCATGCGGACGATGTACTCGTCGGCGGATGCGGAGACCGTGCCGAGCCGCTCCACGGCCAGCCGGATCAGGGCGAGGATATCGTCCGACACCGGGCTGCACGCATCGACGAGGACGAGCCGCTCGAGGCGGCCCGGCGCGACCGCCGCCAGCTGCATCGCGACGAACGCGCCCATGGACCAACCGACGACGGAAAACCGCTCGCGGCCCAACGCGCTCGCGGCGGCCGCCACATCGCGGGCGTGCGCCGGCCAGCCGTAGGTGCCCGGCGGCGTGACGTCGCTCCGTCCGCGGCCGCGCAGATCCACAGCGGCGACGCGGAAACCCGCGGCCGCAAGCCGCCCGCCGATCTCGTCGAACCCGCGCAGATTGGCGGTGAGGCCCGGCAGGCAGACGACGAGCCGTCCATCCGCCGGCCCGCTGAGCTCGGCGTGCAGCCGTCCCCCGGGAGTCCCGAGATCGATCGAAACCGGCGGCGGCACGTTCACGCGGATTCACCCGCGGCGGCCGCCGGTGCGTGTCGCGCAGCCGCTGCGCGAATGCGCTCAGGGATCGCGGCGATGCCCCCGGGGAAGAAGACGACGAACAGGATGAAGAGAGTGCCGAGAATGAAGAGCGGCTGTCCGAGCGGCACCCGCAGCCACCCCGGAAGGCCGGCCACCTGTGGCGAGCCGGCCAACGCCACCAGCCGGAGGTCGAGATACTCGTAGAGCGCGCCGCCGAGGACCGCGCCCCACAGACTGCCGGCGCCGCCCAGCACGACCATCACCAGCAGCGCGAGGCTCAGGTTCGCCGTGGTGATCCCCGGGGCGGTGCCGCCCACGACGAACACGTACACCACGCCGCCGAGCGCGGCGAGGAATCCGCCCGCGACGAAACTCATGAGTTTGTGCGGGTACGCGCGCACGCCCAGCACCTCCGCGCGCGCCTCGTTCTCTCGAATCGCCTGCCAAATACGGCCGGGTCGTGAATTGACGAGCCACCAACTGGCGAGGGCGACTACGGTCAGGTAGGCCAGAGCAAGCCAGTACAGATACCGCGTGTTGACCACCCCCACGAGGAGCGCCGGCAGCCGGGTCACGACCAGGCCGAGGCCTTCTTCGCCGCCCGTCAAGTGCCCCGGATCGCTGAACGCTACGATGGACCCGGCCTGCGCGAACGCGAGCGTCACCATGGCGAAGGCGATGCCGCCCACCCGCAGGGCGACCGCGCCGATGGCCAGCGGGAGCGCGACGCCCGCGGCCGCCGCAACCGCGACCGCGGAAGCCGGCCCCCATCCCCACCGCGACAGGGCGATGTTCGCCGCGTACGCGCCCGCGGCGAAGAACAGCGCGTGCCCGAACGACAAGAGCCCGGTATAGCCGAAGAGCAGATCGTAACTCAGCGCGACGCCGCCGAACACAAGACACAGGGCCAGTATCTGCAGCGTGCCGGGGGCGTTGAGCGGCGCCGGAAAGACGCCGACGGCCCGAAGCGGAATCAGCGGCACCGCGCACAAGAGCACGAAGAGCCCGGCGACCGCCGCGCGGCGCTTCACGAGGCGCTCCTCGCCAGACCCTCCGGCCTGACCAAGAGGACGGCGGCCAGCAGCAGCACGACCGCCAGGTCGCCCGCCGCGGGGAACCCCCACCACACCGATCCGTAGTAGTTCGCGAACTGCTGGATGAGGCCGACGAGGGCGGCCGCGGCGGCCGATCCCGCGATCGATCCGAGCCCGCCGATCACCACGACGATGAACGCGTAGATCAACATCACGGTGCCGCGCTCCGGATCGACCGTCCCGAAGTATGCCGCGCTCAGGGCGCCGCCGAGGGCCGCGGCCATCCCGCCGATCGCGAACACCAGCGTGAATGCCCGCTGCACGTCGATGCCGAGCGCGCGCACCATCTCCCGGTTCTCCACGCCGGCCCGAACGATAAGCCCCCACCGCGTGAAGCTCAGGAAAGCGGTCAGGCACGTAAAGGTCACGAGCCCCGCGGCGATCAGCAGCGGCCGCGTGTTGGGCACGGACGCGCCCAGGACGACCGTCACCCCGCGCATCCACGCCGGCACCGGCACCGGCCGGGGATCGGCGCCGAAGATGCCCTGGATCAGCGCCGCGATCGCGAGGCCGAGGCCCACCGTGACGAGCACCTGCTCGATATGCCGGCGGTACAGCGGCCGGATCAGCGCCGTCTCGACCGCGGCGCCGATCGCCGCGCCCGCGGCTAGTGCGCCGAGGAGGGCCAGCCCAAACGCGCCGATCGAGGCGCCGCCCGCGCGCGTCACAATCAGCCAGGCGGTGTAGGCGCCGACCGTGAGAAACGCCCCGTGCGCGAAGTTGAGCACGCGCAACAGACCGTACGTCAGCGACAACCCGGACGCCACCAAGAAGTAGAGGGCGCCGAGCCCGAGCCCGGTAACGGCGAGCAGGACGACCGTGCTCATGGAGCCGCGTCGAGCGCCACGCCGAGGTGGCGGTGGGCGCCTTCCCGATCGGCGAGGAACGCCCCGAGGCTGCCCGCGTACACGACGCGTCCCTGGTCCAGCACGATCGCGCGCTCGGCAAGACGCCGCGCCGCGGCCAGATTCTGCTCCACGAGCAAAATCGTCACTTCCCGGCCGATCCGGGCGAGCACGTCGACGACACGGGCGACCACGGCCGGGGCGAGGCCCTTCGTCGGCTCGTCGATCAGGAGGATGCGGTTCGGATTCAAGAGCGCCCGCGCGATCGCCAGCATCTGCTGCTGGCCGCCGGACAGCGTCCCCGCCCGCTGCGCGCCCCGCGGGCGGAGATCGGGAAACACGTCATAGACGAGGTCGTAGCGGGGCCGGCCGTCCCGCTCCGCGAGCCGCAGGTTTTCCGCGACCGTCAGACCCGCGAAGACATCGCGGTTTTCGGGCACGTAGCCGACGCGGCGCTGCACCACGGCATGCGCGGGCAGCCCGCCCACGTCTTCCCCGTCCAGCCGCACGCGGCCGCGGTGCGGCACGAGTCCCAGGATCGCCCGCAGCGTCGTCGTCTTCCCGGCGCCGTTCCGGCCGAGCAGCGCCGTGGTGCCCCCCTCCTCCACGGCGAACGTCGCGCCGTGCAGCACGCGCGACTCGCCGAACTGTACGGCGAGGCCGTCCACCGCGAGGACCGGGACCGCGTTCACAAGGCGTCGCCCAGATACGCGTCCTGGACCACGGGATCGGCCATCACGACGCCGGGCGCGGCGCAGGTGAGCAGCCGGCCGTGGTGCATCACGGCGATCCGGTCGGACAGTCCGCCGATGACGTCCATGCGGTGCTCGACCATCAGCACGGTCTTCCCGTCGCGGCGGTGGGCGGCCGCGATCACCTCGA
>Ga0209579_10003246_pt1 | contig 11931 bp, 9 predicted proteins | sample Coa_R1_2_FD_187152 | JGI IMG/M metagenome (GOLD analysis project Ga0209579, IMG submission 187152) | Surface soil microbial communities from Centralia Pennsylvania, which are recovering from an underground coalmine fire - Coalmine... | ecosystem: Environmental > Terrestrial > Soil > Unclassified... | reverse complement strand
CTCGTGGTCGACTTCGCGCGCGAGCCTGCCAACATGTGCGCGGGGAATCGTCGCGGCGTCGATTTCAGCTCCTACATCGCTTTCCTCACACAGATGCGCGAGATCGGTGGAGAGGCCGTCGCTGGTATCGATCATCGCGGAGGCAATGCCTTTCGTTCGGAGAATGCGCCCGAGTTCAAGGCGAGGCTCGGGATAAAAGTGGCGGTCATAATCCCGGGGATTGAGTTTTTTATTCGGCTTGGCCATCATTTGCCGCAAGCCCGCCGCCGAGCCGCCCAGTTCTCCACTGATGAAAATGCGATCGCCGGGCCGGGCGCCGGAGCGCAGCACCGATTTGCCTTTGGGCGCGGAGCCGACGACGATAATGTCCGCAAGGACTCCACCGGGGGATTCTGCGGTGTCGCCCCCCGCGAGAGCGACGCCATTTTTTTCCGCGAGGCTGATCAGGCCGCCGATGAAACGTCTTGCCCAGGGTTGAGGCAACTCTCGCGGCAGCGCCAGCGACAAAAAGGCCGCGATCGGTTCGCCTCCCATAGCGGCAATATCGCTTAGCCCACGAGCCAGGCACCGGTGACCGGCCGACTCAGGGGGGTGCCAGCCGCGCCGGAAGTGAATCCCTTCCAGAGAGAAATCGGTCGTGACAAGAAGTTCGTGTCCGGTCCGGAGTCGCAGGACGGCGCAGTCATCTCCGATTCCGGTCGAGATCGCCCTCCTGGCAAGCGGAGCGCCCTGGCGAACGCCGCCGGTTGATGGCCGCGGCCGATAAGGTTCCGCCAGCTTGCGAATCTGGTCGATCAGCGCTTTTTCGGGAAGGGGCACGCCGCAACCACTATAACGCCGAGCAGGCTTTCCGCCGGAGCCGGGTTATTAGGCATTCGACTTCCAAAACATTCCAAGTTCCAAACTGCCCGGCTCTAGGGTGTTCCCCGTACCCGTACCGAGGGCTCCCCGGTTACCCCCCCTTCGGTAACCCAAAATGGGCCTGTCAGTCGTTGACAGGGGGAACCCAGTTTGTTACCGTTAACCAGTCATTCACAATACCTTTGGCCGAGCTAAGTTCTGCAAGTGGTTGAGATTGCAGGCGGGCGACATTTCAGAGCTCAGGTCGTAGTCCCAGTAGGATCGGGCGCGCGAGAGTATCCATTCCCAAGATGGGAGCGTAGCTCGAAAAAAGTCAGGTGGTCCGAACGGGCGTTTCTGCAACTAAGAGACTGGGCCTGGATTTCCGGACCTGATGCTTCAACAACTAGAGGAGCGATTTGCAGAAACGTTTTTACATTCTTTTTGTGGCCCGCGGTGATGACGGGCAGTTGCGTAAGATTTCCATCCCCGTGCATTACCTCTACGTATTCGTAGTGGGGGCCGCAATCGGATTCCTCAGCCTGACCGGAATTGCCAGCTCTTATACTCGCATGCTGTTAAAGGTTTCCCGCTACAACGAGTTGCGGACGGAAAAAGACCAGCTCAAGAACAGCTACTCCCGCTTGGAACAGGTGGCCAAAGAGCGCGATGTGCAGGTGGCATCGCTGGGTTCGATCGCCGGGGAAGTATCTGCCCTGTACGGCCTGAAAGCTCAACCTACGCTGGTTACGGCTACCCAAGAACAGATCGAGGCCGCGGACGTAAGTTCTTCGCTCGACCAGTTGCATGCTCTGCGGACATCGGCGCTAACCGGTGCGACCATGGTTGGCCTGACGATGGGCCTGACACGCAATGCCACAACGGCGGATTGGTTCAAAGCCAACTCTGCCCCAAATCTATGGCCGGTCGACGGCCAGGTGACTGGCAGCTTTGGCGAGCGAATCGATCCATTTAACGGTGAGGGCGCGTTCCACAGCGGCGTGGATATCGGCAGCAGCTACGGAGCTCAAGTGATTGCGCCTGCCGACGGCATCGTGACCTTCAGCGACTTGCTTGGCGGCTACGGCAAAGCGATCATGATCGATCACGGAAATGGCATCAGCACCCGCTTCGGGCATCTTTCCGGTTATGCGGTCACGGCAGGCCAGGCAGTGCATCGCGGCGACGTGATTGGCTATGTTGGAGAGAGCGGACGCTCCACCGGGCCGCATCTTCACTACGAAGTCCGCATCAACGATACCCCGGTCAACCCTTACAAGTATCTCCGCATGACCGTCGCGCACAGCGGCGGCTTCTCCACGGGAAGCTGAAAATTCCCTCCGGCGGCTTTTCCAGCAATATTTTGCTTGCGTTGAATTGCGTTTTCTCTCACTGATCGTCTTCTCCCGCTCATTACCGTCGTAATGAATCCATCTCAACTCAGTGCTCAATCGAGCTGGATGCGGCGATAAAATGGGCAGACTCCCTTCTATTCATTGAAAGGTCAAACTGCGTCCGAGGACGCCGCATGGAGAATCCACAGAGCAAGCAGTTTGGCCGGTACGAGGTCGTGGCCGAGTTGGGCCGTGGGGCCATGGGTGTAGTCTATAAGGCTCGAGATCCACAGATCGATCGCCTGGTCGCGGTGAAGACTGTTTCGCTGTTGGGACAGGAACCGGATGAGGAAAAGGAATTTCGCCTGCGCTTCATGCACGAGGCCCAGGCTGCCGGGCGTCTGCACCATCCGGGGATCGTGGGTATTTTTGACGTCGGCGAAAACCCGGAGAATCAAGATCCTTACATTGTGATGGAGTACGTCGCGGGTGAGCCCCTGAATCGGAAACTGGGGCGCGAGAAGAAGCTCCCGCTGGCGACGGCTTTGCAACTCGCCGAAGAGATTGCCGAAGCTCTGGACTATGCTCACGCCCAGGGCGTGATTCATCGCGACGTCAAGCCTGGAAATATTCTTGTTACTGAAGATGGCCACGCTAAAATCGCCGACTTCGGTATCGCCAAACTGAACCTGGCTCACTTCACATTGCCGGGAAGAGTGCTGGGAACTCCGGCCTACATGGCGCCGGAACAACTGAGCGGCGAAGGAGTCGACGGCCGCTCCGATCTATTTTCACTGGGTGTCATCTTGTATGCCATGGTGACAGGCCATTCTCCTTTCCACGGGGATAGCGCGACTACGGTCTGCTTCAAGGTAACGAATCGTGAGCCATTACCCGCGAGCGCATTGGACCTAAGCCTGCCTCCGGAATTGGACGAAGTAATCGGGCGAGCGATGGCGAAGGACCGAGAGCAACGCTATCAGAAGGGCGCTGAATTCGCCGAAGATGTGCGCCAGTTGCAGCAACTCTACAAGCCAGGCTCGACCACAACCGCACTGCGCGTAGCGGCCATCACCGGCACTGGAACCAGAAGTTCCATCACGCGCACCGGCAAAACCGGGCAAGCGGACGTTGCAACAAATCCCGTGACTGAGTTGGAGCGGGCGGGAAAGTTAGCCCACACAGTGATTCAGAAGGCGCCGCTGCGGGATCTAATTCTAGGTGCTGCAACGCTCATCGTTCTGGTATTCGTGTACGCCCAATCACGACAAATGGTAACGTCCCCCAAAGCAGAAACAAATGGGGCTTACATCTCACCCACGAACCCGCCCAGTTCCAGCGGCGGGACGCCGAGTCCGGCCAAAGATGTGGCTAGCACGGGAACCGCTCCCGGTGCGCAAGCCGCCTCATCCAGCACCGTAACTCCGCGGAAAAGTCACGCTGCAGCAGCGCACACGGCAACGCAAATCGTGGTGCCGCTCTCCACTCTCGATCTGGCAGTGCAGCATCAGTTCAAGGATGCGACTCTATTCGTTTGGGTCGACGATAAGCTGATGCTGACGCGTCCTCTGCATGGTGCCTCGCAGAAGCACCTCGTCGTATTCAATGGCTTGCATGGTGTCGAGTCGGAGACCCTGAAAATTCCCGCCGGAAAACATACGCTTCGCTTCAGAACCCTGTCGGCCGACGAGACGATCGATCTATCGAGAACGGTTTCAGCAGAGTTCATTGGCGGCGGCACCAAGGCTTTGCAGATCATCCTCAACAAACACAACACTGTCATGAAGCTCAGCTGGGGACAGTAGCGTCTCGACACGCGCGCACTATTGGCGCAAGCCCATCCAGTTTTCGGAAACCACGAGCGAGTTTCCTGGATTTTGCGGATCGTACTTTACGGAAGTGTGCAAGCCGAGGCGGCAGGAGTGCAGATTGATCCACTGCCGCAGGTAGGTTACGTCCTGAGAGCACTCATAAGAGACGCCAGCGACGTCGTACTTATAGATCAGCATGATGGCGGCGTGATAAGTCTTGGCGGCCGCCAGTTCCTGCACATCGATTACAGTGCCGTCGGTAATCCGGCCAGTGGATTCGAGCCAGGCCCTGCGCTCGCGCTCCAGGTCGTCGGCCGTCTTGGGCTTGCGCCGCAGCAGCGCGTAAGCTCCCAGTAGCGCGACGCTGCCGGCTGCGACCAGCCCATAAAGTCGAAGTGAATCCATACGAAGGTGGGTTGAACTCGGGTTCGCGTTCTCCCGACTTCGTTACCAGCATAAGCTCAAAGCAAGGTCGCGTGGAAGTGATCGCGAGGTTACGGAGGTTTTAGGATCTCTGAGAATCTTCTTCCGGCTTCACTCCAGAAGTACCGGCGACGCCTGCATGTTCTAGAATCAGCGGCTGGAGCCTCGGAAAATGCCGAAGGTGAGTGCGCAGGAGCTGGAAAATAAACGAATGAGAACTTCGGGGAGGCAAATGAGACTCGCGACAATGTCGGCCTGGCTCGTTCTTGCTGTGTTTGTGACCGCGATCACTCAGTCCGTCGGCGCGGGAGGCCTAGGGGGCAAGAAGCACGAGCAGGATTGGCCTGTGTATGGGGGAACGGCCGACAACAATCACTTCTCTTCTCTACAGCAAATCAATCGCAAGAATGTTCAGCAACTCAAAGTCGCTTGGACGTTTGACACGGAAGAAACCGGAGGGCTGCAGTCAAGCCCGATTGTTGTCGACGGAGTGCTCTACGGGTTGACACCTTCCGAGAAAGTGTTTGCTCTGAACGCGGCCACGGGAAAGTTGTTGTGGAAATTTGATTCAGGAATTGTGGGGACGCAACCGGATCGCGGGCTGGCTTTTTGGAGCGATGGCAAAGAGCGCAATAGCAGAGATCGGCGAGGCAAAGACCGCAGAATCGTAGTCGCCGTGATGAACTTCGTCTACGCGCTTGATGCCGCGACCGGCAAGCCGATTGCAAGCTTCGGCAAAGACGGCCGCCTCGATCTGCGCGAAGACTTGGGACGCGACCCTGCGGCGCAGTCGATTTACCTGACGACTCCGGCGGTGATCTACAAAGACCTCATGATCGTGGGTGGACGCGAGTCGGAGACGTTGCCCGCATCTCCGGGCGACGTACGTGCGTATGACGTGCGCACGGGCACGCTGCGGTGGTCATTTCATACCATTCCGCATCCCGGCGAGTTGGGATATGACACATGGCCGAAAGAGGCGTGGAGAACCAGCGGCGCCGCGAACAACTGGGCCGGAATGACGGTCGATACAAATCGGGGGATCGTCTATGTTCCCACGGGTTCGGCTGCTTTCGACTTCTACGGGGCGGATCGGGTTGGCGACGATCTATTCGCCAATAGCCTGATCGCTCTGAATGCCGAAACCGGCGAGCGCATCTGGCACTTTCAGGCAGTGAAGCATGATCTTTGGGACCGGGATTTCCCCGCGCCTCCGGTTTTGATGACGCTGCAGCGAGATGGCAAGAAAGTAGACGCCGTCGCGCAGACGACGAAGCAAGGCTTCGTGTTTCTCTTCGACCGCGCAAACGGGAATCCGCTGTTTCCGATCGAGTGCCGAAGTTATCCCCCAAGCGATGTGCCGGGAGAAGTGGCGGCCCAGCAACAATGCCTGCCTGCGAAACCGGCGCCCTTTGCGCGTCAGTTGCTCACAGAGAGTCTTCTCAGCGAGCGCACTTCGGAAGCGCATCAATGGGCGCTCGAAAAATTCCGCAGCTTTCGCAGCGAAGGCCAATTTGTTCCATTCAGCGTGGGGAAAGACACGGTTATTTTCCCCGGATTCGATGGCGGAGCGGAGTGGGGCGGCGCGGCAGCCGATCCGGAGACCGGAATTCTCTACGTCAATGCCAACGACGTCGCATGGACTGGAGCGCTCGCCGAGAACAGCGCGGAGGACACTCCGAAAGCTTTGTATCTGAATCAGTGCGCTGTCTGCCATGGCGAAAAGATGGCGGGATCGCCGCCCGCGATTCCGTCGCTAGTAGGCGTGGGTGATCGGATGCACTTCGCCGATGTCGCTGCAACGATCAGGAATGGCAAGGGACGCATGCCCGGCTTCGCTAACCTAGAGAATGACAGTGATCGCTGGTACGGGTTGCTCTCCTACGTGATGAGCGGAGGCACTGCCGAAAACGGCAAGAAAGAAATAACAAGTTCCGGGCCCGCGCCAACGGCGATGAAATATCACTTTACCGGATACCACAAGTTTCTGGATCCAGATGGCTACCCGGCAGTGGCGCCTCCATGGGGCACCTTGAATGCGATCAATCTCAACACCGGAGAATACGTGTGGAAGATTCCGCTGGGTGAATATCCGGATCTGGCGGCGGCTGGTCAGGAAAATACAGGCACGGAAAACTACGGTGGTCCGGTAGTGACGGCCGGCGGGCTGGTGTTCATCGCGGCCACAAACTTCGACAAGAAATTTCGAGCCTTCGACAAGGCCACCGGCGCGCTGCTATGGGAGACGACGCTACCGTTCTCCGCAAACACAACACCCGCGGTATACGAAGTAGACGGACGGCAGTTCGTGGCGATCGCGGCTGGCGGGGGCAAGGATCCGAAGTCAAAATCCGGTGGAGTGTATGTGGCATTCGCGCTGAGTAAATAATAGTCAAAGATTATCTCGGAACTCGCTTCTGGAAAGGCCAGGCTTCAGTTCTGCCGCCCAAGGTGCAACGAGACAGCCATTACGTGCGTCAATGAGTGCACTGGCCTGATTTCGACAATTGAGTTGCTTGAGAGTCTCACAGAGAGCCGAGAAGTGATGTCTAATGTGAAGTTTGATTGCTGTCGGGTAAAGGTGGGCAAATGACCTTTGACGAATTGGACCGCCGATTTCCGAATGGTTTAGACGACGCAGAGATAACCGCCCTAACTGTGGATTACGAGGAGCATGTGGCGACTGTGAAGCTACGATTGCGGACAAATTTGCCGGAGAGCCCTGATCGTGATGTGTATGCGCGCGCTGTGCTGATGGTGCGCGGAATTTATTATGTATCAATAGAACCACCAGACACAGATCACCTTTTCGGTCCTAAACGCAAGGGGATAACCGTAGATGGCCTTCCCGAAGATGCGCATGACTTCCCCCTGTTCGAACAAATAAAGCCGAAGCTGCCCACTGGCGCCTTCTGCTGTCGATTTTTCGTTCACGATTGGAATTCATTCATTCACATCGGGGCTGCAGGTGTCGACTTTGCATTGGCATCTCCGAAGGCGAATGAAATGAATACAAGCGGTGGAGACAGTTGACGCAACATCGCTAGAGCACTCCTCGATTTGAGGGGCCAGAGTCGGGTAGTCAGGAGTGAATGGGTTGGTCCGTGGTGAACGGCGGTCTACTTAGTCTGGCCGCAGACGTTCTTACTGACCAGGTCGGCGAAACCGCCTTCGGGATACTTGCCGAACTGATCGTCGTGCGTGGCTTTCTTGCTGACCACGAAGCGTCCACTGTGGTCACGGGAGTAAAACCATTCGGTCGTGGGAGCGGCAGCGCCGCTGGCACAGTTGAAGCGCACGCGGGCGCGCATCTCCACAAATGGTCCACCTTGCGGAAGTTCCGCCGGCTCTTTGTACTCGACGCGTACCAGTGCCAGCCTCTGGTCGTTCTTAAGGACACGAACCGAACTAACAGAGACTTTGTCGCCGCTCTCGGTCAGGCCGACGGTATGCCAGTCTCCAGCGGCCCAAACCGCAAGACTCACGATAAGAACGGGTGCGAGCACAATGGCCGCAAGAACAATAAAGGCTTTTTTCAACGTTAAGCTTTCCCCAAGCTCAAATTGCAGCAGCCACTTTCGTCGAAAAAGGCGGTTCTGTCAACCAGTCTTGTAACTTATGCCGCGGCGGGCACCGAAGGCTCGTGCTATGGTTATGGCGCGGTTGAGCACCGCCGGATTCACCGCGATCTGGGAATTCTTATGGAAACGCTTCATTCCACGATGTTTACGTCGCCAGTCGGACCACTTTTCCTGGCCGCCTCGGACCGGGGTTTAGTGGCGTTGGAGTTTGAAGCACGCCTTCCGGGCCAGCAGACTATTCGTCCGAATCCTCGCGATCATCGGGCCGAAGCGAAAGGGCTTAGGTTCGAGGAATCTCAGAGCGCAATGCAAGCGTACGTCCGGGAATTGGACGAGTATTTCGAGAGCAAGCGACGCGAATTTACGTTTGCGCTCGATCTGCGCGGCACCGATTTTCAGCTTGCATGCTGGCGAGCACTTACGGCGATTCCGTATGGCGAGACACGATCTTACGGTGACATCGCTCGCGCAGTTGGCCGGCCCCAGGGATTTCGCGCCGTCGGGATGGCGAACAATCGGAATCCAGTGGCCATCGTCGTTCCCTGTCATCGCGTGATCGCCTCGGATGGAACCCTGTGCGGCTACGGCGGCGGGCTCGACCTGAAGCGCAAGCTGCTAGAACTGGAAGGCGCGCTGTCAGGAACGCTGGCCGCGTGAAGCATTGCTGTTTTTTGATTGCTGATTGAAGCGCCAAGACTTAGAGATTTTCATTCACCAATCAGAAATCAACAATCCGCAATTCACTCTTTTGACCACTGACAACAAATCATCCGCGCTGAAAAAGGCCGGCCTCTTCTATCTGGTCTTCGTCATGTTCTCCTACACGACGGGCGGACCCTTCGGGCTCGAGGACATGGTCACGACCTCCGGCCCAGGGATGACACTGATCTATCTCCTGGTGCTGCCGCTCTTCTGGTGCATTCCGGTGTCGCTGGTATCGGCGGAGCTGACGACCGCAATGCCCGTCGAGGGGGGCTTCTATCGCTGGACGCGCGCGGCCTTCGGCGACTTCTGGGGATTTCTCGCCGGATGGTGGAACTGGTCGGCATCGTTTCTGCTGGGCGGCGCGTATGCCGTACTGTTCACCGACTATCTGAAGTATCCCTTCCCGAAGATGACGTGGTGGGAGCACTACTTCGTCTCGGTGGCGCTGATTGCAGTGTTGACGTGGATCAATGTACGCGGCATCCAGATGGTCGGCCAACTCGCAACCGCGCTCGAAGTTTTCATTTTCATCCCTGTGGCAATCATGATCGTGATCGGCCTGCTCCACTGGCATCACAATCCGTTTCTGCCGTGGATTCCTCCGCATCAGCCGACCTTCAAGGTGTTTGGCGTGGGTCTCGCGCTGGGGTTATGGCTGTACTCGGGCTATGAACAACTTTCGACTGTGGCCGAAGAAGTCGAGAATCCGCAACAGGCTTATCCGCGGGCGCTCGCGATGGTGGTACCTCTGTCGATGGCGGCGTACTTTCTGCCGGCGCTCGCAGGGCTGGCATCTGCCGGTGAATGGGAGAAGTGGCATTCCGGATATTTCTCTGACGCAGCCGCAATCATCGGTGGTTCGATGCAGGGCGGCTCATTCCACGGAGGTGCGTGGCTCGGCACGTGGATGACTCTCGCTGCGATGGTAGGCTTCGTCGCTCTGCTTAACAGCACGATCCTTACCACGACTCGCATGCCGTTCGCGATGGCGGAAGATGGATATCTTCCTCAGGTGCTGACTCGCAAACACTCGCGCTACGAAACCCCGTGGCTGGCGATTGTGTTCTCCGCTGCGATTTACGCATTGCTCGCGTGGCAGAGTCTGGCGCAGCTCATCTCGGTATATATCTGGCTGCGCTCAGCAACCACGGTATTAACGGTGCTCTCGGCATGGAAGCTGCGGCGTACACAACCGGAGCTGAAGAGATCGTTCAAGATCCCCGGCGGGCGAATGGGATTGCTCTACGTTGTCGCCGCACCCGTGCTCATGGCGCTCGTCGCGCTCGTTGGTGGTGACAAGTTCGCAACAATCGGTGGCGGGATCGCGATTGCGTCGGGACCAGTTGTTTACGGGATTCAGCGATGGTTCCAACGCGCCTTGTCATCTTGAGGCGCGTTCTTTGTGCCACGATCAAATCCTCGCCCTGTCTCGTAAACAAACCGCGAGACAAGGACGGGGCACACCAGTAGAGCTCAGCTGACCCAATCCAGAAACTTGTACCACGCTCCGGCGAACGGTAAGAACCACGGCTTGCCGTTGTACAAACCGAGCGGAGCGCCGGGGAATTCAATCCCTACGAACGGATTCTCCGGCTTGTCTCCAGCCATCAATTCTGCAGTCTTCTGACCCTGATAGGTCGCCATGGCGACGCCGTGGCCCGCGTATCCGACCGCATAGTACATACCGTCGAGTTGTCCGGCGTGCGGCATGATGTCGAAGGCGAAGTCGAGCGTGCCGCCCCAGACGTAATCGATTTTGGCGTCGCTCAGTTGCGGATAGACGTCGATCATGCCGCGGCGCAGGATTTCGGCGCTCCGGCGCACGGTCTGCGTGGTTTCGGGGAAAAATGCGGCGCGTCCGCCGAACAGCATGCGGCGGTCGGGGGTGAGGCGGTAGTAGTAGAGAAAGTTCTTCGAGTCGTAGATCATGCGGTTACGCGGGCTGAGTTCGCGGGCCACAGATTCGGGCAAAACTTCGGTCGTGATGATGAACGAGCCAATGGGGATAAGCTTCTTTTGTAACGCAGGAGTCGCACGACCCGTGTATCCGCTGGTGCCGACGAAGACTTCATGGGCCAATAGCGAGCCGCGGGAAGTGTTGAGCTTCCAGCCCAACTCGCCCTGGCGCGATTGACGCTCGATGCTCTCGACGCGAGTGTGCTCAAAGATTTCAGCTCCGGCCTTCATGGCAGCGCGGGCGAGCCCAGCAACATACCGCGCAGGATTGCAACCGGCGCTGACTTCGTCGACCATGCCTCCGAAGTAAATACTTGACCCAATTTCGGAATTCAACTGGCTCTTCGGCACGACCCGCAGCGTGTGATGGAACTCGCGGGCAATCACTTCAGCCTGGCGAGAGTAGTCGTCGAAATGTTTTTGCTTGCAGGCGACTTCGAGATGTCCGCAGCGCGAGAAATTGCATTCAATTGCTTCTTCGCGAACGATCTGCTCCACACAGTCCATCGAGGCAAGAGACGCCGCGTACATTCTCTGCGTGAGTTCGCGCCCGTACATCGAGATGAGCTGGTTGACGCCAAGCTTCATCCCGGTCAGCACCATTCCGCCATTGCGCGAACTGGCGCCCCAACCGATCGTCTCCGATTCGAGCACCGCAACTTTCGCGCCGCGCATCGCAAGAGTGCGTGCGGCGGAAAGGCCAGTAAAGCCCGCGCCAATGACGGCCACGTCCACCTGCTCGGGGAGCGGTCGGCTGCCGTTGGCACTGGGCATCCGGGTGGTCGTCAACCAGTAGTTCTGTTCAAGCATTCGTTGCTCTCGTCTCTTTGGGGTACGAATGCGAAGAGGATCAGGGCGCTAATTTGCACGCGTTTCCTTGCCCCGAGCGCCGGAGCATTCTAGCAGCCTGCCCCAGTAGTACATGTACCTGCAGTGCAGGAATTCAAGCCTTGCGGCCCCCACGGTAATCTTGCCGCAGTTACTCCCTGCCCCTAATCTGTAGGAGCATGGCCCTTCGCTGCCTTCTGTTTTGCTCCGACGAAGGAACGGCTGCGCCTATTCTCCAGGCGCTGACCGATCTTGGCGTAGAGGCAGATCTCTGCCCCGAGGCCGTCTCTGCCGTCGAGAAAGTTACGCAACAGAGTTTTCAGATCGTAATCATCGATTGGGAGAAGCAGCCAGAAGCCGCGCTGCTGCTCACCACAGCCCGCGAGCGCAAGGCTGCCGCACGCCCGCTCACCCTGGCAATCGTCAGCGAAGACGGCAGCATTCCGCAGGCCC
>Ga0209579_10003245_pt1 | contig 11933 bp, 8 predicted proteins | sample Coa_R1_2_FD_187152 | JGI IMG/M metagenome (GOLD analysis project Ga0209579, IMG submission 187152) | Surface soil microbial communities from Centralia Pennsylvania, which are recovering from an underground coalmine fire - Coalmine... | ecosystem: Environmental > Terrestrial > Soil > Unclassified... | reverse complement strand
GCCTCCGCCCGTGACGGAAGGACTCACGAGAGCAGGCCGGAAAATCCGCGCGGAAAGTCCCCGGCTGCGTGCGTCGACAACCACCTGTTCCGCTACCCATTTCGATTGGCTGTACCCAAAATCGAGCAGCTCCATATTCTCGTTCAGGTCGGTCTCATTCAGGACTGATTTAACCGCCCAGCCAAACACGAAGGTAGTCGAGACATAATTGAATTCTTTGGGCCTTCCCTCGAACGCCAGTCTGACGACCTCATTGGTTCCCAGCACGTTCGCGTCACGCATCAGGTCGTAGTTGAACAGGTAGTTTACGGTCGCACCGTTGTGGAATACTGTGTCGATTTTATTCGCCAGGAAATCCCATGCCTCCTGCGTCAGGCCCAGCTTGGGATGTCCTAGATCGCCACAGACGGCGATCACCCGAGCTTCGAACATCCCCATCAGATCCATCCCGCAGGGCCCCATCGACTCCATTGCGGCTCTCAGCCTTTGCTTACCCTGCTCTTCGTCGGAAGACCTGACCAGAACATAAATCTTCGCCCGTGTCTGTTCCAGCAAGCTCTTCATGAGGAAGGGTCCTATGAAGCCTGTCCCGCCCGTGAGCAGCACGTGCTTTGGCATCGGTATCTCCGGCACGGCCAAAGGCGCCGGAGGCTCGAAGATGAGCTTCCTGTCGTTTCGCATCATCTGCTTCTCAGCAGCTCGCTGCTCGTCACGGAAAGCGGCAAGGGAATGGCGCAGATGAACGAGTGCCTCTTCGGGAGCCCGTTTCAACTTTTCGGCCAGCCCAAACAGCTCCGCCACGGCGACGCGCTGAATCACTCCAATATCTACCTGCCTCGCCAGCATCTCCGCGCCTTTACCTTTCAGAAGTTCCTTGAGCTCATGCACGAACACAACAAGATCCAGGGAATCCAGACCGGCTTCGACGAGGTTGTACGATTCCTTACCTGTCAGGTTGTACTTGGCCTGCAATTCGGCGAAAGAGGAATGCATGTCGGAATCGCAGCAGGAATTCCCGGCGTCCTTCTCCCGCGAAAACTCAGAAAAAACTTTGAACTCACCTCGCAGCCACATCTGCTTGGCCTTGTGGCGCATAATCTTCCCCGAACTCGTTCTCGGGATGGCACGCGGCGCGATCAGGCAAATTACCGCCACTTCCACGTTCAGATAATTCCGTACCGCGGCCGCAATCTTTCGTGCGTCGGGAAGCGCCCTGGGATTTTTAGCCTCGGCGACGATTGCTAGTGCAGGTTCGCTGTCTTCCTGAATCTGGAACGCGGCGACGCAGTTGTGCCGGACCAGACCGGATGATTTCTCTACAACATTCTCAATATCGTGCGGGTAATAGTTTTGCCCGCGCAGAATGATCATGTCCTTGATGCGACCACAGACGTAGAGTTCGCCGTCATGGAAGAATCCTATGTCTCCAGTCCGCAAGTAGCCCTCGTCATAGGGAGTATCGTCCACAAGCCGGGCACGGAACTGCTTCAGAGTTAATTCGGGATTGTTCCAGTAACCCCGGCACTTGCCGCCTCCGGCGACCCAGATTTCACCGGTGCGCTCTGGCTTAAGAGGGAAGTGCCCTTCTGGATCCACAATCTTAACGTCAAGACCCGGCAGCGGCGTTCCACAACTGACAATCTGTGTAGCCCCGTCGATTTCAGAGACCTCGGTAGTCATGCGGGCCGTTCCCAGGGAGAGGGCACGTTTATTGACGGAAACGATGTTGCGACCGCCCAGTGAAACTGCCAGAGTATTCTCAGCTAGCCCGTAGGCGACATAGAAACTCTCGGACTTCAGCCCATAGGACTGAAACGCTTCCAGAAAACGTGTGTACGTATCCGGCTTTACGGGTTCCGCGGCGCACATCAAAACGCGGAGCGAGCTGAGATCACACGCCTCCAGGCTCTCCTTGGAAAGCCTTCCGGCGCGCAGGCAATAGTCGTAAGCGAAGTTGGGCGCAGCCGTTGCTGTGGCGCGGTAGGTCGTCATCGCATCGAACCACAGGATCGGCCGCTGAATGAAGTCCGTGGGGGAGAACCCGTACGTTGTCCCACCCTTCAGTGCTGGATATAGGTAGCACCCGATCAGTCCCATATCGTGATACTGCGGAAGCCAGGAAACGACGACCGGCGAGGCATGGTCGATCACCAGCGGACACGTATCCAGAATGTTTTCGTGCGTGACAATCACGCCCTTGGGCTCCATCGTTGAACCCGAGGTGTACTGGAGAAACAAGATCTTCGAATGATTGGCAGTCGGCCGGTCCGCAGTCACATCCACAAAATCTTCCGTGGCGATCCACGGCAGACCGGAAATGTAATCTACGTCAATGCCGCACGCCGAGACTCCACTTCTGGCGAGATTTGTCTTAAGGGATGCCTGGTAGTCTCTGCTCGTTAAGATCCCAGCGGCCTGGCAATCCTTTGCGATGTGAACCATCTTGTATAACGCGCTCTGGAAACCACGCGAACTGGGGGGATACACCGGCACGGGGATCAATCCGGCGCGCACGCAGCCAAAGAATGCACAGATCATTTCGAGGCCCGGTGGGTAGGCAAGCAGAAGCCGGTCGCCCGGCGCGAAGCGGCCCTCTTTCCACAAATATCCGGCGATCGCCTCCGTTCGGTGGATAAACGACGCGTAGGTGTACGCTTCGATCGAATCGCCGTTTACATCAAGATACGAATAAAGAAGTTTCTCCGGGTGCTCATCTGCCAGCCTGTTCAGGTGGCCTAAAATTGACGCCGCCATCAATCAGCGATCCTCCGATCTTGAATAGAACCCAAGCCTGTAAGCGAAACATCTCTCCCGATCGAGCTAATCCGTAATTGAGTTGGAAATTGCTGCCCTGAAAGGTATGCCAACGGTGAGAATGGACGCGTATTTTCGCAGCACAAGCGTCGCTCGACGCTTTGAGGAATGGATGTTTTCCTTTTTGGCGCACAAAGACGCGAACGGGAATTTCGCAGCTCCGCCGAGCTTCCATCGTCCCTTGCAGGAGGCCCGGTTCATTATGCTTCATCGAAGGTCATATATTAACAAAGCGTTATGGACAACGCCACGCGTCGTCGCTTCTATTGTTCACACAACTCAACTAAGCGTCGCCCGTTCCGAATGTCCTTGATTATGTTTATGGGCTGGCATTAAAATCGTGCTGCGAGGCTGTAGGCGGTGCGCCACCAAGGTCGCTGAGGGTCAGGGCTCCGGCTGCGGCGTGCGGAACGCGTCGGGCCCAATTAGCATGATCGCGGAGGCGCGGGTGACGTTCGGATCCGAAATATTGATCACTCAAGATCCGGAGACTCCGGACCTTGTACCATCGGAATCCTCAGCGGCGTCCATTACCGAACCCATCGGTCCCTCTTCCTTCCCGAAAGTCTTACGTCGCCGCCTGGATAAGTTTTTTTCCGACCAGAACATTACCCACAAAGCGGACGGCACGATGTGGGTCAAGGTCGCTGTGGGTTCGGCAGTCCTCGTTGGCACCTGGATTGCCCTGTACGCGCTGAGGCCCGGCTCATGGAAGTTTGTTGCCCTCTACCTTTTAGGCGGTCTCGCGCAGACATTCCTTTTGCTGAACATTGCCCATGACAGCAACCACAACGCCATCTCGTCCCGGCCGCGCGTCAACAAAACCCTGAACTATGTCTTCGATTTATGCGGAATCAACTCGTACATGTGGCGTATCCTCCATCATCGCGGCCATCACTCCTGCATCAATCTCCACGGCGAAGATGATGCGCTTTCGGGACGCGGCATCTTTCGTTTTACACCGTATGAATCCCGCGCGCCATGGCACCGCTTCCAGCACATCTATGCGCTGTTCTTTTATGCGATGTTCTCTCTCGACTATGTTTTCTTCAGGGACTTCGAGAGCTTTTTCTTCTCGTCTCACGATTATCTGAAACGCGCTAATCATTCTCTGCGCGAATATGCCATTCTCTTTGTTGGCAAGGTCTTCTACATCACTTACATGCTTGTCTTGCCGGTGCTGGTCCTGGGGAAATCACCTCTGCTCGTCGCCGGCGCGTTCCTCTTGGTCCATTTGTTCGTCGGTTTAGCTGTGACGCTTGTGTTCCAGACGACGCACACCATTGACACCACCTACTTTCCGACGGACCGAGGTGAGTTTGACAATGGCGTGTATCACATCTTCGCTACGACGGCCGATTATGCGACGGAAAACCCGCTCGTCGGTTGGCTCGCGGGCGGGCTCAACCATCATATCGTCCACCATCTGTGCCCTTTCGTGTGCCATACCCACTACGCTCCGCTGACCAGGATCGTGAAGCAGACCGCCGAAGAGTTTGGGGTCCCCTATCGACAGCACCCCACCATGACTCAGGCAATCCGTCATCATCTGATACTCTTGAAGCAACTGGGGAACGAAAACTGATTTTGAGCATTTCATCTTTACCGATGGTCCCGCTGTCACTTCCTACAAGCGACCTGAAATCACCTGCGGTTCTAGGCGAGTGTCAGGATAGCTGGGTATGAGCTCGTCCACTCCTATCCCTGTTGTTTCCCGATTTCGCTGCTTTGCGGATTCTCGCGCGATGTTTCGCAATCCCGTGCAGGTTTTGTCCAGCTACACTGAAAACTTCGGCGATACATTCCGGATCTATTTGGGCGGCCTCAAAGAAGCGATCGTTACGATCGATCCCGCTGTCATTCAGCACGTGTTAAAGACCAATTCGGAGAACTACCAAAAATCCGAAATTCAAGTAAAGCGCATGGGCCATTTCCTGGGTAAAGGTCTTCTCACGACCCATGGAGAAGCTTGGCGCACACAGCGGCGTCTTATCCAGAAAGGCTTTGATCGAACGCAGCTCGATGCGCTGTCCTCAATCATGCAGGACTCCCTTGCCGAGTCGCTCCGGGATTTCGACAGACAAGCCCGTCGCGGCCCCGTGGATATCTACCCACAGCTGATGAAGATCACTTTTGCGATGGTCGCGCGATCGCTATTTGGCGCACGGTTGAAGGATGAAGACATCGATCTTGTCAGCCATACCATCTGCACCGTCCAGGAATTCATTGTTCGGCAAACCCTTCAGCCCTATCTGAATCCCTTGTTCGCCGTGTCGGGGGAACTGCGCAGGCACGAAGACATGCGCACCCGCGCGGACGCCGTTCTGCTCGAATACATCAAGAAGCGCCGCAACGAACCGCCGGGACACGATCTGCTGCAGACTTTGATGGATGCGCGTTACAGCGATGGCGAAGGCATGAGCGATGAGCTCATCCTGAGTGAGAGTATGCAACTTCTGGTCGCCGGCCATGAAACATCGTCGAATGCGCTATCGTGGCTATTTTATCTTTTGAGCTCGCGTCCGGATTGTCTCGAAAGGGTAAGGCAGGAATTTGATTCCGTCCTCGGCGAAGCGCCTTTGAGCTACACCGACGTTCCCAAATTCGAATTTGTGACTCAGGTGATTCAGGAAGGGCTCCGCCTCTACCCGCCGTTTTGGATGATCGACCGCATGGCTGTCGCGGACGACTGCGTAGGCGACCTCGATATACCCCGCGGTTCGACGGTCATTGTGTATGTGTACGGTGCGCACCATGCTCCTCGCTACTGGCAGAATCCGGAAAATTTCAATACGGAGCGTTTCACCGAAGCCAACAATAAGCTCCGCGCGCCCTTCACCTTCCTTCCCTTCGGGGGCGGACCGCGAGGCTGTATCGGTGGAAATTACGCGATGCTGCAGATACTTATGATTTTAAGCGATCTGCTCAGAAAATACGATTTTCAGCTGGCTCCGGGCCAAACAATCGAAGCTCGTCCGATGGTCATTCTGAGGCCGAAGCACGGAATCCGCATGACGTTCACTGATACCATCGCGCCGGCACCCTTGCATCGCGTGAGACGCGATCCGGTCGGAAACGAACTTGAGTTGTAAACCATGAAACAACGATCCAATGGTTCTGTACAATGTCGCCTGCAGCTACGCCCTGTTGGGTTTGACCGAAGAGGCCATCGGTTGCCTCGAAAAAGTCATGGCGCAGAGATCCTCCGGCTCATTGCATAAAAGTCTGGGCGGAACAAGACTCAACCTTGATTCTCTCCGCAGCGATCCTCGCTTCCAGGCTTTGCTGAAGTCGTTATAAAACGCTTCTGGACGCTGGCCCTCTTCAGCGCGTGACGCTGAATGAAATGTTGTTTGCTCACAGCCTCGCAGGATTCGCGTGGTCGTCCACTCCGTAGGGGGCACACGGATCCGAACGGGAACCCATGTTGTTTACGTGAAAGTGTCGAGAGACTCCCAAGTCAGCCCAGATACCCAAAGGTATGCGCTCAGCGACCGCAGTTTGGTTACTCGCCGCGCCCGAGCTCGAGTGCTTCCCTGCCGTCGATGAAGACATTTCTGTGCTCCCACTTGGATTCGACACATAATCCCGGGATTCTCTTGTTGGCCGGACCTTTGGAACAATCTAACACGTCGAGGATCCAACAGCGGTCTGAACAGATCGAGTCGAACTAGTGGGAGGCCGGCTTTCCCGGGTACAGGCGCTCAAATTCGGGATCGCCGTGAAGCAGAGCGAGGTCCGAGTCGCGGCGCGCCCACACCGAGTCCCTGAACCCCGCTTCCCAGGCTTTGCGCAGGGCATCCATGGCTTCCGTCTTTCTTTCCAGGCCGCAGTACGCACAAGCCGCGTTGTAGAGAATTGAGGCTTCGTTGGCGCGCAAGGTGAGAGCCAGGTTGAGTTCGCGCAAGGCGTCTTCCACCCGCTCCAGATCGGCGTAATCGTTGGCCAGCAGGATGCGGGCTCGCGCATCTTCGGGCACTTGTTTCAAATGGTTTTCGAGGGCCGCCATCCTTCGCAGGGTCATGTTGTGCTTGGCTTCTTGTTTGCCTATGGAGCCGAGAGAGTTCAGGATGGGAACATAAACGTTGTAGTCCTCACCGCTCGCCTCGATGGCGGCATCCGCAATATCCAGAACTTCCTGGTAACGTCCCCCAGCGAACAGGGAACGACAGAGAAGATAATACGCACCCTCACAGTCGCGCTTACGTTCAATGGCCTTTTTGACCATGCGCACGGATTCGTCATGCAGTTCGGCTGCGTAGAGGACCCACGCCTGGCTTACCTGCACTTCGGGCAGGTCCCAGCGCATAGCTACGGCCTTGCCGGAAGCCTCGCGCGCGCGTTCGACCCACACCTGTTCCCGGCTGTAATTGCAATAGAACATGGCACAAGCGTTAGCACAGGCGGCGTACGCCAGGGCGAAACTGGGGTCAATGGTCACTGCGTTTTCGAACATCTGCAAGGCGAACTCAAGATCCTGGCGGGTCTGCCGTCGCGCATATCTTTTGCCGCGCAGGTAGAGGTCGTAGGCCTGCAGGTTTTCCGTAGGCTTGATGGCCAGGGCCTCCAGCTCCTGCGGCGAAAGTGTCACGCGCAGGGCTTCGGCAATCTTGCGCGCTATTTCGTCTTGTATTTCGAAAACGTCCTTCATCTCGCGGTCGAAGCGCTCCGACCAAAGCGGAAAGTCCGTGTGAGTGTCAACGAGCTGGGCATTGATGCGGAGGCGGGTGCCGGAGCGGCGCAAGGTGCCAGTGAGGACAAACGCCGCGCCGAGCTGCTGGCCGATCTGCGCGGGAGTCACTGGCTTATCCCGGAAGGCCAGAACGGTGGGACGCGAAAATGTATTCAATCCCCGGATCTTGGAGAGCTCCGTAATGATGTCCTCGGTGATGCCATCGCGCAAATATTCGTCTTCCTTGGAACCGCTCTGATTTTCAAAATACAGCACGGCAACTGATTTCTTCAGCGACACCGTGCCAGCCGCAAACGCATTCGATGCTTCTGTCTTTTCTGCCGCTGGACGGCGGCTCGAATCAAGGTCTCGCTTCATGCGCTTCAGGTCGGCCCGAAGTTCGGCTGCGGTCTGGTAACGCAGGTCGGCATCTTTCTCGAGCGCCTTGCCGAGAATATTGTCCAGCGCCACGGGCAGACGAGGGTTTAGCTCTTTCGCAGGTGCAGGCGTGGAATGGAGGATTCCGTCGAAAATGACGGCCGAAGTGGCCCCGGAGAACGGCACCGACCCGGTAGCCATCTCGTAGAGCACAACCCCGAGGGAAAACAAATCCGAGCGCGCGTCGAGTTCTTCGCCCCGCGCCTGCTCCGGCGACATGTAGGCAATCGTACCCATGGAGCTTCCGGGGCTCGTCAATTGCTCGTCCTGCAACACATGCGCCTGCGTGCGCATGGATGTTGCGCCCACAGATTCGGCGGCGTGACGGACCGCGGGCGTCAGTTTCGCCAAGCCAAAATCCAGGATTTTCGCCTGTCCCCCTTTTACGAGAAAAATATTCGCGGGCTTGATGTCCCTGTGCACGATACCCTTGGCGTGTGCCGCATCGAGCCCGTTGGCGATCTGAATGCCGATCTCCGAGAGCTCCGATATTTCGATGGGCTTACCCTCAATGCGGTGCTTGAGCGTCCGGCCTTCTAGCAGCTCCATAGCGATAAACGGCCGGCCCTCGAATTCTCCAATGTCGTGAATGGTGCAAATGTTGGGATGATTGAGCGCTGAGGCGGCGCGCGCTTCGCGATGGAACCGCTCGGTCGCCTGAGGATCGTGTGAAATGTCGTCCGGCAGGAATTTCAGCGCGACATTTCGGCCGAGACGCGTGTCCTTGGCTTTGTAAACCACGCCCATTCCCCCGCCGCCCAGTTTTTCCAAGACGCTGTAGTGGGAGATGGTGCGACCGCCGATAGAGGAACTATCCGTCATGGGCCACGGAGTTTACCCCAACACCCCCATGCAGGCAAACGCGCGCGGCATCATTCGGCCACAGGGGTGAGTCCTGGCTGTTCGGATTATCGGAAACCAGCCAGGGACGACTCGGACTGGTGACGCCGCTGTGACGGGAATGCGGGCAAAATGAGGGATGACGAGAGCAATACCAGGCTATAGTAATTTTCAGAGCCCGCGCCGGAAGCACTCAAGAGCAATATAGAGGTACACAGAGGAATTTAGGTTCGTAAGCTCATAACCCGTTGGTCCTAGGTTCGAATCCTAGCGGCCCGCCAGCCAACCCGGTCCAGACCGGACACAGAGATAACACAATGTACCGGCTATATGGGTAACACAACCTGTGTCTCGGGTCTCAATTGCGTGATCAGTGGCCTCCAGCTGAAAGTGCAGAGTCAACTCCGTTTCGGGATTCAGTTCGGCCACCGCTTGAAGGGATAGGCCGCCCGCACCGAGGTCGATGATAATGCCGCCATTACCCGCGCCAAGCCCAACGTAGATGATCGAGGGCACTTTGTGTCGAAACTGACGACGACGCTCGTTGAAGGTGGTGGTTTTATTCCGCGGGGGTACGACTCGCACGGTTTCCTGCTGACGCGCGGAACAAGAAATCAATGGCGTCGACAAAGACCGAGCACTTCTATTGTGTCACTCAGCTGGGCGCTTGTCTAATCGAGGCAGATGCAGAAAATAAAAGCCATTGGAGACGGCTGTTGGGCGCGCGCCGCCCTCCGAAGCCGGACTCGCTACCTCAGCTCCAACCACCGCGATATATCTTGACGAGTTCTGTCGAAGTGCTGCGACGCACAGAAATGAACGAGCGTAAGATTATCGGTCTAGCTCGATGTCGATCACGGCACGCCAGAGAAACCAAAACATTAAGCCGATCATGCCGAGACATCCAATCGACCGGACGATACCGGCGATCACCGTGTCGTAGGAGAGGACGCCAAGTTGGGTGAACAAGTAATTCCAGTCGTGAATCAAGGATTCGTAGCGGCCAATTGACATCCAAGGCAGCTGCTGGGCTTGAGCGTCAGCCATATATCTGGCAACAGGAAGGAACTGCTCGAAAAAGCAAAACATGCAGAATGCCACGCCGAGTGGCTGGCGTTGGCGAATAAAATAAGAACCGAGTGCGAAGGGAACAAACAATTGCAGAAACGTCCCACCCGCAACTGCGGCAGTCAACCCAAAGACCCGAAAGAGGGCATGACCGCCAGCGTGAATCTGCATGAAGGCGGTATCCACCAGATGGGGCATTTCCGTATCGCGTGCCAATCCGTATAGAAACAGAGCGAAAAACAGGAGCGAAATGATACGAGCGAAGGGGGTAATGCGAGCCCACCGGCGTTCACGAGGTTCGCGCGGGAGCAACTCGTCACTCCCGCTATCAGGCGGGCGCATGACGATAGTCTCCTTCCCGCGACAGCACGAGTGACGGAATTATAATCCGGGTCGGCGATTGAACAAGCGAAAGCCAGGGCGAAACAAGACAAGGCGAAGAAAAATTCATCTCTTTCTCTCACCTCCTGTCTCAAAAATAATCCCTGACTAACTATCTGGAGTTGGAGAAAGAAAAGAGGGGACGACACTCGCCAGTCTTCGAGACCGTACCCCTGTGCAGGGAGCGCAACGATGTTGATGACCGTAGCGTGCTAGTCAGGAGTTTTAAACTGTCAAAAGTGACAGATGACGAAACTACAGGCGAAAGAACTCTAGCGGGTGATTCGGCGCTTGTCGGTGGCGAAACGACCCTTACCAATGTCGAAGCACTTCTCCGCTGGCTGCTCGTGGATTTACAAAACGCGTTAGTTGACCTACCCCATCCGTTCAGCAATGTTCATGATGTTCACTACGTGCACATCGTCCGATCGGCATTGGCTTGAGCCACTAATGTCTTCCGTGAAGCACTCGTCGCGGTAGTTTCGGTTCTCGCCGGTCTACCTTGGGCCGATGACTCCGGCACATTCAAGCAGTGTGAATGGAGCCATTCTTAAAATTCGCAAAATAGTTCCGCGGCTTGATTTTTCCTCGCGCGCAATTTCTGCCAGGTCCTTCCCCGCCGCGTACTCCAGTATGGACAGTGACAGTAGTCGCTAGTGAAAGCTTGCCGTATTGATAAGCGCCCCGCTAAAGAATCCAAGTCTCTTGTAACGTTCTGGCAAGCTACTGCGTCAATGAGGGCAATCGCTCGCTCAAGGAATCCAACATGCCCATGGAAGCGTTCCCACTTCATTTTGAACGTTGCAAAAAAGTGCTCAATATCTCGCTCGTACACAACTCCTACCTTAGCCTAACTCTTGGCGCAGAAGCGGACCACGATTACGGTCACGTTGTCCTGGCCGCCACACTCGTTGGCAAGATTGACGAGCCGGTCGGCGGCTGACTGCGCGCTCGGCGCAGCCAGAATTGTCGTCGCAATTTTGGAATCTTCGACCATCCGCGTCAGACCGTCCGTACACATCAGGAGAGTTTCGTCCGGATTCAGTTCGAACTCACGTACGTCAGGTTCAACGGCTGCGTGAACGCCCAGGGCACGAATCAGCACATTCTGAAGCTTGTTTGTCAGAGCTTGTTGAGGCGAGATGATGCCGCGCCGGACCTGTTCGGCGACAAGCGTGTGATCCGCAGTTAGCTGCTCGATCTGGTCAGAATGCAAGAGGTAAGCGCGGCTGTCGCCGACATTGACGAGGCTGAGCCGATTTTTGTCCAGCCATGCCGCCACCACCGTGGCACCCATCCCGTGGTGGTCAGAATTCTGGCTGGCGGAATTGAATATCTCTTGGTTTGCCAGGTAGGTGGCCCTTAATAACCGATTGCCTCGCTCTGAAATGTCGACCAGTGATCGGTCGACATCGGAGGGGAGCAAACTATTCGAGCGGCAAGACGCGACGATTGTCTCGATGGCGATCGCACTGGCTAATTCGCCGTGCTTTTCGCCCCCCATACCGTCGGAAACGACCCACAAATTTATTTCCTGAGCCACCGCGAAGGTGTCTTCATTGTTCTGTCGTACTCGGCCTATGTCGGTCTTGGATCCGACGTCAATGCTGAACTGGCTGCCGTGGTTCACGCAAACCGTCTCACTTGTATTCTATTTTCTGTTCCAGTAGTAAGCCGCACGTCGGCAACGTCGATGCCCGGCTTTTGATTTTATGACCCC
>Ga0209579_10003243_pt1 | contig 11937 bp, 12 predicted proteins | sample Coa_R1_2_FD_187152 | JGI IMG/M metagenome (GOLD analysis project Ga0209579, IMG submission 187152) | Surface soil microbial communities from Centralia Pennsylvania, which are recovering from an underground coalmine fire - Coalmine... | ecosystem: Environmental > Terrestrial > Soil >... | reverse complement strand
TTATCAGGGCAATCTGCCCGAAGAGATTCCGTGGTACCTGCACCGCCTGCACGGCGCGTGGATGCCGATCGCGATTCTCGTGCTGCTCGGCCATTTCGTGCTGCCGTTCCTGCTGCTGTTGTCGCGCGATCTCAAACGCCACGCCAAGCTCCTGTCACGACTCGCGCTCTTCATCCTGGCGATGCGCGTCGTCGATTTGATCTGGATCATCGGGCCGATTTTCCGCGAGGGCACGACGATTCACTGGATGGATTTCGCCTCGGTGCTCGGCCTGGGCGGCATCTGGGTGACGATGTTCTTTGTGAACCTTGGCGGTCGCGCGCTGGTGCCGGCGCACGATCCGTACTTCAAGGAAGCGATGGCAAATGTCGGACACTAGCGCGCTGCACGCACACGATCCGGCCGTCAAGACCGAAGCCGACGGCGTCAATTACCGCGGCCTCGTCTGGTTCATGGCGATTCTCGCCGCCACGACGTTCGTCTGCCAGTTGATCGTCTGGGGCATGTTCGCATTCATGGGACGCCAGGCGGATAAGGACGACGCTCAGCACGCGTCGTTGGCGGCGCCGTTCGGCGAAGCCAGCGCCGATTGCGTGGAGCCGCCGCTGGGCGACGGCGTCGGTTACAAGCCGTGCATCACGAAAACCGGCCAGGTCGATCCGGGCCGCGCCAAGCCGCAGCCGAATTTGATGGCCGACGATCCGCTCGGCCTGAAGACCTTCCGCGAAGAGGAAGATCAGAAGCTGCAGACTTACGGCGTCATGGACAAGAACGCGGGCACGTACCGCATCCCGGTCGAGCGCGCGAAGGAACTGCTGCTGCAGCGCGGCATTCCCGGCGGCACCGCGATGATGAACGGCGCACCGACGGAGAAGACCGAGCCGGCGCCGAAAACGCCGGTGAAGATCAAAAAATGACCGCCCGAGGAGAGCGACTCTTGGAGCGCCGCAGGGCGGGCGAGTGGGGGCGGGGCCCCACGAGCAGTAAGAAGTGTTGGCTATGACACGGAAGTTTCTAACAGCCGCGCTGCTGATGCTCGCCGCAACGGCGACGGCAGCGTTTGCTCAAGGACCCGGCGAGCCGCTGTCGGTACCGATGCCCGGCACGCCGGCCACCGCGCAACTCGCGATCCTCAAGGACGTGCGCATCGATCAGCGGCTGAACGCGCCCATCCCGCTGGATCTGAACTTCGTCGACGAGAACAGCCGCGACGTCGTGCTCGGCAGCTATTTCGGCAAGCGGCCCGTCGTGCTCGCGCTGGTCTACTACCAGTGCCCGATGCTCTGCACGCTCGTGCTGAACGGACTCGTCAGCTCGCTCGACACGATGAATCTCACCGCCGGCAAAGACTTCGACGTCGTGGTCGTCAGTTTCAATCCCGGCGAACCGCCGTCGCTCGCCGCCAATGCGAAGGCGACGACGGTGAAGCGGTATGGACGGCCGGGAAGCGAGACGGCGTTTCATTTCCTGACCGGGCGTCAGGAGTCGATCAAGGCGCTCGCCGACGCGGTGGGATTCCACTATGCGTGGGATCCGGCCATCAATCAGTACGCGCATCCCGCGGCGATTACGATTCTCACGCCGGCGGGCCACGTGTCGCGCTATCTGTTCGGCGTCGACTATGCGCCGCGCGATTTGCGGCTCGCGCTGGTCGAAGCGAGCGACGGCAAAGTCGGCACCGTCGTCGACCAGGCCCTGCTCTACTGCTATCACTACGATCCGTTCACGGGGAAGTACGGCGTCGCGCTGATGAGCATGATCCGGCTGGCCGGTGTCGCGACGGTCCTCGTCGTGGGCGGCGGAATCTTTTTGGCCCTGCGGCGTGAGCGCCGGCAGGCGAACGCGGCCGCAGCGGCCGCCACGGGTACCCGCTAGATGCCGACTCTTCCAATCTTTCCGCCGAGCGCCTCCACCGTCGCGACGGAAATGGACCTGCTGTACTTCTTCATCGTCGCGGTCTGCGCGTTTTTCGCCGTGCTGGTCGTCGCGCTGGTGGTGTTCTTCACGCTCAAGTACAAACGGCAGAGCCCGAATGAAGTCGGCGCCGACATCCATGGGTCGCTGGCGCTCGAGCTCTTGTGGACGGCGATTCCGTTCGTCTTGTCGCTGGTGATGTTCGGCTGGGGCGCCGAGCTGTTCTTCAAGCTGTCGCGCCCACCCGCCGACTCGATGGAGATCGTCGTCGTCGGCAAACAGTGGATGTGGAAGGTGCAGCATCCCGAGGGCGTGCGCGAGATCAACGAACTGCACGTGCCCATTGGCGTCAACGTCCGCATCAGCCTGGGATCGGAAGACGTCATTCACGACTTCTTCATGCCGGCGTTCCGCGTGAAGATGGACGCCGTTCCCGGCAAGATCACGACGCTCTGGTTCCAGGCGACGCTGCCGGGCGTGTACCACATCTTCTGCTCGCAGTACTGCGGCACGAAGCACTCGGGCATGGTCGGCCAGGTGTTTGCGATGCAGCCGCAGGATTACGCGGCCTGGCTCGCCGGCGGACGCGCGAACGGCACGCCCGTCGAGATGGGTCACAAGCTGTTCGCGGATTATCAGTGCGCGACGTGCCACAAAGAGGACCGGACCGGGCGCGGCCCGTCACTGGTCGGGGTCGCCGGGAGTGCCGTCCAGCTCGCCGACGGCCGCACCGTCGTCGCCGACGACAACTACCTGCGCGAGTCGATCGTGAATTCGCAGTCGAAAGTCGTGTCCGGCTTTCAACCGATCATGCCGACGTTCCAGGGACAGATCAGCGAAGAGAATCTGATGCAACTGATCGCCTACATCAAGTCGCTGAAGCCGGCGGCGAGCAAGTAAAGTTTAGAGGACGATCTAATGACTCCCGAACGCCACAGCTATCTCGACGCGCCTTACGGGCTGAAGGCGTGGCTCCTGACGAAGGACCACAAGCGCATCGCGATGCTGTACCTGATCTCGATCACGATTTTCTTCGCGCTGGGCGGGTTTTTCGCCGCGGGCATTCGACTCGAGCTGCTGACGCCGAAGGGCGACCTGCTGACGCCGGATCTCTACAACAAGTTCTTCAGCATGCACGGCGTGATCATGGTGTTCTTCTTCCTGGTCCCGTCGATTCCGGCGACGCTCGGCAATTTCCTGATGCCGATCATGGTGGGCGCGAAGGACCTGGCGTTCCCGCGCATCAATCTGATCAGCTGGTACCTCTACGTCATCGGCGGTCTCATCGCGCTGACGGTGCTGGCGATGGGCGGCATCGACACGGGCTGGACGTTCTACACGCCCTACAGCACGATTGGATCGTCCACGAACGTCTCGCTGGCGATCATCGGCGTGTTCGTCGCCGGCTTTTCGTCGATTCTGACCGGCTTCAATTTCATCGTCACGGTGCACCGCATGCGCGCACCGGGGATGACGTGGTTCCGGCTGCCGCTGTTCGTCTGGGCGAACTATGCGACCAGCCTCGTCATGATTCTCGGCACGCCGGTGGTGGCGATCACGCTCTGCATGGTGGCGGCCGAACGCACGCTGCACCTCGGCATCTTCGATCCGAAACTGGGCGGCGACCCGGTGCTCTTCCAACACTTGTTCTGGTTCTACTCGCACCCGGCGGTCTACATCATGATCCTGCCGGGCATGGGCGTGATGAGCGAGCTGGTCGCGGCGATGTCGCGCAAGCAGATTTTCGGCTACAGCTTCGTGGCGGCGTCGAGTCTCGCGATCGCGATTCTCGGATTCCTCGTCTGGGGCCACCATCTGTTCGTCAGCAGCCAGTCGATTTACGCCGGCATGGTCTTCTCGATCATCACGATGCTCGTCGCGGTGCCGTCGGCCGTGAAGACATTCAACTGGGCCGCGACGATGTACAAGGGATCGGTGTCGTGGGAGTCGCCGACCTACTGGGTCGTCGGCTTCATGGGGCTGTTCCTCGTCGGCGGCCTCACGGGCCTGTTCCTCGCGAGCATGGGCCTCGACATCCACCTGCACGACACCTACTTCGTCGTCGCGCACTTCCACTACATCATGGTCGGCGGCGCGATCATGGCGTACATGGGCGGCCTGCATTTCTGGTGGCCGAAGATGACGGGCAAGCTCTACAACGAGTCGCTCGCCAAGGTGTCGGCCATTCTCGTGTTCGTCGGCTTCAACCTGACGTTCGGACCGCAGTTCATCGTCGGATACCTCGGTATGCCGCGGCGCTATCACACGTATCCGGACGAGTTCCAGGTGTGGAACGTCGCCTCGACGCTGGGCGCGTCGATTCTCGGCATGGGGTACATGCTGGCGTTCACCTATCTCGTGTATTCGATCTTCAAAGGCGAGGCGGCGCCGGCCAATCCATGGGGCGCGAAGGGCCTCGAGTGGACGACGACGTCGCCGCCGCCGACGTTCAATTTCGACGTGGATCCGGTCGTGGACGAGCCGGCATACAACTACAACCCGACCGGCAAGGGGGTGCACGTTGGCTAACCCTCCGATTCCGCCGGGAAGTTTCTTTCCGCCGGCGGGTTCAGGCTCATCACTCGGATCGAGCTCCGCCGTGCCTCGCCCAGCCGCATCGGCGATGTCGGCAGGCGGCCCGCACCCGCCGACCGTGCTCGGGTCGAGCGCGCACGGCGGTCTCGCCGTCGCCGGTCACGGCGAAGGCGGACATCATCCGCGCCAGCAGCATCACTTCTACACGATGGGCCAGCAGCTCGAGGCGTCGATCCTCGGCATGTGGGTGTTCCTCGTCACCGAAGTCATGTTCTTCGGCGGCATGTTCATGGCCTACATCGTGTACCGCACCTGGTACCCGACGGCCTGGGCCGCGAGCAGCAATCAGCTCAACGTCATCATGGGCGCGATCAACACCGGCGTCCTCATCTGCTCGAGCTTGACCATGGTTCTCGCCGTGCGGTCGGCGCAGGTCGGCTCACGCGCCGGACAAATCGTGAATCTGATTCTCACGATGATGTTCGGCTCGACCTTCCTCGTCGTCAAATACTTCGAGTACGCCGAGAAGTTCCATCATGGGCTCGTGCCGGGACCGAACTTCAATCCGCATCACGTGCTGCCCGACGGGACGATCGAACACATCGCGCTGCCGCTGGGTTCGCAGTTGTATTTCTCGCTGTACTTCATGATGACGGGCATTCATGCCCTGCACATGATCATCGGCATCGGCATCATGCTCGTGATGCTGCGCTGGGCGATCAAGGGCCGGTTCACGCCCGACTACTACAATCCGCTCGAGGTGTCGGGCCTGTACTGGCACTTCGTCGACATCGTCTGGATCTTCCTGTTCCCGCTGCTGTATCTGCTCGGGTACAACTACAGAGGCTGAGTTCGATTTATGTCCACCGGTCACGCGCCCATTACGCCTGTTCGCACCTACGTCGCCGTCTTTGGCGGCCTCGCGATTTTGACGACGTTGACGGTGTTCGTCGCGCATCAGGAATTCGGCGCGCTCAACACACCCATTGCCCTCACCATCGCCGTGTGCAAGGCGACGCTCGTCGTCTGGTTTTTCATGGGCCTGCGCTACAACACGCCGCTGACAAAGGTTACGGCCGCGTCGGGATTCATCTGGCTCATGATCATGTTCGGCATCGGGCTCAGCGATTACCTGACGCGATCCTGGATTCACGTGCCGGGACGGTAAAACAGACATTGGCGTCAGGCGTCAGGCATCAGGCGACAGGCACCAGTAGAGCGCAGGACTGAGCTGAGCGATCAATACTGAAAGCTCTACTGAAGCCTGGCGCCTGAACGCCTGGCGCCCAAAGCTCGTCAGTACTTCAATGCCTGAATTGAACGACGATCTCGCCGCCCTTCGCATCGAGCGCGCTCCCGAGCGCGCGGGCGCCGGCCGGTGGCTCGGCTGGCTCGTGCTGCTGATTCTGCTGCTCGTCGGCGGCTATTTCGGCTGGAAGTGGTTTACGCGCGAGCAGCCGGTGGAGGTCGACACGGCGACCGTCACCCAGCGTGCCGCCGGAGCGCAGGCGGCCGTCCTCAACGCGTCCGGGTACGTCACGGCGCGGCGCGAAGCGACCGTGTCGTCCAAAATCACCGGAAAAGTCATCGAGGTGAATGTCGAAGAAGGCATGCGCGTCCAGGAGGGCCAGATCCTGGCTCGACTCGATGACTCGAGTCCGCGCGCGGCGCTGTCGCTCGCGGAAGCGCAGGCTGAATCCGCCCGGCAAAACGTGCGCGAGAACGACGTGCATCTCGCTCAGGCCAGGACCACATTGGACCGGCAGCAGCGGCTGCTCACGGCGGGATTTGCCGCCCAGAGCGACGTCGATACGGCCAAGCTCGATGTGGACTCGACGCAAGCGCGCATCGGCGCGCTCGACCAGCAAGTCAAAGTCGCCGAGCGTCAGATCGAAGTCGCGAAGACCGAGCTCGACAACACGATCATCCGCGCGCCGTTCACCGGCATCGCGACGACGAAAAACGCTCAGCCGGGCGAGATGGTGTCGCCGGTCTCGGCGGGCGGCGGCTTCACCCGCACCGGCATCTGCACGATCGTCGACATGCGCTCGCTCGAGATCGAAGTCGACGTCAACGAAAGCTACATCGGCCGCGTCAAACCGCACCAGGGCGTCTCGGCGGTACTCAACGCGTATCCGGACTGGCAGATTCCCGCGCACGTGATCACCGTCGTCCCGACAGCGGATCGGCAGAAGGCGACCGTGCTCGTGCGAATCGGATTCGACGCGCTCGATCCGCGCATCCTGCCGGACATGGGCGTCAAAGTGACGTTCCTGCGCGAGGCCGACGAAAAAGCGGCGCCGACTGCGCAGCCGACGACGCTGGTGCCGAAAGCCGCGGTCGTGGCGGCGGGGGATCAGAACTTTGTCTTCGTCGTCACCGGCGACACGGTCGAGCACCGCGCCGTGCGGCTCGGCGGGTCCGACGGCGATCGGCTCGAGGTGATTGCGGGACTTCATCCGAACGAGCGAGTCGTCGTCTCGCCGCCCGCGACACTGAAAGCGGGCGACAAGATCGTGGCTAAGTGAGGGGACGGGTCTTGGCAGCGCAAGCAGACCCGTCCCCAGTTCGTTGTCCAGTAAGCACGAATGGTGAGCATCCATGTCTGATCTAGTTCGAGTCCAGAGCGTTCACAAGCACTTCACGCGAGGCAACGAGCGCATCGACGTGCTCAAAGGCGTGAACGTCAACATTCCCAAAGGCGATTTTCTGGCGCTGATGGGGCCGTCGGGATCTGGAAAGACGACGCTGCTGAATTTGATTGGCGGCCTGGATTCGCCGACCGGGGGCGCGGTCGAGGTGAATGGCGTCGAGATCAGCAAACTGAGCGGCGCGGCGCTGTCGCGATGGCGGTCGCAGCACATTGGGTTCGTCTTTCAGCTCTATAACCTGTTGCCCGTGCTGACGGCGGAGAAGAACGTCGAGCTGCCGCTGCTGCTGACGAAGCTGTCGGCCTCCGAGCGGCGCCGGCGCGCCGCGATCGCGCTGAAAGTCGTCGGACTGGCCGAGCGCTCGCGGCACTATCCGCGCCAGTTGTCGGGCGGTCAGGAACAGCGCGTCGGCATCGCGCGCGCCATCGTCACCGACCCGACGCTGCTGCTCTGCGACGAGCCGACCGGCGATCTCGATCGAAAGGCCGGCGACGAGATTCTCGACCTGCTGCAGACGCTCAATCGCGAGCAGGGCAAGACGATCGTGATGGTCACGCACGATCCCCACGCGGCCGAGCGGGCCAAACGCACGCTGCATCTCGAAAAGGGCGAGCTGCTCGAGGAGGCGGTCAAATGAAGTTCATCCCGCTGATGTGGCGCAATCTGCTGCGCCGGAAGTTCAGGACGGTCTTCACGCTCGGCTGCATCTTCATCAGCTTCATCCTGTACTCGTTCATGATGATCGTCGGCACCGCGTTTTCGATGGGCATGGATTTCGCGGGCGCCGATCGCCTGTGGATGATGCACAAGGTCAGCATCATCGTGCCCGTGCCCGCTTCATATTTGAACGAAGTGCTGGCGACACCTGGCGTCGCAACCGCGACCTATGCCACGTGGTTCGGCGGCAGCTACCAGGGCAAACAGAATCAATTCCCGGTGTTTGCGACCGAGGTGCCGGCGTATTTGAAGCTCTACCCGGAATTCACCGTTCCGCCGGATCAACTCAAGGCTCTCGAAGCCGACCGCCAGGGCGCGATCGTCGGCGCGGACACCGCAAAGAAATTCGGATGGAAGGTCGGCGATCGCATTCCGCTCATGGGCGACATCTATCCGTCCAAGAACAACGACCCCTGGACGTTCATCGTCGACGGTATCTACGACTCGGAGAAGACGGCGGTCGACAAGACGCAAGTGCTGTTCCGGTACGACTATTTCGACGAGAACCGGCGTCCCGAGACGAAGGGACAGGTGAACTGGTACGTGATCAAGGTCGCCGATCCGTCGCAATCGGCCGCGGTCGCCACGGCCATCGACACCCATTTCGCCAACTCGCCGGCTGAGACGAAGACGACGCCGGAAAAAGCGGCGATCGGCAACTTCGTGAAGCAAACGGGCAACATCGGCGCGATGATCACGGCGATTCTGACGGTGGTGTTCTTCGTCATACTGCTGGTCGTGGCCAACACCATGGCGCAGTCGGTGCGCGAACGAACGAACGAGCTCGCTGTGCTCAAGACGCTGGGCTTCAGCGACGCGCGCATTCTGATGCTGGTCGTTGGTGAGTCGATGTTCTTCGCGCTCCTGGGCGGCGGCACGGCGCTGCTCATCATGTCGCTGACAGTCAGCCGAGGCAGCCTGAACATGCCGATGCTGCCCGTCTTCGCGTTCACCGCCCAGGCCAAACTTGTGGGCGCCGTTCTGATGGTGCTGCTCGGACTGGTCGCGGGCGCGCTGCCGGCATACGGCGCGATGCGGCTGCGCATCACCGATGCACTGAGGAGAAACTGATGCGCTGGATCAGCCAGACTCTGGCCGTGACGCTGCTGGGCGTCAGGACAATCCCTCAGCGAATCGGACCGTCCATCGTCGCCATCATCGGCATCGGCGGCGTCGTCGTGGTCTTCGTCTCGGTGCTGTCGATCGGCGAGGGCTTCCGGGCGGCGCTGACGGCGGCCGGAGCGCCGGATCGCGCCGTCGTGCTGCGCGGCGGCTCCGATTCTGAGATGACGAGCGGACTCACCGGCGCTGAAACAGACATCATCAAACAGGCCCCGGGCATCGCGCAGGCCGGCGGACGGCCGATCGCCGCATCCGAGATGATGGTCGTTGTCGACCTCAACAAGCGATCCACAGGGACGCCCGCGAACGTTCCGGTTCGCGGCGTCGAGCCCGAGTCGTTCACCATCCGCGACGAAGTCAAAATCATCGACGGCCGGATGCCCCGCTTCGGCACCAACGAAGCCATCGTCGGCCGCGCCGCGATGAAGCAGTTCTCGGGCGTCGATCTCGGCACCCAATTCAAGTCGGGACAGCTCGACGTGACGATCGTCGGCGTCTTCTCGTCGAACGGATCGGTGAACGAGAGCGAAGTCTGGTGCGACAGCAAAGTGCTGCAGGGCGCGTACCGCCGCGGCAACTCCTACCAGTCGGTCGTGGTCAAACTCGATTCGCCCGCGTCGTTCGAGACGTTCAAGAACTGGCTCACGACCAACCCGCAGCTCAACGTCTCGGCGCGCCTCGAGAGCGAGTTCTACGCGGCGCAGACACAAGTGATGACCGGTCTGATCAACGGCATCGGGTACACGATCGCGCTGTTGATGGGCATCGCCGCCGTCTTCGGCGCCGTGCTGACGATGTATACGGCCGTCGCGACGCGCACGCGCGAAATCGCGACGCTGCGCGCGCTCGGATTCAACGTCGGATCCGTGCTGGTCTCAATCCTCGGCGAATCGATGGTGCTCGCGGCCCTTGGCGGCCTCGCCGGCGGCGCGCTCGCCTATGTCGGCTTCAACGGGTACGAGACGGCAACGATGAATTTTCAGACGTTCAGCCAGGTCGCCTTCGCGTTCAAAGTCACGCCCGAGCTGCTTTCGCGCGGACTGATCTACTCGCTCGTCATGGGGATGGTCGGCGGCCTGCTGCCGGCGGTAAGAGCCGCGCGACTGCCGATTGCGACGGCACTACGGGAACTGTAGAAAGCTCGATCAGGCTTCAGGCTTCAGGCTTCAGGCTTCAGGCACCAGTAGATCAGAAATGCGGCGTCTCAGCACAAGAAGCTCTACTGATGCCTGTCGCCTGTCGCCCCGATTGGCAGCTCTACTGATGCCTATCGGCCTGTCGCCTGTCACCGGCCTTTGCTTTCGCCGGCGATATCTTTGAGCGCATCCGCTCTCACAAAACGCGTCAGTTCACGCTCGAGGCCTTCGATGCGCGCGAAGAGCCTGAAGACGAGAAAGAACACCAGCATCAGCGCCAGATAGATCGCCAGGTCGGCGCCTCGCCCGACGCCGAAGACGCGCGCGGCGGCGGCCGTCGTCTCGGGGCGTACCGCCACGACGATCACCGCCGCCCATGCGAGCGACCACAAGACGAACGGCGTCATCGTCACGGTACCGCGGCGCAGACCGATCAGCACGCGCGACCAGGCGAACAACGCAAAAAGCACGAGGACAATTTGGATGGGATTCATGACGATCCTCCCGGAGCGGATCCGGAACTATCCGAGAAACCGGCGTGACAGCAACTTGGCCGCCGTGCGAAAGCCCCCGCCGAGACTTTGCCCCTTCGACAGGGAGTACTCCGTGTAAATCGCCTGAATCGGAATCTCGGCGAGCCGCCACTTCTTCAGCCGGATCTCGTTGACGAACTCGGACGAAAACTCCCAGCGGTTGGTGCGAAGCTCGAGCGCGCGAGCGGCGTCTGCGGACAGACCCTTGAGTCCGCTCTGACTGTCGCTGACGCGGACGCCGAACAGAATCCACGTCAGCAGATTGCCAATACGGTTGAAGAGCACGCGATGCGCGGGCATGTTGCCGCCCTGTCCCGGCAGCATCCGCGATCCGATCACGACGTCGACGTCGCCGCGATCGAGCCGATCGAAGACGCGCCGGGCGTCCTCGGCGCGATGCTGCCCGTCGGCGTCCATCGTCACGACAGCCGTTGCGCCGAATCGCGTGGCCGCGGCAATCCCCGTCGCCGTCGCGGCTCCAGCCCCGCGGTTGATGACATGGCGGATGACGACGGCGCCCGCCAGCCGCGCTTCATCCGATGTCCGATCCGGCGATCCGTCGTCGACGACGATCACGGCATCGGCGACGCCGAGCGCGTCATGGACGACGCGGCCGATCATCGCGGCCTCGCGGTACGCGGGAATCACGATGATTCGTTGTCTGGAGCTCATGCGTCGCGCGGCCGGAGAGAGTGTACATCGTACAATGAGGCGCGCTCGTGCCGCTCTCCAGCCCTCTCGACGCCAGCATTCAGACCGATGCCGTGTCGCTCGCGATTGTGCTCGCGGCCTTCGGCCTGTTCGGCCTCGGTCTGAACGACGCCCTTCGCCGGCTGCCGGTGTATCGCCGCCTCGAGATCGATCCGGTCACCAGCGTCGCATACGGCGCGTTGACGCTCGTCGGCGCCGCGGTGGCGCTGATGATGACGGGCACTCGCAGCATTCCCATCGAGCAAGACGTCTTCCTGCTGGTGGCCGTGTGGGGCGCTGCATGTGCGTTGAGGCAGGCGCCTCGCTTGTGGCGTTGGGTGAACGATGCGCCGGCAGGCATCCTGATTCAGCGCGTCACGCTGGCTGCAGCCATGGCATGGACGTGCGGCTTCTGGATGGACATCTTTCGATCGCACGTCGCGCTGCCGGTCGCGCACGACGGCATCGTCCACACCGCGTATTACCTGCGCATTCTCGAGTCAGGCGTTCCGACGCTCGGCCGCGTCCCGATCGGATTCGCGGACGTCTTCGGCGTGCAGCGATTCGCGTTCTATCCGACCGGGACTCACGCGCTGATGGCGATCGCGGCCGGCTTCTGGGGCCAGTGGGGCGTCATCA
>Ga0209579_10003242_pt1 | contig 11944 bp, 8 predicted proteins | sample Coa_R1_2_FD_187152 | JGI IMG/M metagenome (GOLD analysis project Ga0209579, IMG submission 187152) | Surface soil microbial communities from Centralia Pennsylvania, which are recovering from an underground coalmine fire - Coalmine... | ecosystem: Environmental > Terrestrial > Soil > Unclassified... | reverse complement strand
CGCGCTCCAGCGCGGCGCGCGCCACCTCGAACAATCCGACGGCGTGGTTGGTGCCCTTCACGGCGAAGCGGCCGTCCTTGAACTCGATATCGGCGGCAGCGGTCTCGAGCAGATGTTCGGCGATGCACAATGCTTTCTCGATGATGCCATCGGTGGATTTTTTGATGACGATCGAGCCGAGCCGCATGCCGCGGCCGGAATGGGCGCCGCCGCCGACGGTGACGCGATCGGTGTCGCCGGTGACGAAGCGCACGCTTTCGATCGGCACGCCGAGCCATTCGACGACCAGCTGGGCAAAGCTCGTCTCGTGGCCCTGGCCCTGCGAGGTGACGCCGATGATCAGTTCGACAAAATTTTCGGGCGAAACCGTGATCTCGGCTTTCTCGCGCGGCACGCCGGTGGAGATATCGACGTAATTGCCGACGCCGATGCCGCGATATTTGCCGCGTTTTTTTGCTTCGGCGCGGCGGCGCTTGAAGCCCTTCCAGTCGCCGAGTTTCAGCGCCAAATCCATGCCGCCGATATAGTCGCCGTTGTCGTATTCGACGCCGAATGGATTTTTGTACGGCAATTCCTTCTCGGTCACGAGATTGCGCCGGCGCAAGGTGACGCGATCGTAGCCGCATTCGCGCGCGGCGAGATCGATCAGCCGCTCCATGACGAAGATCACCTCCGGCCGGCCGGCACTGCGATAGGGCCGCGTCGGCGAGGTGTGGCTCAAGGTGGCGCGGGCGCGGAAATACGCTGCCGGCATGCGATAGATGCTCGACATCATCTGCACGCCCTTTTGCACCATGGCGAAATTGGTGGTGTGGGCGCCGAGATTGCCGAGATTGGAGCCGCGCATCGCCAAAAACTTGCCCTTGTCGTCGAGCGCGAGCTCGGCTTCGACGGCAAGGTCGCGCGCCTGATAGTCGCTCAAGAACGACTCGTGGCGCTCGATGATCCATTTGACCGGCCGGCCGAGCTTTTTCGCCGCCCACGCCACCACCGCGAATTCGGCATAGATCATGCCGCGGGTGCCGAAATTACCGCCGACGTCCTGCATCAGCACGCGGACTTTGTCCGGCGCCACGTCGAGCATGGTGGCGAGATCGTTCTTCAGCCGCACCGCGCCGCCATTGCCGGCGTAGACGGTGTAGCGGCCGGTCTGCGGGTCGTATGCGGCGAGCGCCGCGCGCGGCTCCATCGGCACGCCGGTGATGCGCTGCACCCAGGTCTCGAACCGGGTGACGTGGGCGGCGCGGGCAAAGGCGGCGTCGGTCGCCGCCGCATCGCCAAGCTCGCCATCGAAGCAGACATTCGACTGCGCGCCATCGTGCACCCGCGGCGCATCCTGCCGCGCAGCGGCAATGGTTTCGACCACAGCCGGCAAGACGTCGTAATCGATCACGATACGCTCGGCGCCGTCTTTCGCCGCGTGCACGGTTTCGGCGACCACCATCGCCACCGCTTCGCCGACGAAACGCGCCTTGTCGGTCGGCAACGGATAATGCGGCGCTTCGAACGGCGGCTCGTCGCCTTTGATGCGCAGCTGGGCCTCCTTCTGATGCGGCGACCACGGCCTGTGCGGGATCGGCTTGAGGCCGTCGGCGGCAAAGTCCACGCCGGTCAGCACTGCGAGCACGCCGGGTGCGGCCTTGGCGTCGGCGGTCGCGATCGAACGAATACGCGCATGCGCATGCGGCGAGCGCACCATCACCGCATAGACCTGACCCGGCAGGTTCTCGTCGGCGGTATAGCGGCCGTTGCCGCGCACCAGGCGCAAATCCTCGCGCCGCAGAACCGGCTGACCGATGCCGAAGTTTTTAGGTGGCTCGATCATGCGTTCACTGTAGCCTTATTCCGGGGCCGGGGGCGAGGAGTTTTGAAATCCATTCCCCAGAAACTGGGTGACCCATCTAGCATTTTGGTGGTATTGCGTCGCTCCTCGTATCGGTAGGAAAGCTTTAAAAATTTTCTCGTCGCGGATTCCACATCTCTGGAGCACCTTTGATGAATATAATCTTTTTCGCCTGAATGCTGCAGGCGCATTTCGCCTTCAGGTTGACAATTCTCGCTAATCTATCGAAAGTGCAGCACCCATAAGTTGCGCCGCAGAGGGATAAAGTTATGCGGATCAATTGCCTCCCTTCAGTATTTTTGGTGCTCCTAATTTTTCACACCAGTCCTTCGAAATCGCAGACTGGCGCGGCCTTCGGCTCAGTCGCGTCGTCGGGCCACCACCTTGCCTCCGCTCCGATGCGTCATTACGGCGTCTATTGCATTGACTATTCGGGCGCATCAATGAGCGCCGCTCAGATAGCTTCTTACCGAGGTGGACGAAGTTCGCCTGATCATTTCGACCCAAATGGAGTGTCATTGTCACAATGGGAGGATTTGCTCAAGCAATACGATAGTTATGAGAAGGAGCTAACGGCCGCAGGTATTCTTGCAAGTCAATATGGAACGGCACAGCAAAAGCTTCTTCAACTTTCCACGGCAAGCCTTTCTCCTCTGGTGAAGCAAGACAATGATGTTGCGGGAGCAATAAAAGATTTGACACGTCGGGATGAGTTGGCTGGTCTGCAAAGACAATTCGACGAATATTACAGCAATGAAGATAATATAGCTAAGACCAAGATCAAAGAAGAGCTAGGGACTTCGATGGGCATGGATCCTAAAAGCGTTCCTCAGTCCATTATCTCTCAAGCATATGTCTCGGCGCAATTTCAGCCGATTTACTTGACGGCGGTTTCGTCTGATGCAATCGATCCAGAGGTGGCTAGCCACCTCATGGGACGTCTAATCTACTTTGAAAATGTAAAAAGGTGGAACTTGCCGCCAAAGCAGTTGCGTGCTCAAGCGCAGGCTGAGTATGCATTCGCGTTGTTCAACAATGAAAGGTATGATGAAGCACGTGCGGTGGCATATGACTCCTTGGAGGTTTTGGGTAAAACACCCGAACGTTATCTCGTAACGGATAAGGACGATGAGGGGCACCGACGCCCAGCCTATAGTCGAAATCTGGCGTTTTTGATCGCCAAGTTTAGCGAATTTCAGATTGCAAGGAAGAAGGGTGATCCTGTCGCGGGCCTGGAAGTGGCCGTCGAAGTACTGGCGCTGTCACCCGCCTTGGACCATGTCTTGTGGTATCTAACCGAAGCGAGACATTGGGACCAGGGCAAGGGTACTTTCAATCAAATCCTCGAACACACGAGGAATAATTTGCCGATCGCAATAAACCCTAAGCTGCCCGATAAAACGTCGTCAGCGCTGCGGCAGGCGGTTCAGGCCGTATGGACTGACCCAACAGAGAATAAAACGTACGTCACACTGGCAACATATATTGAGGGACGACCAGATTTTGTTAGCTTCGCAATAAGTGGCGGAGCGCCGCCGTTGCCACCCATACTTCCAAAGATAATGCAATTTTCTCGAAATGGCGGAAATGGAGGCTATCAATTCGGCTTCACCAGCGGAGAGGATGGACGTAAGGAGCTACTCAAGTTCTTGAGACAGGAAATCGACAGTCACTCGACTTCAGATGTCGCATTGTTTGCCGTCCTGAAAGAGGGTGATGGATTTCGGGTCATCGTTCCGACTGATAGGGTTGCGGCCTTGAAGGATCTTCCAAACAATCACCTCGAGGATTTTGATACGTTCACGATTACTAATGCGGATATCAAGAATCTGCGTAGCTTAAGCCCTGACCACCCTATGTCGTTTGTCCTGGCTCGGCTGAATGGTGCCGCCCTGGCGATGTATACGGCGCCATTCGCCATCGTTCCGGGTCAGTTCCAGCAGGCGTCGGACGATTTTGCTTTTAGGCTTGCGGCCGCGCATCGTGATTTGCCGATACTGCGTGACTATTTCACTGAGGAAACTGTCCCAAGATCTCGCGAAATGCTCAACCGGCCTTTTGGCGAAGCGAGCCGTTATGTGGTTCTCACTGCCACAAAGGATACTCAAGTTCGGAACTGGGGTTTAGTTGCCAATATACGTAAGTCGCATATCGACCGATTCAACATCCCAGTCGTCACATATGACGGCAAGAATGCAGCCGAACTCGGCCTTAGACTTGGTGGCAAGGACCTCAATATCATCGTGATAACCGCACACTCGGCACCTGAACTCCAGCAGATGATTTATGAGCTAGGCAACGCAGGCGCGTTTAAGGACAACGTGGTTGTCTTTGTGTCGTGCCGCACGGAGATAACACGGCGCCTGACCGAAGTCGTTGGTGGTTACGGCGCAAAGGGCGTCGTTGTTACTGACCAAGTGGTTTCCAGGAGCGACGCTGACGCGACTTTGCGCAACCTATTCGAAAAATTTGAGAATGATGCGTCAAAATCGCGCCCGTTCCGCCAGGTTATATTTGAGGCCTTTCGAAATTTTGGGGGATTGATCTCAGTTTCGATGATAAACCTGTGGAGTCGGATGCATGTCTAAGCCGATCGAAGATATCCCTTTCTCACTGGCGAATAGCGATTCGGTTGAGATCATTGAGTTGTCGGAAAGTCTGGACCTTGGATCGGAGGCTGAAAAGAGTTTTGCGAATTCTGTTTGTGGAGGTTATCTCGGTCGTGTAGGCACACATGAGCTCGCGCGCAATCTAGCAAAGGAAATTCAGTCACAAAACAGCGCAGCAGGTTCGCTTGTACTCAAGTCGCCTACGCATTTGCTTCTTATCCCGCATCACTTTTCTGTAAGGGCGGCGACCGATAACTATTTTAGATCGCTGTCCAGTATTGGAATTATCGTCGAGTATGATCCAGGCGAGGAGCTTTTTGGAATAGTGGACTTGCTTCCCAATCCGCGCTTCAAGAAGGCTTTTGAGGCTCGGATTCAGGGCGACGTAAAGCTTTCATATTCGACAATCATGAATGTTTTTGGACTAGGTGATATCGTGGGTACTCTGGTCAGTGTGTTAACGGGCAAGGAAGACTCGTCGCTTTTCGATTTCACTTTGGATTTTGGATATTCTTTTTTCGCGACGGAAGTCGCGGCTGTTGGGGTTGGAACAACGACAGCAGTGTTTGAGTTCTTTAGCGGAACCGAACCTTTAGCAGAGAGAGATCTCACTGCCTGGAGCGCCATCGCGCTGAATAAGCATGCGACTGAGCTTTCATATCGGATCAAGCTTTTTTATGTATCGCGTGCGGGGCTGATTCCAAAGCGTTGCGAGTCAGAATGGATACCATGCAGGGCCCTTGTCTGAAATACAAACACTCGAAAGCCGGGAGATTGATAAGAGCGCTGTGAGCACTTGAAACATTGATCTTAAGTCTTGGCGCATTCCCTTTTCTGGCCCGCTTTTGTCCGCGTGCTAGGGTTGCTGCTGTAATGGAATGGCACGGCCGGGCTCGGCGGAAAATTCGGCGTCCGGCCCGTCGCCGATGCGCTGACGGAAGATGGAGGGGCACTTGTAGTAAAGTCCTCTCTCATCGTGATTGGACAGGATATTTTCGCTGGTCCATTTTCCGCCGGCGAGATGTCCCATTCATCCTCTCCTGCAGTCGGCCGCTGACCTGTGCGGTGTTCGCATCGGCCGCATGAAAAGCCGATCGTGCGGCCTTATTGCAGCGGAAGATCGGCTTGCTTGATCACCTTGCCCCACAGCGCGCGCTCCTGGGCAAAGAACGCGGCCGCGTCGGCGCGGCTGCCCGGCGCCAAGTCCATGCCGAGTGCTTTGGTCTTTTCGATGAACTCAGGGTTCGTGAGAACGTCGACGACGTCGCGGTTGATCTTGTCGGCGAGCGCGTCGGGCGTTTGCGGCGGCGCCACGATGCCGAAGAAGGTCACCGCGCGATAGCCCGGCACGCCGGCTTCGGCTAAGGTCGGCACGTCGGGTAAATCCTTGACACGTTCGGTGCCGCCGACGGCAATGATTTTTTCCTTCTGCGCGCGGTAGAGCGGCAGCGAGGTCGCCAGCATGTCGAACATCATGTTGACATTGCCGGCCAGCACGTCGGCAACGGCCGGGCTCAGGCCTTTGTAGGGGACTTGCAGCAGTTTTACGTCGGCAAGCAATTCCAGCTCGATGGTCGCCAATTGCCCGACCGAGCCGACGCCGGGCGTCGCCGCGGTCAGCCGGCCGGGATTGGCTTTGGCGTGGGTGAGCAAGAGCGGCAGGGTTGGCGCATCAAAACCGTTGTGCAGCACCAGCACGTAGGGCGAGGTCGCCAGCACCGCGATCGGCACCCACTTCGCCGGGTCGTAGGACATGTCCTTATACATGTAGGCGTTGGTGGCGATCGGGCCGGGCGAGGCGAGCAAGAGCGTATAGCCGTCGGGGTCGGCGCGGAAAACTTCCGCCGCGCCGATATTGCCGCCGGCGCCGCCGACATTCTCGACGATCACCGCTTGCCCCCATTTGCGGCCGAGCTGGTCGGCCAGCACCCGCGCCAACAGGTCGGTGCCGCCGCCGGGCGGGTAGGGCACGATCAGCTTGACGACGCGGGTGGGGAAATTGGCTTGCGCCTGGGCAGCGGGCATCGCGGCAGCGACGGCGAGCATCGCCACGAGCGCCGTGATTGCAATCCTGATGCCTCGCAACGTCTCCTCCAGCGGCGCTCTGCGGCCCGCGCGCATGTTATGGGAGCCGCCAACCGCGCGCCAGCGGCCGGCCGCGCCCCGTGCTGACAAGCAACCGTCGCGGATGTAGACAGGGACAAGGCCAAGCGGAGGAACGCCGTGCTGGCACGGGATGATCGAAACACGCCGGTCGATTGGGTTGCGCGCGCCGCGGCGCTCGTGCCGATGATCGCGGCCGCCAGCGATCGCATTGAGGCCGAGCGGCGCATCGTGCCGGAGGTCGTCGCGGCGTTGCATGAGGCCGGCCTGTTCCGCATGCTGCTGCCGGCTTCGCTGGGCGGCGGCGCGGCCGATGTGCTGGCCTTCAACCAGGTGATCGAGACCATTGCCACCGCCGATGCCTCGACCGCGTGGTGCCTGGCGCAGCAGGTGGCGAGCACGCAGACGGCGTCGTATCTCGAGCCGAAAGTCGCGCGCGAGATTTTTGCCGGACCCGACGGCGCCGTCGCCTGGGGGCCGCCGTCCGGCGCCAAAGCGGTCGTCGTCGACGGCGGCTATATCATCAACGGGCGTTGGCGCTTTGCCAGCGGCAGCGAGCATTGTCCGTGGCTCGGCGGCCATTGCGCGGTGATCGAGGCGGACGGCAAGCCGCGCTTGGACAAGCAGGGCCGGCCGGTGCTGCGCACCATGCTGTTCCGCAAGGACAAGGCGACGTTTTACGACATCTGGCACGTGATCGGACTGCGCGGCACCGGCAGCAATGCCTATGAGGTGACCGAGCTGTTCGTGCCGGAGGCCTACTCGTATTGGCGCGATCTGCCCGCCGACCGCCGCGGCGACGATCCGCTCGGCAATATTCCGCTCCTGACGCTTTACGGCATGGGCTTTTCCGGCGTGGCGCTTGGGCTCGGGCGCGCGAGCCTCGCAGCCTTCATGACGCTTGCCGAAAAGAAAAAGCCGTCGCCCACCCATGGCGCGCCGGTTCTGCTGCGCGACAATGCGGTGATCCAAGCGCGCGTCGCCAAGGCGACGGGCCGGCTGCAATCCGGGCGCGCTTATCTGCACGACATGCTGCATGAATTCTGGCAAGCGGCGACCGCCAACCGCGCGCCGAGTCTTGAGCAGCGCGCGCAACTGCGCGTCGCCATCACCGGCTCCATGGACCAGGCGCGCCGGGTCGTCGACTTCGCCTATCACGCCGCCGGCGCCGACGCGATCTTCAACGGCAGTCCGTTCGAGCGGCGCTTTCGCGATATGCACACCGTGACGGCGCAGGGCCAAGCGCATCTGTCCAATTTTGAAGGCGCCGGCCAGGCGCTGTTCGGCATCGAGCCGAGCCAGCGGCTATGACGTCATTGCGAGGAGCGAAGCGACGAAGCAATCCAGGACGCTTGCGCATGCCCACTGGATTGCTTCGCTTCGCTCGCAATGACGGCGTGGGATGGCGATGACAAGCACAAAACCCCGAGTCTTGCGCAAGGAGGACCCGGCGCTGCTGTCGGGCCGCGGCCGCTATGCCGACGATCTGCCGGTTCCGGTCGGCACCTTGCACGCCCACGTCGTCCGCTCGCCGCATGCGCACGCCGACATTGTTGCGATCGACGCCAGCGCCGCGCTTGCGCACGACGGCGTTTGGGCCGTCATCACCGGCGAAGATATTCGCAAGCTGTCGGAGCCTTTTTTGGCCGCGGTGAAAACGCCGGTACAGCAATGGGCGCTTGCGGTCGAGCGGGTGCGCTATGTCGGCGAGCCGGTGGCGCTGGTCGTCGCCGAGAGCCGCTATATCGCCGAAGACGCCGCCGAGCTGGTGACGGTCGATTACGCGCCGCTCGACGCCGTCGTCGATCCACGCGCCGCGTGCGAAAAAACCGCGCCACTCATCCATCCGCAGGCCGAGACCAACGAAATCTCGGTGCGCAAATTCTCCTATGGCGACACCGAAGCCGCGTTCGCCCGCGCCGATCGCCGCATCGCCATGACCACGGAATTCCCGCGGCTGTCGTTCACGCCGATCGAATGCTACGTCGTGGTCGCCGAGCACAATCCGGCCGAAGCCAGCTACGACGTGCTGGCGAATTTCCAGGGGCCGTTTTCCATGCACCCGGTGATGGCGCGGGCACTGCGCGTCGCCGGGCCGAAATTGCGGCTGCGCATTCCCCCCGATTCCGGCGGCAGCTTTGGCATAAAACTTTCGGTGTTTCCCTATGTGGTGCTGATCGCGCTCGCGGCGAAAATCACCGGCCGGCCGGTGAAATGGGTCGAGGACCGCATCGAGCATCTGGTGGCCGCAAGCTCGGGGCCGAACCGGGTCACCGAAATCGAGGCGGCGGTCACCAAGGACGGCCGCATCCTCGGCCTGAAGCTCGATCAGCTCGAGGACTACGGCGCGTTTTTGCGCGCGCCGATGCCGGGGCCGCTCTACCGCATGCACGGCGCGGTGACCGGCGCCTACGACATCGCCAATGTCGACGTGATCAATCGCGTGGTGCTCACCAACAAAATGCCGTCGAGCCTGATCCGCGGCTTTGGCGGGCCGCAGCTTTATCTGGCGCTGGAGCAGCTGATGCAGCGCATCGCGGTGGAGCTAAAACTCGATCCGCTCGATGTCATCCGGCGCAATCTCATTCCGGCGGAGAAATTTCCCTACCACGCGGCGGCCGGCGCGCTTTACGATTCCGGCGATTATTTACGCGCGGTGGAGAAGGCCCTTGGCGGCGGCCGGCTCGACGCGCTCAAGCGCCGCCGCGACGAAGCCCGCGCCGCCGGCCGCAAATACGGCATCGGCTTTGCGGCAATCGTCGAGCCGGCGATGTCCAACATGGGCTATCTCTCGACCTTGATGACCGCGCAGGCGCGCGAAAAAGCCGGCCCCAAGAACGGCGCGGTGTCGATGGCGCGGGTCAATATCGATCCGCTCGGCGCGGTATCGGTCACCGCCGACGTCACCGTGCAGGGCCAGAGCCACGAGACCGTGCTGGCGGAGATCGTGGCGCGCGAACTGGGGCTCAAGTCCGACGACATCGAAGTGGTTTTGGAAATCGACACCGCCAAGGATCAATGGTCGATCGCGGCCGGCACCTATTCGAGCCGCTTCGCCTCGGGCACCGCGGTGGCGGCGCACTTGGCCGCGGCGCAGATGCGCGACAAGCTCAAGGGTATTGCCGCCAAGCAGCTCAACGTGCTGCCGGACGACGTCGAGTTGGCCGGCGGCAAAATCCGCAGCCGCAGCAATCCCGACAACGCGCTGCCGTTCGGCAGGGTCGCGGCGACCTCGCACTGGTCGCCGGTGATGCTGCCCGAGAATATGGCACCGGCGCTGAGCGAGACCGGTGTGTGGTCGCCGCAAGAGCTCGAGCCGCCGTCGAGCGACGACCGCATCAACACCTCGCTGACTTACGGTTTCGTCTTCGACATGTGCGGCGTCGAGATCGATCCAAAAACCTATTCGGTCCGCGTCGACCGCTACGTGACGATGCACGATGCCGGCCGCATCCTCAATCCGACCATCGCCGAGGGCCAGATCCGCGGCGCCTTCGCCCAAGGCATTGCGGCTGCGCTCTACGAGGAATTCACCTACAACGAGGAAGGCGCGTTCTTGAGCGGCACCTTTGCCGATTATCTGGTGCCGACCGTGAGCGAAATCCCCGAGGTGGAGATTTTGCATTATTCCTCGCCGTCGCCATTCACGCCGCTCGGCGCCAAGGGATTGGCGGAAGGCAATTGCATGAGCACGCCGGCCTGCATCGCCAATGCGATTGCCGACGCGCTCGGCGTCGCCGACGTGACCTTGCCGGCAACGCCGCGGCGCATCCACGCCATGTTGGCAGGCGGCGCGCCATGAAGCCGCGGCCTTTCGATTACGTGCGGCCCGATACGATCGAGGAAGCGCTGGCGCTGCTCGCCGAATACGGCGACGACGCGCGCATCCTTGCCGGCGGCCAATCGCTGGTGCCGATGCTCAATCTGCGGCTGATCGATGCCAGTGTGCTGATCGATATTTCGCGCATCGCCGCGCTCGATGTCATTCGCGATCTTGGCCGGAACGTCGAGATAGGCGCGAGCATCACCCAGAACAAGCTGATGGCGTGGCCGCAGATTGGCGAAAAACTTCCGCTGCTGGCGGCGGCGCTGCCCTTCGTCGGCCATTTCCAGACCCGCAACAAGGGTACCGTGTGTGGTTCCATCGCGCACGCCGATCCAAGCTCGGAAATTCCGCTGGCGCTGGCGGTGCTCGGCGGCGAGGTCGTGCTGCGCTCGAAACAACGCGGCGAGCGCGTTCTTGGCGCCAACGAGTTTCAGAAGGATATGCTCACGACCGCACGCGAGCCGGACGAGCTGATCGTCGCCGTGCGATTTCCGGTCATGGCCGGGCAGGGTGCTGCCTTCCGCGAAGTGGCGCGCCGCCACGGCGACTTCGCCATCATCGCGGTCGCGGCCGTGGTCGACAATCGCGGCGCCGCGCGGCTCGGCGTCGGCGGCATGGCCGGCCGGCCGCAGGTGCGCCGGATTTTCAACGATCCGGCGGGCGCGATCGCGGCCTGGGCGCAGGAGCTGGAGGGCTACGAGGATCTGCATGCGTCGGCGGCGATGCGGCGCGATCTGTTCAAAAATCTCGCTCCCGATGTGATCGCGGAGGCGCAAGAATGCGCCGCGTGAACAAGAGCGAACGGCCGCGCATCGCGCTGACGCTCAACGGCCGCAAGCTCGCCGCCGAGGCCGAGCCGCGCATGCTGCTCAGCGATTTCCTTCGCCAAGGTCTCGGCGCCACCGGCACCCACGTCGGCTGCGAGCACGGCATCTGCGGCGCCTGCACCGTGCTGATCGACGGCGTCGCCACGCGCTCGTGTCTCACGCTCGCGGTGCAGGCCGAAGGCCGCGAGGTGCGCACCGTGGAATCCCTCGCCGCCGCCGACGGCACGCTCAACGCCCTGCAACAGGCGTTCCGCAACAATCACGCGCTGCAATGCGGCTTCTGCACGCCGGGCATATTGATGTCGTTCACCGATTTCCTTGCCCGCAACCCGCATCCGACTGAGGAGGAAATCCGCGAGGTCCTCAGCGGCCACCTCTGCCGCTGCACCGGCTACGCCGGTATCGTCGCGGCCATCAAAGAAGTCGCATCCGCCCCCGCGATAGCGGGGGAGGGGGACCACCCGAAGGGTGGTGGAGGGGGCGCCTGACTCGCCGCTTTCTGGCTGGCGCAAGGCAATTATCGTCGGTGCCGATATCTCCTTGAAGCGCCGCAGTCACTTCACCGCCCGCGCCCCCTCCACCACCCTGCTGGCGCAGGGTGGTCCCCCTCCCCCGCTATCGCGGGGGCGGATGAAGATGACGGTTGGCGCGCGTCTTGCTATGTCAGCAGTCAGGAATCGGATCCCTGATTTCTGATCCCCGATCCCTGGAGTCTGACATGGCAGACATCATCGAC
>Ga0209579_10003241_pt1 | contig 11948 bp, 12 predicted proteins | sample Coa_R1_2_FD_187152 | JGI IMG/M metagenome (GOLD analysis project Ga0209579, IMG submission 187152) | Surface soil microbial communities from Centralia Pennsylvania, which are recovering from an underground coalmine fire - Coalmine... | ecosystem: Environmental > Terrestrial > Soil >... | reverse complement strand
TCAACACGGGCGAGGCCCTCGCCGCGCTCGACCCCGCGCCGGGCGAGGCGATCGCCACCGGCGTCGCCGTCAACACGGCCGCGCGGCTCGAGCAGCTCGCACAGCCGGGGCAGACGGTGGTTGCCGAGCGGACCGTGCGTGCGGCGCCCGGCTTCCGCTTCCAGGAGCTCGGATCTCGCGACCTGCGCGGGAAGGAGGAGCCGGTGCGTGCCTTCCTGCTCGTCGACGCGGAGCCCGACGCGCAGACGCGCGGCTTGCCGGGCATGCACGCTCCACTCGTCGGCCGCGAGCGCGAGCTCGCCCTTCTCGTCACGCTCTACGAGCGCGCCGGCGCGGAGCGTCGCCCTCACCTCGTCACCGTGTACGGCGTGCCGGGCGTCGGCAAGAGCCGGCTCGTGCGCGAGCTTCTGGAGCGATTATCGGCGCTGGGGGAGCCGCCGCAGATCGTCGTCGGCCGCTGCCTGTCCTACGGCGAGGGGATCGCGTACTGGCCTCTGTCGGAGATACTGAAGGCGCTCGCCGGCGTTTCCGACGACGACCCCGCCGCGGTCGCGGTGGAACGGATCGGCGTGCTGGTCGCCGATGCGCTCCCCGAGCTGCCGGTCGAGGCGCGGTCGCTGAGCGTCGCGGCGCTCGCCTTCACGCTCGGTCTCGACACCGGCAGCGAGGAGTTCGCGCGTTTGCAGCCGTCTGCGCTGCGCGTCGAGTTCGATCGCGCGTGGCGGCTGCTGCTGTCGGCGCTCGCGGCACGCAGGCCGCTGGTCGTCGTCGTCGACGACATCCACTGGGCCGACCCGGTGCTGCTCGACCTACTCGAGGAGCTCGCCGATCGCGCGCAGGGCTCGATCATGTTCGTCTGCCCGGCCCGGCCGGAGCTGACCGACGGCCGGCCGACGTGGGGCGGCGGACGCCGGAGCTTCTCCTCCGTCTTCCTCAGTCCGCTGTCGGACGAGGCGGCCGCCGAGCTGGTCGGGCACCTGCTCGATGTCGACGGTCTCTCCGACGAGATGCGCGCCGAGATTCTCGCGCGCGCGGAAGGCAATCCCTTCTTCCTCGAGGAGATCCTGCGACAGCTCATCGACGAACGCCGGATCGTGCGCGAGGACGGACGGTGGCGAGCGACCGCGGCGCTCCGGCAGTTCGAACTGCCGGACACGGTGCAGGGCGTGCTCGCGGCGCGGATCGACTTGTTGCGGCCACGCGAGAAGCGGACGCTGCAGCAGGCTTCCGTCGTCGGACGCATCTTCTGGCGCGGCGCCGTGGCGGCGTTGCTCGACGACGATCGGGAGGTCGACCCTGACCTGCGCCGGCTGGAGGAGCGGGAACTCGTCGCCGCGCGCCTCAGCTCCTCGATGGTCGGCGAGGAGGAGCTTGCCTTCAGCCACATTCTCACGCGCGACGTCGCCTACGAAAGCCTGCCGCGACGCGAGCGCCCGCGCGCACATGCGCGCGTCGCGCGCTGGATCGAGGACACGACCGGCGACCGGCAGCGGGAGTACAGCGCGCTGCTCGCGCACCATTACGCCGAGGCGTACCGTGGCGCCCGCCGCGACCGCTCCTACCCGCCGGACGAGCTCGAAGAGATGCGGCGGCGCGCGTTCGAGCTGCTCCTTATCGCTGCCCGGAACGCGGTGCGCGGAGCGGCGTTCCGCGCGGCGCAGTCGCTCGCCGAGTCAGCCCTCGAGATGGCGGAGGCGCCGGACGAACGGGCGACGGCGCTGGAGGCGCTCGGCGACGCCTTCAGGAATGCAGCCCTGGGCGACGAGGCGTGGCGTGCGTACTCACAGGCCGTCGACGCGCTGCGCGAGGCCGGCTCCACCGACGACGAGCGAATCGGGCGCCTCTCCGGCCGGGCGCTCGAGACGGTGGTGCGATGGGCGGGGACGATGCGCAGCCTCCCACCTGAGGAGACGGCGCGCCTCTACCTGACGGAGGCGCTGGAGCGGCTCCCGGCCGGGGACAGCGAGGCGCGCGTGCGGCTATTGACGGCGCAGGCGTTCTGGGGACACGGGTACCCAAGCACGGAGGAGCCCGACGGCGACCCCGTGCGGGGTGAGCGGACCGGGACCGCCGCCGCCGACAGCGCGATGCGGCTGGGACGGCTCGACTTGGCCGTCGTCGCGCTCGACAGCGTTCAGCACAACCTGCAACGTCAATTGCGTTACCAGGCCGCATTCGAGGCGTCGCGCCAGCGTCTCGAGCTGGCACAAGAGGCTGGCGACCTCGGCGAGTTCGGCGACAGCTACGCGGTCGCCGCTTGGAATGCGCTCTATCTCGGATCGTTCGCCGAGGCGCGCACGATCGGCCGTGAGGGCTACGAGCTGCTGCGGGCAGACGCACCGCTCTACGCTGTGCACGCGCTGTCGTGGGCGACGCTCGCGACGTTCTATCTCGGCGACTGGGACGCGTTCCTGCACGACTTCGAGCTCGTCGTCGCCGGCCTCGGCGAGCGTGGCCATGCACTCACCTCCGGCTTCTCGCTGCCGTGGCCGGCAGCGGTCTTCGTCCACGAGGCGCGCGGCGACCGCGCCGAGTCCGAGCGTCTGCTCGCGGAAATCCACGACGTCGAGCGCCGGAGCCGGAGGCGCGTCTCGAGCATCCTGTCGCCGCTGATCGTGCGCACGCTGATTCTCCGCGGCGAGATGGAGGAGGCGCGTGATCGGCTCGAGGAGGTTCTCGCCACCGATCCCGGGTCTGAGAACCTGCCGTTGCTCCAGCTCGCCGAAGCCGAGCTGCTGCAGCGCGAGGAGCGGTGGGACGAGCTCGAGGCGCTGTCGGAGCGGATGCGCTTCGCGCGCGAGCGGACCGGTGCCGCCTATCTCGGGCCGGCCGCAGACCGCGCGGCGGGTCTCGCCGCGGCCGCGCACGGCGCTCCCGCCGACGGCCTGCGCCTGCTCCTAGCGGCCGCGGCCGGCTACGACGCTGCCGGCATGGTGGTCGACGCGGCGCTCGTCCGCCTCGACGCGGCGGAGGCGGCGCTCGCCGCAGGCGCAGCCTCGGACGCGAAGCGCCTTGCCGAGGCGGCGGCCTCGCCGCTGCGGACGGCCGGCTACCGCCGCGAGTCGGACCGCACGACGTCGCTGCTCGCCGGCTAGAAGCGCGTGTCGACGACCGGAGTGATCTGCGGCGGCGGCTCGGCCGCGAGGTCGAGCCCGTGCACGTCCTTCACGAACTCTCGAAACTCGACATCGATCGGCTCCTGTGACTGAGACGTGCCCTGAAGAGCGCGATCGAGGTCGTCCGCCTCGATCAGGATGACGGCGAGCATGCCGTTCGGCGTCGCCTGGTGCCAGACCGCCTCACGCGTGATCCCGAGAGCACGCCTCGACGCGAAGTAGGCGTCACGATCCTCTCCCTCCGTATACCGCAGAAGCCCCGCGCGGTCGTCGACCTCCTTCCCGGGAAGAAGGGGCAGGGCAAACGCAACGCTCGGCATGGCCTCTCTCCTAACTCGAAGGACCGGATACGAGCGGACTATCCCACCAACCGAGAGGTCCCGGAACAGGATTCGCTCGGGTCGCCCCGAAGGTCGCCGGCATGCGGGGGATTGCTGCTGCAACGGTCGGCCTCGTGCTCGTGGGCGTCGTGCCGGCCCAAGCCTATGTGAGGTCGGCGTCACCCTCGTTGCGGGCAAAGCAGGCGGAGGCGCAGGCTGTGCTTCGGCGCGTCAATGCGCTCGACGTTCGCTTCGGGAAGGTCGTCGACCGATGGGACGGCGCGCGCATCCAGCTCGCTGCGAGCGAGCAGCAGCTTGCCGCAAACGAGCGGCTGCTCCGACGCGCCCGTCGAAAGGTGCGCATCGCAGAGGCCCGGCGTGCACGCGTGTTGGTCGCGATCTACGAGAACGGCCAGCCGACGATCGCCGACATCGTCGTCGGCGCCTCGAGCGTCTCCGATCTCATCGACAGGATCGACGCGGCGCAGACGGTCAACGCGTACGACAGGCGCGTCGCGATGCAGGCACAGCATTGGCGGGCGACGCTCGCGGCGACCCGCGCTCGGCTGCAGAAGGCGGAGCGAACACGGCGCCGGACCGTGTCGCAGCTCACGCGCGAACGCGGCGAGATCGGAGCGATGCTCATCAGGCGGCGTCGCCTGCTCGCCTCGGTGCAAGCGGAGGTGGCGGTGCTGAGAGCGCGCGAGGCAGCTCGTCAACATGCACTCGCGGTTGCAGCTCGCGCTCGTCTAGCGCGTGCACAGGCAGCCCGAGCTGCGGCTGCCCGCGCCGCTGCCGAGCGGGTAGCGGCTGCTCCGGTGACCGTGGCGCAGACGACCACGGCGGCCGTCTTGCCGCCGCCTCCACCGACGACAGCGGAGACGACCACACCGGTTGCGAGCGTGCCGACTCCGCCGACCGCAGCGACGACGACAGCTGCGAGCGCCGTTCCGGCTGCCGGGCCCGGCCATCCGGAGGCGGCGACGATCGCCCTCCGCTACCTCGGCATCCCGTATCAATGGGGCGGCGCCTCACCGGCGACCGGCTTCGACTGCTCCGGTCTGGTCATGTACGTCTATGCGCAGCTGGGCATCAACCTTCCGCACCAGTCCGCAGCGCAGTACCACTACGGCGTCCCGGTTTCTCGCGCCGACCTCGAGCCCGGCGACCTCGTCTTCTACGACGACCTCAGCCACGTCGCCATCTACATCGGCAACGGCCAGATCGTCCACGCGCCGCAGACCGGCGATGTCGTCAAGATCGCACCGCTCTCGCAGGGAGGCGGCAGCTACGACGGCGCCCGGCGGCTCTGACGCGCGCCCAAGAGCTGAGCTCCACTCGCTTTCTCGGCGCGATGGGGACGGAGCGTCATCGCACGACGCGCACGACGATCGGCCAGTTCCGCCTGACCGTCACGCCCATCGTCTTCACGACCGCCTGAAAGACGAGCTCGCTCCCTCGCGGCACTGCCTCGAGCACGTTGTACTCGCCCCCGATCGACCCGCACCAGCTGTCGTAGCCCTTGTCGAGAGAGACCAGGCCGACCCCCGCCACCGAGGTGCGGCCCGAGAGAATCTGGAGATGGAGCTGGATCGGCGCTGGGACTCGCTTCCCTGCCGCCGTTCTGACCTTCACGCAATACCACCACTGCTCGCTCGGGGGCGGTTGACGGCTCCGCCCGGTCAAGGTCAGGCGCGGTTGATGGTTCTCGGCGGTCAAGCTCACGCGGATCGGGCTCTGGTGCGTCCCGGAACCACATGCCGTCAGCAGGAACAGCAGAGCGAGAAGCACACTCAGCGATCTCACCTCGCGCGCACGCTACCCACTCTGGCCGGAAGGTCTCTACTCCGCGTGGCTGTAGGCTTTCGAGATCGGCGCACTCGAGAACAGTCGGCGGATCGAAGCCGTCGGAGAGGACAACCTTGCGGCGGCAGCTGCGACGCCCGGACTGGCTCGCGAGGTCGCCTTCGACACGCCGCGTGCGATGCTCGTCCGTGCGCGCGTCGCGGGCGGCATCACCTCAGGCTGGCACCACCACGGCGACCGAGAAGTGCTGGGCCACGTGAGCCGGGGACGCGCTCGCTTCGAGTTCGGACCCGGAGGGCGCGAAAACACCGACGTCGAAAGTGGCGGCTTCTTCCACATCCCGCCGGGCCTCGTGCATCGGGACGTCAACCCGACCGACCAGCCCCAGGAATTGATCCTCTCCTTCGTCGGCGAGGGACCGCTCGTCATCAACGTCGACGGCCCCGAGCAGTAGACCCCACTCCGTCGCTTCTCGCCTCAACGCGCATCGCGTGGCAGCGGGCGATCCAGACCGCCGGCGGGGAGTCCAAGTCGCCGCCGGCGAGTCAGTACACCCACCAGCCGCTCTTCAGGCGGACGACGAATCGCACGTGTCGCCGGTCATGTGTGCTCGGCGTCGTGCAGCCGACACGACCCCGTCCGAGGTCGCCTCGCGAACGTCGCGCGCAGCGAACTGCGGCGGACATCCCGTACGGACGTCCGACGCTCGCGCCCCGGCGGTGCGCGCCACCAAACCCACGACGAGAACCGCGCACAGAATCGTGACGACCCGCATCACCCGACGGACGGGAGACGAGCGTTCCGCATCGCTTCCGCGTCCACGCATATGCAGCGAGCTCGTCGTTCCACTGCACCAGCAGCCATCATTTCGCAGTCTCGTTAGTCTGCACGCATGGGTGGCCGCGTGGCGATCGCGGGTGCGCTCTTGCTTGCGACGGTGAGCGTGGGAGGAGCCGCGGGGCGCAGTCGAACGGCATCGCCGGGAGCGCCGCCCGAATGGGCGGCGAACGCCGGCGCATGGCCTGCCCACAACTTCGACCTCGCGAACACGCGCGCCAGCTTCGACTCGCAGATCGACGGCCGAGAGGTGGCGACGCTTCGGCGGCGATGGACGTTCAAGCTTTCCTACACGGGTGGCTATGGAGCGTTCACCTCGAACCCGATCGTCGCCGGCGGCGTCGTCTATCTCGAGGACCCCGACTCCGACGTCTTCGCCCTCGAGCTCGCAAACGGCAGGCTGGTCTGGCAGCACGACTACCACTCGGTGACGCCATCCGGCGGGCCCAATGGTGTCGCCTACGGCTACGGCCTCGTCTACGGCGAGACCGAGAGCTCCGTCTTCGCGCTGAACCCGCATACCGGCAAGCAGGTCTGGATCCGCAAGCTGACCGGCAAGCCGGACGAGGGAATCGACATGGCGCCGCAGCTCTATGACGGCAAGCTGCTCATCTCCACCATCCCCGGCAGCGCGACGTCGTTCTACAACGGCGGCGCCTACGGCGTGCTCTTCGCACTCGACGCACGCACGGGCAGGAAGCTCTGGAGCTTCTCCACGGTGAAAGGCGGCGCCGAGCTGTGGGGCAACCCGAAGCGCAACGGCGGTGGCGGCCTGTGGTATCCACCTGCGGTCGACTCGCACGGACGCGTCTTCATCGGGACCGGCAATCCCTCCCCCTACCCGCTGAGCACGAGTGACCCGAACGCGCGCAGCAGACCCGGCCCCAACCTGTACACGAATTCCCTCGTCGCGTTGGACGGCGCGACCGGCAAGCTCCTCTGGTACCGGCAGGTCACGCCGCACGACCTTCGCGACCACGATTTCCAGGATTCGCCGATCATCGTCACCGTACGGATCCACGGCGTCCCCACCGAGGTGGTGGTCGGCGCCGGCAAGTCCGGTTACGTGATCGCCTTCCGCGCGTCCGACGGCGCTCGACTCTGGACGCTCGCGATCGGGAGGCACAACCGCTACCAGTCGGGTCCGCTTCCCTCCAAGCCGGTCGTCTACTGCCCCGGTGGGCTCGGCGGTGTACTCACCCCGATGGCCGAGGCCCGCGGCGTTCTCTACGTCCCCTGGATCGACCTCTGCTTCAAGGGCTCTGCCACCGGCCTCGTCCGCGGCGGCCCGGTCCCGCCGGTCTCTGGAGGACTCGCCGCCGTCGACACCAGCACCGGCGCAATCCTCTGGAAGCACATCTTCACAACGATGGATGCCGGCGCAGCGACCGTCGCCGACAACGTCGTCTTCACCTCCACCTACGACGGCACGATCTATGCATTCTCCGCCGAGACCGGCGCCACCCTCTGGCACACGAAGGCACCGGCGGGCATCAACTCCTTCCCCGCCGTCACGAAGACCGCGCTCATCGTCGGCGCCGGCGCCCCGACTTCGTCCGGCAAGTCGCCTACCGGCGAGATCGTCGCCTACACGCTCCGCGGCCGTTCGTGACCATCGCCCTCGGTCGGCGGCTTGATCTCGCTCGTCCGCGATCCGTTCGCGCTCGTCGGCGATGCGCTCATGCTCGCCGGCGATCTCGTTGCATCTCTTCCCCGATGCCCGCCGACCTTCTTGCCCGAAGGGTTGGGCTCATCCGAGGATGCGTCCAAACGCGGATTATCCTTCGAAGTTGCTGCTACGCTCGTGTCATCTGAGCGAGTACCGGATGCGCACGTGCGCCTCCTCTGCCCGTTCCCGAGCAGCAGAGGAGGTGTTTTCATCTATGGCAACCGGAATCGTGAAATGGTTCAACGACGACAAGGGGTACGGGTTCATCACCCCTGACGACGGCGGGAAGGACCTGTTCGTCCACCACAGCGCAATCGTCGGCGAGGGCTTCAAGTCGCTCGCTGAAGGCGCGCGGGTGCAGTACGACCCCGAGCAGGGCGCGAAGGGCCCGCAGGCGACAAACGTCGCGCTCGCGTCCGTCTAGACGTGGGGACGGCAGCTGCGCGCCGGTGACAACGGCCACGCAGCTGCCCCTCGACATCGATCGGGAAGGAGCAGGCCGATGGGAGCAAAGAAAGCGCAGACGCATGCGAAACGGGCACGCGAGCTCGAATTGAAGGAGCGCCGCGAGCGAAAGCGGGCGAAGAAGGCAGAGGCGGCCGCGCAGCGCGCCGCCGGCGGGGCCGCGTCGCCAACGAATGAGGTGACACAGTGAGCCCCGCGGGTGGTGACACCGGTGGCATCCCGCGCGGGCGTCCTCGGGCGGCGATGCCGCCAAGGAGCCCATCCGCCGATGAAAATTGGAGCGGCGCGAACGAGGCCAAGGCCGACAAGCTGCGGCGAAACGACCTCCAGCGGCGGGCCCGCGCACGCGGGCTCGAGCTTCGCCACACCGTCTACGGCTACGCCCTCATCGACGGCGCGCGGAAGCGTGTCGACGATCGAAACGACATGACTCTCGACGATGTCGAGTCACGGCTCGAGCGAAGCTGAGATACTCGCGCTCGTGACGCTGTCGAGCCCGCCTCAGGCCGCGGCCGTCGGGTCTGAGCAGGTACTCGGCCGCCCGCTTCTTCGCGGGGTGTTCCACCAGGTCGCGTTCTCGATCTCGCTCGTCGTAGGGACGTTGTTGATCGTCGGTGCCGACGGCACCCGTCGACATGTCGCGGCGGCGGTGTTCGCCGGTGCGGTCGCCGCCTGCTTCGGCTCGAGCGCGCTGTACCACCGCATCACGTGGACGCCGCGACGGCGATTGTGGATGCGGAGGGTCGACCACGCGGGCGTGTACCTGCTCATCGCCGGCACCTATACACCCGTGTGCCTGCTCGTCCTCACGGGCGCATGGCGCTGGACCGTGGCGGCGATCGTCTGGGCCGGCGCGGGAGCCGCGACAGTCCTCAAGTTCGTCTGGGTGGCCGCGCCGAAATGGCTGGCGGCCGTGATCGGGATCGCGCTCGGCTGGACCGGCGTGGTGGTCTTTCCATTGCTCGTCACCCGACTCGACCCGGCGGCGGTCGCCCTGCTCGGTGTCGGCGGGCTTGTCTATACGGCCGGTGCGATCATCTACGCTCGTCGCCGCCCCGACCCGGTACCGGCGGTGTTCGGCTATCACGAGCTCTTCCACGTCCTCACCCTGATCGCGGTCAGCTGTCAGTACGTCGCGATCGCCTTCTTCATCATCCGCGCCGGCTGACCGCCGCGCTTGTGTATCAGCCGCCGAGCTGCAGCGCGAGGACGCCGTCGCCGTCGGTTGCGGCGTAGACGGTGCGGCCGGCAGAGTCGACCGCGAATGCGCTGACGCCGCCGGCGGGCTGTCCGTAGGGCTGCCAGCTCTCGCCCCCGTTGCTGCTTCTGAAAACCCCGCCCTGGGTGCTCGCGAAGAGCACCTGCGGGTTGTGCGGATCGATTGCAAGGGCGTTGACGCTCCTGTCGAGCCTGTCCTTCAGCCCGGTATTCGCTCGATGCCAGACGGCGCCGCCGTCGCTGCTCTTGATGATCCCACCGGTGCCGCGGGCCGCGTAGACGTTGTCGGGATCGCGCGGGTCGATCGCGAAAGCGACGATCGCATACTGCTTCGAGTTCGGCAGGTCGGGTGGCCTCGCGACCCGATGCCAGCTGCCGCCGCCGTCGCCGCTTCGGAAGATGTCGCCCCGCTTCGTTCCGGCGAACAGGGTGCTCGGGTGATGCGGATCGATCGCAAGCGATTGCACGGCCCAGGGGATGCCCGTGATCCGCTGCCACGTCGCGCCGCCGTCGGTCGTCTTCTGGAAGGTGCCGATGCCGCAGGCCCCGCCGCAGTCGGCGACATAGATGGTGCTGGGTGCTGCGGGTCGATCGCGATCGACTGCACGCCGTTCGAGGGGTACGTGGTCTGGACGCGGCTCCAGTGCGCGCCGGCGTCGCGGCTCCTGAAGAGGCCGCGCCCTTGCGCGACGGCGTAGAGGACACCAGGCCGGCCCGAGCTCACCGCGAGCGGCGCCACCCATGCGTCTGCAAACGCCGCGCTCTTCTCGAGCTGCCACGTCCTCCCACGGTTGTCGGTCTTGAAGACTCCGCCGTCCGTCCCCGCGTACAAGGTCGTCGAGCTTCCCCGGGCGAGCACGAGCGAGCTGACCCGGGAGTCGACCAATCCGGTGCTCGTCGTCCTCCAACTCCGGCCCCCGTCGGTGCTCTTGACGACGCCGTCTCCGGCGCCGTAGAGCGTGTCCGAGTTCTGCGGATCGACGGCGAGCGGGACGTAGCCGAGTCGGGCGCTCGGTCCTGCCGTCTGCCACGTCGCGCCGGCGTCCGTGCTCGTGAACAGGTCTCCGCTCGACGTGGCCGCGTAGAGCGTCCGACGGCTACCGGGCATGAGCCGGAGACCGTCGACGGCTCGCACCGGCAGCGTGACGACGCTCCAGCTCGTCCCGCCGTCCTTGCTCGTGTAGATGCCGGGGTTGTTCGCGTCGGTTGCGACGATGGTCCCGGGCGAATCTGCGTCGATCGAGAGCGAGGTGAACGACGGTCGCGGCCCCTGGGACGCGATCCGCTGCCAGCTGATGCCCCCGTCGGTCGTCCTGTAGAGCCTCGATCCGGCGTGGTAGGCACTCCAGGACGCGTAGACGGTGCCCGGATGTCCCGGGTCGATCGCGGCGGCAGAGACGAACCAATACCGACCGAGCGGCGGCCTGACGAACCGCCAGTGTCCGCCGCCGTCGGTCGTCGTGAACAGACCGCTCCAACCGGTCGCCCAAACCGTCTGCGGCCGGTTCGGGTCGACGAGCAACGCGCCCAGCCACCGTTCACTCCCCCAGCCCATCAGCGCGTCGCCGGTGAACAGCCCGGTGTCGACCATGCGCCAGTGCCGGCCGCCGTCCACGCTTTTTCCGACGCCGCGGTCGGTGGCCGCGTACACGGTGGCGGGACGGGTCGGGTCGATCGCGAGCGCAGTGACGTGCTGCCAGGGCTCGTGGCTCACGTCGCGCCAGCGGCCGCCGCCGTTCGTGCTCTTGAAGACGTTGCCCCAACCGCCCGCGTAGACGATGTTCGAGTCGACCGGATCGACCGCAAGCGAGAGGACGCCGCCGCCCTCGGGGCCGCCCGTCGGCACCCATCGTCCCGGCCCGGATTTGGTCGCGGCCGATCCGCGCGGCTCCCCGGCCGCCGAACGTCCCAGCGAGACGCCGCCGTCGCCGCCGAGGCCGAACGAGAACCAAGCCGCGGCGCCGAGCGCCGCCAGCGCGAAGGCGGCAAGGATGCTCCGGCGGCGGCGTGCGCGCCGGCGCGCTTCCTCGATCAGCGCCTCCAGCTCGCCGACGCGCTGCTCGAGCTCGCGGTCCCGCTCGGTCTCGGCCCTCCGAGGAGGTGTGGTGACGGACAAGGCTCCCCTCGTTAGAAGAAGCTACTATCGCTAGCACCATGAAGGATGTCAAGATCGACCGCCGCGACTCCCTCGATCTCCACGAACAGGTCGCAGGCGAGATCCGCCGTGCGATCGCCGACGGCGAGGCGCGACCCGGCGAACGACTCCCACCCGCCAGGGACCTCGCCGCTGTTCTCGGCGTCAACACCAACACCGTCCTTCGTGCCCTATGCGAGCTCCGCGACGAAGGCATGCTCGAGTTCCGCCGCGGCCGCGGCATCACCGTCACCGGCACCCCCCGAGCGCGGCGTGGTCGTCGAGCGCGCGAGGGAGCTCCTCCGCTTCGCGCGCCGGCACGGCTACAAGCCGGACGAGCTCATCCGGATCATCCAGCAGCTCGGCTGACAGCGGCCAGGAAA
>Ga0209579_10003240_pt1 | contig 11954 bp, 13 predicted proteins | sample Coa_R1_2_FD_187152 | JGI IMG/M metagenome (GOLD analysis project Ga0209579, IMG submission 187152) | Surface soil microbial communities from Centralia Pennsylvania, which are recovering from an underground coalmine fire - Coalmine... | ecosystem: Environmental > Terrestrial > Soil >... | reverse complement strand
CCCGGGTGATGCCGTAGCCCACGAAGAGCGGCATGCTGTCGAGGATCCATTCGCCGAAGGCGTAGACCGGGCGAATATTGAGCCAGTGACGGCTGTGATCCCAGAGGGCCCCGTCGTTCACGTGACCTTGCCCGAGGCCTTCAGGTGCTCGACGAGGGTGTTGACGGAATGGAGGACTTTCTGGCCGGTCTCCCGGTCGGGAATCTGGACCCCGAAGGTTTTTTCGACGTTGACGACGAGTTCCAGGACATCGATGGAGTCGAGGCCCAAGCCTTTCTCGCGGTCAAACAGGGGCCAGTCGTCCTTGAGCTCGGACGGCTGGATCTTGAGCCGAGCGCATTCGACGATCATGACCTTGACTCTGTCCCGGAGAACGGCGTCGCTGTTATCCATAGTGGTTCGCGGGGAGAGATTACCCGATATAGCGCCCGATCTCAATTACTTGTCTTGTTTCACGGTCCGGCGGAGGACTCTCGTCCCCTCGGGAGTCCTGAGGAGGAAGGTGTCCGCCGGAAGCTCGGGGTTCAGGACGACCTGGGACAGGTCGAACCGGACCTCGTCCCCTTCCGCATCCGTGTAGACGATGCGGCGGAGTCCGCCGTCCGCTTCGGCCAGGGTGAGAACGATCTTCTTCAGGCGCTTCCGAAACCGCTCGTCGGAGGAGTCGAGCTGCACGTCGATCAATCCGTCCCGAGCCTCCCCGCCGTGAACGGTGAAGGTCTTGCCGATCTCGTCCAATTTCGGCTCAAACACCATCAGGATCCGGGCCGTCACGTCCTCGCCTTCGAACTCGACGCGCTCCAGGCGCTTCTCCTCCGGCCGGAAGACCTGGTAGGACGTCTTGTCGAGCAGGATGTCGGCCTTGCGGGGCTCGGTCAGGTGGAACGCCAGCACGGGGGGATCCCGCCGGTAGGCCATGGTCCCCGAGGACACGATCGGCTTGTCCAGGAGATCCGTCCGGCGGCTCTGGGTCACGGAGGCGCTCAGCGTGCGGATCTCCCTCATCCGGGCGGCGAGCTTCTGGAGCGCGGCCTGGGCCGAGCGATCGGCGGCGGAATCCTGGGCGAGAAGCCCCGGGCCCGCGCACGCCACGAGGAGTCCCAGGAGGACCCGGGCCATCACTTCACCTCGAAGGAGGTCTCGGCGACCTTCACGTCCACGCCGTCCTTGTTGGCGCACGTGATCACCATCGTCGCGGGACCCACGGCCATGCGGGCGTGGATTTTCTCCAGCGCTCCCGAGGAGCCTTTATGGCGCAGCGGAGTCGCGCTGCCGGCGGTCCAGAGAATCTGGTAGTGATAGGTCACGCCCGGGACCTCCGGCCCGTTGGGCCGAACCGTCCGCACCGTGAACGGGAATTCGGCTCCCTTGTCCACCGTTTTGGGGCACTCCACGGTCCACTGGAATTCCTCCGCCGTGCCGGCCGACGCGCACGACACGAGCGCCAGAAGGGGGAGGAGGAGGACGGCGTTTCTCATGAGGGATCCCTCCAAACTCAAGCCGCGAGTATACCGATCCGATCCGGGCCGCGGCAAGACTAGCCGCCCGGACTCCTGCGGCGAGCTCCGGGGGCAGTCGCGGAACGGGGCCCGACATCGTATACTGCGCAAGACCGGATGAACGAACCCGCAGACCTGCGCCCCGACCGGACCGTCTGGGGTCGCGGGCTGGGGAGGCTCCGCCGGCACTCCCGCCTCATCCTGGCCGCGGTCGCCGCCTTGAGCCTCGGGGCCGCGGTTCTGGTGACCCGTCTCCGGATCAACCCGGACGTCAACTCCCTGATCCAGCGCGAGGATCCCACCCTCCGCCTGACCCGCCACCTGCTCCGGGAGTCCCCGCTCAGCCGCACCCTCCTCCTCGTTCTGCGAGCCGACCGGCCGGAGCAGTTGGAGGCCGTGATGCCCTCGCTCGTGGATCGTCTCCGGGCTTCCCCGCACCTCCAGCGGGTGATCGCGACCCGCGAGGAGTTCCTCGGGCCCCGATTCGAGTGGATGCGGCAGGCCCCGCTCTACTGGCTCCCTCCGGAAACCCTGGATCAACTCCGCGAGAGGCTCGTCGGCCGGGGCCGCCGGGAGGAACTGGCGCTCGGCGGCCAGCGGATGGCGGAGGATCCCCTAGCCGGAAAGGAGACCTTCCTCCGCGATCCCCTGGGACTTCGGTGGATCTTCGACAAGGCCGGCGATTCCCTGGGGAATCGCTTCCCCGTTCCGCTCCAGAGTGGCACCCCGTATCTGGTGTTTGGCACGTCTCCCCCGCTCGCGTTCCTCCGCGCCGTGGGAAGCGAGGATTCCTTCAATCTCCCGTTCACCCGGGGCCTCATGGAGGACGTCGAGACGCGCCTCCGCGAGTCCCTGGGGTCCGGCCCTGTCCGGGCGGAGCTCGCGGGAGGCTACGTCACGGCGACCGCGCAAGCCGCCACCATGCGCCGGGACATCGAGCTCCAGTTCCTGTCGACCATCGTCGGGGTCTTCCTCTTCCTCGTCGTCTTCCTTCGCAGCTGGACGCTCCCGTCGTTCGTGTTCCTTCCGGTCGGCCTGGCCATCCTCTGGGGACTGGCCTACGGCAGCGCCCTGTGGGGACCCCTGACGCCGATCGCCATGAGCATGACCGCGATCGTGGCGGGCCTGGGAACGGATTATCCCATCTATCTGCTCACCCGATTCACGATGGAGCGGGAGACCTCGGACCGGCCTCAGGCGATCGATCGGACCCTCGCCTTCCTCGGAAGGCCCGTGATCGGCGCTTCCACGACCTCCATGGCGGGGTTCCTTGTCCTTCTGGCGAGCCAGTTCCCGGGTCTCCGGCAATTCGGGCTGGTGACCTTTCTGGGATTCACCCTGGCCGTCGTCCTTTCGATCCTCCTGTTTCCCGCCCTCGGGTTCTGGATCGACCGCCTGAAGCCCGTCCGGATCGCGGCGACCCCCTGGATCGTCCGAGGCGCCCGATGGTTCGCCGGGACCCGGTCCTGTCGGCCGATGGCGATCGGGATTCTGGCGCTCGGCATCGCGTCGTGGCTGGGAGTCTTCTGGGGGAGCATCCCGGTCGACCTCGACCTTCGGCGCACCCTGTCCTCCGACGATCCCGGGCAGAAGGTGCTGGAGCGGCTCGAAGGCAGCCTGGGAATCTCCATGAGTCCCGTGTTCGCCCTGGTCGATCGCTCCGTGTCGCCGGAGGGGCTACGAGGTCAGATCCGCGCTCTGGAGGCCAACGGCGCCGTCGTCCACTCGGACGGCGTCCAGGAGCTCGTCCCTTCTTCCGCGGCCGTCGAGCGCGTCGCGCGGTTCCGCCAGGAGATCCACGGGTGGGCGGACGCGACGCTCGGGGATCTGGAGGCCCTGGGATACCGGAGAGACCGGTTCCGGAAAGGGCTGGAGGAGGTGGACCGGCTCTTCGACGCGCCGCCCCCGGTCCTGGGCGACCTCGACCGCCCGCTCTTTTCGGACCTCCGACAGACGATGACCTACGAGGAAGGCGGACGTCGGTTCTGGGTGGTGTACCTCTGGCCCAAGCGATCGCTCTGGAATCCCGCGGACCGGGCACGGTGGAATGACGCGGTCCGCCCGATTCTCGCCGGCGACGTCCCGTCTCGGCCGGACCCGACTCGCCCGGCCGGCGTTTTGGCCCGGGACGTCGACGCCGTTCGACTCGTGAGCGCGTTCCACGCGCCGGACTACCAGGCGTCCACGATTCGCCGCGATCTCAGTCTCATCGGCGGCCTGGCGGTCGGAGCCATCGTCGTCCTCACGGTGCTGTGCCTGGGACGACTCGTGGACGGACTGCTCGCGCTCCTCCCGGTGCTCGTCGCCACCGGCATCACGCTCGCGGCGTGCACCCTGCTCGGGGGGACCATCAAATCGATGAATCTCGCGGCCATCCCCATCCTGATGGGGATGGGCGTCGACGGCGGCATCTACTTTGTCGCCTGTCTCCGCGCGCGGGGATGGAGGAATCCGGCGGGGGCGATCGACGACATGGGCCGGGGCTACTGGGGAGCGACCGCGACCACGATCCTGGGCTTCGGCTCGATCGCGACGTCGTCGACGCCGGGCCTTTCCTTCCTGGGGGTGCTCGTCATCGTGGGAATGACGTCCTGCCTGGTCACGACCTTCTTCATGCTCCCGGGCCTGGTTCGGCCGGCGCGGTCCTGACCGGGATCGGCCGTCACTTTCGCGAGCCGACGACGATGGCGACGTCCGAGGGAACCTTCAACTCGAAGTCCGTCGGCTTCGCGGAGGCCCCCCGCTCGCGCTCCAGGATCCGCACCCGGAGGGCGATGTGGGGCGCGGTGATCGACCACCGGTCCGGATGGGACCAGTCTTCGTCCCACCCGACGCCGTACATCCAGAAATAGCGCCGGCGGGACCACGCCCCGGCGGGGTTTCGGAAGACGAGGCTGCGCATCCCCCGGATCGCGGGTTCGAGCTTGATCCACCAGCCCTGCTCTTCCTCCCGGATGCCGAGCACCCGGTCGGCGCTGATCGGCGTGAACATCTCGACGAGACTCGCCCCCAGGAAGAGGAGGGGGTGGGGCGCGGCCTCGCGCGGCAGCGTGCAGTCGATCCCTTCCCGGATCTGGGGAAAGTAGCCGATCATCCGGTCCGGGGACGCCAGGAGGTCCAGCATCTTGGGCCCCACGTCTCCGAAGAGCTGAAGGCGGATGACCGGCGGCTCGCTCCCGGATCGGGCCAGCACCACGCCTTCGAACTCCCCCACGAGCCACGGACTGTCGACGCTGATCTGGATTCGAAGGCGTTCGACCACCGGAGCCGCGGGACGCGGGACCAGGGGAAGGAGCTGGAGTTGCTCGGCGGTGGGGGAAGCGAATCCGGAACAGCCGGCCGTCGCCAGGAGGAGGAGGCCGAGCAGGGGTTTCACGGCGGGCTAACGCTGCCGCTGGAAGTCGGCGAGCCGGACCTTCGAAAAGTACATCTCCGCTTGAGTGCACGGCTTGCCGTCCACGGTGGCAACCCCGTCCGCCGCCCCGCCCTCCCCGAAGAGCTTGACCAGCTTCACCTCGAGCTTCATCACGTCCCCCGGAAAGACCGGGCGCTGCATCTTGGCACGCACCGAGCCGAACAGGTAGACCGCCGGATCCGGCGCCGCGCCCGCGGGGGCGGCCTGTTCGGCGGACTTCCGGACAAGGAGGATCGTGGCCTGCGCCAGCGATTCCAGGATCAGGGCTGCCGGCATGATGGCCATGCCCGGGAAATGCCCCTCGAAAAACGACTCGTTCCCCGTGATGTTCTTCTGGGCGACGATGCGCTCGCCGGGAATCAGTTCGACCACCTTGTCGACCATCAGGAAGGGATGGGTCTGGGGGAGAAGCCGGCGGACCTCCTCGAAGGTCAGCGTCAAGGGATCAGCCATGAGGAACCGCCGATTCCGCGGGACGCGGATCCGGGATCCACCGGTGCTTGTTGTTCATCCGGATGAGCCAGTAGAACAGCTTGAGCCTCATCCGGTCCAGGAGGCTGGGTTCGGACTTCCCCGCCAGGAGAGCGATGACGGCCTTCACCATCCCGAGGGTGTTCTTCGGGGTCAGAAACACGTTGCCGAACCCGGGGCCGTAGAACGCGTCGATCATGGCGAAGTGATTCCGGGTCCAGCGCCGGAACGACGTCTCGTACGAGACGAACTCCGCGGCGCGGGGGGCCCGCCCCGCCCGGAGCGTGTCCGCCAGCGTCCGGCCGGCCAGCTGACCGCTCCGCATCGCCAGGATGACGCCGGTGGAGAAGATGGGATCGAGGAACTCCGCGGCATCTCCCGCGAGCAGGTATCCGTCGCCGGCGAAGCGCCGGGAGGAGTAGCTGTAGTTGCTGGCCGTGTAGAAGCCTTCCTGGCGGATGCCCGGCTGGAGCCGCGAGGCGACATAGGGCGAGCTCTCGACCGCCTTCAGGAAGAACTGCTCCGGTGACAACCCGGTGGCCTTCCAGTCCGCGATGTTCACGACGCAGCCGATGCTGAGGATGTCGTCCCGGAGCGGGATGATCCAGAACCAGACGCCCGCGCCCAGGACGATGTCGATGTTCCCTTCCTTGCGGCCCTCGCGGCGGACGCCCCCCTTGTAGCGGGCGAAGACGGCCATCTTCTGGAGGGACGCGTGCCTCACCCGGAGATCGTGGATCTTCGCCAGCAGCGAGCTCTGGCCGCTCGCGTCGATGATCGCCTTCGCCTCGATCGTCGAGTCGACGCCGCCCGTCCGGACGCGGAGCACGCACGGACGGTCCGCGTGCGTGTCGACCTCCAGGACGTTCGTCTCCTCGCGCACCTCCGCGCCCTGGGCCGCGGCATGCTTGAGAAGGAGATGGTCGAACGTCTCCCGCTCGACTTCGTACGCGAAGGTGTCCTGTCCCAGCCCGCCCTGAAAGAAGTCGAAGGCCCGTTCGACGGACCCTTCGTTACTGACGAACTGCGCCCCGTACTTGAGGACGAACTTCTGGTCTTTCAGGATCGCGTCCAGACCCAGGGAGTCGAAGAGCTCCTGATTGAGCGGGAGCAGCGACTCGCCGATGTGAAAGCGGGGAAATTTTTCGCGCTCCAGCACCACCGTTTTCAAGCCCGCCTTGGCCAGGACGGTCGCCGCCGTGGAGCCGGCCGGTCCTCCCCCGATGATGGCGGCGTCATAGTGACTCATCGTCCCTCCCCCGCCAGCACCAAGAGCGCGCCGCGGTCGAGCTTGCCGCGCGCGTTCCGGGGCAGGCGTCCCATGACTCGGATCTCACTCGGCACCTCCCGCTCCGAGAGGCGCTCCCGGCAGAGCTCCAGGAGGCGCTCGCGGGTGTGGGTGCTCGTCTCCACGTAGGCCACGACCCGGTGCCCCCGCGCGGGATCCTCCACCGGAACCGCCGCGGCGTCGTCGACGCCGGGCAACCCTCGGAAGAACGCATCCAGGGCGCCCAGGTCCACCTTGAGTCCGCCGATGTTGGCGGTCAGGGTCGAGCGGCCGATCAGCCGGAGCCGCCCTTCCGGGGTCCACGATGCCCGGTCCCCCGTCTCGACGTCCTCCCTCACCGGCTGTTCGGGAAGGAGGGCGAAGCGGTTGGCTTTCGACGTCACGCTCACGGTCTCGTCGTCGGCCAGGTCGATCCGGACGCCGGGCAGCGGGAAGCCGACCGTCCCGTCGGCCTCGGGCTCCGCGGGACGGGATTCGAAGGAGATGCCGCCGGTTTCCGTCGATCCGAAGAACTGGTGGACGGGTCGTCCCGACGCGCGGGCGAACGCCAGAGCGGCCTCCCGGGACAGCGGGGCGCTCGCCGAGATCACCCGGCGGAGCGGATGCGACGCGGGCCAGGCCACCTGACCGAGGGTGCGGACGAGGGCGGGAACCGCCGGGAAGAACGTCACCTCGCGGTCGCGGATCGTCCGGAGAAGCGCGCCGGGAAAGACGTCGGGCTGCAGAACGAGCGGCGTGCCTCCCGCCGCGAGCGAGAGCACCCCGTTGTCGAAGCCGTAGCCATGGCTCAAGGGGATGGACACGAGAATCCGGTCGGCGGCGCTGAGCTCCATGCCCTCCAGGAGATGATCGATGCCCTCCGAGAGGGCCTCCTCGGTGAAACAGGCGCCTCGGGGCGCCAGCGTGCTCCCCGAGGTCAGCTTGATGAGCGCCGTTCCCGCCGGAACCTGCCGTTCGGGCACGATCCGGCGGATCCGGACGCGAGCGTCCGGCCCCGGGACGAGCTCGAGGCCCTCGCGGCCCAGGATCCACGCCGCCCCCATCTTCGACGCGACGGACGCCGGAGAGGCGTCGTCCAGCAGGAGCACTCCGGCGTTCAGGGACCGCAGCGCGAAGAAGAGCTCGACGAACGCGGGGCCGTTCCCCGTCGCGATCGCCGCCGTCTGTCCCTCGTCGACTCCCGCGCGGCGCAGCGCCGTCTCCCAGGCCGCGATGCGCTCCCCCACCTGGGCGAACGACAGCGCCAGCGACTCGGGCTCCGACACCAGGGCAAGTCGGGCCCCCTGGTCGCGAATCTGTCGCTCCAGACGCAGGACGAGAACCGACCGGGTCATGCTGGAATTCATCGGATCTGAGGGTGGATCTTACTCGACCGCGGGCAGCACCGCAACGGAGAGGAAGCCTTCGGGGACCTCGAACGACGCGTAGTGGAAGAGACGCGTCCCCCGCCGCGCGCGGCCCGCGACGAATCCCGGATCGGCGAGGGCATAGTCGCGAATGGTGTTCCCGGCGTTCTCCGGGTCGGCCTTGAACAGCGCCTCTTTCACCGTCCATAGCCGGTGCAGAAGCCGGGGATGATCGGCTTCGTCCATCCGACGGAGCCACACCAGCTCGCTCGGATTCAGGAACTTTCGAGCCGTTTCCGGCTTGGGAATCGATTTCAGCTCGAGGTCGACCCCGAGACCGGCGACCTTCTCCGAGTTCAGGCCGATGGCGACGGCCCACGATTCGCTGTGCGTGAGGGAGAGCTGGGGATTCGGGAACCGGAGGGTCGAGGTGTCCGGCTCCTTCCCGAGCGCTCCGAGCAGACGCTTGAGGGCGGCTCGGCCGCGGAGCCAGGACTCGCGCCGGACCGGCGCGGTGAGCTTCGCCAGGTCCTCCCGCTCCCCCGGACTGAGCCGGTCTTCCGGAATCGGCTTTCCGTCGACGCAGGCCAGGATGGGAAGCGAAAACGTCTCCAGGAGGGCGTCGGTGAGGGAGGCTTCGTGGATCAATCGATCGGCCACTCGATGTCGTCGGGAAGGTCGACTCCCAGCTGCTCCCGGGGAGGCAGACGGAGCCCGGCGTCCCGGACCGCCGGGAGGATGTCCTTCACGTAGTCCTTGATGCACTCGGCCGAATCCCGCTTCTTCAGGCCGACGGAAATGGCGTACTTGTTCCCCTCGCTGTGAGGGCGGCCCAGGCAGATCAGCCCCTGCCGCAGCCACTCGTTGAAGATCCGCTGCACCTTCGGCCGGTCCTTCTCCTGGCGGATCAGCGGGAGGGCGATGTTCTGGCCGTGGATCTGGTGGCCTTCCTCCTGATCGACGATCCGGCCGATGACGTCGCGGTACGGAGCCCAGCTGGAATTCTCGTACTCCCGGAGCTGCCAGAACCCGCCCCGGTCGTACAGCCACTGGGCGATGCCCAGCTCGAGGAAGCTGCTTGCCCAGGGAATCGGCCGGGTCGCCAGCTTCGCGGTCACCCAGGGATCAATGGACTCGCCCACGTGCTTCTGGTAGAGCTCGGCGATCGCCGCGTAGTGGTCGACCTCCTCCTGGACGTGGCGGGTGATGAATTTCAGCGTGCGCAGATCCGAGACGAACTGGAGCCCGTGCCCGAAGAGCTGCGCGGCCGACAGCTCGCGCCAGGCCTGGGACCGCAGCATCTGGATCACGGTCTCCCGGTAGCGGGGGTCGGCATCGACCAGGAAATGTCCGGTCGCGGGGGAAATCATGTGGACAATTTATAACCCATTGATTACGGCAGCGTCAAGGAGGGCTGTTCACCCCGCTCGTACAATCCGCCCTTGAGGAGCCCGAAGACGCTCCGGTATACTTCACGCGCGACGAGGACCCCGTTCCCTGATCGTGAGAAAGGACCCCCGTGAATCCCTGGAGGTACCTGGCGGGCCTGACCGGAGGCCGATTCGTCCTGTGGTGCTACTTCATCTGGTGGGTCGTCGTGCTCGTCCGCTATTTCGACCCCCAACCCCGGATCTGGATGACGTCGGCAGGGCTCAGCCTCATCATCGGCATCGCCCTGACCATCAACGCGATGTCCGGTTCGGGGCGCATGAAGCCCCAGTTCTGGCCGATCTTCCGCTTCTTCCTGACGCCGTTCTGCGTGTCGAGCTTCGCCGCCCTCGTGAAGGACCGGGGATTCGTACTCGTCTTCTCGCCCCGCTGGGAGGAGCTCGCCTCCGCGGCCGCGGCCTGCCTCGGACTGGGAATCCTGTCGCTCGTCGCGAAGCGCGTCGGGCCGAGGGCCGCGGCGGGACCCGTTCCAATTCCGTAAGAACCCGATGCCGCTGAGAAAAGTCGTCGTCCTGTCGTCCGCCGGCTGGCTGATCGCCATCAGCGTCCTCCATGCGGCGCTCAATCTAGGGCTCTTCCGTCCCGGCCGCACGGTCGAGAAGACCTTCAAGGTCGGCTTCCTGCCGGTCACCTGCCATCTGACCTGCCCGGTCAACCACTACATCCAGAAGAACCTGAAGGGCGACGGCGGCTTCGAGCCGATTCGCTTCAACGGCTGGCCCGAGCTCAAGGAGGCCTTCCTCTCGAAGTACACCGATGCGACCTTCATCCTGGCTCCGATGGCGATGAAGCTTCGCGAGGAGGGGATCAAGGTCAAGATCGTCTACCTGGGCCACCGGGACGGCACGGCGCTCATGGTCCACAAGGACTCGGGCATCTTCCGGATCGACGACCTGCGCGGCAAAAAGGTCGCCGTGCCCAACCGCTTCTCGAACCAGCGCCTGCTGCTGTTCAAGGTCTTGAAGGAACGCGGCCTCACGTTCCAGGACATCGAGCTCGTCGAGATGCCCCCTCCCGACATGCCCGCGGCGCTCTATTCGCGCGCGGTCGACGCCATCAGTTCCGGGGAGCCGTTCATGGGGCAGACCGAGCTCGACGGCTACGGCCGGATTCTCTATCTGACGAAGGACGTCTGGCCGGGCTTCATCTCCTGCGTCCTGGCGGTCCGGGACGAGGTGATCGAACACGATCGCGCCCGCGTGCAGGCGCTCGTCGACGGGATTGCGGCGAGCGGCGTCTGGCTCGACCAGCAGATGGACAACCGCATGCAGGCCGCGCAGTTCGTCAGCAAGCACTACTACAACCAGGATCCTCGGCTCCTGGAGTTCGTCCTCCGCAAGCCGCCCGACCGGGTGAAGTACACCAACCTGAGCGTGCGGCGCCCCGACTTTCTCGAGATCGAGCAGCTGGGCCGCGAGGCCGGGATTCTGGAGGGAAAGGCGGGCTTCGACGACTACGCCGATTCGACCTTCGTGAAAGACTCGGCGACCATCGAAGGCTATCGGTTCGAAGACCGGGCTTCGGTGCTGCAGGGCAAGGAGCACGGAGTCATCCGATGACGGACCCCTCCAGAGAGGACGCGGCGGTCCCGGCGAAAGCCGCCGGCCGCTCCGCGCTCCTGCGCATCGGCCTCCCGATCCTGGTCGGGGCCCTCTTCATCGGAGGGTGGCATCTGGGGGTACGCCTGTCGGGGAGCGAGCTGTTCCCCACGCCGGTGGACGTCTTTTTCGGAGTGATCGAGCTGGGCCGCAAAGGGTTGCTCCTGAAATACATCGTCGCCTCGCTCTTCCGCGTGACGCTCGGGTTCGGCCTGGCGGTGCTTCTCGGAATTCCCCTGGGGCTTCTCCTGGGCTGGTTCCAGACGCTGTTCTTCGCGTTCAATCCGATGATCCAGGTCCTCCGGCCGATCTCCCCCATCGCGTGGATCCCCGTCGCGATCCTCTGGTTCGGGGTCGACGATCGCGCGCCGATCTTTCTCATCTTTCTGGCCAGCGTCTTTCCGATCACCGTCTCGGCCATGGCCGCCGTCCAGAACATCCAGCCCGTCTATCTCCGGGCGGCGCGCAATTTCGGCCTGGGCCGGATGGACCTCTTCCGCCGGGTCATCTTCCCCGCCACCCTGCCCCAGGTGCTCACGGGCATCCGGATCGCGCTCGGCGTGGCGTGGCTCGTCGTCGTGGCCGCCGAGATGATCGCGGTCAATTCCGGGCTCGGCTACCTGATCATCGACGCCCGCAACGCCGGCAAGCGCTACGACCTGGTCGTCGCGGGCATGATGATGATCGGCCTCATCGGACTCGCGCTCGATCTCGTCGTCCGCCAGCTGGAACACTTCGACGAAGTCCGCTGGGGATACAGCCGATGAGCCGCATCGCCGCCGTGGAGGTCCGGGACCTCTGGATGAGCTTTCCGGGCAAGGCCGGCGCCGGGCCGGTCCACGTCCTGGAGCGGGTCACGCTGTCGGTGGAGCCCGGCGAATTCGTCTG
>Ga0209579_10003239_pt1 | contig 11954 bp, 9 predicted proteins | sample Coa_R1_2_FD_187152 | JGI IMG/M metagenome (GOLD analysis project Ga0209579, IMG submission 187152) | Surface soil microbial communities from Centralia Pennsylvania, which are recovering from an underground coalmine fire - Coalmine... | ecosystem: Environmental > Terrestrial > Soil > Unclassified... | reverse complement strand
GGCACGCCAGAATAGAGAGGTAATGGCTGCCACGGCTGCCTGGTTGGGCGGGATCGAGTTGGAGGGTCGACCACAGCTCGGACGGATTGACCTCTCCCGGCGGAAAATTGAACCCGCGCGGCATCACACCCACTATCCTGCAGGTGCTGCCATCAAGCCGGATATCCTGGCTGAGAACGTGCGGATCGCCTCCAAAGGCGCGTTGCCAGAGATCGTAAGAAAGTACGGCGGCGCCGGGGGCATTGGGTCGGTCGTCGTCCGGGGTAAGAAGGCGGCCGAGCGCCGGGCGCCCGCCGAGCATTTCGAGCAAGCCGCCGGTAACATAGGAGACAGTGGCGCGCACCGGTTCGTCGCGGCCGGCGATGTTGGCCGGACCATTCACCCAGCCCTCGAACATCTCCCACGACTGGCCATCGCGTTTCAGATCGAAGTACTCGGGCGGGGACAGCCAGAAGTGCCGAAAGCCCGACGGGTAAGTGCTGGAGACCTGGGTGGGAAACTCAGTGAACACGCGGATCAGACGGCTGGCTTGGGCGTAGGGAAGCGGGCGCAGGAGCACCGCGTTGACCACGCTGAAGATGGCGGTGGTTGCGCCTATGCCCAGCCCCAGACACAGAACCGCGGCGACGGTAAAAACGGGATTGCTTGCCAGCATGCGCAGACCGTAACGGAAGTTGCCCATAGGCTCGGTGCGGAGTTAGACGGGCGCCAGGGCGATTCGTTAGAAGCGCAAAGGGGCGCGTTTTGCCGCGCCGCCATATAAGCGAGGAACTCCTTAGAGTCAAGCGGCGCGCCGGCGTACAATGGACGATCCTACGTGGGATCGAGGGGATACGCATATGCCCGCGGAGTTTGATACCACCGTTCGATTGGCGCTGTATCGTGAATTCGTGCGCACGGCCTCGCCTCCCACGGCCGAGACGCTTGCCAAATGCACGCAGGCTTCGATAGCCGAGGTCCGCGCCGCCCTGGAACGGCTGGCCGCGGGCAAGGCAATCGTCTTGCAACCGGAGAGCCGCGAGGTCCTCATGGCAAATCCGCTTTGCGCGGTGCCCACGCCGTTTCAGGTGCGGACGCAGGGCCGTTCGTATTTCGGTTCGTGCGTGTGGGATGGCCTGGGAATTATGGCCATGCTTGGGGGCGACTCGCTGTTGGATACTTCGTGCGCGTGTTGCGGCGAGGCGATGACGATTGGTGCGCGCGAAGGACACCTTGTGCCGGCCAGTGGAGTTATCCATTTTGCAGTGCCTGCGAAGCGCTGGTGGAAAAACATCGTCTTTAGCTGAAAGACGATGCTGCTCTTCCGGGGCGAGGAGCACATCGAGACGTGGCGCACGCAATGGAACCAACCCCGCGGGGCGGCGCTGACAATCGACCAGGCATGGCGACTCGCCGATGCCTGGTATGGGGACAAGATGGATCCAGGCTGGCGCCGCGCAACGGTGGACGAAACAGAGGCCCTCTTAACAAAGCTTGGCCTAACCGGTCCGTTCTGGAGCCTGCGCGCTTGAGACCCGCGGTGGGTGGCGAACGGCATCTCCAGCCGCGCCAGGGGGACTGTCCCTACACGTCTTTCAGGCTTTCGTCCAGCAGCTTGCGGGTGCCTTCGTATGGTTCGCCCTGACCCTCGAACTCCATGGAAAAATAGCCGTGGTACCCGGCGGCCCTGGCGATGGCGAACGTCCTGGCCATGCTGACGCGGACGACTTTTCCGTTGTCGACTTCGGAATCCTTGACGTGCGAGATGTTGTAAGCGCGGTGGAACATGGCGTCCACGGCTTTGTAATTGAAGTCTTCATCGCCCTTCAGCATGGAGTTGCCGAAGTCCGGCAGGCCGCGCAGCCACGGGCTGTCGACGGCATCTATGATCTTTGCCAGAAAGAAGGCGTCCTCGGTGACGATGTCGTCGTTCTCCAGGTTAATCACCACGTTTTTGGCGGCGCCGTACTCCGCCACCTGCTTCAGGCTTTCCGACGCGCGGCCGGCATCGGGCGTCGACCCTCGGGCGCCCTGGATGTGAACGCGGATGCTCGGCGAACCTACGGCCACCGCCACATCCACCCATTTGCGGCTCCCCGCGATGGCTTTGTCGCGGCGGGCGGCATCCGCATCGTACAGGCTCGCGCCCACGCCGGCAGGGATGTTCACGATGTGGGAATGGGCCTGCTCGACCGCGCGGCGGAGTTCCTCTAGGTAGGCCGGCTCGGTCGATGGGAAATGCTGGCTGAGCGGTTCGATGTTGTGAATGCCGAACTTGTCCGCAACCATGGACGCAAATTCCGTCAGCTTGAGGCCGGCGTGACCGGGCCGGTCCATAAAGTTGCGGAACGGGTACGAGGCTACGGCCAGCCGGTCGCGCGGCGTCGTGGGGAAGTGAATGTCCGGAGTGGCGGCGGCGCGCACGCGCGGCGCGGCGGCGAAAACGGCAAAGGTTGTAAGAAAGGTGCGGCGGGTGGTTGATGACATAGCTGCTTTTCAGAATAGCTCCGTGTGTTTTGCGATACTAGCCGTATGCCCGCCATCGCTCCCCCCGACACGACGGAATATGCCTCGTACTATGGCCGCTACATTACGCTGGTCCCCGGCAGCGACGTGGTAGCCGCGCTGGAGGACCAGCCCAACGAAACCCTGGCGCTTCTCTCAACGTTGAGCGACGAACAGGGCGATTACCGCTACGCGCCCGGCAAGTGGTCCATCAAGGAAATGCTGGGGCACGTCATCGACGCGGAGCGGGTTTTCGCGTATCGGGCGCTGCGCTTCGCGCGCCACGACCAGACGCCGCTGGCATCCTTCGAGCAGGACGATTACGTGCGCACGGCCAATTTCGGCGACTCCGCGCTGGCGGATCTGATCGAGGAATTCGTCTGCGTACGGCGCTCCACGGTCTGCCTGTTCCGCAAGCTGAGCTCTGACGCCTGGATGCGCCGCGGCGTAGCCAGCGACAACCCGGTCTCGGTGCGGGCGATTGCGTACATCATTGCCGGGCATGAGCTGCATCACCGGCGGATCCTGCAGGAGAAGTACCTGCCCAGGGTCATGTCCGGTGGTGAACAGTAGATCCCACGCGCGGGCAGCACCGGCCGGCTTATCAATTACTTAGCGCGTACTTAGCGCGCGGGGTTATGGCAAGCCGGTTGCCACAACAATCCCATGCCCCACACCGTTCAGGTCCTACGCCAGGATATTCAGTTTGCCCTGCGGCAGCTCCGCCAGCGGCCGGGCTTCGCCCTGGTTGCGATTCTGGTCCTGGGCCTCGGGCTGGGCGGTAACGCCGCCATGTTCAGCGTGGTGAATGCCGTGCTTCTGCAGCCGCTGCCCTACGCGGACCCGCACAGCCTGACGGCCCTGTTCGAGCGTGACGTGGTAGGCGAAGAACCCTTCAACGTAGTGGCTCCCGCTAATTTTCTGGACTGGCAGAAGCAGGCCCACAGCTTCGAGCAAATCGCGGCCAGCGGCGAGACGGCTTTCAATCTGGCCAGTACAACCGGCTCGTTCATGCCCGAGCGCGTCGACGGCTCGTACTGCTCCGCGAATCTGTTTAGCGCGCTGGGTGTAAAGCCGGCGTTGGGGCGCACGTTCCGTGACGAGGAAGACCGGCCGGGCGCCGCGCGGGTGGCGATCATCAGCTACGATCTGTGGCAGCACCGATTTGGCGGATCGCCGGATGTCCTCCACCGGCAAATCCGGCTGGACAGCGAACAGTACGACATCGCCGGCGTGATGCCACGGAACTTCGCCTACCCCTACCGCACCGTAAAAGCCTGGGTCCCGCTGCAGCCGCACATGGACCCGCAGGATCTGAACAGTCACAGCAATCACATGCTGACGGTGATCGCGCGGCTGCGGCCGGGGGCAACCGTGGAGCAGGCTCGCGCCGAGATCGACGGAATCGCCCGCCGCTTCAAACAGCAGCATCCCGAGGAGATCGCGGGCAAGGGCGGCAACGCGGTGGCGCTCTACGATTACACCGTGCAGGACGTCCGCGTTCTGCTGTTGATCCTCTTCGGCGCGGTGGGCTGCGTATTGATTATCGCCTGCGTGAACGTCGCCAACCTGCTGCTCACCAGGGCGCTGGGCCGTGAGCGCGAAGTCGCCATTCGCGCGGCGGTGGGCGCCACGCGCGCCCGCATCGTGCGTCAATTGCTGACCGAAAGCGTGATCCTGTCGCTGCTGGGCGGCGCCTGCGGCCTGCTGCTGGCGTCGCTGGTCACCGATACGCTGGCCGCCCGCGCGCCCAACGCCGCCTATCTGCCGGGCGTCGAGCGCATCGGCGTGGATGGCTGGGTGTTTCTGTTCACCTTCGGCGTGGCGTTCATTACGGGTATCGCGGCCGGTTTGTTTCCGGCGTTCCAAGGCTCGCGTTCGGATATCGTCGAAAGCCTGAAAGGGCGCTCCGTCAGCACGGGACGTTCCCACGCCCGCTTCCGCGACGTGCTGGTGGCCGCGGAAGTCGCGTTGTCGCTGGCGCTCCTGGTGGGCGCCGGACTGATGCTGCGCAGCTTTGCCCGGCTGCAAAGCGTGCACACGGGCGTGCGCGTGGACCACACCCTCACCATGGGGCTGGCGCTGCCGGAAGCGAGTTACAAGACGCGCGCGCAGGTCTCTGCTTTCTTTCGCCAGGCGATCGAGCGCGTGCAACCGGTCCCGGGCGTTCTGTCGGCCGGGCTGGTCACTTGCGCTCCGGTGGCGGGGCACTGCAGCGATTCGGTATTCCAGATCGAGGGCCACCCGTTGCCCCCCGGCAAGCTGATGGATGCGCTGTTCCGGGGCGCCGATCCGAGTTTCTTCAGAGCCGCGGGCATCCCGCTGCTGGCCGGCCGCGCGCTCACGGATCGCGATGGCGCGGGCTTTGACGATCTGCATCCACGGCCGGGAGCGGTGGTGGTCAGCGAGTCCTGGGCGAAGCGGTTCCTCCCCGGAGAGCGGGCCATCGGCCAGCGCGTGTTTTTCGGAGGAGATACCCCCACCAAGAAGTATCCGCACTACGAAGTGGTCGGCATCGTGGGCGACGTGGTGAAGCGCCTGGATGCCCCGGTGCAGCCCACCATGTATTTCCCTCTGCTGGACGGCGAGTGGCACGATGCGTTCCTGATCATGCATACCGCCGGCGATCCGCACAGTGTGGTTTCGGCGGTCCGCCATGAAATCAACGCGCTCGACCGCGATCTTCCGGTATTCGACATTCGAACCATGGAAGAAATCGTGGGCCGTTCGGCGCAGAACCGCGAGTTCAGCGTGCTGCTGCTCGGTTTGTTCGCGGGACTGGCGCTGATGCTGGCCGCCATCGGACTCTATGGCGTTCTATCGTACGTGGTCTCTCAGCGGACCGCCGAGATCGGCATTCGCGTGGCTTTGGGAGCGCCGTCGAGCGAAGTGCGGCGCTTGATTCTGGTGCAGGGAATGAAGCCTGCACTGGCGGGCATCGGCGCGGGGCTGATCGTGGCAGCATTCGGCGCCAGACTCCTGCGCGGCCTGTTGTTCGCCGTGGGCGCCGGAGATCCGGTGACTTTCGTGGCGGTTCCGCTGGTCCTGCTGGGCGTGGCGGCCATCGCCTGCCTGGTCCCCGCCATGCGCGCCACCCGCATCGATCCGACGCTCGCACTGCGGCGGGAGTGATAGCCTGAGGGGATGAAATCCCCGTGGATCTGGATGGCCCTGGCTGCCGTTGTCAGCTTGCGCGCGGCGGATCTCGCTGAAATTCGCGCCATCATCGGCAACCGCGTAGAGAGCGGCAAGGCCGTGGGGATCGTGGCGGGATTCCTGGACGAAAAAGGCAGCGTGGTCATCGCCGGCGGCAAGATGTCGCGGCATGGCGCGCAGACCCCCGATGGCGACACCGTGTTCGAGATCGGCTCGATCACTAAGGTATTCACATCGCTTCTGCTGGCCGACATGATCGAGAGGGGCGAAGTGAAGCCCAACGATCCGGTGGCCAAGTATCTCCCCGCCACCGTGAAGATGCCCAGCCGGAACGGGCGCGAGATCACGCTGCTGGATCTGTCGACCCAGTCGTCCGGACTGCCGCGCCTGCCGGACAACCTCAAGCCCGCGGACGGAGCGAACCCCTATGTGGATTACGATGCTCCGAAGCTCTACGATTTTCTGTCGCGCTACACCCTGACCCGGGACCCGGGCGAGAAGTACGAGTATTCCAACCTGGCGGTGGGCTTGTTGGGCCACGTGCTGGCGCTGAAGGCAGGGATGAGTTACGAGGATCTGCTGCGGCGCCGGATCCTGGAACCGCTGGGGATGGAGAGCACTTCCATCACCCTGACGGACGGCCAGCGGAAGCGGCTCGCGCCCGGACATGGTCCCTCGTTGAACCCGGTCAAGAATTGGGATTTTGGGGTCCTGGCGGGATGCGGCGCGATACGCTCCACGGTGAACGACATGCTGAAGTTTGTGGCCGCCAATCTGGAGCTGACCGATACTCCGCTGAGCGCCGCGATGCGCCGCATGCGGTCGCTGCATAAGTCCACCGGCATGCCGGACGTGGAGATCGCCATGGCCTGGCATATCTTCACCAAGTTCGACCAGCAGATTTACTGGCACAATGGCGGCACCTTCGGTTATCGCTCGTTCGCGGGTTTCAATCCGGCCAAAAAGGAAGGGGTGGTGGTGTTGTGCAACAGTTTCACGGATAACGACGACCTGGGCCGGCATATTCTGGAGAGCCGCTATCCGGTGGCCACGTCGCATCCGTAGAGCTACCATGGGACGGATAGTCCAGGGTCCGACACTGCAGGGCGACAACTGGAGCGCCTGGTGGAACGGGTCGCCGCTCGAGCATCCGGGGATCAATTGGAATGCCTCCACGGGGAAATTCACTCTTCTCCGGGGCCCGGCATGGTTTGCGCGATTCCGCTGCTCCATTCCCTACATTGGCTGTTTGCAGTATCCTATGTATGGCACTTCCGCCAGACTTAGGAGAAGATAAATGGATAAGGAAGTCCTCAATATCGTGGACGGCCGCACCGATGCCGCTTACGAGCTCCCTTTTTATAAAGGCGCGGTCCGGGCCATGGATCTGCGCAGGATTAAGACCGGCCCCGAAGACTTCGGGGTCATGACGTATGATCCGGCCTTTCTCAATACGGCTTCTTGCCAGAGCGCCATCACTTTCATCGACGGCGACAAAGGTATCCTGCGTTACCGCGGATATCCCGTCGAGCAGTTGGCTGAGAATTGCACGTTCCTGGAAGTCGCGTACCTCATTCTGCACGGCGAGTTGCCCACATCCGCGGAACTGCGGGAGTGGATCCAGGCCATCACCAAACACACCATGCTGCATGAGACTTCCAAGAAGTTTCTGGAAGGTTTCCGCTACAATGCGCATCCCATGGGGATGTTCATCAGCACGGTGGCGGCGCTCTCCACCGTATATCCGGATGCTCGCCACGTCCTGGACCCGGAGGTCCGCCAGCTCCAAATCCAACGGCTGATCGGCAAGGTGCCCACCATCGCCGCCTACACCTACCGCCATAACCTCGGTTTTCCGTACGTCTACCCCGACAACGATCTGAGCTACACCGAGAATCTCATGAACATGTTGTGGAAGATGGCCGAGCCGAAGTACCAGGCGAATCCGGTGTTGGCGCGCGCGCTCGATATTCTGTTCATCCTGCATGCCGACCACGAGCAGAACTGCAGCACCAACGTGATGCGCGCGGTAGGCAGTTCCCAGGCCGATCCGTTCGTGGCCACGGCCGCGGCCGCCGCGGCGCTTTCCGGTCCGCTGCACGGCGGCGCCAACGAAGAAGTGCTGAAGATGTTGGATGAAATCGGAACCAAAGAGCGGGTGCCTGCCTATATTGAGAGCGCCAAAGCCGGCAAGCACAAGCTGATGGGCTTCGGACATCGCGTATATAAGAATTACGATCCGCGCGCCCGCATCATCAAGTGGGCCGCGGGCAAGGTGTTCGAAGTCACCGGCAAGAATCCCAAGCTGGAGATCGCCCTGGAACTGGAGCGCATTGCGCTCGAGGACGAGTACTTCGTGAAGCGCAAGCTCTACCCCAACGTGGACTTCTACTCCGGCATCATGTATCAGGCCATGGGATTCAAGCCCGAGATGTTCACGGTGCTGTTCGCCATCCCGCGCACCGTCGGCTGGCTCGCGCAATGGCAGGAGATGCTGGAAGATCCCGAGCAGAAGATTGCGCGTCCGCGGCAGATCTATACGGGCGCGGAGGCGCGCAACCTGGTGCCGATCGAGCAGCGCGGCGTGGCCGCCAGAGTGTAGGACGGACGACTGCGTCTCCACGGCGAATTGTTATAATCAGTACACATGCTCAAGCAGATTCTGATTACGTTCGCCGTGGCGGCGGCCGCGAGCGCGGCCACCTTTCCCGTTTCTCTGATTGAACCTGTCGTCGTGAACGGCAAAGCTCTGAAAGCCGGGGATTACCAGTTGGATGTAAAGGACAATTCCGTAGTCATCCTGAAAGGCAAGAAGCCACAGGTCGAAGCTCCGGTGAAGATCGAGAACACCAACACGAAGTACGAGCGGACTCAAGTCCTGTTTAACGAGAACAAGGGTAGTTTCTCCATCAAGCAGATCGAGTTGGGCGGCACCTCCACTAAAGTGACATTCGCCGCCGGCAGCCAGTAACTTACTTCACGTTCCAGCCTTCCACCCGCACCGCGGGCGGCTTCGGCCCGGCATGGTAGACCGCCGCGACTGTGCGTTTTTCGCCGGGCATCAGCGGGAAGTAGTTGTCCTCCCAGAGCACCGGCAGGATCTCGGCTTCTTCCCGCGCATCTTCCTCGTCGCGCTGCACAGTTTTCACCATCAGGCGCACCGCGAACGCCAGGTGGGGCGAAGGATTCTCCACGGTCACGCGCGTGATGCCGTCGTCGCCCTTCACTTCCGATTCAGCCGAGTACTTCAGCTCTACCGCCGGCAGGCTGTTGAGGGCGGTATAGTCGGCGAAGCTCTTCTGCGGTGTGTAGAACCACGTGGATTGGTCCCAATCCAGATCGTCGGGCTTGGTTGAGAGCCAGTAGAAGTTCGAACTTACGGTTTTGCCCAACGGATCCTCCAGCGCCAGCCGCACGAAGTATGTGGACGACAGGCCTTCCAGCGCCGGAATGGCGAGGATGCGCGTGGAACTGTCTTCCGCGATATCGGCGGAGGCCTGCTTGGAAAATTTCTCGGACATATCGATGTTATAGACCCACGCGCGCGCCTTCATATTCGGATAAGCCTGGTAGAAGGAATTCACCACCACCACCGATGCGTCGTCGTAACTGTACTGAATGTGCAGCGGCTCGTTGGCTTTCTTGGCGCCGAAGTAAGAGCCGCCCGGCCGCAGATACCAGTCGTACAGATGCCAGATCATGGACGGCCAGGCGTTGTTGAGCATCCACTGAATTACGCCCGTGGAAGTGTACTTGCTCCTGCCAAAAGCCTCGAACATGGCGCGATGGGTTTCGTAGGCCATTACCTGCGCCTTGCGCGCGAATTCCTCCACGCCGCCGGAGGGTCCGTAGCGGGCATCGAGCGCCGTTGTGAACGTCTTTAGATCCTTGAACGCTCCACCGCCGGCGTGATAGTCCCACCATGAGTTGACGGGCCAGAGGTGATCCTCGGGCAGCATGCGGCGCAGGCTCTCGATGGGCGGAATGGACGGTCCCGGGCCGGTCTCCGTGTTGAATCCGTGCGCGCCGCCGCGGGTCTTGTCGAGCGACCAGTATGTGGGTGGAACATAGTCGTACGGCCCGGTCATTTTGACGCCGGTCTTCCCGCTCACTTCGGTGGGCTTCTCGGTCGCAGAGGACTCGAACGGGTTGGGCCAGTCCAGTTCTTTCACGATCTCCAGATATTTCTTCTCCACGTCCGCCACCGGCGGGTTATCGCTGCCGTTCATCCAGTTGAAGACCGACGGGTGGCTGCGCAGCCGGCGGATCTGGTCGCGCAGCGATGCCGCGGCGATGGAATGATCTTCGTCCTTCCAGTTCTCCCACTTCTCCCAGTGATCGCAGCAGCACCAGCCGGCCGTCACCAGGATGCCCATCTGGTCGGTCAAGTCGAAGAAGTGGTCGTCCTCGATCTTGCCTTCCAGACGCACGGTATTGAGGTTCATGTCGCGCACATACTTGAGCTCCTGCTCCTGACGCTGGGGCGACGAGCGCAGCAGCATGTCGAAGGTATAGCCGGCGCCGCGAATCAGGATGTTCTTGCCGTTGATGCGGAACACGCGGTGTTCCTGTTCGTCGAGAATAGAAGTCACTTCCCGGATGCCGAACGGCCGGGTGGCTTCGTCGGAGACGGCGCCGCCCGTTTCAAACTGTACCTTGAGCGTATAGAGGTTGGGCGTCCCCACCAGGATCGGCCACCACAGCCGCGGATGGTCGAACTTGAGTTGAGCGAATTTGTCGGGCGTGAACTTCACCACTTTGGTCTCGCCGGCCGCCAGGCGCACTTCCTGCGAGAAGGCGATGCCTTCGATGTCGCCCTTCAGCGTCCCTGTCACGCTGTGCTTCGTCCCATTCACGAGTTCCGCGCCGACGGTGAGTTCGGCTTTGTCGTTGGCAGGGAGATTGAGGTGGGTGATCACGTACGGGAAGCGGATGGCCACCGGCCCGGTCCCGGCCAGTTGGACGTCGCGCCACAAGCCCATGTCCTTATCCGGCGGCAGGGGGTTCCAGTCGACGAACGTGATGGACAGATCGTCGGGTAGAGGGGAGAATAACTCCACCGCCAGGGCGTTGGCCGCCCCCAGCCGCAGCGCATCGGTCACGTTGTATTCGAACAGGCGCCAGGCGCCCGCGGTATCGGCGGCGTTGGCGATGCGCTTCCCATTCAGCCAGATATTGGCTCGATAGTTGAGGCCGTCGAAGCGCAGCCAGAGCGTTTTGCCTTTGTATTCCGCGGGCGGCTGAAATTCCGTGCGGAACCACCACGGGACGCGGTAGGGGCTATCCGGCGGCATGTGGATGTTGGAGAAATTAATGCCGATCGGATAGCTGGTGCCGGCGAACGACCGCAGGTTCATGCCGAACCCCGGATCGGGATAGACGTGATCCTTCACGAGCGTGGACACCACCGTCGCGGGCATGCCGGCCGGATACCAGCCGGGCGTTTTGTAGCCGGACTTGGAAATGGCGTCGCCGCCATCCGTCACCATCGCCGACGATTGAATGGCCCAATGTTCGCGGAGCAGCAGCGGCGCGGCGGGCTGGGCCTGTAACGCGGCGCACGCCAGCGCCGCCAGGGAGAAAAGCTTTCGCATAATGAGATCCGGTTCCAGAGATTACTATATACGTATGCGCACCATCATTGCGTTTGCCTGCGCGGCCTGCTTAGCCGCATCCTGTGCTCCGGCGCAAACCACCTGGCAGCTGGCCTGGAGCGACGAGTTCAACGGACCCGCCGGTTCGCTGCCTAACCCGAGCAATTGGAATTTCGATTTGGGGAACAACGGTGGTTGGGGCAACGGCGAAGTGGAAACGTACACGAATTCACCCAACAACGTCTTTCAGGACGGTAACGGTAATTTAGTGATCCGCGCCATCCGCGATTCCAGCGGCAATTACACTTCGGCCCGCCTGCAGACCGGCAATCCCGGCGTGGCCGTGCCCACCACCGACCTGAGCTGGCAATACGGCCTGATCGAGGCCCGTGTCAAGCTTCCCTTCGGCCAGGGCGTGTGGCCCGCCTTCTGGATGCTGGGCGAGGATATCAGCACGGTCTCCTGGCCGCAATGCGGCGAAGTCGACATCATGGAGAACTTCGGGACGTTTAACAATAACGCCGACATAAACAACGGCACGGCGCATGGTCCCGGATACTCCGGCGCCAACGGGATTGGGGCGCCTTACACCCTGCCGCTAGGCGACACGGTGTACGACGACTATCATGTGTATGCGTTGCAGTGGTCGCAGAATTCGCTGGAGTGGTTTGTGGACGGCGCGCTGTATCACACCGTGACGCCCGCATCCAGCGCGCGCTG
>Ga0209579_10003236_pt1 | contig 11962 bp, 7 predicted proteins | sample Coa_R1_2_FD_187152 | JGI IMG/M metagenome (GOLD analysis project Ga0209579, IMG submission 187152) | Surface soil microbial communities from Centralia Pennsylvania, which are recovering from an underground coalmine fire - Coalmine... | ecosystem: Environmental > Terrestrial > Soil > Unclassified... | reverse complement strand
CCACATCCAAACCCGCACGTCGCGTTCGGCGGCTTTTCATTCCCGGGCGTCGGCCAGTACGAAGTCATCACCGGCTATGCGCAAGGCGAGATCGATCCGAACGATCCGAAGAATGCCGTCATCACGGACATCAGGCTCGCGCCGACGAACGCGAACGGCGACGTCGAGTACACGCACAATTTCTACATCCTGAAGCCGCTCGATCTGTCCAAGGGCGCGCACAGGGTGATGTACGAGCCGCCGAACCGCGGCGGCAAGACGTTCCAGACGCTCAATCGGAGTCCCGGCGGCAACGACCCGGGCAACACGTCACCGATCCCGTGGCGCTCGCGAATTCGTTCCTGTGGCCGCGCGGCTACACGATGGTGTTCAGCGGTTGGGAAAACGATCTCGCCGATCCGACGAATGCGAAGAATTTCGTCGCAAGCGCGCATTTCCCGGTGCTCACGAATGCCGACGGCTCGGACATCACGGGACCCGGATACGAATACATCGTAAGCCCCGGCGCGACGTACAAGCTCACCTATCCCGCCGCGTCAGGCAGCCAGGCGCCAGGCGACGCCGTGCTGACGCATCGCATTCATCTCGACGACCCGCCCCAGATGGTTCCGGCGAGCGGCTGGGCCTACACCGATTCGACGAACTCTTCGATCAAGCTGACGACGGGCAGCTTCGTTGCAAACGACATCTACGAGTTCTCGTACGTCGCGAAGAACCCGACGCCGAACGGAATGGGCATGGCGGTCGTGCGCGATTTCAACTCGTTCCTGCGTAACGCGACAGAGGACGACGTGGGCACGCCGAACCCGCTCGCCGGCGACATTCAGCGCGTCTACACCGAGATCTCGTCGCAGCCGGGGCGGTTCCTGAACGATTCCACGTACTGGGGTTTCAATCAGGACGAAAGCAACCACAAGGTCTTCGACGGCATGTTGCAATGGATCGCCGCGGCTGACGGTCTCAACATGAATTACCGCTGGTCGCAAACGTCGCGCACGACGCGCAACCGGCAGGACGAGCTTTACGAGGAAGGCCTGTTCCCGTTCGCGAATCCCACGACGTTCGATCCGATCTCCGGACAGACCGACGGCCGTTACAAGCGCTGCGAGCAGACGAATAACACGTGTCCGCTCGCAATGGAGTTCTATTCGTCGAACGAGTACTGGGTGAAATCGGCGTCGCTGTTCCATACCGATCCCACGGGTTCGTACGATCTGCCCGATCAACCTGAAGCTCGGCTTTACCTGCTTTCGAGCAAGCAGCACGGCGGGGCGGGCAATCCGACGTCGAAGGGGAGCTGCCAGCAGTTCCTCAATCCTCTCGATTCGGCGCAGGTACAGCGCGCTCTGTGGATCGACCTCGATCAATGGTCGACGAACGGCACCGCGCCGCCGGCGTCGCGCGTGCCAACGCTCGCCAACGGGACGCTCGTGCCGGTGCCCGATCCGACGCTGACGGACTTCCATTACGTGAACATCCCGTTCGTCACGTACACGGGTCTGCAGACGACGCGTTACCGGCTGAATTACGGGCCGAACTTCTACCCGGACGCCGCTGGCACGCTGACGAGCCAGACGTTCGTTCCGACCATCAATCCGCCGGTGCCGCCCATGTTCGCCGGGCCGTACGAGCACAACCCGGCGCTCGGCGCGATCTACAAGACGTACGTGCCGAAATGGGACAGCGACGGCATCGAGATCGCGGGCATTCGCCTGCCCGAGTTGACGGTCCCGCTCGCGACGTACACGGGTTGGGCGCTGCGCTCAGGCGTGTGGGCGAACGACGGGTGCGAAGGATCGGGACAGTACATTCCGTTCGCGAGCACGAAGGCGCAACGCCTCGCGAGCGGCGATCCGCGGCCTTCGGTCGAGGAGCGCTACAAGGCGTTCGGCCAGTATCGCAGCGCGGTCGTGAATGCCGTCGACGACCTCGTCAAGAATCGGCTGTTCCTTTGTGAAGACACGCAAGCCGAGGTGAAGCGACTGATCGACGCGGGACTCGCCGCCGGCGTGCCGGGTCCGCACGGACACGAACCGATGTATCCCAACGTGCCGCATTGCAACTAACGCAGGATCGTTCGCTCGCGCCGGGTCGATCCGGCCGCAAGAGAAGCCGCCGCGCGCCATGGCGCCGGCGGCTTATTTCCGTGTTGACTTCGCGCGCCAATCGCGGTTGCATAGCGGTTCGACACGCACGCGTGTCGAACGGCACCGGGTACTCGCAAAACAACAATGCAACGGGAGACGCGGCTGTCGCGGCAACGGCTCGGGTATTCGGTTCTTCGTGATTCCATTTGAAGCGAGGAGGAACCATGTTGCCCGTCTGTCGCTTGCTCGTGCTCGTCACGCTCGCCGCTCCGGTTGCGGTCGCCGCCGCGGGAGGCAAGGCCGGTTACGTCGACCGGCTCGAGGTCACCGCCAGCTACGATGCATACGGTGGTGCATCGTTCGGCGATGTCGGCACTTACCAGGTCGTTGCCGGCATCGTTCACGGCAAGCTCGACCCGAACAATCCTGCGAATGCCGGCATCGTCGACCTGACGCTCGCGCCGCGCGATGCAAGCGGGATGGTCGACTACAGCACCGATTTCGTCATTCTGCGTCCGAAGAGCATCGACAACGCGAAGCGCGTGCTCTTCTACGACGTCGTCAACCGCGGTAACAAGCTCGCGGCCGGCACGTTCAACGGTGCAGGCGCAAATCTCGCGACCGGACAGCCGGGCAACGGGCTTTTGCTTCGGCTCGGCTACACGCTGGTCTGGAGCGGATGGCAGGGGAACATTGCCCAGACTGGCCACGGCGACGCGGCCGCGGTCGGAACGAGCTTCCCCGTCGCGACGAATCCCGACGGCTCGTCGATCACCGGTGGCAATCGCGACGAGATCATTCCCGACTACATGGGCGTTTCTCCCGACGCGAACGGCAATCTTCTCGTCAGCCTGAGCTATCCCGCGGCGACCCTCGACAAGTCGCAGGTCCTTTTCAATTGGCGTCCGACGTGGAAAACGCCTGCGGGCATGACGTTCAATTCGCCGTCGACGCCGATCGCGTCGTCCGACTGGTCGTTCGTCAACAACGGCACGCAGATCCAGTTCAAGATGCCGGCCGGTTCCGATCTCGGAACGATCTTCACGTTCGCCTACGAGGCGAAGGATCCGACGGTGATGGGCATCGGCTTCGCGGCGGTGCGCGACCTCATCACCTTCCTCAAGTTCGATCAGCATGACGCGCAGGGCAATCCGAATCCGCTGAACGATTTTCAGCACGCGCCTTGCTTGAATGGCGGACACGGCAAATGCCACGGCGGCGGCGATTCGAACTTCGAGGTCGCGGTGATGGAAGGCATCTCGCAGTCGGGCCGCTTCACGCGCGATTTTCTCTGGCGCGGCTTCAACGACGACACGCGCGGCCACGCGGTTTTCAACGGCATGTTTCCGATCATTCCCGGATCGCGAAAGACGTATACGGACTTCCGCTTCTCGCAACCCGGCCGCTGGTCGAAGGAGCACGAGGATCACTGGCAACCTGGCGACCAGTTCCCGTTCGCCTATAACGTGATCCGCGATCCGCTGACCGGCGTGAGCGACGGCGTCATGAAGAAGTGCCTGGAGACAGGCACATGCCCGAAGATCGTCCAGCTCGACGGCGGCTTCGAGACGTTCGGCGCGCGCGACTCGCTCGTGTCGACGGACGGCGCCGGGCATGACCTCGTGATCCCGGACAACGTGCGGCTTTACGTGGTGCCGGACGCGAATCACGGCGGCGGCGCCGGTGTGGCGGCGATCGCAACCAACCCCGTTTGCGTGTACGAGACGAGTGCCGTCGTCGAAAGCACGTTCGATCGCGCGCTTGCCCCGGTGCTGGTCGACTGGGTAGGCAAAGGCATCATGCCACCGCCGTCGCAGTGGCCATCGGTGAATGCTGGGACGCTCGCCGTGCCGACCGATCAGAGTGCTGTCGGCTTTCCCGATCTCACGTCGATCGGCGTTCCGTATCGCGGCGACCTCTACAACGAAATCTCGGTGACGGACTACAGCAACGCGGTTCCGGTCGCTGATCTTTCGCGCAAGTACACGGTGCTGGTGTCGAAGACCGACGCGGATGGCAACGACATCGCGGGAATTCGCGTGCCGGAAATAGTCGCGCCGCTCGCGACCTACACGGGATGGAATGTCCGCACGACGAATCACACGTCCGGTGAAGGCTGCATTTCGTCGGGCTCGACCATCCCGTTCGCCAAGACGGCCGCCGATCGCCAGGCGTCGGGCGACCCGCGGCCTTCGCTCGCCGAGCGCTACAGCAGCAAGGCGGACTACGTGACCAAGGTCCAGGCAGCCGCGCAGGCTCTCGCCGATCAGCGGCTGCTGCTGCAGGAGGACGTCGCGACCTACGTGCAGTCCGCGCAGGCGCAAACGCTCCTTCAATAGCCGCATCTCGCGCGGTGCCTGGCTCGCGCCCGGGGCACCGCGCGACGCCCGTTGAAACCGGCCATTTACTGATTACAATGGCCGGCGCGCGAATTTCGGTCATCGCGAGCGCAAGACAGCATCGGTCAGGGGAAGCTTGCATGGCTGACCGATGAACGAACTCTCGGAGGAAAGCACGATGAAACGAATCCCGGTCATCCTCGGCGCGCTCGCGTTCGCGCTTGTGAGCGGCTCGCTTGTCGCGGCACCGTTGGTGCTTCGCGCATCGCACCAGTTTCCAGGCGGCAAGGGCGACGTGCGCGACGACATGGTGCAGATGATCGCGCGCGACGTGAAGGGCGCCAATGTCGGTATCGAGATTCAGGTCTACCCGGGCGCGTCGCTGTTCAAGCCCGAGCAGCAGTGGAACGCGATGGTCAACGGCCAGCTCGACATGACGCTCTTCCCGCTCGACTACGCGAGCGGGCAGGTGCGCGCGTTCAGCGCGACGCTGATGCCCGGCCTCGTCCGAAGCTACGACCGCGCGAAGCGCCTGAACGATTCGCAGTTCATGAAGGACGTCCGCGCGCACATCGAGCAGGCTGGCGTGATCGTGCTGTCCGATGCATGGTTCGGCGGGGGCATGGTGTCGAAGAAGAACTGCATCCTCGAGCCTGAAGACGTAAAGGGCCTCAAGATGCGCGCGGCCGGGCCGACGTTCGCGCAGATGTGGCAATCGGCGGGCGCGTCGATCGTATCGATCCCGTCGAACGAGATCTACAATGCGTTCCAGACGGGCGTCGCGGATGCGACCGACACGAGCATGGGCAGCTTCCTGTCGTTCCGCCTCTACGAGCAGGCGAAATGCATGACGGCGCCTGGCGAGAACGCGATCTGGTTCATGTACGAGCCGGTTCTGATGTCGAAGAAGACGTTCGACAAGCTCGACAAGAAGCAGCAGGATGCCCTGCTCGCGGCGGGCAAGAAGGCGCAGCAGTACTACGAAAGCAAGGCGGAATCGGTCGACGCCCAGACGATCAAGGCGTACAAGGATCACGGCGTCGACGTCAAGACGCTCTCCGACAAGGAATACAACGACTGGCTCGAGGTCGCGAAGAAGAGCTCGTATCTCGAGTTCGCGAAGGACGTTCCCGACGGCAAGAAGCTGATCGACGAGGCGTTGAGCGTCAAGTAAGGCTTCGTTGGCCACAAGCGCGCCGGCGTCGACGGCTCCGTCTTCACCCCGCGCGCTCCCCGGCATGGAACGCTTCGCTCGCGGCATCCGGCTCGTCTCGCGGCTGTGCGGCTATTTCGCCGCGGCGCTCATTGCGATCGGCGTCGCGGTCGTTTGCGAAATGGTGTTCGTACGTTTCGTGCTGAACGAGAACACGATCTGGCAGACCGATTTCGTCACGTACAGTCTGGTCGCCGCGACGTTCATCGGCAGCCCGTACGTATTGATGCTGCGCGGTCACGTGAACGTCGACGTGCTGCCGCTGCATCTGCGCCCGCGACGGCGCTACTGGCTCGCGATCTTCTCGATGCTCGCGGCGATCGCGTTCTGCATCATCCTCGCGATCCTGACGACGCAGTACTGGCTCGAGGCGTGGCGTCAGCACTGGCTTTCCAACACGATGTGGCGCGTGCGGCTCTGGATTCCGTACGCGTCGATGCCGATTGGACTGTGGGTGCTCACGTTGCAGTACGCGGTCGAGTTTCATGCGCTCGCGACGCGGCGCGCGCCGCCGTTCGGGATCGTCTACCAGGGGCACGGCGGCAACGTTCCTCCTGGTGGGCCGATCGCCCCGGGGCCGCCGGTCGACGAGGCGGCGCGTATCGGCGCCCGCGGATCATGAGCGGCCCATCGCGCTCCCGGCGCCGTCGATGAGCGCATCGACCCAAGGCATCATCGTCCTCGTCGTCACGCTGCTCGTGCTGCTTTCGGGCGCGCCGGTCGCGTTCGGCCTCGGGCTTTTGTCGATCATCTTCATCGCGATCTTCCAGGGCCTCGGTGCGCTGCATGTCGTCGCGGAGACGTTCTTCTCGGGTCTCAACGACTTCACGCTCGTATCGATCCCGATGTTCGTGATGATGGGCGCCGCGATCGGCTCGTCGCCCGCCGGCAAGGATCTGTACGAGGCGCTCGACCGGTGGCTTTATCGATTGCCGGGCGGCCTCGTGCTCGCGAATCTTGGTGCCTGCGCGATCTTCGCGGCGCTGACGGGATCGTCGCCCGCGTGCTGCGCCGCGATCGGGAAGATGGGCATTCCGGAGATGCGAAGGCGCGGCTATCCGGACGACATCGCGACCGGTTCGATCTGCGCCGGCGGCACGCTCGGCATCCTGATTCCGCCGTCGATCACGCTGATCCTCTACGGCATCGCGACCGAGACGTCGATCGGGCGCCTGTTCATGGCCGGCGTGCTGCCCGGAATCATGCTGACCGGGCTCTTCATGCTGTGGACGCTGTTCATCGTCTGGAAGCGCGGATTCCGCTCGCACGCGGCCGGCTTTCGTTATTCGTGGAAGGAGAAGTTCCAGTCGATCCCGAAGATCGCGCCGTTCATCGTGATCATTGCCGCCGTCATGTACGCGCTCTACGGCGGAGTCGCGACGCCGTCGGAAGCGGCCGGCGTCGGTGCGGCGCTTTGCGTGCTGCTCGCGATCGTCATCTACCGGATGTGGGGCGCAGGCGAGTGGTGGACGATTCTGCGCGACACGACGCGCGAGTCGGTCATGATCCTGATGATCATCGCCGCCGCGGCGGTGTTCGGTTACATGCTGACGTCGCTCTACCTGACGCAGACGCTCGCGCAGGCGATCGCCGACATGCACGTGAACCGCTGGGTGCTGATGGGGCTCATCAACGTGTTCCTGCTGGTCTGCGGGTTCTTCATCCCGCCGGCAGCGATCATCCTGATGACCTCGCCGATCATTTACCCGATCATCAAGGCCGCGGGCTTCGATCCGGTCTGGTTCGGCGTGATCCTGACGATCAACATGGAGATCGGGCTCATCCATCCCCCGGTAGGGCTCAACATCTACATCGTGAGCTCGATCGCGCCCGACGTGCCGGTGACGCGCGTCATGTGGGGCACGATCCCGTACGTGCTCTGCATGATGCTCGCGATCGTGATCCTCTGCGCGTTTCCCGAGATCGCGACGTGGCTACCCAACACGATGATGGGTGCGCAGCACTGAAAGCGGCCGGGCGCGAGCGGTATAATCGCCTCGCGATGCGATTTGTTTCGTCATGCATCGCGCGCCTTCCGTGGTGGCGGTAGCTCAACGGTAGAGTCCTGGATTGTGATTCCAGTCGTTGTGGGTTCGATTCCCATCCGCCACCCCAATTCTCCTCGATCGCACCCGCGCCGATCCAAAGCGTGCGATCTCACGTTCGGTTCTGCACCGCAATGGCCGCACAAGGGAGGACCCGACGATAGACGGCTGCCGTCGCGCGCTATAGGGATCGCCACCTGAGTGCCGAAAAGCGGGCATAGTCGCGGTCCAGCGTAATCCATTCGCAGCCCGACTCGATCGCCAGGGCAGCAAACCAGGCGTCGGGGACCCGATTGCCTCGGGCGTCGGCTTCTTCGCAGAGGCGACAAAAGATCGACCAGTGCCGAGTGCCCGGCTGTACGAGGACACAGTGTGCGGGTGCCATCACCGTAATGCAGAAGGCAAGCACCTCTTTGAGCTCGCTCGGCCGGGCGAAGACGCGCGAGTGGGTTGCGATGCGAACGACGCCGCTCAACGCATGCGTCGATATTCCATACCGCGATTCACCGTTGACGACGCTGTTCAACCAGGAGCGGCAGCGCTCGTGCGCGGTTGAATCCGCTCGGAATGCAGATAGAAGGACGTTGACGTCGGCGAGGGTCACCGCTCTTCCATCCGGTCGAGCAGGTCGGCCGAACGGCTGAGATCGATTCCCGGCAACGTTCCACCGGACGCCTTCGAGACGGGCAGGAGGACCGGTCGACGACGCGACGCCTTGGGCTCCGCAAGCGCGAGCCGCAAGCCCTCCTCGAGCAACGACGTCAAGGTCGTGCCTTGCTCGGCGGCGCGCCTCTTGGCACGACGAATGAGCTCATCGGGAAGCCGTACGGTGGTGCGCATATGTCAAACCATACACCTATGACATACATATGTCAAACGCCTGGAACCATCCCCGACCGGCACCGCTCTCGCGCCACGTCGCGCGTTCGTCGGCAGACGTGGCATGGACCCTGCTCGCGCGCGATGGCCATGTCACCTGAAGCACCTCCGTCCATCCTGGCGAGCGCCATCGCGCCCCTCGTCCAACCGGGCGGTCGCCGCGGCAAGGAGCCCGGCGAATCGTTCTTCGACACGCTGCGCCGCGCCCCCGCCCGGCACCCCTGGCTCGCCTGGCTCGCGCTCGTCGTCGGATTTGGTCTGTCCGTCGGCGTGCTGCTGCTGGTGAACGACGAGGTCGAGCGAAAGGCGCAGATCGCGTTCGGCGAGGACGCGAGCGACATGGCGCGAGAGGTCATCGAGCATGCGCGCGGCTACGCCGACGTCGTGTTCGCGGTCCGAGGACTCCTCGATGTGTCGCAGCACGTCAGCCGCGCCGAGTTCCACCGCTTCGCACGCGGCCTCGAGGTCGAGCGCCGCTACCCGGGCCTCACGAGCATCTCGTACGCGTTTCGCGTGCGAAACGACGAGCGCTCCGCCTTCGAGCAGCGGATGCTCGCGGAGAGCGCGGACCTTCCTCCCGACCTGCCGCCATTCGCGATCAGGTCGACCGAAGCACGACCCGAATACATCGTGCTGAGCTACGTCGAGCCGCCGCAGGAGGCGGCGGGCGTGCTCGGCTTCGACCTGTCGCAGGAGCCGGTGCGAAACGCCGCGGTCGAAAGCGCGCGCGACAGCGGGACGTTGTCGACCACGTCGTCGATCGCGGCGCTCACCGATCCCAATGCGCGCCTGTCGAGCTTCGTGCTGCGCCTCGCCGTGTACGAGGGTGGCGTCGTTCCGCCGACGGTCGAGGCGCGTCGCAGCGCGTTCGTCGGCGTCGCGGGCGCGACGATTCGCCTGCCCGAGATGATTCGTGCCGCGTTGTCTGCCGTGGCGCCCTATGCGCTCGCGAGCGTTCGCGTACGCGTCGAGGACGTGACGGGCCGTGCGGCTACATCCGCGGGGACGCTTCTGTTCGATACGGCGCAAGGCGCGGACAAGGCAGCGCCGGTGCTGTATGCCAAGTACGGTTTGGTGAATCGTTTCGCAATCGGCGATCGAACGCTCGCCGTGCACATCACGCCGCTTGCCAAGCCCAGGCCGCGCGGCGCTGACGTGTTCCTGCCGCATATCGCGGGTGCGCTGACGATGATCGGTGCGCTGCTCGTTTTCGGGCTCGTTCGCGCGCTCGCCGAAGCGGAAGTACGCGGCGCGTCGCTGCGCCGAAGCCTGAAGCGACTCGAGTTCCACCGCGCGCGACTCGCCGAGACGCAACAAATCGCGAACATCGGCGGATTCGAGTGGGACATGCGCGGCAAGGCGCAGATCTGGTCGGATCACCTGTATCGGATCCTCGGGCGTCCGGTCGGCGATCCGCCGCATCCGGATCACGATTTCTTCTACGCGAACGTCGTTCACAACGCCGACGCACCCGCGGTGCGCGATGCGTTGCGGCGCGTGCTCGCGGATCGCGGCCCGGTCGCGCTCGACTGTCGCATCGTGCGACCCGATGGCGTCGAGCGCATCGTCTCGACGCTGACGCGCCTCGAAGCGGCCGACGATGGTGCTCGCACGCGCGTCGTCGGCACCGTCCGCGACATCACCGGCGAATGGCGGGCCGCGGAACGCGAGCGCGCGCAGCTCCAGTTCATCCAGACGATGATGGATGCGATCCCGATCCCGGTGTATCAGAAGGACATCGACGGGCGCTTTCGCGCGTGCAACGATGCGTGGTGCCGTTTCGTCGGCATGTCGCGCAAGACGATGCTCGGGCGCACGGCCGACGAAGTGCTGCCAGGCGCGCACATCGAGGCGGTGCACGCGCAGGATCAACGCCTGTTCGGGCGCGTAGCCACCGACAGCATCGAGGTCGACCTGAGAAACGCCGCGGGCGAGCTGCGCCGCGTCATGCTGCACAAGGCGAGCTACGCCGCGCAGGACGGCGCGATCGCGGGACTCGTCGGCGCCGCGTTCGACATCACCGAGCTGCGCCAGACGAAGGAGCGGCTCGAGGAGACGGTCGCCGAGCTCGACAGGCGCAACCGCACCGCGATGCTGCTCGGCGAATTCGGCGAAGTGCTGCAGGCGTGTCTCGGTCTCGACGATGCGTACGAGGCGATCGGCAAATACCTGCCGCGCCTTCTGCCGCGAAGCTCGGGCGCCGTCTATCGCCTGGGCACGGGACGCGGCAACGCCGAGCGTTGCGCGAGCTGGGGCGCGCCGGTCGACATTCCCGACACGATGACGACGACCGATTGCGTCGCGGTCAGGCGCGGTCAGCCGCGTTGCGTCGAGCGGTCGGAAGACGAGCTCAACTGCCGCCACTTCACCGTTCCGCCGCCTTCCTACGCGTGCCTGCCGCTTTCATCGCACGGCGAGCTTCTCGGCCTTCTGCACGTGCAATGCGCGGCGGCCGGCGGACGCGCATGCAATCCCGAAACCGAATGGCCGGCGCTTCGCAGCGCCGCGGAGCAGATCTCGCTCGCGCTCGCGAATCTCGCGATTCGTGAGACGCTGCGCGAGCAGGCGACGCGCGACAAGCTGACGGGCCTTTACAACCGCCATTACTTGAACGCACGCTTCGAGCAGGATCTCGCGCGCGCAAGCCGAAACGCAAGCACGATCGGCATCGTGTTGCTCGACATGGACCATTTCAAGCGCTTCAACGATACGTTTGGTCATGGCGCCGGCGACCATGTCTTGCGCAAGCTTGCGGGCGTGCTCGAAAAAGCGACGCGCCGCTCGGACGTCGCGTGCCGCTATGGCGGCGAGGAATTCCTGCTGCTGATGCCCGACGCGTCGCGCGAGATCGCGACGCGGCGCGCGGAAGAGGTGCGCGTGGCGATCAAGGCGCTTCGTCTCGAATGGGAAGGCGCGCCGCTCGGCCCGCTCACGGTCTCCGCGGGCGTTGCCGCATTTCCCGTCGACGGAAGCGATGCCGATACGCTCGTGCAACGCGCCGACCAGGCGTTGTATCGCGCGAAGGAACTGGGTCGCGACCGCGTCGAGGTCGCGATGCCAGCTTCCGTGACGAGGAGCGCTTCCAAAGCGACGGCGGGCTGAACGGCGGAATCTTCGACGCGATCGAGCGCGTCGCGGCCTATCGCGAAAGAATCAGGCGTGCGGCTGGCCGCGAATGCCCGCGAGCTGCGCGGTTTTCAGGAGCGCGGAATCCTTGCCGAGGACGAACTTGGCGATGTCGTCGAGCACCGACTCGCGAATCGAGCTGCTCTTGAATGCGAGGCTGATGCGATCGAGGCGATCGACATTGACGAGCGTCACCGTGATGACGCCGGTCCGATAATCGGCGTTGAATGCGACAGCCGCGGGAATCGCCGGCGTCACCGAAATCGCGAAGCG
>Ga0209579_10003231_pt1 | contig 11975 bp, 7 predicted proteins | sample Coa_R1_2_FD_187152 | JGI IMG/M metagenome (GOLD analysis project Ga0209579, IMG submission 187152) | Surface soil microbial communities from Centralia Pennsylvania, which are recovering from an underground coalmine fire - Coalmine... | ecosystem: Environmental > Terrestrial > Soil > Unclassified... | reverse complement strand
TGTCTTTAAGGGAGAAACGCGCCAGTTCGCTGAAGAACGGCGGGTCTTTCTGCTGGCTGCGGAAATATTGCGCGCGCAGATAGTCCAGGTAGGTCGGATCGGCCAGCGCATTCTGCGTAATCAAATAGACATCGCGCCGGTCAAACGCGGGATCCATGGCCGGCAGGCAATTCGACGACAGAAAACTATCGCAGAAAATCATGTAGGTGGGATTGAAGCGTCCCGGGTCGGTGCCGCCGAACAGGATCGTGTTCGGAGTCATCTCCGGATAAACGAGATCTTTTTGCGGCCCTTTCATCATCTCCTCGCGCACCTTGCGGTCGTAAGTCATTTTCCCATCCGGCCCGACGACTGGCGGTGTGAACATGTCGTGCCCGAACCAGTAACCGAACCAATGATTGCGCTCCTCGCAGAAGCCCCAGTGCGACAGGGCGGAGGAAATGGGCATCAATGCAAAAATTCCCAACATAATTACCAGCGGCGCGCGTTTGCGATAGACAAACAGGGCAACGATAAACATCACCACGATTGCCAGAACCAATATGCCTCCCAGCGCCGGATAATTATATTGATGCGGCGCGAATACCCGCCCGAGTCCGTCCGAGATTTTCGATAACGCCAGACTCGGCTCTTCAGAATCCACTGCGGCCGGCCGGAAGTACACGAGAACGATGGACAGGAGTTCAAAAAGCACTGCGCCCCCGCCAAATGATAGAAAAAGAGTGCGGTCCAGTTGCAAGGTAGGCGACTCGGCGTCAGAAATCCGCATCAGCCGCTGTGCCGCCAGCATGGTGAGCAGGAGCGTGATGGCCAGGAAAATGAATAGCACCAGACGGAACTTTGGCGAGGGGAAGCCGGTTCCGCCATAAAACGTGTCACTGACCCCGGCGTAGAACGCAATCAATGCCGGCGCCAGCGCGACCATTCCCAGCATCAATCCCGCCGGGCGGAAGCGCTGATAATGTGTCGCCATGTAGGCGACTGTCAGCGTGAGTCCGCAACCAATCAAAATGGCGATCAACGCGTGCGATGAGGCATAGAACACGCGGAACAGGTCGGCTGATTGCCGGTCCGGTTGGACATTCATCAGGATGATCAGCAGCACGCTGATGAACGGGTAAATGCCCATCACCGCGACCATCCAGGAGCGCTCGCGTTTGCGCATTTTGAAAAAGAACATCAGGGGTACGAGCGCGAGAAAAATACATACCCAATTAAATTCGTAGGCAACATCTCCTACGAGAATTCCCAATTGCATGATGAAACGCCAGGGATCACCGAAGACATCTGTTGGATGAGCCTTTTCGTACTGGCCACGGCTTAAGGCGTGGAAGAAGCCATCGACTGTCCGCGGATAACCCCATTCCATCGGCGGATTCGTCATGCCTGCGATCGCCTCGTAAAAATAGAAGGAGGCGCCGGCGACCCAAACCAAACCCAGTCCAACGGCAATCAACCATTCCCATCCCATATCCCGCGTCTTGAGGCCCAGCCAGATGATGCCTGCCAGAGCAGCCAGAAAGAGAATCAGAATCGCAGGGTATTTCATCCCGAAAGCAAAGAGTCCGAATACCAGTGCTACCATTATTGCCATTCCAAGATCCCGCGCCGGTTTAATCGGATCTTCCTTTGAAACCAGCGATACCCATAGAAAACCCGCCACCGATAAGATTCCAACCGTGTGAAAGAGAATCAGAATGACCTTGTCGGCATTGAGCATCGTCGAAATGCCAATGGCCTCCACGAAGAGTAATCCTGCATAGACAAGGGCATTCCAGATGAGGAGATTACGCCCAAGTTTAGGCTGCACGTAGATGACGCAGATTTCAAGGCCCAGGCTGGCGACGAGCAGGGTTTGATGAATCGTCGAGCATATACCCAAAAAGAAAAAGGCAATGAACAGATACCGTCGCTGGTGCGGGGCGTAAATCCATCGCATGAGACATAGCATGACCAGCATCACCCAGGGCACACCGAAAAGTGAAATACGGTTGATCGCCACCGATTCGCTCCACATCACACCGCCGAGGCCGAGCATCAATCCGGACACGATACCGGAAACGAGGCAAACCGTTCCCTCCCATTTGCCCGTCAGTGATTTCAATTCCTCAATGCCTTCCATCAGCATGCTGCTGGCTCGGGACACCATCAGTGCCACCAGGGCGCAGGCAAATGTTGCGGCAATTGCTTCGCCGACTTCCACACGCCACGCCACATTGCCGATGGGCAGCAACTTGGTCCAGCACCACGAGTAAATAGACCAGAAAGGATAACCGGGAGGGTGGGGGATGCCCGCATAGAATGCGCCAGTGACGAGTTCGCCTGAGTCCTGCAGTGTTTCCTCCGGCGCGAGCGTATAAAGGTAAACCGATCCAACTACAACAAACGCCACCAGGAATGCCAGCCAGTCGATGCGCCGGAATAGCGGTGGAATGCGCACGGGCGCAGGGACGGCCCCGGCAGTGGTTTTTTGTTCAGATGCAACGTCGGTCCCAACAGCTGCGGGTTTAGCCGCAGGTGTCTTGGCCTTTGAGTCTTTCGGATCTTTCGGTGTCGCCATGAAATAAAATCTCGGATGCTGATAGTTGCGAAAGGCAAAAAACCCGTCGCGTGTTCGGTGTTCGTTGAGTTAAATAGCCCTCTGCCGGGTTAATCGATTCCTATCGGCAAAAAAGGGCTTACATTGGAAGTGAAAGTGCCGCCATTTGTCCACTCAAAATTGGCGGGTAAAACGCCATTATCGCCCGAGGAACGGTTGTGCGGCAGAAGGTTGGTATAGCTCAAATGGTTGGAAACCATCCCCAATAACGGGCCGGTCCCTGATGAGCGCATCGCAAAACCTGGATCCTGCCTGACAATCCCCACGGCCATGAGCAGGCACGCCCCCGCGGGTGCCAACCAGCGCAGAGAGAGAGTAATCGCTTCGCGTTGGACCGTCGGGCCGAACAGCCGCCGCTTAAGCCTCGGGGAGGGCCGCCGCGGCTTCCAGGAACGCAATTGGTTTTCCAGCAGATTCATCTCGTTCTCGTTCATATTCTTGTGTTTCCAGACGGTTTTTCATCTTTTGCAGCCCATATCGATACCGTCCGGCGGCCGTATTGGGCGAAATTTCCAGCAATTCCCCGATTTCTTCAAAGGTGCGGCTGTGCCATATTTTGAGCACAATCACTTCACGCTGTTCCAGAGGCAATTCCTCAAGACAACGCATGGCCGCGCGCTCCCCCGGCGATTCCTCCTCGGCAGGTTCAAACCAGCGGTGGGACTCCAGTTCCCGCCCAATCCGCCGCCATAACGAGCGCCGATAATTGAGCGCGCGATTCCGGAAACTGCGCACGCAGTAATGCTCCACCCGCTCAGGGCGTTGACGCTGTTGCATTAACGCCACAAAAGTGTCCTGCAACACATCCTCCGCCTCCGCGTGACTCAAGCCGAGCGCGCGGCCATACAGGATCAGTCCTGCGGCCTTTGTCTCGTAGAGCTCCTGGCTCCAATGTGGTGAATTGCCGTTCACGTCTTTAACCCATAGACACCGTCCGGGCGGGATTTGTATAAACTTTTACAAAGTTGAATAAGTTTAGCGAGTTAAATAAGCGCCGACCCTGCCTGCAATTAGCTCTCATAATCGATTTTCAAAATTCCCCCGGGGAAGAGGTTTAATTTGGTTTAATTCCGGTTTAATTCGGTTTAACTGAGGTTTAATTTTCTGGACCGTCCGGCCTGTTTTTCGGCTCGTTCCGTCCACAATTCCGGGAGTCGACCCCACTTCGATGTTTCGCGTCTGCGTACGCAAGAGGTGTGATCCACTTTGATTCGGTGTGATCGGCTTGGATTTTGGTTGGACCAGATTTGACTTGGCCTTACTCGCTCCGGCTGACCTGGACTCCGAATTAGACCTGCTCCGCCAACCGTCGGCTCTGATCTCTTTCAATCTCATCCGCCCATTTAATCATAACCGCACGCCCTTGTAATTCCCCCGGGGGGATTTTCGCCATTTTTTCAAAAATATTTTTAAACGCCTTGTGTTTAGACACTTGAAAGGGAATGAACCGAATCTTTACTACCTCAACCTGAAAAAGAAATCCCCGGACGGGTTGTGATACTGAGCGGATTCGTGCCGTTGCCGATGGGCGACCGCAAATTGGCTTCCAAATCAGGACTCCCATTGTTCGCTTGAAGATTGCCAAAATGCGCCGGATGAGCAATAGTCCCACAACCCGACACACGATTATCATGCGAAAGCTGATTTCGCTTTATCTCATCACAAGCAAGGCTGCGAAGTTCACCTGGCTTTTGTGCTTTTCAGGCATCTTCATTTTCAGCGCCAGCCCGTCGGAGGCCCAGTTAATTAATGTTGATTTCAATAACGACAGCTTTGGGGCGGCACATGGCGGCCCCAATCCCGGTCCAACGATGTCCGGTGCGGCGGTTCTGGGAGCTCCGGGTGACCAGTGGAATGGAATAAATGTCAACAGTGGTACTGGAATCCCTCTCATCTACGCCAACGGCAGCAACTCGCCGGTGACCATGACGTTCACCTCCGGCGGCGGATACGATGCCAACGCTTTCAGCGGTTCTACTCCTTTTGCCGGCACTCCCTACGATGCGCTGATGGAGGATTATCTGTTCAATGGTGGCACTCCACGAACCAATACGCTCTCGGGTCTCACGCCAAACTCTTTCTACAACCTGGTTCTATACAACGCCGCGGATCAAGCAGCGGCAGGCCGTATCACCCTTTTTACCGTCAACGGTAACACCCAAAGCAGCACCTGGAACGCGTCCAGCAGCAACTTCGTCGCCGGCATCGATTACGTCGAATTCAACCCTGCCTTCTCGGACGCTTCCGGCAACCTGGTGATTACCTGGACTGGAAACGGCAGTGCGGAAGGCGATATCGATGGCTTCCAACTTCAATTACTTCCGCCGATGGGGCCGCTGGTGACAACCACTAACCCCACCAATAACAATGGCACAAACGTCACGTTCTCCGCCATCGTGAATCCCGTAGGCCAGGCCGCGACCTGCTATTTCGAATATGGAAGCACCACCAATTACGGCAGCTTCAGCCCCACCAACGCGCTTTCAGCCACCAATGCCTTCTTGAACGTGGGCATCCTGGTGGGCGGATTGCAGCCTCTGAGCCCTTATCATTATCGCATCGTGGCGGCCGATAGTTTTGGAACCAGCTACGGAAAAGACATTTCTTTCACTACCGCTTCCGCCTTCGTCCCTATCGCTCCGGCTGGTGCGAGGATTTCCCGGCAATCCATTTCAAACAACGTTTCCAATCCCGGTCAGAGCAATGTTTACATGCTGCCCCTCACCGCTGGACAAAACTTGAGCCTGCTCATCACTCCCGCTCCTGGCTTCTGGCCCTCTGTTGAACTGACCGATCCCTCCGGTGCGCCGTTCGGATCCGCCGATGCTCTTGCTCCCGGCGAAACGCTTTTGTTTAACAATTCTCCCATCCTTGTCAGCGGCACATACTCTTTGTCCGTCAGCGGCATCAACGGCTCGACGGGAAGTTACTCCCTCCAAATGCTGTTGAATGCCGCGTTTGAAGGCGAAAGTTATTTGGATGAGCCCAACAACGATCTGTTTGCCGCCGAAAACCTTGTTCCGAGCGCCTTCGCGGCAGGAACGGGCAAGGGCGAGGAAATGGCCGTCGTCGGAAATCTGGCCGGCCGGCCGTCGCTGCTCTGGCCCGACCCGGTCGATGTCTATCGCTTCTTTCTTAACGCGGGAGACAGTGCCACGCTCGTGGCCAACAATCTCACCGCCGGCCAGCTCCAGCTTCAACTTGAAAACGGCAGCGGCCAGACGGTGGCCTTCAGTGGTTCCGACGCGAACAATGTCAGTCAGTACATTGACGGTTTTATCGCTCCCACCAGCGAATATTACTACGCGGCCATCACGGGCACTTCGAATGTCCAATATTCCCTGGTGGTCACCCGCAACGCCGAATTCAATCTCGAACCTGATGATTTTTTCCGGCCGGGACAATCCCTGTTCGGGTTTCAGACCCTCATCGGGCACCTGGAAGCCAACGCCAGCGATTATTATTCCGTCCCGGCGAATATTGGCGATCACCTGGCTTTCTCCACCGCCACGCCAACATCCGGCCCGTCGGAAATCCAGAACGGCCTTTATCCCGAACTGTTGCTTTATGATCCCAATGGGAACCTCGTGGCCATCGCCAGCGGCAACGCCTCCGATGGACGCAACAGCGTTATTGATTTCACCGTGCCGAGCGGCGATGCCGGGCAATGGAGCATCGAGGTCACAGCTTCCGCTTCTACACCGAATGCTACATTCGGCGATTATCTGCTCACTGTCACGGGCGACACAGGCAGTCCGAATCCTTTCGTCGTGAGCAGCACCATGCCCGTGGCCGGCGCGCTCGTGGCGCCAACCGCGACTATCACGTTGGGGTTCAATCAGCAGGTTTACGGAGGGTCCTTGACGCCGGGTGAATTGGAAGTCAACGGAGTTCGCGCCACCGCAGTCGCCCTCACTGGCCCCGACTTGGCCACCTGGACCATTCCCGCTGCGGCCTACGCAACCGGCACTGACCTCCCCAATGTGGTGACTTTGGGCGTCGATCAAACCGGCCATCAGATGACCGCCTTGAATAGCACAACGCTGACCCCTTTTAGTTACACTTTTTATACCTCGACAAGTCTCACGCCCCCCACGGCCGGTCCCGACACCATCACCGACATGGAAAACACGCTCGTGAACATCCCGGAGTCTTTTCTATTGAGCAACGACAGCAGTCCCATCAACGGCCCGCTCAGCATCACCGGCGTGAACAGCACCAGCGGCGCGACGGTCGCCTCGCTGAATGGCTCCTCTATCGCCTACACGCCGCCGCCCGGTTTCGCAGGAGTGGATACTTTCACCTACACGCTGAGCGACGGTCATTTGACGGCTACAGGGTTGGTCACGGTTTACGTCACGCGCACCGGCGCGCCGCCGTTCGGTGACCTGACCATCTCTGGCGTTCCTGCCGATCTGATGTTCACCTTCTCCGGCATTCCCGGACGGCAATATGACTTGATGTACGCAACTTCAGTCACAGGTCCGTGGATGGAATTGTACCCCGTGTTCGTCACTGACCCGACCGGCTTCGCGCAATACACCAACATCACCGCATCCCCGCCGCCAACACGTTTTTTCCGCGCGCAGTCGCTTCCGTGGTGAAGGCTCGCACCGCGAACACTCAGGAAGGAATCGATTTACTGCTTCAACCTGAAAAATAAATCCCCGGACGGGTTGTTGATGATGAGCGAATTCGTACCGTTGCTGGTCGCCCAACTGGTGTTGATCGTCCAATTGCCCGTCGCAAGATTCAAGTTTTGCTGCAACGTCCAGCTTCCGGTGTTTTGCCAATAGACCGTCACCGTGTTGCCGGAATGGCTGATGTAAAGCGTGGGCGCGCCCGCGATTTGCACCACGCTGATGAGCGACCAGAAACCGCCGGTGAGCGAATAATTGCCGCCGCTCATCGCCACGCTTGCATCCGGCTGGCCAATGGTGCCGGAAACCTGGTAAGCCCCTCCCGCGCTCGAGCCACCACCACCGGAGATTTTATACCAGTCAATGGACGGTTGAGCTGTTGCAGCCCAAACAGCCAACATCATCGAAATTGCACAGATCAGTGACTTCATAATCGGAGATTAAAAAGCAAGCACGGTGCCACTGGCAGTAATGGTGTTCCAAACGCCGTTCCCCATGTAAAGCAACTGGATAGTCGAAAAATTCAGCCCCTGTAAATAACCTGAAGTGCCCGTGGTCGAACTGGTGGTGGTCGTCAATTGCGAAGTCCAAATCTGTCCGAAATTCACCCCGCCAATCAACTTGGTACCGTCTGCAGAACTGGCAAGACTAAACCAGTTTCGCGAACCACTGTTCTGTGCAATCCATGTATTCCCGGAGTCTGTTGAAGTGAAGATCAACCCGCCATTGACCGCAGCCACCAATTTGGTGCCGTCTGCCGACGAAGCCACCGAACTCCAGTTCGCGCTGGCCAGGCTCGATTGTGCCCACGTTGCGCCAGAGTCCGAAGAAATATACACGGCCCCGCTGGCTTGTGCGGCAATGATTTTGGTTCCATCGGAGGAACACGCCACATATCTGGCCTGGATGCTTCGTTGCGTCCAGTTCGCGCCAAAATTGCTTGAAGTGAAAACGAAGCCACTGGAACCGGCCACCACCTTGCTGCCATCGGAAGAGCACGCCAACCCGGTCCAATTTCCTGATTGATTCCTCTGAAACCAATCCGCCCCGGAATCGGGTGAATAGAAAATGAACCCGCTCGTTCCGGCGGCATAAACTTTGGTGCCATCAGCCGAACAAGCAAGGCCGGTGATGTTGGCGGAATTACCAAGACCGGTCGAAGCCCAGGATGAGCCAAAGTCCGTCGAAGTATTCAACAAACCAAAACTTCCGCCGATATACAAAATGGATCCGTCCGCCGATGACGCAATGCTGTACGATTGTGAAAAACCGTTTGTTCGCCAGGTGACGCCGCCGTCGGCCGATAATACAAATGGATAGGAAATTGAACCGGAGAAGGAAGAACTCACGCCCATGATCCGTTGCCCATTGGTCGAACAAGCCAACGCACTCCACGCCGTATTGTTGGGCACAGGCCGATTGGTCCAGGTCGAATAATTCAATAGACTGTTAGGGCTTTTGATGCTTTGCCCGGCATTTTGCAAAATTTTCCAACCCCCAAAACCCCCGCTGCTGATGTAAATCACATCACCAGGATTTGCCGTTGGCGGCAGAGTGAATGTCACCGTGGTGTTGGTGGTGAAGAGGTATCCGAGATTGGATTGCAATTGGATATTGGTGTTGGAGACGACCGTCCAATTGAAAGTTCCCGGCACATTGGTCAACCCGGCGCCATTCCCGGCGAACCCGTTTGCGGAAACCGTGCCGGCAAAAGTCGGGCTGCCGTCCAGCAGCGCCACATTGGTGGATAATTGCGCGTCCGCAATGGTGCCCGTGATGTTGGTGGCAGAGATCGCCCCGGCGCTCGCTGCGGTGAGGGCCGTATCAGCCACCGCCGCGCTTTCTGCGCGTATCGCGTAGGGCACGGGAAAGACCTGCTGGCGCGGCGACAACTCCGTGAACACGCTTCCGCCGTTGGTCGCCACGGCGATGTCCAGCCAGTTGCTGGCGCCCGTGAACACACCGGGACCAAAATCCACTGTTGTGAAGAAGAGCCCGTTGCTCACGGCAGCGGCGTAGTTGGTCACGCTTCCCAGTACGTCGCCGCTGGTGGGGTCATCGTAAAGCGTGAAGCTCAAATCGTAGGAGCCGTTGGCCTTGTTAGTGCCATCGATCAACCTCCCTTGATAAGTAAAGGCGGTGCCCTGCGCGGCGGCAAATTGCAAGCCGAGCAGCAACGTGCTTAGAGCCCCTATCAAAATGGCAACGCGCCCGTTCTTCATTTTGATATGGGCTCTTTGTAAAATCAGAATTCCCGTTTTCATATTTTTTGAGTTCATGGCTACTTACTTACTCGGTGAGTGAGAGGAGGTTCTTTCAAAGTATTTTTGAAAATATTTTGCTCGGCCCATTTCGCAAAAAGAAATGGGCGCGCGCTGTTCTGTTGGGTGCGTCGAGAAGTTCATGTGTGATTCGTTCAGTGGAGTAAATCTGTGAATAGCAGCAGTCCATCATCTTGCTGGTAGTGGTTGAACTGTTGGAACTGGTCCGTGCGATCCACATATTTTCGGATGCTGTTGTCGGAAAACAACGTGTTGTAGTAGCCGTTTTGATGGCACTTCGGCGCGCCAAAAAAAGTTCCAAGATAAACATCGTCGTTGCCGGTGTCCCAAAAGAAAACGTCAGCCGCCACGCAAAACATCACGTTGGTCCAGGTCATCTTGCGGGGAGCCAGATAGGTGTAGGAGCATTCCACGGTGGCCGAACCATTGGTGGTGTTCCAGGAGGACCAACCCATATTCGCATTTGCCGGACCGTCAATCGAAAACCGGTCCGAGCGGCGGGACGGACAATAGGCGACTCCCGGCGCAACGGGCAAAAAACCCTGGGCCATCAAAACGCCGATGTCCACCGGCTGTCCGTAGGCCTCAAGGTTGGCCGTGGTGAGAGTATTTTCACCTGACCAGGGAGAAGCCCAATAGCCCATCGGCAACATGGCGTTGTTGTCATCGGTATAATTAACCGTGGCGATGCCGATTTGACGGAGGTTGCTCATGCAATTCACACGCCGGCCGCGCTCCTTGGCTGTGCTCAACGCTGGCAATAACAGGGCTGCCAGAATGGCGATAATGGCAATCACCACCAGAAGTTCGATCAGGGTAAAAGCTCGCCTGTGGCACATAGACAAATTTGACCCCCTGAACTACGCCGGCAAAATATCCGGGCCACAGATTTGTTCTCGGACCGCCAGCAGCCAGATTTGAATCTGAATCGAATTCATATCTACTGATTACTCGCTGCGCGGGGGAAGATTCTTTCAAGTTATTTTGAAAATCTTTTGTATTAGGTAAACTCCTTGATATGAGGCTGATAGCCAGCCGTTTGCCCGGCCTTCAGGACAAGGCCTGAATCAAACTGATGGGAGAGAGGAGAGGGCCGGGGTGAGCTGAGGGTATCTCGCAATCCCAATGCAGACCTCAATTACGTAAGTTTAGTACTGACTACGTGGTGAGTCTTTTCATCGTGCGGGCGGTGGCTCCTGAATCAAGATTCCAATCTCCAACAGCGACGGTGTGCCGCGAACCAATCGCGGACCGCCGGCTTCGTCATAGAAAATCTCACCGCTGAATCGCCAATCCTCTGGGCGCTTCACTAAACTGGCTCGCACCGGGTTCAGGCAAATGTATTCCCATTTGCGGGCTTCGCTCTCCGGTGTCCGGAATTTGTGGTCGTGATAACCCTTCTGCCACATCCATGGCCGGTTGATACGGGTGAATTCGTGGGAATATCTGCTGCCTTCGGGAATGCGTGGGGCGCCGTGTGGGGGCACACGGCCTGCATCTTGTAGGCCCGGTGTCCTCACCGGGCGTTCGCTGTGTTTCAATCCACCCACCACCGCTTTTAGAGCTTTCATCCATTGTCCCATGCGGACTGCCTCGTGTCCCATGTGGGCTATTAGGTGAATGTGATCTGGCATGATGACAAACCGCCGCCCAAACCAGCGATATCGGGTTGGGCTTTCGAGGAGGAATGAAACTAACCGTTCAAAGACTATTTCATTGTCGAGAACGCGTGCGCGACCATCAACGCATGGCGTTATAAGATAAGAGATGTTTCCATCCCGGTCAGGCCACACGCGATGCAAGCGACGTAATCGCCGTTGTGGTGGATTTGCCTCGTGGGAAGCGCCGTGTGGGGGCACACGGCCTACATCTTGTAGGCTCGGTGCCCTCACCGGGCGATCTTCTTCATTATCGAGTCTCTCGCTCACGATTCTGAATTACCCGGTCATTCTCATCCGCACGCCAACCAATGCCCTGGTGGATAGTGAAAAACGCCAACCCCACTATCCCCCTATAACTGCTTAACTGGTCCGGTAAAGCGCCAATAACGCCGCCCCAATTGCCTGCGACAAATCGCCCAACGCCGCCGGCACAATCCTGATGCCGCTGCGCTGCGAAGGCCATACATAAGTCATGGCGGTTTTCTTGATGATGCCGAGGTAGCGCTCGCGAAATTCTGTGCTCGTCGCTTCCGGATCCATCAACCCGCCGCCAATGATGATGATACTCGGATCCAGCGCGAGGGTAAGATTGGCGACATGCAATCCCAGAGCCTGCGCCTGGAAATCGAAAATTTCCATGGCCAGCGGATCGCCTTTTTGCGCGCGGCCCCGAAGTGAAAGAGCTTTTTCCTTCGCTGCCGCCGTCGATTTTGCCAACTCATGACCCGGATATTTTACCAGCTTCGCGTCAAGCAGACGTGCGAGGCCGGAAATCGTTGTATACGCTTCGATG
>Ga0209579_10003228_pt1 | contig 11979 bp, 9 predicted proteins | sample Coa_R1_2_FD_187152 | JGI IMG/M metagenome (GOLD analysis project Ga0209579, IMG submission 187152) | Surface soil microbial communities from Centralia Pennsylvania, which are recovering from an underground coalmine fire - Coalmine... | ecosystem: Environmental > Terrestrial > Soil > Unclassified... | reverse complement strand
TCCTCGACCACGGATACCGTGCGGTCGGTCGAAGCATCGTCGGCGACGACCACTTCCTCCGGCTCCCGCGTCTGATGGATGGCCGCCCGGATCGCCTCCGCCACCATGTGCGCCCGGTTGTAGGTCGCGATCGCCACCGATACTGTCATGGCCGGGGGTTCCAGGAAAAGAGGCGGGACGCGATTCCCAGGGCTCCCGCGGCCGTGATCGCAATCCAGCAGGCCGCCTTTGGTAGAGAGACGCTGGTGTCGCTCCACGTATTCGCGGCCGCCAGCGCCACCACCGCAAACCCGGCGATCCATAGCGCCGCGGACATGCGCGTGAGCCGGAACCCAACCCGGCGGGCCGCATACCACGCGCTCACCGCCAGGCACACAGAATAAGACAGAGTGAACCCTATGGCCGCGCTCTCGGCGGGCGGACGTATGCCCGACAGCGCCCAACTGGCGCCCACGAAGACGAGTTGGATCAGCGTGTCTACGGCCAGGAACATCCCCATGTCCGCGGCTGCGAGCATGGGCATCGCCAGAACCCACGCCGTCACCTTGAAGTAGTCTCCGATCAAGGTCCAGCGCAGACAGACCGAGGCGGCGTGAAAGGCGCTCGAATAGAGGATTGCGAGCGCCAGCGGTCGCAGCACCGCAAGGCCGACGATCAGCGGCGTTGCCGCCAGAATCGCCACCGGGAAAACCGCCGCCACATGCCGCGCCCGCTGTTCCGCCGAGCGCGCCCGCGCCAGCCGCGGCAGATACCAGGCCTGGAGCGCCGTCAGCACCAGCGTCACGTGATTCGCGCTGATCCCCCAGGCGGCGTCAAACTGTCCGGTAGCCTCCAGGCCCGCGCCGCGAGCGATATGCCCGCGCACCGCCATCAAACCCAGGGTCGAGATCAATCCCGTCGCCAGCATCGCACCGGAGACAGAAAAGAAATGCCCGGCGGCTCGCCCCCTCCACCACGCGCCCGTCCCGGAGAGCCAGCGGCGCGGACCAGTCATCTTCAGCGCCGCGGCCACCGTGATCAGACCGGACATCCCCAGCAGCGCGGGAAGCGCTCCCGGGTGTCCGCCCCGCAGCGCGATTGCCGCCGGCCACGCACCCGCCGCCATCACCGCGGCCGCGATCACCTGGAGCATCGCCAGCCGTCCGATTTCTCCAGCGGCATTGAGCAGCGCACTTAGAAAAACGAAGATGCTGGACAAGACCACGGCCGCCACCAGCATGGCCACCAGACGGCCACCCGAACTCTCCGGCAGCCCCGCGGCCTGCGCCAGGCGTTCCCGGAAGATCAGCATCAGCGCCGTGACCAGAGCCGTCGCCAGCGCGAATACGCACAGGATCGATCGCACAAATTCGCGCCGCGCCTGTCCCGAGAGAGCGCTGGCTCCCTGCACCAATCCCGTCTGTCCGTTCGCCGTCGCCGCCACCAGCGCGATCTGCCGGATCTGCTGCAAGGTTTCAAGCAACGCCACGGCCGAGGCTCCCAGCATGACGGCCAGGATCTTGGTCGCGCTCAGCGCCAGAAGCCCGCTGGCAACCGTACCGGCGCCGGAGCGGAGCATCGAAGTCAAGAGGATCGAAGGCGAGGGGACCGAAGGCGAGGGGACCGAAGGCAAGACGACCGAAGGCAACAAGATCGCGGGATGGGGCTTCGACACAACAACTTGATCCCCCTCGCCCGCGATCAGCATGCTCCGGCCGATCTCGAAATCACACCGGCTGGATTCCCCACCGCCACCGCGCCCGCGGGGACGTTGCGGGTCACCACGCCGCCCGCCCCGATCACCGCACCGCCGCCTATCCTCACGCCCTTCAGCACCATCGCATGGATCCCGATCCAAACCTGATCGCCAATCTGAACCGCCGCCTTCGACCCCTCGAATGCCCGCTCCGCCACGGGGACGCCATGAAAATCGCCGTCGAGAATCCGCACTCCCGCTCCGATCAGGCAGCGCTCGCCGATTTCAATCCGTTCGAGCGCCGTCATTTCCACGCCGTTGGTCAGGCGCGAGTGCGCCCCAATCGAAATATGCGATCCCGCGTGCCGCGCGCTCACGCAAAGCGGCGCGCCCGGTAGTCCCGCGTCCGGATCGCCGAGCGTGACATGCTCGCCGATCCGCAACGTGCCTAGACCGCGGAACATAACGCGCACCCGGCACCGGACCGTGGGCGCCATCTCCAGCCGGCCTCCCGCGCGCCAGGCGTCGAGCCTCAACCGCGCGCGCCACCAGCCCGAGCGAAATCGCCATATTGCGCGAGCGATCCAGCCGCGCGGCATACCGATTCGATCACCTCCGTCACCTGTGCGTCCGATAGTTGCGGATTCATGGGCAGACTCAATTCCGTCGCCGCCAGTTCCTCGGTCACCGGAAACGAAAACCCGGTGCCGCCATAGGCCCCGCTCCGGTGCGGCGGGACCGGATAGTGAATCAGCGTGCCGATTCCCATCGCCTCCAGCCGCTGCTGCAACTCCGCCCGCCGGGGATGCCGCACCGCGAATACATGCCAGACCGGCTCGGCGTCGTCGATCACGCGCGGCAGGATGAGTTGTGGCAACCCGGCGCCGTCCAGTTCCGCCAGATACCGCCGGGCAATTTCGCGCCGTCGCGTATTCCCGGCGTCTAAATGACGCAGCTTTACCCTTAGAATCGCGGCCTGTAGCGGGTCCAGCCGCGAATTGACCCCAAACGTTTCGTGCCAATATTTCTCGCGCGAGCCATAATTGCGGAGCAGCCGGATTCGACCGGCCAGCGCGGCGTCTTCGGTTACGACACCTCCCGCGTCGCCGAGCGCGCCCAGGTTCTTGGTCGGATAGAAGCTGTAGGCTTCTGCGTCCGCCCACCGCGCTGTCGGAAGGCGGCGGTAACGGGCTCCGTGCGACTGGGCTGCATCGGCGATCAGCTTGAGCCCGGCCTTGTCTGCGATTTCACGCAGTGGTCCAAGTTCGGCGCTCTGCCCGAATAAATGCACGGCCAGAATCGCCCGCGTTCGTGCGGTCACGGCTTCCGCAACGCGTCCCGGATCGAGATTGTAGGTGGCGGCGTCCGGCTCAACCGGCACAACGCTTGCGCCCGCCGCGGTGACCGCCAGCCACGTCGCGATGTATGTGTTCGCCGGAACAATCACCTCGTCTCCTGCTCCGATATCGAAGCCGCGCAGAATCAGTTCGAGCGCGTCCAATCCATTGCCCACGCCGACGCAATGCGCTGCGCCGCAGTGGGCCGCGAACTCTTCCTCAAAGGCCGTGACCTCGCCGCCCAGAATGTATTGGCCCGAGTCCAGTACCCGGCCGATGGCGTGATCGATCTCGCCGCGGACCTCGCTTACCGCGGCTTTCAAATCAAGAAACGGTACCATCGACGAGTTCTTGGTATTGGCCGAGTTCTTGATATTGGACGAGTTCTTGATATTGGCCGAGGTCCCGGATGTAATCCTGCTCCCGGTAAACATCGGAGGCGAGCACCAGCAGCACCGCGTCGGGCGAGTAACGATACTGAGTGGTCCAGACCATCGGCGGAACGTGCAGGCCCAGATGAGGGCGATCCAGCGTGACTTCGCCGCGGCTGCGGCCGTCGTATAAGGCCACCGAGCAGCTCCCGTGCGCGCAGACCAGAAATTGATGGAGCGTCCGGTGCGCATGCTCCCCGCGAATCTCACGGCTGGGCACGCCAAACACCAGGAAATATCGAACCACTTCGAATGGCAACGGCCGGTTCCGCTCCCCGAACGTCAGGTGCCCGCGAGCGTCGCTGATGCGCGGCATCCGGTGGAGCGCGGAGCCGCCGGGCAGCATCTCGGCCTTAGCCGAGTCCTCCTTGGCCGGGACAGGACGGATTCCCTGGTCGACAAACCCGCGAACCCGCGCGGGATTTCCGGCAACGATGGCGCAACCCGGTATGTCCCGCGTGACCACGGCGCCGGCGCCGATCATGGCCCGCTCGCCGATCACCAGTCCCGGCAGGACCGTCGCATTGGCCCCAATCGATGCGCCGCGTTCGACCCGTGTTCTGGCGAATTTCGCGGGACGCTGGCGGCTGCGCGGGAACCGGTCGTTAGTGAACGTCGCGTTGGGTCCGATGAAAACATCGTCCTCAAGCGTCACTCCTTCCCAGAGTTGTACGCCGGGCTTCACCGTCACCCGGTCGCCGATGCGTACGCCGCCTTCGACCAGCGTGTGATCGCATATGTTGCAATCGGCGCCGATCCGGGCGCCTGCCAGGATGTGCGCAAACGCCCAGATGCGCGTGCGCGGGCCGATCTCCGCCGACTCGACCAGCGCTTCAGGATGCTTGTAATAAGTGGAGACTGCGGCCGCCGCCGTGCTCATGGTCTTCAACTCCGTTAGACTGGACTCCGTAAAACTCGCGATACCAGCCAACAAACCGTTCGACGCCGGCCGCAATCGGCGTTGCGGGCGCGAATCCGGTGGCTGCCTGAAAGTCTCCGACGTCGGCGCAGGTCGACACCACGTCGCCCGGCTGGAGCGGCAGAAATCGCTTGCTCGCCGTCGATCCGAGGGCGCATTCCAAGGCCCGGATGAAATCCATCACATTCACCGGTGCGCTGTTGCCGATATTGAACAGCCGATAGCCGTCGGGCGCCCCTGCGACAACGCGATGAACGCCTTCGGCGACGTCGTCGACATAAGTGAAGTCGCGCTGCATATCGCCGTGGTTATAAACGTCGATCGTCTCGCCGCGGAACATCGCCCGGGCGAAACGGAAGGGAGCCATATCCGGCCGCCCCCAAGGCCCGTACACGGTAAAGAAGCGCAGCCCGGTGGATGGAATGCCGTAAAGATGCCAGTAGCAGTGCGCCATCAACTCATTAGCCCGCTTGGTCGCGGCGTAGAACGACAACGGGGTGTCGGCCCGATCCGCAATCGCGAAGGGCGTCTTTACACTGGAGCCATAAACCGAGCTCGACGACGCATAGATCAGATGCCGCGCGTGCGTCCGCCGCGCGCCTTCCAGGACGTTCAGAAACCCGGTGAGGTTCGCTTCCACGTAGGCGTGCGGGTTGTCGACCGAATGGCGCACACCCACCTGGGCCGCCAGATGAACGATCAGGTCTGGAGTCTCGTTCTCAAACAGGCGGACCATCCCCGCGCGATCGGCAATATCCAGATGCATGAACTCGAATTTCGCTCGGGAGGCCAGCCGCGCCAGACGAGCCCGCTTCAGACTCGGATCGTAGTAAGGGTTCAGATTGTCAATACCCAGCACCCGGCAGCCCGCGTCAAGCAGCCGCGCGGCCACGTGAAATCCGATAAACCCGGCTGCGCCCGTCACTAGAATATTCATGCCTTCTCCACCCACCAGTTGGCCAGCGCCATGCTGTCCAGCCCGCTGCGCAAGAACACGTCGACGGCGTCGCGCGCCCGGTACACGATCGGTTCGCCATGCAGGTTAAAAGATGTATTGAGCACCGCTCCTTCGCCCGTCCGCGATTCATATTCCTTGAGTAAGCGGTAATAGTCCGGATTATGCCCCTCGACCACTTCGTGTGGCCGAGTCGTAAAGTCGCCCGGATGCAGCACGGCGGCGAGCGCGCTTCGTTTTTCCGGCCGGGTCCGGAACGCAATCATCATGTACGGCGACGGGAACGCCTTCGGCCGGACATAGTATTCTCCGGCGCATTCGGCCAAAACCGACGGCGCGAACGGCATCCAGAAATCCCGGTTCTTGACCATCCCGTTGATGGCGCGAACTGCCTCCAGCGAATCCGCAGGCGCCAGAATCGACCGGTTACCCAGCGCTCTTGCGCCGAACTCGACCGCACCTTTCGCGCGTGCCACAATTTTTCCGCCGGCGACCTTCTCCGCCACCAGCGTTTCGATCCCGGGAACATAGCGCGCGCGAAGCCCATGGGCGCGCGACAGAGCTTCCTCCGCCTCCTGATCCGTGATCGGTTCGCCATAATAGATCGCGCCCGGAGCCTGAATCGTGTCACCCAAACGCGCCGCTACCTGGCACGCCGCGCCAATGCTGTTCGATTCGTCCCCGCAGGAGGGAAACACGTAAAGTTGGTCGAATTCGGCCAGTTCGAGCAGCGCCAGATTAGCTTTGACGTTCATGAATACGCCGCCCGCACAAGCGAGCTTGCGAATCCCCGTCGCCTGAACGGCGTTTGAAACCCACCGGCACAGGATGTCTTCCAGAAATCGCTGAAGCTCCGCCGCCACCTGATCGAAACGCCGTCCGGCAATGAGGTTTTGTACGAACCCGTAGGCCGCGTACATCGAGGGGACGCCGCGCTTCCGCCGCCAGACCATCGGGTTCTTGGTGAACTCGAACAATCCGTCGAACAGGCCCGAGCCTGCGCCGCGCGCATACGGCGCCAGACCCATGACCTTGTACTCGTGTTCGAGCGGAGCCAGACCGAGGCAGCGCGTCACCAGTGCATAGAGCCGGCCGATCGAGTCATGTTCCGAGACTTCGGCGATTCTTGAGAGCCGCCCGCCCTCACCGATACTGACCGTGGCCGACACCCGATCGCCTGAGCCGTCACAGGTGAGAACGAGCATTTTTTCCGAACACGGCGGCGCCGTGTAATAAGCCGCGGAAGCGTGCGCCAGGTGATGCTCCACCGGGTCAAGACGTTCTCGACCGATTCCAATGCCGGCCAGTTGTTCTTCCCGAATCGCGCTCTTTCGTTTCTGATACACGCGGTCGACCCAGGTTCGCTTGAGCCGCTGCTTGAGCCGGCTTGAAAGCCGTGAGGATCGCTGATAGTCGCCGAGGATCGTCTCTCTCTGCCACTGGTTGTAGTTGACATAACGCCCGTTGAGCGCCACGCGAGCCCGGCCTGCGTCGGAGCCCGCCAGCTTCACCGCCTCCGCGAATGCTCCCGCGGGCGCATCCCCCTGGTTCTTGACGCGAGTCAGCCTCTCTTCCTGGAGAGCCAGCTCGATCCTGCCGTCGCGGACCAGCGCGGCCGAGGCGTTATGCCCGTCATGAATCCCAATGACGACGCTCATGTCACCACCTCATTGCGCGTCCGGTAATAGGAACGGTAGCGGCCGTAGTGATCGTAACTGTCGCTCAATTCCCGGTGGACCTGGTTCAACACCAGCCCCAAGGTCTTCGCCCGCACCCGATGCAGGGTCCCGAGCACCGTCGCCACTACTTTCCGGCTGGTCTGTCCCGCTCGCGCCACCACGATCACCCCGTCGACCGCCGCCGCCATCTCGAGCGGCTCGGCAAATCCCAGCATCGGAGGCGAGTCCAGAATTACCAGATCGAATTCCCGGGACGCGTCATCGATCAATGCCGCCAGACCGCTGCCCATCAGCTCCGGCGTCCGCCGCGAAGTGGCGCCGGCCGGGAGAATCGACAGGCCGGGCAGCCAGTCGAGGTGAGTGAGCGCTCCCCGCCACGGGACCTCGTCGAGCAGGACGTTGAACAGCCCGGCCGCTCCTGGCAATTGGAACAAGCGGTGCAGGCTGGGCCGGCGGAGATCGCCATCGATTAACAGCGTGCGTCCGCCGTGTTCCGCATTCGCGGCCGCCAGATTCGCCGCCGTCGTGGTCTTGCCTTCGCCCGGCATGGCGCTCGTCACCAGCAGCGAACGGTAGCATTCGCCCGAGGTTCCGAGAAAAATCGAGTTCCGCAGAGCGCGCACCGATTCGCCGAATCCGGACAACTCGGACTCGCTGCTGGCGCAGCCGGGCGCCGCCGCGCGTATCCCGGTCACGCCCCGGCGCTTGACCCGGGGCAGGCTCCCGATCACCTCTGTCGGCAGCGTCCGGGCGACCTGTTCGGGATCCCGAACCGTGTTGTCGAGCAGGTCGCTGACGATTGCCACGCCCGCAGCCGCCAGCGCCGAAAACAACAAGGCCAGCATCGCGTTCAACCCGATATTCGGGGACACGGGATAGAGGGCCGGCCGCGCGGCGTCGGCGATCCGGATCGCGCTGTTCTCGAAGCCCGCGTTAATGCCGGCCTCTTTGATTTTCCGGAAGAGCTCTTCATAGAGACGCTTGTCGGCCTCAGCTTCGCGCTTCAGGGCCTGATATTCGAAGGAGCGCGCGTTGACCCGGTCGAACTCCACCTTGGCCTCCCCAAGCGCGCGCTTCACCAGCGCTTCCCGGTTGGCGCTTTCCGTAAACTCGATCTCGACGCGCGCGGCAATCTCCCGCCGCGTCGATTCGATGGCGGCCTCGATCTCTTCCACATGAGCTTGTGCCCGGCGATACTCCGGATGATTTAGTCCGTAATGCGTCTTGAGTTCCGCCCGATGCTCGCGAGCCTCGTTCAGCCGTCCCGTTAAACGGCGCAGTTCCTCGCCCTGAGGCGTTGCGAGCGCCGCCGCCAGCGCTCCGCCGCGCACCGATTCGAAGGCCGCTTCCCGTTTCAAGCGTTCCGCCTCGGCGCCGGTGAGCTCGGTGTTCAATTGCATCAGCCGCGACGAGAGCATGTCGGTCTTCGCTTCCGGATTGATGACGTTCAACTCGCGTTCGAAACCCGCCAGCGCCTGCCCGGAGCGCTCCATCTTCGCCCGCAGCTCATCGAGCTGCCGTTCCATAAACCCCGCCAGGTTGGCCGAGCTGTGCAGGCGGACGTCATAAGTGTGTTCGAGATACGACTTGGAAATGGCATTCGCCACATCCGACGCCAGCTTCGGATCGGGAGACCGGTAGCTGATCATCATCAGATAGGTGTTCGGGGGCCGGGTGACGCGCAGATCCCGCAACATTACCGGCGTTTCTTCGGCGCCGGACGCCTCCATCGACTGGCGCTCCAGCTCGCGCAGCCGATATTGCCGGTCGACCGGACGCAATACCGGGTCGGATTGCACCAGCTTGATCTGCGTCGCCATGAACTGATCGGCATCGTTGCTCGCCCCGCGCTGCGCCTCCGGCCCGACTACTCCAGGCGGCGTCTGACGATCGAAATCCACGGTTGCCGTTGACTCGTAAAGCGGAGTCAGCCGGGCCGATACAACTACCGCGGCGAGCGTGCAGGCCGCGATGAATCCTAAAATGCGCCACCGGCGCCGCTTCAAGATCCATAGATATTGAGACAGCGGAACCTTCGCTTCGTCCGCTTCCGGCTCTTCGAACTTCCAGACCGCTGGACGAGCCACGGATCGGCGATCGATTTCGACGGACGCTTCGGGTTCGGGCAAGGTGACGGGCACGAATGGCCTCAGGGATGACTCAGGATCAAGATGCCGGAAGCCGTGGACGCTGCAAACCCGACGGTCCTTTCCAGGGCCGTGATCGTCATCCGGCTTACACGGTTGTCGGGCACGTAAAAAATGTCATTGGCCGAGAGCGTGACATCGGCCGATTTGCGATCGAGAATCCGCCGCAGGTCGACCGGAATCTCTTTCGAGCCGGCTTCGGCGCGCCGGTAAATATAGGCTTCCTTCATCGCATACGGCGCCAGTCCTTCAGCCAGCGCCAACACCTTCAGCACGGTCATGGCGTCGCTGTCCTCCAGGCGAAAGGCTCCCGGTTTTTTTACGTTTCCCGTAACAAAAACGCGTCCGGCCAGCGGCACTCGAATCTCTTCGCCGCCTTCGAGAGTGACGTTGAGCGCCGGATCGGCCATATCGATCAGGCCCTTCACCGGAATACGCTGAACCGGCTTCGAGGGACGCGAGATCAGGATTTCGCGCCCGGCCTCGCCGGTCAGGCCCTCGGCGCGCGCCAGGGCGTCCAGTAAAGAAATTCCCTCGACCGCCTGAAACGTCAGCGGCCGCCGTACCGCGCCCGCTACACTGATCGGCCGGCTGTGATATTCCGCCATGGTCACGGTCACCACCGGGTCCACCAGAATCTGGTCGGCCACCAGCGCGGCCGCTATGCGATCTTCGAGCTGCGCCGGTTTCAAACCCCGCGCCTCAATCGGATTCTTCACCATCGGGAGCCGGATCCATCCCTCCTCGCTGACCCGCACCGTGCGAGTGAACTCCGGCGCGCCGTAAACCGAAATAGCCACCAGGTCATTCGGTCCGATGCGCTGCGCCGGCAGATTCGCCACCGCCTCAGTAGTTGCGTTCGGCAGTTTGTCCTGCGCAAGACACGCGACAACAACCGTGAGCATCGCCCCTAACCGTCCATTTGCTGACAGCCGATTTGCTGACAGCCGATTTGCTGACAGCCGATTTCGCGCGTAGCTCCGCTCTGTGAGTCCCATTCAGGTGTTTCCCCTCTGCGGGTCAAATGAGTGGTGGACGGACTAGGGGATTCGTCTCAAAGGAAAATTAGCGCCAGATTTGATACCACTTGCGCGGTTCGGCGGCTATTTCTGGATCAGGGAGTTCCAGGTTCTCTCCGATGAGAACTGCGGCGGGATTGGTGACGCACAGAGCTTCTGCGAGGCCTTCTCCGTACTGCTTTTTCAACCACGCATAGGCGCCGTCGAGCTTCGGCGGGCGATGTTCGATGTCATGCGCATCGCTGGCCACAAAGTGGACCAGACGCCGGTCGAGTAAAGTTCCGCAAAAATCCTTGGCCTGGCGCCCAAACCTTCCCAACAGGCTTTGCCCCGTGATCTGCACAAGGGCTCCGCCTTCGACCCACTGTTCCAGGTCGTCCAGGCGCTGGCGGATCAAAGCGTTGCGTTCCGGATGCGTGACGATAGGGGTCATGCCGGCTTCCTGCAACCGGTCAAAGATCTCGCTGGTATTGCGGAACACGAGAAGATCGGAAAACTCAACGAGAAGGTATTTTTTCTGGTTAATCGTGTATTTGGAGGGATTTGCGATCGCGTCCCGGATGTTGTCGTAACTCAGATAAAAGTCGCACCCGAGATGCAGCCGTATTCCGCCGCCGGAGGCTTTCGAAATCTGGGCCAGACGCTCCCGCAGGAGATCCCGATCGTAGTGATAGGACGGATTCGCATGCGGCGTAGCGACCAGATCAGTGGTACCGCTTGCGGCCGCCATGGCTACGAGTGCCAAGGAATCTTCCAGCGTGCGGGCGCCATCGTCGACGCCGTAGATTACATGGCTGTGAATATCGATCAAGTGTCATTTTATCAGCCTGGTGGCGTCGAACTCTTTGGAACTCGAAATGCGATCATCGTCTTGAATGGGAAAGTGCGCAGGCTGTGGTTCCGAGCTCGCCGGCGACGGACGCTTTTGTGCCCGCTGCGGCCGTCCGTCGAACGCTGACGCGACGCCGACTCGGACCGTAGCCGTCGCCACCTCCCCGCCTTCTTCGTATTCTTCCTCCTCGGCCAGTTCCAGCGACGGACGATTTCTGCCGGGCGCCCTGCTGGCCGGACGTTATCGCATTGTGGCGCTGCTGGGCCGCGGCGGAATGGGCGAGGTGTATCGCGCCGACGATTTGACGCTCGGCCAACAGGTCGCGCTGAAGTTTCTTCCGCAGGCGATCCTGGACAACCCCAATGCGCTCGAGAGATTTCGCAATGAAGTCCGCATTGCCCGGCGCGTGTCCCATCCGAATGTCTGCCGCGTTTACGATCTGACCGAATTAGAAGGGAATTTCTTTCTATCGATGGAATACATCGATGGCGAGGATCTCGGCGCTCTTCTGCGGCGCATCGGCCGGCTTCCTTCCGACAAGGCTTTGGAGATCGCGCGCAAGTTGTGCGCCGGATTGTCGGCGGCGCACGAAAAGGGCGTCCTGCATCGGGATCTGAAGCCGGGAAATGTGATGCTCGACGGCCGCGGCCAGGTGCTGCTGACGGATTTCGGACTGGCCGGGCTCGCCAATCAGATCGAGGGCGCGGAAGTGCGCAACGGGACTCCGGCATACATGGCGCCGGAACAACTCGACGGAAAGGAAGTCACGGTCAGGAGCGACATCTATTCGCTCGGCCTGGTCCTGTATGAAATCCTGACGGGGAAGCGGCCGTTTGAATCCGATACCCTCGCCGGACTGGCGCAAGCCCGGAGGGACAGTTCCCTGGTAAATCCTTCGACGCTGGTGAAGGATCTCGACCCGCGAGTCGAACGGGTCATCCTGCGCTGCCTGGAGTCCGATCCGCAAGCCCGGCCTGCGAACGCT
>Ga0209579_10003225_pt1 | contig 11985 bp, 13 predicted proteins | sample Coa_R1_2_FD_187152 | JGI IMG/M metagenome (GOLD analysis project Ga0209579, IMG submission 187152) | Surface soil microbial communities from Centralia Pennsylvania, which are recovering from an underground coalmine fire - Coalmine... | ecosystem: Environmental > Terrestrial > Soil >... | reverse complement strand
GGACGAACCCGGGCGCGGCTCTCCGCGACGACGGCGACCAGCGGGCAGTCCGGAGTCGGCTACGGGTAGCCCGCCCACCCGCGCGGGACACAACCGAGGCCGTCTCGGGGCGCGCCCCCCGTCCGCTACGGCTCCCGCCTGCTCGGACCTTCTCGAGCCTTCGCAATGCCGCCCGCCCACCCGTCGCTAGCATCGCGAACGTGGACTGTGACGTAGCGGTGATCGGCGGCGGGCCCGGCGGCTACACGGCCGCGATCCGCGCCGCGCAGCTCGGCGCACGCACGGTCTGCGTCGAGCGGGAGCCCGAGCTCGGCGGCACGTGCCTGCGGATCGGCTGCATCCCGACGAAGGCGTGGGTGCAGACGGCGCACTTCCTGCACCAGGCGCGCGAGTCGTTCCCGAAGCTCGGCGTCACGGTCGGCGAGCCCCAGCTCGACTTCGCGCGCGCGAACGACTGGAAGGCAGCCGTCGTCCGGCAGATGACAACGGGCGTCGCGCAACTCTTCAAGGCGAACGGTGTCGAGTGGGTGAGGGGTGCCGCGGCGCTCAAGGATGCGAACACGCTGACCGTCGACCGCGGCGCAGCGGAGGACATCTCCTTCAAGCAGGCGATCCTCGCGACCGGCTCGTTCCCGATTCGGCCGCCGATCGAGGGGCTCGAGTCGGCCCGCGTCGTCGACTCGACCGGACTGCTCGCGCAGACCGAGGTCCCGCGTAGGCTGCTGGTCCTCGGCGGCGGCATCATCGGCTGCGAGTTCGCCTCGATCTTCCGCACGTTCGGCAGCGAGGTGACGATCGTCGAGCTGCTGCCGCGGCTGATCCCGCAGGAGGACGAGGACGCGGCGACAGAGCTTACGAAGGCGTTCACCAAGCGGGGCATCACGCTCCACCTCGGCAAGCAGTGCTCGAAGGTCGAGCAGCGCGACAACGTGCTCACCGTCCACTTCGGCGACGGCGAACAGGCGAACGCCGACCTGATGCTCGTCTCGGTCGGGCGTGCACCCGCGGTCGAGAACCTCGGCCTCGAGGCGGTCGGCATCGACTTCGACAAGCGCAAGGGCATCGCTGCCGACGAACACCGGCGCACGACCGTTCCCCACATCTACGCCGTCGGCGACTGCGCCGGCTACTGGCAGCTCGCTCACACCGCCTTCCGCGAGGGCGAGGTCGCCGCCGAGAACGCAACCGGTCACGACGCCGTCGTCGACAATCGTGCCGTGCCGCGACCGATCTACACCGACCCAGAGATCGCTTCCGTCGGCCTCACGGAGGCCGAGGCGCGTCAGCAGTACGGCGACGACGTCGAGGTCGGTCGCTTCCCGTGGGTCGCGAACGCGCGCGCGGTGATGCAGGACGCGACGACCGGCTGGGTCAAGTCGATCCACGAGAGCCGGTACGGCGAGCTGCTCGGGCTCGTCCTCGTCGGTCCGCACGTCACCGACCTGATCGAGGCGGGCGTGACGGCGATCGACGCCGAGGCGACCGTCGAGACGGTCGCCGACGGGATGGCCGCGCACCCGACCCTCGGCGAGGGCGTCAAGGAGGCGGGCCTGGTCGCGCTCGGCCGGGCGATCCACCTCCCGAACCGCAAGCGCCGCGCCGCCGCGTAGGCGCGGTTTCCACGCACGTCGCTGCGAGCGCAAGTTTCCCATCGCACCGGCATCTCAACTGCTGGACGTGCCCTCGTCCAACGCCCGGAGCTGCGCCCGCCCGCTCGGTTCCGGGTCTCCAGGGAGCCCGCTCCCGCGCCGCAGGGGGGCGGGCTCTCCTCCTTACCCGCAGCGGGTAGTAGAGTCGCCTGAGAATGGCGATCTTCAACCGGCGGAACGCGCTGCTCGGCTGGGCCGCGTGGCTCGTCGGCAAGCGGACTCTGAAACGGAAGGCGAAGGCGGCGGTGCCGGCAGTCGATCCGGAGACGAAGCGTCCGAACTCGAGCGCGGTCGCGCTGCTGATCGCGGCCGCGGCCGGCGTGGCGACGTTCTGGCGCCGCCGGGGCGCCAGTGGCGGCGACGAGGGATAATCACACCGTGACCGACGTCGGGGCTGAAAAGCGCGACGCCAAGTACGACGAGGTCTTTCGCTACTACGTCCTGGCCAAGCGTGCCGAGTGGCAGGTTCACGACCTGCCGTGGAACGACCTGCCGCCGATTCCCGAGCTGAGGGGCTCGCCGCAGCGGCAGGCTCGTCGCCGCGACGTGTGGCGTTCCGTCATCACCCAGCAGCTCCAGGCTGACGAGTTCGCCGTCGAGATGGCGGCGCAGCTCTTCGCGCTCGCCCCGCACCGCGAGGCGAAGCTCTACTACACGACGATGGTGCAGGACGAGGCGCGTCACACCGAGGCGTGGATCAAGCTGGTCGCCGAGGCGGGGGGCGACGCCGAGCGCGATCCGCACCTCGACCGGCTCGCGAAGATGCAGCTCGAAGCGGAGACGCTCGAGGAGAAGGTCTTCCAGATGCAGGTCTTCTTCGAGCGGCTGATCATCCCGAAGTTCCGGATGATCGCGCGCGCCTCGCGCGGAACCGTGCTCGAGGACCTCTGCAACCGGCTCGCGGTCGACGACGGCATCCACCACGGCTCCGGCATGGCGTACGAGCGCGTGCTGCTGCAGGACGCGCCCAAGAAGACAAAGGACAAGCTGATCAAGGCAGGGAACCGGCTGCTGCCGGTCTTCGTCGAGCACGAGCTGTGGCGCCCGCGCGAGCGCGCGTGGATCGGGAGCGCGATGCGCGCTGCCGACATCGCGCGTCTCCGTCGCGAGCTCGAGAACGGGGTGCGCATGGCGCAGTCGCTCGGCCTCGACGTGAGCGACATCGAGCTGCCACGGCTCGCTGCGTAGGCCTGCCTACAGGCCGCGGAAGCTGTTCAGGTGCTCGGGCGCGACGAGCGGCTTGCCGATCTCGAGCTGGATCTGCGCGTGAGCCTTCAGCGGGATCGAGCGCGGGTTCCCCGTGAACACCTTGCCGTCGTAGATCGCGACGACGCGTCCGTGCACCGGCCCGACCTGCGTACGGCTGAGCGGCTGCTTCCAGATGTCGAAGAACTCACCGAGCGTGTACGTGCGTTGCACCGGCGACTCGATGTGGATGATCCCGTCCGCCGCGTGGGTGTGCAGCCAGGAGAAGCAGGTGCCGCTGGTGACGAAAGCGCCGTCCGGCAGCACTTCGCCGAGGAGCGGCGGCTCGATCCCGATCCCGTACGGGATCCGGCGCGCTTTGCCGTCGACGAAGATCGTCAGATGCGCGTGAATGTGGAAGAGCACCTGCTCCCTCTGCTCGCACTTGATCCCGTCGACGCTCTTTCCGAGCATGGGCGAGGCTGCCGGCGCGAGCGTCGCGCCCTTCGGGATCGGGATTCCCTCCGGGCCGAGCGGGCCGGGCGGCGGCGCGGCGCGGAGGTGCCCGAGCGTCCCGAGCGGCGCAAGGGGCAGCGCGAGCGCGAGGGCGAGCGTCCGGAGCATGCTGCCTTGTAGCATCTGTGAGTTGACACTAACGTAAGCTTATGCTTACATATGCGCGTGGAAGCTGCGCTGAAGGCGATCGCCGAGCCGCGCCGGCGGGCGATCCTGAGGCTCGTCCGGGACGACGAGCTCTCGGCCGGCGAGATCGCGTCGCACTTCGACGTTACCCGGCCGGCGGTCTCGCAGCACCTGACCGTCCTGAAGGAGGCCGGGCTCGTGGACGAGCGACGCAACGGCACCCGCCGCCTCTACCGCGCGCGCCCAGAAGGGCTCGAGGAGCTGCGGCGTTTCCTCGACGAGTTTTGGGCCGACCGGCTCGAGGCGCTCAAAACCGAAGCCGAACGAGAGGAGAAGAAGCGGCGTGGAAAGCACGACTGAACGGCTGCTCGCCCAGCGCGAGGTCCTGATCGACGCGAGGCCCGAGATTGTGTGGGAGTTCCTCGTCGACCCGGACAAGCTGCTGCGCTGGAAGGGCCTGAACACGACGTTCGAGCCGCGCGTCGGCGCCGGCTACCGGACGGAGGTGATCCCAGCAAACGTCGCCGTCGGCGAGGTGCTCGAGCTCGACCCGCCGCGCCGGCTCGTCTATTCATGGGGGTGGGAAGGCAGTGACGAGGTGCCGCCCGGCTCGACGATCGTCGAGTACGAGCTCCTGCCGGAGGGCGACGGCACCCGCGTCCGCCTCACGCATAGCGACCTGCCGAGCCGGGAGTCGCTCGAGCGGCACGCGCACGGCTGGGATCACTACCTGGCGAGGCTCGCCGTCGCCGCCGCCGGCGGCGATCCGGGTCCCGATCAATTCCCAACCGAGAGGAGCTGACGATGGCGAAATTCGTATACCTGTACAAGGGCGGCGGGATGCCCGAGAGCGAGGAGGAGGGCAAGCGGCTGATGGCCGCCTGGTCGAGCTGGCTCGACGGCCTCGACGGGAACCTCGTCGACGCCGGCAATCCGTTCGGCGCGTCGGTCGGCGTCGGCGGGTCGACCTCCGGCATCACGGGCTACTCGATCGTGAACGCCGCGAGCCTCGACGACGCGAAGGCGAAGACGGACGGCTGCCCGATCTTCGAGGGCGGCCGCGGCAGCGTCGAGGTCTACGAAGCGATCCCGATGTAGCGCCGCGGCGGCGGGACCCCAGGGAGACCCCGGGGTCCCGCCGCTTCGTCAGGCAGGCTCGACGGCCGCGAAGACCTCGCCCTCCGGCGCCTCGACGTGCGAAGGCTTGTTCCTCTGCACGAGCAGGAAGTAGACCGCGCCGACGAGGTTGACGACGACGAACACGGTCCAGAGCACCGGCCGGTCGTTCAGCCAGTGCCAGCCGAAGTTGAGCTGCAGATGCCCGTTCGCGTCGACGTCCTGGTACGGGGTCGGGTTGGTGAACCCGGGCGCGCCGCGCGGCCAGGCGAAGTTGACGAGCATGCCGGCACCCCAGGCGATTCCGAGCACGGTCAGCGGCAGGCCCCAGCGGCCGAGCGAGAACGGCGCCTTCGTTTTCGGCCAGCCGCGCAGGCGCGCGCGGAGCAGCGCGAGGTTCCCGATCAGGTAGCTGAAGTAGATCATCCCGGTCGCGGCGATTGCGACGATGCCCGCGCCCGCGAACTGAAGCAGCGGGATGAAGGAGAGGATCCCGATCGCGAGGCAGGAGCCGATCGGCGTGTGCAGCCTCGGATGCACCTTCGCGAGCGCCGTCGAGCCGGGCAGCTTGTCGTCTCTCGACATGCCGAAGCAGAGACGGATCGTCGAAGTCTCGATCGCCAGGCAGCAGACGAAGATCGCCGCCGCGACGGTAAGCAGGAAGACCGTCGAGAACCCGTTCGAGAAGTTCGCGTCGATGATGTTGGCCGGGCCGAAGCCGCTCTTAATGGCGTCGTGGAGGTTCGGGATCGCGAGCAGGCACGCGAACAGGAACACGGCGCCGATCACGAATGCCCCGATCACCGACGCCAGTACCGCACGCGGCGCCTCCCGCCTCGGGTTGCGCGTCTCCTCGCTGAGGGTCGAGGCGGTGTCGAAGCCGTAGATCACGTACAGCGCCATGAACATCGCGACGAGGAACGTTCCCGTCGTCAGGTTGGTGCCGCCGGTGTGGAAGACCACGGCCCCCGACTGGTGGTGGTGGAAGATCGCGAGCACGAACGCGAACACGACCATGCCGAGGACCTCGAAGAGGACGCCGGTGTTGTTGATGATCGCGACGAGCCTGACGCCGAAGATGTTGAGGACGGTGATCAGCGCCACCGTGATCATCGCGATGATCTGCTCGTTGTGATGAGACTCCGCCAGGTTCCAGCCCATGTTCTGGAAGGCGGGGATCAGCGCCAGCGGCAGGGTCGCGCAGACGGACGCGATTGTCAGGACGCCGGCGAAGAGGTAGATCCAGCCGGCGAACCACGAGTACGTCTTGCCCGAGAGGTACTTCGTCCACTGGAAGACGGAGCCCGCGACGGGATAGTGGCTCGAGAGCTCCGCCCAGCCGAGCGCGATGATGAACTGCCCGATCGCGACGATCGGCCAGCTCCAGATGAAGACGCCGCCGATCGTCGTCAGTCCGAGCGCGAAGAGCGTGAAGATGCCGGTCGACGGCGAGATGTAGGCGAAGGCGACCGCGAACGAGCTGAAGACTCCGAGCGTTCGCCGGAGCTCCTGCTTGTACCCGAACTTCGCGAGGTCGGCCTCGTCGCGCGCGGCGTCGGCCGGACTCTCGTCGTGGATGTCGAGTACGTTGATTTCGTGGTGGTGGTGCTCGCTCACACGGTCCCTCCTCCGCAGTCGACGAATGTGCGATTTAGGCACGCCCCGAGCGGGCGTGTCAATCGGCGTTGGTAACGTTCGGCACATGCGCGTCGATGCCTCCCCGCAGGCGCTCGCCCTCGTCGCGGAGCGCGGCGGGCGCCTCTATGTCCAGGCGCGCCGGACGCGCTGCTGCGGCGGCGCGCTCACGCTCCTCGAGACGTCGAGCGAGCCGGGCGACCGGCTCTTCCGGCGCGTGCCGGCCGAAGGGCTCGAGCTCTACCTCGACGAGCGCCTGCGCGAGCCCGACGTGCTCGAGCTCGACGTCGGCGGGCTCCGCCGCAGGCACGTCCACGCCTACTGGAACGGCTGCGCCTACGTCGTCTAGCGAAGCGCGTCGCGGAAACGCGGATCCGCGGCGGTTCGCTCCAGTCGCTCGAAGTGCTCGGCGGCGTACGCGGCGAAGTCGAAGTCGAGACTCGACAGGCGCTCTTGGACGGCTCCCCACATCGCCTCGCGGAAGTCGGACATGAACCGCATCAGCACCTGCTCGGGCGACTCGCCGTCCGCGATCGGGAGTCCGTTGTTGACGGCGAAGTTCGCGTCGTCGAAGGCGGGGTCGCCCATGCCGGCGTACTCCCAGTCGACGAGCCAGGCGCGCCTTCCGTCGTGGATGAAGTTCGCGGGCAACAGGTCGTTGTGGCAGGCGACGAGCGGTCGCTGGCCGAGCCGCGTCTCGATGCTGCGCGCGACCTCGTGCGCCCACGTGTAGCGCGGCGGCTCGCTGATCGCGCCGTACGCCTCGACGACGCGGAAGGAGTCGAAGCGGCCCGGGATCGGGGGGCCCTCGTGCAGCCGGCGCAGGAGCTCGCGCGCCTCGTCCTCCGAGACGCGGCCGGCCTCGCCGTCGACGAAACGCGTCACCAGGAAGCCCTCGGGCTCGAGGAAGTCGACCACCTCCGGCCCGATGCCGAGCGCGGCCGCGTTCAGCGTCGCCGCGTGCTCGACCGAGCGGTCGATGCCGAGGAGCTCGGTGTCCTCGCCGCCGATCCGCAGCACGTACGACTCGCCGCAGGCGGTCAGCTTGTAGTTGCGGTTCGTGATCCCGCCGCCGAGACGCTCGATCTTCACGCGCGGATCCGCTCGCCCGTCGGGTCGAAGAGCGGCTCGGCCGCGACCTCGCCGGCGACCCACTCGCCGAAGATCTCGACCTCGACCGGCTGCCCGACCTGCGCGCGATCGGCCGGCAGGTACGCGTACGCGATCGAGCGCTCGACCGTGTAGCCGTAGCCCCCGCTCGTGACGCGGCCGACGAGTGCGCGGTCGACGCGGACCGGCTCGGAGCCGAGCGCGACCGCGAGCGGGTCGGCGAGCGTCAGGCAGCAGAGCCGGCGCTCCGGCTCGTGTACGAGCAGCGCCTCGCGGCCGAGGAACTCGCCCTTTTCGAGCTTGACTGCGAAGCCGAGGCCGGCCTCGTACGGCGTGTCGTCGGGCGTGATGTCGGAGCTCCAGACGCGGTAGCCCTTCTCGAGCCGCAGCGAGTCGATCGCCTTGTAGCCGCCGGCGACGAGCCCGTGCTCGCGGCCCGCTGTCCAGATCGCGTCCCAGAGCGCGAGCCCGAACTCGACCGGACAGTAGAGCTCCCAGCCGAGCTCGCCGACATACGTGACGCGGAGCGCGAGGCACGGCACGGTTCCGACCGCGAGCTCGCGTGCGCGCATGTAGGGGAAGTCGAGCGGCGCGTCGGCGAGCGGCGCGAGGACCTCGCGCGCCCGGGGCCCCCAGAGGCCGAGGCAGGCGTAGCTCGAAGTGACGTCCTCGACCCCGACGCCGTCGGGCGCGTGCTGCCGGATCCACGAGATGTCGTGCTGGCCGAACGCGGTGCCGGTGACGATGCGAAAGCGGTCCTCCGCGAGGCGCGTGACGGTGAAGTCGCACTCGATCCCGCCGCGCGGGTTCAGCATCTGCGTGTACGTGATCGCGCCGACGTCGCGTGCGACTCGGTTGTCGCACAACGACTCGAGGAACGCCGGCGCCTCCGCTCCCGAGACGTCGATCTTCGCGAACGACGTCTCGTCGAACAGCGCCGCCGCCTCCCGGCACGCACGGTGCTCGGCCCCGATCGCGGGCGACCACAGCCGCCCGGCCCAGCCGCGCGGCCGCAGCCGCTCGTCGCCGCGCGGGGCGTTCGGTTCGAACCAGTTCGGCCGCTCCCAGCCGGACTTCTCACCGAACGCCGCGCCGAGCTCGACGAGTCGTGGGTACGTCGGCGAGAGCCGCAACGGCCGCCCGGCCCGCCGCTCGTGCCCCGGGTACTTGACGTCGTAGTAGGTCTCGTACACCTCGCGCGTGCGCGCGAGCGTGTACGCCTGCGAGCGGTACGCGCGCCCGAAGCGGCGCGAGTCCATCTCCCAGGTGTCGAGCGACGGCGTTCCGTCGACGATCCACTCGGCGACGAGCTTGCCGAGCCCGCCGGCGCCGGCGAGCCCGTGCGCACAGAAACCCGCCGCTGTCCAGAGGCCGCGCACGTCGGTCGGCCCGAGGATGAACTCGCCGTCGGGTGTGAACGCCTCCGGTCCGTTGATCAGACGGATCACCTCTTGGTCGCCGAGCGACGGCACGCGCACGAGCGCGTTCGTCATCAGCTCCTCGAACCGCGGCCAGTCCTCGGCGAGCAGCTTGCCGTTGAAGTCGGGCGGAATGCCGTCGAGCCCCCAAGGCGCCGGGTGCCGCTCGTAGCCGCCCATCACGAGCCCGCCCGACTCGGGCCGGAAGTAGACGAGTAGCGACGGGTCGCGCATCGTCGGCATGTCGGTGGGGAGGCCCGACGGCTTCGTGATCAGGTACTCGTGCGCCATCGGCACGATCGGCACGTTGACGCCGGCGAGCGCGCCGAGCTCCTTCGCAAACATGCCGCCGGCGTTGACGACGATCTCCGCCTCGATCTCGCCCTTGTCCGTGACGACACCGCCGACGCGGCCGCGCTCGACCGGGATCGCCGTCACGCGCGTGCCGGTGGCGATCTCGGCACCGCCGTCGCGCGCGCCCTTCGCAAGCGCGAACGTGAGCTGCGACGGGTCGACGTAGCCGTCGGTCGGCAGGTAGGCGGCGCCGAGCACGCCGTCCGTCGCCATCGGGGGAAAGAGCTCCTGCGCCTCGCGCGCCGAAATCAGCTCGAGCGGGAGGCCGAACGTCTTCGCCCAGCCGGCCTGCCGCGCCAGCTCCTCGAGCCGCTCGGGCGCCGAGGCGAGCCGGAGCGAGCCGACCTCGCGCCAGCCCGTCTCGAGCCCGACCTCGTCGCCGAGCGTCCGATAGAGGTCGACCGAGGCCATCATCATCTTCGTGAGCGAGAGGGAGGAGCGCAGCTGGCCGACGAGGCCGGCCGAGTGGAAGGTCGAGCCGCTCGTCAGCTCCGCTCGCTCGACGAGGACGACCTCGCGGCGGCCGAGCTTCGTCAGCCAGTAGAGGATCGAGCAGCCGCCGACCCCGCCGCCGATGACGACGACCTCCGCCCGCGTTCTCACCCGGGCGACGCTACCGCAGGTCGGCGGGCGGCTCGATTCGCAGGCGCGGCCTGCGCGTCTCTTCCTCGCGCAGAGAGTCGAACAGCGCGCGGATCTCCTCGAGCGTGATCGGGGCCGGCGGCGGTGCGTACTCGGGCACCGTCGCCGCCGCCTCGGGCCGCCAGCTCAGCACGCGTTCGATTGTCGCGGCGTGCGCGCAGCCACGCTAGTGGCTCTTCTGGACGAATTGCGAGAAACTACGGCGACCCCAGGCGGGCGCACTGCGACCGGGAGATCACAATGGAGACCACGACCCAGACCCGCACGGCGAGCTGCGCCACGCACGGAACCGTGCAGGCGACGCGTGAGATGCCGAAGCCGAGCTTTCCGTTTCTCTTCTACGCGGCGCGCCGTCTGCTGGCGATGGGCCGGCGCTACCGCTGCCCAACCTGCGGCGAGGCGACGACGGCGACCTAGCCTGCCCGCGCGCGCCACTCGGGCTCGGCCCAGAGCTTGAGCAGCTCGACGATAGTCGCCGCGGAGATCGCCATGTCCTGCGCGCTGATCCACTCGCGTACCGAGTGGAACTCGTTGCCGCCCGTGTAGATGTTGGGAGTCGGCAGGCCGAGCTCGGTCAGGCGTGATCCGTCGGTGCCGCCGCGGATCGACGCCAGCACAGGTTCGAGCCCGACGCGCCGCGCAGCCTCGAGCGCGGCCTCGACGACGTGCGGTGCGCGGTCGAGGGCGTCGCGCATGTTGCGGTACTGCTCCCACCGTTCGTAGCCGACGTCGGGACTGACTCGCTCTGCGAGCTCGCGGATCAGCCGCTCTTTCGCGAGTACGCCGTCCCATTCGTAGTCGCGCACGCTCGTGACGACGGTTGCGCTCGTCGGGTCACCCTCGATCGACGACGGATGGATGAACCCCTCACGCCCCTCGGTCGTTTCCGGCGCCATGTCGGGCGGCAGGCCGTCGACGAAGCGCGCGGCGAGCTTGATCGGATTGACGAGCTTGTCCTTCGCGAGCCCGGGATGCACCGGCATGCCCGGGAACCTGACCTTCAGCTGGAGCGCCGACCAGGTCTCGTTCTCGATCTCGCCGACGCGCTCACCGTCCAGCGTGTAGGCGAAGTCGGCGCCGAACCGCTCGAGGTCGAGCCGGTCGACGCCGTGCCCGACCTCCTCGTCGACGGTGAAGCAGATGCGGGCCGGGGCGTGCTGGATCTCCTGATGCGCCGCGAGGTATGCGGCCGCGGCCATGATCTCGGCGACACCCGCCTTGTCGTCTGCGCCGAGGAGTGTCGTGCCGTCGCTCGTGACGATGTCGTGGCCGAGTCGTTCGCCGAGGAGCGGCGAGCTCTGGGGCGAGAGCCCGGCGACGAGCTCGCGGCCGTCGTAGTCGTGGTGGACCTGCGGATCGACGTTCGCGCCGCTCGCGTCCGGCGCCGTGTCGACGTGCGCGAGCAGGCCGACCGTGGGCGCGCCCTCGACGCCGGGGATCGTCGCGAACACGTAGCCGTGCTCGGTCAGCTCGACGTCGGCGAGCCCGGCGGCGCGGAGCTCGCCGACGAGGAGGCGTGAAAGGTCGAGCTGCTTCGCGGTCGAGGGGAAGCTGTCGGACTCGCTCGTCGACTGGGTGTCGATGCGGACGTAACGGAGGAAACGCTCGAGCGCGTCCGCCTGGAGCTCGTCGGCCGCCACCCGCGCTAGTAGCCCGAGCGCTTCTTCTCGGCCTCGGCCGCGTGCTTCGCCGCCCGCTTCTCCTTCAGCGACTTCTGCGCGGCCTTCTTCGCCTGCTTCTTCGGTTTCTCGGATCCCTTCATCCGGCCGTATGCTGCCTGAACTTGTCGGACGTGGTCCGGAAGCGGTTCGGTGAGACGGCGGGGCTCCTCGCCGAGCTGCAGGACCGCCGCCACGCGGAGACCGAGGCGCGCCTCCGTCGGCTGCTCGAGCTCCGCGGCGACGAGGGGGCGCTGGACGTCGGGACCGGGGCCGGTGCGATCGCCCTCGCGCTTGCGCCCCTGGTCGGGTCCGTGATCGGGGTGGACCTCGTGCCAGAGCTGCTGGCGGAGGCGCGGCGGCGGGCGCCTGCCAACGCGACGTTCCTCGAAGCGGACGCAACCGCGCTGCCGTTCGCGCGCGGCGAGTTCGACCTGGTCACGACCGCGCGGACGTTCCACCACGTGGCTCGGCCCGAGCTCGTGCTGGCGGAGATGACGCGCGTCCTGCGCCCGGGCGGCACGATGTTGGTCGTCGACCAGCTCGCGCCGGGCGACCCGCTCGCCGCGATCGAGC
>Ga0209579_10003221_pt1 | contig 11990 bp, 7 predicted proteins | sample Coa_R1_2_FD_187152 | JGI IMG/M metagenome (GOLD analysis project Ga0209579, IMG submission 187152) | Surface soil microbial communities from Centralia Pennsylvania, which are recovering from an underground coalmine fire - Coalmine... | ecosystem: Environmental > Terrestrial > Soil > Unclassified... | reverse complement strand
CAGGCAGCGGCATCGGCCGCGCGGTCAGCCTGGCATTGCAAGGCGTCGGTTACTCGGTGGTGTTGGCGGGGCGCCGCGCCGCTGAACTGGACCGCACTGCCGCACAGGCAAAATCCGATGGCGGCAAAATGTTGGCCGTAGCCACCGACGTGAGCCAGCCGGATTCGGTGCAAGCGCTTTTTGCCAAGACCAAAGAGACATTCGGCCGCCTGGATGTTCTGTTCAATAACGCCGGCATCAGCGCGCCCGGAATTCCCATGGAAGATCTGACGTTCGAGCAATGGAGCGCCGTCGTGGGTGTCAATCTGACCGGTGCATTCCTTTGCGCCCAGCACGCGATCCGAATTATGAAAGCGCAGCAGCCGCGTGGCGGACGCATCATCAACAACGGTTCGATTTCAGCGCAGACGCCGCGGCCGAACTCGGCTCCCTACACCTCGACCAAACACGCCATCACCGGCCTGACCAAATCCATTTCGCTCGACGGCCGCAAGAATGATATCGCGTGCGGGCAAATTGACATTGGCAATGCCGCCACCGAAATGACCGAGAAAATGTCGGCAGGCATTGCGCAGGCGAATGGTACGACGATGGTCGAACCGCGCATGGACGTGCGGCACGTGGCGGAAGCTGTGCTTTATATGGCGAATCTGCCGCTCGACGCCAACGTGCAGTTCATCACCGTGATGGCAACCAAGATGCCGCTGGTTGGGCGAGGCTAAATTCGGCCCGCGCGCATTTCCTCAGCCATGTAATCGGTGGCACGCCAGGCGAGGGCGAGAATCGTTAGCGTGGGATTTTTCTCCGATGCGCTAGTGAATGCCGAACCATCCACGACGAAAACATTTTTCACTTCGTGCATCTGGCAAAATCCGTTCAGCGCGGATCGTTTCGGATCCGCTCCCATGCGGCAGGTTCCGTGCTCATGAATCGCGCTGCCATTGGAATCCAGGCGCAGGCGTTCGTAGGGCAGGATCTCGGCCTTCGCGGCGTGCAGAATCGCCTCGGCAGTGTCGTACATTTCCCGCGCCATGGCATGTTCGTTGTCGCCAATTGTGTACTCAATGCGCGCGATGGGTATGCCATATTTGTCCGCCGGCGTGCCTTCGACGGTGACTCGGTTTTCGCGGCGCGGCAGCGTTTCGCCGTAAGGATGCAGCGCAACTAACGCCGGGTAGTGCTTCTTGATGGAGCGCTTGAGGTCCGCTCCAAATCCCGGTAGGTTCTTCGCGAACCCGGCGCCTTCCTGCGCGCCCGCGCCCCAAAATTGCATACCGAAGCCGCGAATGTAGTCGCGCTTGCGGCCATCGCGATGATTGAAGCGCGGCATATAGATATGCTCGCCGCCGATACCGTCGTCGTTTTGCACGGGCGCGCCCATCAGTTCTGGCGTAAATCCGAACATGTGAAAGCGAATCTGCTCGCAGAGATAGCGTCCGATGACATCGGACGAATTGCCGATCCCGTTCGGATAAGCGCCCGACTTGGAATTCAGGAGAATGCGCGTGGAATCGATGCAGGACGCCGCGACGATGACGCGCCGCGCGCGAACGGTATGCTCGGCGCGCGTATAGCGGTCAAAATATTGCACGCCGTTGGCGAGACCCTGGCCATCCACCAGAACACGCGCCACCACGGCGTTATCGAGCACCTGTAATTTTCCCGTGGTCAGAGCGGGCTCAACCAGATAATCCGACGAATTGAAGAATGCGCCGACATCGCAGCCGCGCCCGCAAGCGCCGCAGTAATGGCAAGGCGCGCGGCCATTGTGTTCCCGCGTGAGGACGGCGCGGCGTCCCGCCACAAGCGAAATTCCAATGCCCTTCGCGGCCTTCTGCAGCAGGCGTTCCCCGCAGCGCGGCGCAGGAGGCGGCAAGTGGTAGCGACTGCCGGGCAGTGAATCCTGATCGTCATCGCCGCCGCAAACACCGATCAATTGATCCACCTGATCGTAATAAGGCGCCATGTCCTTGTAGCGGACCGGCCACGGAATTTCCCACCCATCGCGCTCGGCGGAGGCGAAATCCAAATCGGAATAACGCAGCGACACGCGGCCCCAGACATTGGTTTTGCCGCCGCGGCCCCAAACGCGAATCAGCTCAAACGGCTGCTCTTTGGGCGTAGTGTAAGGCTGCTCCTTTGTATCCAGATAAAATTGCGGCGGACGCTGCCCGCGCGCGACGCGATCACGCCATTCCCACGGCTTCACATGGGTCCAGAACTTTGCGCGGGAAAATTTCTCGCCGGCGTCCAGCATGAGAACGTTCACGCCTTTGCGCGTCAGATTCCACGCCGCCATGCCGCCGGCGGCGCCGCTGCCAATGATGACGACGTCGTGAATGGCTTCTGTTTTCTGGGCGTTCATCCCTTATGCTCCGGATGAGTGCAGCCGGGGAAGGAAGTCAGGTAAGTGTTGCCGTGCCAGCCGAGTTCCTGTTCCAGGCCTTCGCGTGTGGTGTAGTAGCCATCAATAGTCATGGCTTTGATCATCTGGAAAAAGCGGCCGACTTCAGAATTCGGATCGGCGCTCACGACTTCAAGCAGCGCGATCTGCTCGGCAGGGGCAAGTTCCAGAAACGGTTTGCCGCGATCCTTGCGAGCCCGCAAATCGAGAGCCGCCAAGCCCCGCCGCAATTCCGCGCGCACCTCCGGCTTGCCGGCCGCGGTGCCATCGATCTGGAAATCGACACCGGTATCGGCCGCACCCGGCGTCTCTGTCCGCGGAATAATCAGGTCCACCAGGCGCGTGATCATCTGAAACTGTGCTTTGTCGAACGCTTTAGGAACGATCGGCCGGGCAATCTGCACGAATGGTTCGCTCGAATGCGCGTGCTGCGCCGAACCGGCCGCCGGCATCGCTGCGACAATTTTTAACAGGTCTCTGCGTGTTGGCATTTGGACCATTGTATAGCGCTACAATAAACGACGATCATGCCCTCCAGTACTGCCGATCAAACTACTGCTCTCTGGACGCAATACCGCGAGCAATTCCCGGTATGCGAGCATCTGGTTTATCTGAATCATGCCGCGGGCGCGCCGTTATGCCGCGCCGCAGCTGACGCCATGAAGCACCAGGTGGATGACAACCTGCTTTACGGCAGCACGCACTATGCCGAGTGGACGGCCGCTCATGAAGGCTTACGCGCGGGCGCGGCGCGAATGATCGGCGCGAACCCTAGCGAAATCGCCATCGTAAAAAACACCACCGAAGGCGTGATCACCGTCTCTGAGGGATTCGACTGGCGGCCCGGCGACAAGGTGGTCGCGTTCAACGAGGAGTTTCCCGCCAATTATTATCCCTGGCAGTTGCTCGAGCGGAAAGGCGTGCGTGTCGAGTGGCTGTCCGAATTCGATTCTCTCGACAAGATTGACGCCGCAGCCCGGGGCGCGCGCATGATGGCTATCAGTTTCGTGCAGTACTTGAGCGGATACCGCGCCGACATGGACGCCATCGGCGAGATTTGCCAGCGTCACGGTTGTTTTCTTTTCGTCGATGCGATCCAGGGGCTCGGCGTTTTTCCAATGGATGTGCGCAAGAGCAATATCGCCGCGCTCTCTGCCGACGGCTATAAGTGGCTGCTGGGGCCGGAGGGCTGCGGCGTTCTCTACATCCGTCCCGATCTCCAGGAGCACGTACAGCCGATTGAGTTCGGCTACAAGAACGTGACGAAGTACACTGACTACGGCACACGCAATCTCACCCTGCGCGACGATGCCGCGCGCTATGAATGCGGCACGCTAAATACGCCGGGCTGCTACGGCCTAAGGGCTTCGATCGAGTTTTTGCTGGATGTCGGCATCCCTCGAATCGCTGCCGCAGTGCAGGCGCTGGGCGATCGCATCGACGCCGGCGTTCGCGCGAAAGGCTACCAGACCATGCGCCCGCGCGCACCTGAAAGCGCAGCCGGCATCGTCACCTTTCGCAGGGACGGCGTCGATACGGCCGCGCTTTTTGCGCAATTGCGCTCGCAGCATTTTGCCACTGCGATGCGCTCAGGGTGGCTGCGCGCCTCGCCGCATTTCTACATCAGCCCGGAAGAGATCGACCGCTTCATCAAAGCCTTGCCCTGAAGCAGACAGGATCGCGCGATGCGTTTGGGAGCCGTCACTTACAACGTCCTCAAAGATTGGGACCTCGAAACGATCCTGCAGAATCTCGAAGCCGCCGGATACGAAGCTGTCGAGTTGCGCACCGGACACAAGCACGGTGTCGAGCCGTCGATCGGCGCTGACGAGCGCAAGCGCATCGTCGAGCGTTTCCAGCACAGCAAGGTTCGATTGCTGAGCTACGGTTCGACGTGCGAATTCCAATCGCCCGACGAGAGCGAACGGCGGCGACAGGTCGAACTCGCGCGGCAATTTGTGAACCTGGCGCACGACACCGGCGCATGGGGCGTGAAAGTTCGGCCCAACGGAATGCCGAAAGGTGTTGCGCCGGAAACTACTATCCAGAATATTGCCGCAGCCCTGCGCGAGCTGGGCGATTATGGCGCTGGTTACGGCGTCGAGATTTGGATGGAAGTGCACGGCCCGGATACGCAGAACCCGCCCGTCGCAGCGGCGATCATGAAAGCGACTCGCCACGACAATGTGGGCTTGTGCTGGAATTCGAACCCGACCGATGTAGTGGGTGGATCCGTCAAAACCAGCTTTGATTTATTGCAACCGTGGATCCGCAACGTGCATATCAACGAGCTCTCGAACAGCTATCCGTGGCGCGAGCTTTTCGCGCTCCTGCGCCTCTCCGGCTACGACCGCTACACGCTGTGCGAAGCCCTGGAGAGCAAGGAGCCGGAGCGATTTCTGCGCAATTATCGCGCGCTCTGGACTGAACTGGCCCGGCCATGCGCGGCGTAACAAGAGCTGCTATCGCGGCCTTGTTCGCGTGCGCGCTCTCCGCCGCAGTGCCCACTCCGGAGAGTCACTTCGGCCACAAGATGGGCACCGATCGCGTGCTGGTTGATTGGGAAAAAGTCGTCTCTTACTTTCGCGCTCTCGAACATTCCAGTGATCGCATTCGTGTCGATGAGCTCGGCAAGACCGCCGAAGGCCGGCCCTTTATAGCCGCGACGATCGCCGAGCCGGAAACGCTGCGCAATCTCGCGGTATACCAGGATATTCAGCGGCGCCTTGCGGATCCAAGAATCACCAGCGACGCCGAAGCCGAGGATTTGATCACGCGCGGAAAGACAGTGGTCCTCATCACCTGTTCCATTCATTCGACGGAAGTCGCGTCTACGCAAACTGCCGTTGAATTCGCTTATCGGCTCCTCACCGAAGACCGCCCGCACTTTCGCGCGATCTTGCACAACACCATCGTGTTGCTGGTGCCATCGCTCAATCCTGATGGCGTGGATATCGTCGCTAAATGGTACCAGCGCACGCTGGGCACGGCCTTTGAGGGCTCCTCGCCTCCGGAGCTTTATCACAAATACGTGGGTCACGATAACAATCGGGACTGGTACATCCTGTCTCAGCCTGAGACCCGGCTCACCGTGGCCAAGCTGCACAACGTGTGGCATCCGCAAATCGTGTATGACGTTCACCAGCAGGGACAATTCTCCTCGCGGATATTCGTTCCCCCGTGGCTCGATCCCATTGAGCCCAACGTGGACGCGATTCTAGCGCAGGAAATGAACTTGATCGGAACCGGCATGGCCACGGACCTCACCGCCGCCGGTTTGCGCGGCGTCGCCATCCACGCGGCTTACGATTTCTGGTCGCCCGCCCGGCACTACCAGGCGTTTCATGGCGGTCTGCGCATTCTGACGGAATCGGCCAGCGCGCGCCTGGCATCGCCCATCACGGTGAGGCGTGATCAGCTCGAAACGAACGCGCTGGGCTACAACGCGCAGGAGCGAAGCTGGAATCATCTCGAGCCCTGGGAAGGCGGCGAGTGGCGGCTGCGGGACATTATCGATTACCAGTCGGTTGCATTCGAATCTTGTTTGTATCAGGCGGCCACGTGGCGAGAAGAGCTGGTGCGGAATTTCTATCGCGTGGGAAAACGCGCGGTCGGCCGCACTTCGCCCTGGGCGTTTGTGGTTCCAGCATCGCAGCCTGATCCGGGAGCCACGCGCAAAATGCTGCAAACGCTCGCGGCCGGGCAGGTGGAAATCGACCGCGCGCCCGATTCCAGTTACGTCATCCGGATGAACCAGCCGTATAGCAGTTACGCCAAAACGCTGCTGGAGCGGCAACGGTATCCCGACATGCGGGAATTTCCGGGCGGGCCGCCCATTCGCCCCTACGATGTCACGGCGCACACACTGCCGTTGCTGATGGGCGTCGATGTGCGTGCTACCGATACCCCGATAACGGCGCGCCTGGAGCGAGCGGCATTTTCGCCCACAAACCCGCCGCCGAGTTATGCCGCCGCCGATAGCGACGCCTGGCTCACGATCAATCGCATTTGGAAGTCCGGCGGCTCGGTGTGGCGCAATGTGTCGACCGGCGATTTCGCCACCACCTCTCGCGGACCAGGCTGGAAACTGCTGCGTCGTCCGCGCATCGGGCTCTACAAGAGTTTCATTCCCAGCATGGATGAGGGCTGGACGCGCTGGCTGCTGGAACAATTTGAATTCGACTACGCCAGCCTGCGCAATGCCGACATCCAGGCAGGCCGGCTCCGCGAGCGCCTGGATACCATCGTTTTTCCCGACCAGCCGGTGAGCGATCTGGTGAACGGTTACGCGAAGGGTGCGATGCCGGAGGAATTCGTGGGCGGCTTGGGGGAGCGCGGAGCTGAGGCATTGCGCGAGTTTGCCGCTGCCGGGGGCACGCTGATCTTTCTGAATCGATCGGCGGGTTATGCCGGCGGGCACCTTGGCGTAAAAGTTACAAGCATTACCGAGGGCGTTTCCAATCGCGAGTTCTACGCGCCGGGCGCGCTGTTGAATGTTCGCCTGGAAACCGGACATGCGCTGACCCTGGGACTGCCGCGCGAGATCGCCATCTGGTCCGAACAAAGTCCAGCTTGGGCCACTGACGCCGGCGCGGTCGCCCGTTATCCGGAAAACGGCCTGCTGGCCTCGGGATGGCTGCTGGGCGAACGAATCCTGGCCGGCCGCGCCGCCCTGGTGGATGCCAAATTGGGCCAAGGCCGCGCGATATTGTTTGGAATGCGCCCGCAATATCGGGCACAGAGCTACCAGGCATTCAAACTATTCTTTAATTCCCTCGTTTATTAAGCCTCGTGGCGGCCCGCCCCTATAACTGTAATTAGGCCGATTAAACCCGGCTCCCAACGCGGTATCTTGGAAAGACAACGGCAGCGCGGCCATGGCAGGGCGCGCTCGGGGGAAAATTTATGACGACTGTGCGCAACGTGTGTTTCAGCTGGCTAGTGGCAGCGGCTTTGGTGGCATGCCTGGCGACAACGGCACAGGCCCAGACTGCGTCGGTTTCAGGTACGGTCACTGACACCTCGGGAGGCACCGTTCCGGGCGCGAAGATCAGCGCCAAGAGCGCCACGACGGGCGCGGTGCGCACCGCCGAAACCAGCACTTCCGGAACATACAGCCTCACCAATGTTCCCGCCGGCGAGTACGAGATTTCGATCGATAAGGACGGTTTTGCGACTGCCAAGTTCGATCGCGTCGTCCTCACCGTAGACCAGGCTCTCTCGTTGAGCGCCACGCTGCAAGCGAGCGGCCAGACTACTGTCGTCGAAGTGGAGGGCACTGCCGTCGCCCCCATCGAACTAGAAAACGCGCAGCTCAGCAACGTCGTCGATCATCGCCGCATCGTAGATCTTCCGCTGCTGACGCGCGATCCCTATTCCCTTGTGCAGCTTTCGCCGGGCGTGGTGACGAGCACCAGTCAATTCAATGGCTTTTCGGTTAACGGGGCCCGCGAACGCAACAACAATTTCCTGCTGGATGGCGTGGACAACAACGACACCTCCGTGCCGGGCGCCCCCAGCGGCCTGATAACGCTGAATCCCGAGTCTACTCAGGAATTTCGCGTGATTACCAACAACTTCATGCCGGAATTCGGACGCAATAACGGCGCCATCATCGATATCATCACCCGTAGCGGAACCAATGCGCTACACGGAGATGCGTATTGGTTCGGACGCTACAACGCGCTCGGCGCCCGGGACTACTTCAATTCCAAGCCGGACCCGCAGGATCCCTATGTGCGTAATGATTTTGGCTACTCTGTTGGCGGACCAATTGTTAAAGACCGCACGTTTTTCTTTTTCAACAGCGAGTACCAGCGGTTCCGGACCACGCTCACAGGCTCCTCGATCGTGCCGACCGCGGCCTTCAAGACCGGCATTTTTACTTTTGACGGCGCCCAGATCAATCTCGCCGACCCCAACTCGCCCAGCAACACACAGCATCTGCCGCTCGATCCCACGATGCAGAAGGTGTTGTCGCTGTTACCCAATCCCAACGGCGAGGCGGTGGACGACGTTCGCGGCATTTACCGCTTCCCCAGTGCCTCGAAATACAACGCCGCCTCCGTAGTATTTAAACTGGATCATCGCATTTCTCAGGCGAACAATTTGTCCCTGCGCTACGCGTACGGCGGTTCTGAAGATTCGAACGGCTTCCATGACGAAATCGCCCCCGGACTCGGCTCGACGGGGGTCGGCGCGCAGACGCACGCCCTCTCCGCAAATTTGACTTCCACGCTGCAGCCGACGCTTGTGAACGAATTTCGCGCCGGGGTCAATCGCCTCGACGCTCCGTTTTCCTGCAACGGCGTGAGTCAGTTCAACCAAGCTGGCCAAGTCGACCAGTTTGGTGCCGGCACCGACTACAGCATCTCCGGCATCCCCACCATCGGCTGCTCCAATTTAGGCGATAGCGACGGCCAGTCCCGCCGCACCGGGACCTGGAGCGTGGCCGACAACATCACCAAGGTCAAGGGTAACCACACCCTGAAATTCGGATTTGATTTCCACTATGTCTTTGAGAACGGATTCAATGCGTTCGGTTCGCGCCAGCAGCTCGGCTTCAACACCTTCACCGACTCCGGCACACCGATTGTGAATCTGAATCCGAATCAGCCCTGCGATCCCAATACCGGCAACAATTGCGGCGGAAACCAATTCCAGGACATGGCGGCCGGACTTCTCGGCTTAGTGGATTACCAGGCCCAGTCGCAGTTTTTTGATAAAGCCGGGAATCGTACGGCCACCGATAATCGTAAATTCCGCCAGCATGAGTATGCGGCTTTCGTGCAGGATAGCTGGAAAGTGCGGCCCAACCTGACGTTTAATATCGGCCTGCGCTACCAGTTCAATGGCGTGCCGTTTGAGGCCAATGGAAATCTTTCCAACCTGTTTGCGGACCCGGCCGGCGCAGCGCCGTTTACGTTCAGCCTGGTGGGGCCGGGCAACGGACGCAATTTGTACAATAACGACCCCACCATCTTCGAGCCGCGCGCCGGTCTCAGTTGGGATCCGTTTAAGAAGGGCAAGACGGCTATCCGCGTCGGGTACGGGATTTACCACGACCGCATTTTCGGCAACCTGTTTGGCAACGCGCGCGGCAACCCGCCGTTTGAGACCGATATTTTTAACTGTTGTTCTATCGGCCCGCTGAGCGGAGTCACCATACCGCCTACGCAGACCGCATCTGCGACGGTGGCGGACGGAGCGTTCATCTTGCCGAGCATATTCGACCAGAACCTCAAGATGCCGATGAGCCAGAACTGGAATTTTGGCATTCAGCAGGAGTTGCCCCACAACGTGACGCTCGAAGTGAATTATGTCGGCAACAAAGGCTCGCATGAACTGCGCGTAGTCAATGGAAACCAGCCGATACCGGCTCTGGTCAATGCTTTGATCGCCTCCGGCGTGTCTCCCGATCTTTTACAGGGCGCTGCCCTGTACGGCCAATATGGCGACACGACGCTCAATACGGCGTTGTACGAACCATCGGTCGTCAAATCCACGGGGAACTCCACCTACAACGCGCTGCAGACCAAAGTGACGCGGCGTTTCACCAACGGTTTTCAGATCCAGGGATCGTATACCTGGTCTCACGCCATCGACGATGCATCCGACCCCCTCGCGGCTGCCGCCGGCAACCGGACGTTTCCGCGCAATTCTTTTAATCTGCACGAGGAACGCGGTAATTCGGATTTCGACCAGCGGCAGATCCTGATCTTGAATTATGTTTACGAACTGCCGTTCGGCAAGGGACGAGCCTATCTGAATAGCGGCATGACCGGCAGGGTCATGGAAGGCTGGCAGATTGCAGGCATCTCAACATTCGCCGACGGCCACCCGTACGACATTTTCGGCGATCGCGATTCAGAGCACACGGCGATCACGGGAGGCGGAAGCGCTGCCCGCGCCAGCCTGGTTGGCGATCCCTCGATTCCGGCAGGCTCGCAACGTACCCAGACCGGGCCGCCCGTAACGGCATTTGCGCTGGCGGATTTCGGATTTCCCGGAAATCTGGGCCGCAACACCTTCACTGGTCCCGGGACTATCAATACCGACCTGGTGCTGAGCAAGATGCAGACCCTGACGGAACGCGCCCGCTTGCAACTGCGATTCGAATTTTTCAACTTGTTCAACCGCCCGCAGTTCGCGCAGCCCGGCAACCTGATCGAGAACCCGGGTACGTTCGGCCTGTCGACCTCGACGGTCATCCGTTCCGACGGCACCACTTCGGCACGGCAGATTCAGTTAGCTCTGAAGCTGATGTTCTAGCTCGACCGGACTCGGGGTGCTCACCCGCAAGGTGAGCAGCAGCAATCCGGATACGGCAATGAGGACCGCGAGTACCGGCGTGAGCAGCCGGTAGGATCCGGTCTTGTCGAATACCCGGCCCATGAGCGCGGGCCCGGCGGCGCCGGCAAGCGCGAATGCCGAAAACGCCACCCCGTACAACTCCGCCATCGAGCGCAGGCCAAACCGCCGGCTGATTAAGTAGGGCATGACGTCCGCCTCGGCGCCCATGCCGAATCCGATCAGCGCGGCCATGGCGCAAGCCATCACCATGGTGCCGCCTGCGTTGGCCAAGCCCAGTCCCACAGCCGCCAGCAGGCAGGCGACACAGCCAACGCGCGCCCCGGAGAAACGGTCCAGCAAAACGCCGGTGACCAGACGCCCCACCACCGTGGCCGCTCCCATCACTGAGGACGCCAGCGCCGCCGAAGCGGCAGTGAGCCCGCCATCGGTGAGCATGGGAACCAGGTGCGCCACCGCTGCGTTCACTGCCAGTGAAAAGAGAAAAAACGCCAGCACCAGCTTCCAGAAATCCAGCGTGCGCCGGGCTTGGCGCGATGCCATGCCGCCCTCCGGCACCGGGCTGCGGCTGCCTTCTTTGGCGGATGGAAGCAGAATCGCCGCAGGAATTACCCCCAACAACAAAACTACCCCTGCAAGCCAGAGGTAGGCTTGCCGCCAACCGCGTGCGGCGATCAAAGCCTGAGCCAGAGCAGGGATTACCATTGCACCCACCCCAACGCCGGTCATCACAAATGCCAGCGCCATTCCCCGCCGACGATCGAACCGCGCCGAAACAATGCGCGAATAGGTGAGCTGCGTTGCGCCATTGCCAACGATTCCCATCACGACGTAAGTTGCATAGAACTGAGCGAGGCCTCCTCCCAGAAACGCCATGGAGCCGTAGGCAAGGCCGAGGACCGCGGCACTGGGGAGGATGACTCGCTTCGCTCCGATGCGGTCGGCAAGTCTGCCCAGGAAGGGCGAACAGAAGCACACGGTCAACGCGCCGATCGAAAATGCCAGCGAAACCTGAGAACGCGTCCAGCCGAAGCTTTCCTGCAGCGGCTTGATAAAAACGCCGAAGCTGAAAACCACAATCGACGCGAAGCTGACCGAGACGCCCAGGAACGCCGCACAGACGATCCACCAGGGGTTCCTGCTCATCAAGGGATTCTAGCAAAGTTGCATTTCCCTGAATCTTTGTGCATTCTAGTAGGTTTTCCAAAGCACGCACCGGCTCATGCGAATACGCATCCTCTATCACGACCACTGCTTCGACGGCGCAGCGTCGGCG
>Ga0209579_10003220_pt1 | contig 11994 bp, 14 predicted proteins | sample Coa_R1_2_FD_187152 | JGI IMG/M metagenome (GOLD analysis project Ga0209579, IMG submission 187152) | Surface soil microbial communities from Centralia Pennsylvania, which are recovering from an underground coalmine fire - Coalmine... | ecosystem: Environmental > Terrestrial > Soil >... | reverse complement strand
GCGATTTCGACGGCCGGCAGCATCGTCGGGACGCTCGGCACCACCTTCTTCCTCATCCCCACCATCGGCACCCGCAGCATTACCTATACGCTCGGCGCTGCCGGCATGGCCTGCGGTCTGTTGCTCGTCGTCGTCGGAGACGTGGACGAGCTGCTGTTGTACGGGAAAGGGCGCGGTCTGCCGCTCGTCGGGGTCGTCTGGTTCCTCGGCGCCCTTGCACTGGCGAGCCCGCCGTTCCTCGGGACGTTTACGGGCCACGCGCTGATCGACGACGCTGCGAGCGCACACGGGAACACGTGGGTGATCCCCGTCATCGCCGTGGCGACCATTTTCTCGACCGGCGCCATCGTGCGCGCCGGCGCGCGAGTGTTTCTGGGGATCGGCGCGCGGGACGATCCGCTGCTGACGCAAGAGCCGCGGGAATCGCCGGCTGCGCGTGAGCAGCCGAGCGTGGCGCTGATGACCGGAGTGGCCCTCGTCATGGCGGCGGGAGGCGCGGCGGTAGGCGCGTGGACCGGTCTCGCCACGGCCGCGAAGACGACGGCGCATGGATTCGTCGACCACGGGGCGTACCTGGCCGCGGTGCTCCAGGGCCGGGCGGTACATGCCGCCTCCAGCCAGCACTGGACGACGTCCACCGCAAGCCTGGTCTGGGCGACGGTCACGCTCCTGGGCAGTGCCGCGTGGGGCTTCGGAGGGCTCTACCGGCGCCGTTGGCCGGAAGTCGTGGTCTCGGTGTTGACCGGTTTCACCAGGCCGCTGAAGGCCGTCCATACCGGCCACGTCGGCGATTACGTCGCCTGGCTCACGTTCGGCGTCGCGACGGTCGGGGGCGCCTTTGCGCTCGCCCTCAGGTGACGGCCGAACGGAGCGCCATCACTCGCGCGAGTGGTTTGAGTTGACAGGGGGCGAAGCAACGTCGACAAGAAGAGACGGAAACCACGTCGACCCGGGAGCCGCACCTTGGCGAAGACGTACGAGTTCGAGTTCGCTGCTCCGACGGAGCAGCTCTTCACGGAAGCGCTGACCGCTGTCAGGGCGCTCGGGTTCTCGATCCTGAATCACAAGGACGAGGCAACCTCCATCACCTTCAACACCGGCCCGTCCATCTGGTCGACGGCGGGACAGGACATGACTGCGAAGGCGGTCGCGCTTTCTCCGTCCTCGTCGAAGCTCGTCGTGAGCGGCAAGACCGCCCGGAAAGGAAGCGAGGCGCAGTACGGCTCGTGGGGTGAGCGCGGTCGCATCGCCAAGGGCTTGGCCACGCACGTGGGGAGGGCGCTCGACTCGACGGCCTTCTACCCGGGGGAGGGCGAGACGGCGAACGGGACCGCATTGGTCGGCGAGCTCGCGGCGCTCGCCGAGCTGCACCGCTCGGGCTCGCTCACCGACGGCGAGTTCGCAGCCGCGAAAGAGCGCCTGCTCGTCCGCGTCTAACCTGCGCCCTCCTCACAGCAGGTACGCGCAAAAACGGCTGCCACGAGGCGGCACGTACGGGAGCGGCGGCGGCGATCGAAGCTCGACGAAGCCGCACTTTTCGTAGAGGCGTGCGGCGCGCGCGTTACCTCCTTCGACGGTGAGGACGACGCGCGAACGTTCGTGGTCGCGCGACCACTCGATCACGCGTTCAACCAGCTCGCGTGCGACGCCGCTGCCGCGCAGATCGGGTGCGACCCACATGCCGACGAGGTTGACGGCTTCCGAATCCTCGTCGACGAACGCGGACACCATCCCGTCGAACGCGCCCTCCCGTTCGTAGACGAATGTGGCGGCGCGTTCGCTCGGGTGGGCGCGCTCGCGCCAACGCTCAGCGGAAAACGACCGAGCTTTCTCAACCGTCTCGAGGAACGCGGCTGGGTCACTCGCGAGTGCACGAAGGCGGACGTCGCGAAGCCGCTCCCAGTCGTCGGACTCGACCTGACGGATCATTCGGGCTTACCGCTGAGCCGGACTGTCAGGATGCCGGGACCGCAGCCGACGTGTCGGGTCGTACGACACGTTGCTCATAACTCTTTGGCGAGGGCGGCGGCGAGCGCGTCCAGATCCGCCTGCTCGTTGTAGGCCTGCACCGAGACGCGCATCGTCCAGCCCTGCTTCGTCTCGACGACCGGAACCTCGATCCGGTGCTCGTCGTAGAGCCGTCGCTTCAGCGAGGGCGGATCGGGATGCTCGAGGCGGAAGCCGCGCATCTGCACGAAGTCGTCCGTGAGCGGCTCGAGACCGACGTCCGCAGCTGCGAGCAGCGCGTGGCAACGATCGCGAATCCGCGGCCAATCGTGGTCGGCCTGGAAGTCGATCGCGGCCGGCACGGCCAGGAACGCCGCCGGGTCGCGTGTGCCTTGCCAGCGGTGGCGCTGCGCAAACTCGTTGTCCTCGTCCCAGTCCCACGAGACGACGAGCGGGTCGATCGAACGCTGGAGCTCCGGCCGCACGTAGAGGAACCCTGACCCCTTCGGCGCGCAGAGCCACTTGTGGCAGTTGCCCGCGTAGACATCGGCGCCGAGGTCGTCCAGCGCGAGGGCGATCTGCCCGGGAGCGTGGGCTCCGTCGACGATCGAGACTGCTCCAACCTCGCGCGCGGCCGCACAGAGCGACACCACGTCGTTGACCCGGCCGCTCGTCCACTCGACGTGCGAGCAGTACACGACGCGCGTGCGGGGTCCAGGCTCGAGCTCCGCGAACGGCCGCGCGACGACGACCGCTCCCGTTCTGCGCGCGACGAACTCCCAGAGGATCCGCATGCCGCCGTATTCGGCGTCGCCGATCTGCACTTCGTCGCCGCCCCGCAGCTCGAGCGAGCGGATCGCCGCGTTCAGTCCCGTGCTCGCATTCGGCACGAAGACGAGGTTGCGGGGATCGGCGCCGAGGTACGAGGCGAGCCGGAGACGCGCGTCGTCGAGCAGCTCCGGAAACCGCCGCTCGAGCCCCATGAACTGCACGGGCTGACGCTCGAGCTCGCGCTGGAAGCGCTGGTACGCCTCGAAGACGGGTCGCGGGCAGGCGCCGAAGGAGCCGTGGTTCAGGAACACGACCTCCGGGTCGAGAAGAAACAGATCTCTCACAGCGCTTAATCGAGGGTTAATCGCCGCCAACGTCCAGGCAATCCCAGCCGGGTTATAACGGCGCCGTGGGTCTCAGCCGCATCCTGACCTCACGCGCCGCCGGGCTCGTTGCCGTCGCTGTGGTCGGCGGCGCTGTTGCGCTCGGCGGCGCTGCGGCCTTCGGGAAGCTCGGCGACCACACGACGGTCCAGCGAATCACAGCGCCTGCAAGCTCGATCAGCACTGCGGTCCGGCAACCGGCGGCCGGTGGGCTTACGCCCGAGCAGGTCTATCGGCGCGACGCACCGGGCGTCGTCCAGATCACCGCGACCACGGTGACCACGACGCCGGCCGACCCGTTCGGCTTCTCGCCGCCGGCGCGGCAGACCGAGCAGGCGCTCGGCTCCGGCTTCGTCATCGACAAGGCCGGTCACATCATCACGAACGAGCACGTGATCGCCGGCGCGGACAAGGTGCAGGTCTCCTTCTCCGGCGCCGACCAGATCAACGCGACGGTGGTGGGCAAGGACCCGTCCACCGACGTCGCCGTGCTCAAGATCGACACGCATGCCCGAGCCCTGACCCCTCTTCAGTTCGGCAACTCGGACGACGTGCGCGTGGGTGATCCCGTCTACGCGATCGGCAATCCGTTCGGCTACACGCGGACGATGACCTCCGGCATCGTCTCCGCGCTGCAGCGGCAGATCACGGCGCCGAACAACCTGCCGATCGAGAACGCGATCCAGACCGACGCCGCGATCAACCACGGCAACTCGGGCGGTCCTCTGCTCGATGCGGAGGGACGCGTGATCGGCGTCACCTCGCAGATCTCGACCGGCAACACCGGTCAGCAGGGCAGCCTCGGCATCGGCTTCGCAGTCCCGATCAACACCGTCAGCACGGTCGCCGCGCAGCTGATCAAGAGCGGCAAGGTCGAGCATCCGTTCCTCGGCATCAGCGTGCTGCCGGTCACCGGCGAGCTCGCGCAGCTGTTCAACCTCCCGACACGCCACGGCCTGCTCATCGACCGCGTCGACGCGGGGACGGGCGCCGAGAAGGCGGGGCTGAAGGCCGGCACGACGAGCGTGATCGTGCAGGGGACGAGCTATCGCGTCGGCGGCGACATCATCGTCGCGGTCGACGGCAAGCCCGTCAGCAGCTTCGAGCAGTTGCGCGACGCGATCGCGCAGAAGAAACCCGGCGACAAGCTGTCGCTCGAGATCTTCCGACACAACGTCAAGAAGTCGATCACCGTCACCCTCGGACAGGCGCCGAAGTGATCACGGATCGGACGACCACGCCCTCCCCTCTCGGCCTGGTCGCCCGCGGCCCCGATTAGGGGCTGAAGCACCGGCCGGCCTGCCCCAAGGCCGACCGGCACGGAGAACGGCCGGTCGTGGCCCGCCCGCCTGCCCGGGCCGCGGCCGGTCTTCTCTAGGTCGGGAAGAGAACCTACGGTTCCCTACCCGAACCCATCCCTCCCTGCCCGCTTGCGTGGGCGCCGGTGGACGTGGCTACCCTGTCCGAATGGAGCGCGGGGAGGTCGTTCTCGAGCACGCTGCGGTCGAAGACGAGCAGCTGTGGCGGGACGGCGACGCGGACGACTACCAGGGTTGGTTCTGCGTGCGCACGGATCCGTTCCCCTGCCCGGCGGACGGCTGTTCCTTCATTGCCGAGTTCATGACCGCCGCGCATCTGATCCTGCTCTGGCAGGCGTCGGACGACCCGAATCTCCTGCGGCATGCGGCAAAGGCGCGCGATGTCGGCCGGAACCCGCGCGTCGTCGGCTACGAGCCGGCATTCGGGCCGTGCGCCTCCTATTACGCGTGGATCGCGGCCGGCCGGCCTGTCCACGGCGTTCGCGCGTAGCCTTCCGCGAATGATCGAACAGCGGTTCGGCGAGTCGTCGCCGTTCTCGCTCGGCGTCGAGGAAGAGTTGATGATCCTCGACGCGGAGACGCTCGAACAGGTGCCGGCCGTCGACGTGATCATCCGCGGCGTCGAGGAGCGCGGCCTCCCCGGGCGCGTGAAGACCGAGCTCTTCGCCTCGGTGTTCGAGACCAACACCGACATCTGCGTGAACGTCGGCGAGGTCGCGGCCGCGCTGCCGGCCCTGCGCCGGGCGGCGGACGAGGCGGCGGCCGCAGCCGGGCTCGCGATCGCGGCGGCGGCGACGCATCCGTTCGCCCGCCCGGAGGCCCAGCCGATCGTGAAGGAAGAGCGTTACGTCACGTTCGTCGGGTACGGGGGCATCTCGGTGCGTCGCCAGGGTGTGCAGGGCCTGCATGTCCACGTGGGGATGCCGGGCGCGGAGGAATGCTGGCGCTGTCTCGACGCCGTCGGCCCGTGGTTGCCGGTCGTGCTTGCGCTCTCCGCCAACTCGCCCTGGTTCGCGGGAGAGCAGACGGGAATGGCGTCGAACCGCGCGCCCGTCCTGGCGGAGCTGCCGCGGGCGGGCGGGCCGCCGGCGTTCGCCTCGTACGCCGAATGGGAGTCGTGGGTCGACAGGCTCGTTCGGTTGGGCGTGACGCAGGAGTACACGCGCATCTGGTGGGACATCCGCCCGCATCCGACGCTCGGGACGGTCGAGATCCGGATCGCAGACCAGCCGACCGACGTCCGGCTCTCGGTTGCCTTCGCGGCGCTGCTGCAGGCGCTGTGCGCGGCGGCGCTGGCCGGCGACCTGCCAAGCAACAGACTGTTGCTTGCAGATCGGGGACGGGCCGACTACGTCCAGAACCGCTGGGCGGCGGCACGATTCGGCCCGCAGGCGGAGTTGCTGCATCCGGACGGCACCAGCGTCGCGCGGGCGGCCGACCTCGGGCATGCGCTGCTGGAGCTCGTCCGGCCGCATGCCGTGGAGCTCGGGGGCGCCGAGGCGCTGGAGGCGATCGATCCCGAGCGGTGCGAGGCGGAGCGTCAGCTTCGGTTCGACTCGGCGGCCGACGCAACGGCCGACCTGGTTGCGCGCACTAGGCTCTCGGCGTGACCGTCGTCAGCGAGACGATCCAGGTCAGCGGCATCCGTTGCGAGCGCTGCGTCATGCGGCTGGCGCAGGCGCTCGAGGGATCCGAGGGCCTCGAGTACGCGAACGCGACCCTGATGGGTCAGGTCACGCTCTCGTGGGACGACGAGCGCACGACCAGGCAGGCCATCCTGGACGCGATGGCCCGCGGCGGGTTCCGCGAGCTCTAGTCGTAGTTCGCGGACCCGCCGGTCGGGTCGGCGGGGTTCGGCATCCGCTCGCGCACGCCGGGCCGGCGCTGCTCCGGTTTCTGCGTCTCGCCGAGCGTGCCGATCCGCTCGTGCGGAGGCGGCTCGACGCCCGCGCGGGCGCCGACGGTCTCGGCGGTCTCCAGGCCGTCGGGATCGGGATCGACCTCGTACGGGCCGCCGATGCCGTAGTGCATCAGCACCCCCTCGCAGCTCCAGTCGTCTCCCTCGATCTTGGGCGACGCAGCGACGATCTCCTTCGAGACGGTGGCGCGCACCTCGCCGTCCTGCTCGTGCAGGAACGACAGCGGGATGGCGTGCAGCGTCTTGAACACGTGGCCGGTCTCGACCATGACGCAGTCGTCCTTGGTGCCGGCGACCCGGCCGAGCTTCTGGTCGTCGCTGGCGAGGATCTGCTGGCCTTCTTCGAGCTTGATCTCCATGCCTGGACAACGGCGGACGACGGGAATCGGGTGCGCTCCGGAAGCGTTTTGAACCCTTGCTAGGGTGGCCGCCGGATGAGCGAGAGCGCATCGACGACCGCCGAATCCCGCCGGCTCGCGCAGGAGGCGCGGGACCGGGTTCGCTTCGAGGAGGAGGCGCTCGAGCTGAGCGACCAGGTGTACCGGGTGGCACGGCGGCTCGTCGGTTCACGGGAGGAGGCAGAGGACCTCGTCCAGCAGACGTACGAGCGCGCGTTCCGCTCCTGGCGGCAGTACACGCCTGGCACGAATCTGCGCGCGTGGCTGTTGCGCATCCTGACGAACCTGAACATCGACCGCGGCCGCCGCCAGCAGCGCGCGCCGCAGACGACGACCCTCGACGGCGAGCTGGGCGACTACTTCCTCTACAACCGGCTCGAATCGACCGCCGGGGAGGAGAACCCGGACGAGGAGAGGGTTCTGGCGCGCCTTTCCCAGGATTCGATCGTCGACGCGCTGACCGAGGTTCCCCACGATTTTCGCGACGTGATCGTCCTCGTCGACATCGGCGAGTTCTCCTACGCCGATGCTGCGCAGATCCTCGACATCCCGATCGGCACGGTCATGTCGCGTTTGCACCGCGGGAGGCGTATCTTGAAGAAGAACCTCGCCGACAAGGCGGTAACCACGTGATCGACGATCCGTGCGAGAAGTGTGAGGAGATGATGCAGCCGTATCTCGACGGCGTACTCTCCGAGGACGAGGTTCGCGACGCAGAGCGGCATCTCGCCGGCTGCACCTGGTGCGCGAAGCGGTACCGCTTCGAGGAGCGGCTCCGCCACTACGTGCGGATCGCCGTCTCCGAGCCGATGCGCCCCGAGCTGAAGGCGAAGCTCGCGGCCCTCCGCACGCCGCTCACGTAGCAGTCGTGAGGCGGTTCGCGCTTGCCGCGGCCGTCGCCCTGCTCGCGGCCGGCTGCGGGACCACGCGCACGCTCACGAGAACGGTGACGGTCTCGCCGCCGCTCGCCGGCTCGGCGGTGCAAGACCTCTACGGCCACATCGTCTCGTTGACGCCGACGACGACCGGCTATCTGCTGCGCTTCGACCCGGCGTGGTGGCTCGGCGGCGTCGCCGCGAACGTCGCAGCGGCGCAGGACGAGCACGTCTCGTGTGCGCCGGCGTCGTGCGCGCCGGTGCCGAATGACTACTACGTGGTGGATGAGTCGCACCGCGCTCTGACGTTCGTCGTCCCGCGCGGCGTTCGCGGCACCGTGCTCACGAGCGGCTCGAACCTCGCAGGGACGCAGATCGGCGTCGGCCAGCTCGCCCGGATCGTCGCGGGTAACGGCGTGAAGCTCTTCGAGCCGCTCGAGAGCGGCATCTGGATCCGCGTCCGCATCGACGCCGTGCTGACGTTCCGCCAGCAGTACCGGCCATAGAGGTCGTTTCAGAACGAACCTTGTGTCGCCTGGCCGCGCCGGGCGGCGCGATGCGGCGTCCTCGGTCGCGTCCATATGCACTGCATATGGACGCTCCCTGCGTCCTTGCCTCGCCGGCGCCGAGCGCACCCAGTCGGCGAAGGACATTCTGAAACGACCTCTAGGGCCGGTCGACGTCGCCCGGCGGGTCGAGGTCCGCGCAGTCGACCAGCACCGGTTCGAGCGCGCGCGCCCCTTCGTCCGGGACAGCGTCCCAGGCGTTGCGCGCCAGCAGGACGGGGTGGTCGCGTGTGCCGTCGTATGAAGCGGCGAGCACCGGCCCGCGTGCGCGCGCAGCGAGCACGCGCTCGACGGCGCGGGGATCGAGGCTCGGCCCGTCCGCGAGGGCGACGAGGGCGTGCGTCACGTCCGGGGCGAGCGTCGCCAGCCCTGCCCGGAGCGACGCGCCGGGGCCGCGGGCCCAGTCGTCCGCGTGCACGACCGAAACTCGCGAACCTGGTTCGCGCAGCGAACCAGGTTCGAGGGTGTACGCACCCTCGACCACGACGATCTCGTCGACGCTGGTCTGTGCGAGCCGCTCGAGCACCGCGGGCAGCAGCTCGAGCTGCTTCGGGCGGCCGTAACGTGTTGCGGCGCCGGCGGCGAGCACCACCGCCGCGACGGACATCAGTCGAGAGCCGCCAGCGCGCGCCGAACGAGTGCGCGCGCCACGTCGACCTTGTACCGGTTCTCCGGCAAGGGCGTTGCGCCGTCGAGCTCGCCGCTCAGGAGCCACGGCACGGGCGCCACGCCGGCAAGGGCGATACGCGTTGTGTCGCCGTTGCGCACCGCCGCGACGCCGACGAGCGGAAACGCCCAGCGCTTGCGGTCCATCGCCTTGAGGTAGACCGACCGCTCCGGCTGCGGCACCTCGACGTGCAGGATCAGCTCCCCGTCGCCGAGCGTCGTCGTGCGCGGATCGCCTTCGTCCGGCAGGCGGTAGAGGTCGGCCAGCGGCATCGTGCGCACGCTCGTCTCCACCGTTGCGTCGAGCGCGAGCAGCGCGGCGGCGACGTCGGAAGGGTGCGCGGAGGCGCAGAAGTCGTTGGCGAAGATCGCGTGCTCGCGATGGCGCCCGGCGCGCGCGAAGCACTCGTCACCGCCGTGCAGGCGGCACGGCCAGTTGAGCCGCCAGTACCAGCAGCGCGTCGATTGGAGCAGGTTCCCGGCGAGGGTCCCCATGTTCCGAAGCTGGGGGCTCGCCGCGAGGCGACAGGCCTCCCGCAGCGCGTCGGGCAGCCCCGCAGCGCGCTCGAGCTCGGCCAGCGTCGCGCCGGCGCCGATCCGGTCGCCCTCGACCCCGCGCGGGACGACCGCGCGCACGTCGACGAGCGTCTCGGCCTGGACGAGCCCCGCCCGCAACAGCGGCACGACCTCGGTCCCGCCCGCAAGTAACAGACTGTTACTTGCCGGGGGCAGCTCGGCGAGGCTAGACGGGCGCTGCAGCTCCACGGCGGTCCCTCTCGGCGGCTTCGTGCAGCGCGCGCAGCAGCTCCTCGCGCGTGATCGGCAGCTGGCGCACCTCCGCGCCGGTGGCGTCGCGGATCGCGTTGGCGATCGCAGCGGCGACCGGCACGATCGGCGGCTCGCCCAGGCCTTTCGAGCCGAGATTCGTCAGGTGCTCGTCCGGGACGTCCACGAGCTCGGTGACGATCTCCGGCACGTCGGCGATCGTCGGCAGCCGATAGGCGTCGAGCGTCGTCGTCAGGATCGCACCCGTGCGCGGATCGAACAGCCGCTCCTCCGAGAGCGTGTGCCCGATCCCCTGGATGACACCGCCCTCGATCTGACTCGACGCACCGAGCGGGTTGATGACGCGGCCGACGTCGTGGATCGCGGCCACGCGGTCGACCCAGATCTCGCCGGTCTCGACGTCCACCGCGACCTCGGCGACGTGGACGCCGAAGGTCAGCACCTGCATGCCGGTCGGATTCGGCCCGCGCGCGCCGCGGCCGAGGATCTGGGCGTCCTCGAGCAGCGAGACGACCTCCTCGATCGGCGCGTCCGGGGTCCCTCGCTGCTCGGCGATCTCGTCGATCTGGCGCCGCGCGTCGGCGGCAGCCGCACGCACCGCCGGTCCCATCGACGGGGTGGTCGAGGACCCGGCCGAGATCGACGCATACGGCCCGCGCGCCGAGTCGCCGACCGACACCGTCACGTGCTCGAGCGGGATCCCGAGCTCCTCCGCTGCGATCTGCGCCATGGCGGTCTTCGTGCCGGTGCCGATGTCCTGCATCGCGGTGACGACGGTCGCGCGCGCATCCGAGCCGACGCGGACCCAGGCGTAGCTCGGGGGCCCGCCGCCGCCGTACCAGATCTGCGATGCAGTCCCGACGCCGCGCTTCACGGTGTCGGTGGAGCGGGAGCGCACGTCGTGCCGCCTGTCCCAGTGCGCCTGTGCGCGCCGGTAGCACTCGAGCAGGTTCTTGCTCGAGTACGGCCTGTCGTCGGACGCGTCTCGGTCTGCGTGGTTGAGCCGTCGCAGCTCCAGGGGATCGAGATCGAGCTTCGCCGCCAGTTCGTCGAGCAGCGTCTCGAGCCCGAAGGTCCCTTCGACGAAGCCGGGCGCGCGGAACGCCTTCATCGGCGGCGTGTTGAGCTTCGCGCCGTAGAGGGTCGAGCGCACGTTCGGGCAGGCGTACAGCATGTGCAGCGGCCCGTCCGTCGGCGCGAGCCAGCCGTCCCAGCCGACGGCGTTGACGTAGTCGCCTCCGAGCGCGGTCAGCTTCCCGTCGGAGGTCGCACCGATCGTCAGCCGCTGGACCGTTGCGTTGCGGTTGCCCGCGGCCAGGTTCTCCTCACGGCGCGTCAGCGCGCAGCGGACGGGGCGGCCCGTTCGCTTCGCGAGCTCCGCCGCGACGAACGTGTAATCGCCGGCGTCGTTCTTCGCCCCGAAGCCGCCGCCCATGTAATGGCAGACGACGCGCACCTTGTCGCGCGGCAACCCGAGCTCCGACGAGACCTCGTCGCGGATGCCCCAGATGAACTGAGTCGAGATGTGGACGTCGACGCCGTCGCCCGTCCACTGCACGACCGCCTGATGGGTCTCGAGCGAGTTGTGCAGCACGGTCCCGGTTCGAAACTCACCGGTCACGACGACGTCGGCTTCCGCGAGCCCGCGCTCGAAATCGCCGCGCTCGCGGACGCGGGGCTCGGCGAGGAGCGCGCCGCGCCGCACCGCCTCGTCCGGGTCGAGCAGCGGCTCGCGAACGTCCCACTCGACGTCGATCGCGCGCAGCGCCGCGCGGGCCTGCGCAAACGTGTCGGCGCAGACCGCCGCGACCGCAGCTCCCTGGAACCCGCAGTGATCGGTGAGCTGAGGGATGTCGCCGGGGCCGATCGCGGCGTGGACACCCGGCAGCGACAGCGCCTTGGAGACGTCGATCCGCCGCACCTGCGCATGGGCGTGCGGCGAGCGCAGCACCGCAGTGTGGAGCATCCCGTTCAGCTGCAGGTCGGCGGTGTAGACGGCCTCGCCGCGTGCGCGCTCGAAGCCGTCGACGCGTGTGGCCGGCCTGCCGACGACCTCGCGCGGACCCTGCGGCCACTGGTCGAGCGCGTCCTCCTCGACGACAAGCCACACCTCCTCGTAGCGCCCCTCGACTTCTTTCTCCGTCCGGATCAGTCGCGCCACGTTCGGATCGCCTCCTCGATCTTCGGGTACGCGCCGCAGCGGCAGAGGTTGCCGGCCATCGCGTGTCGGATCTCGTCGCTCGTGGGGTCCGGGGTCGCCTCGACCAGCGCGACGGCGCTGACGATCTGCCCGGGAGTGCAGAAGCCGCACTGGAGCGCGTCGGCGCGCACGAACGACGCGACCATCGGATGGTCGCGTAGCCCT
>Ga0209579_10003217_pt1 | contig 12001 bp, 12 predicted proteins | sample Coa_R1_2_FD_187152 | JGI IMG/M metagenome (GOLD analysis project Ga0209579, IMG submission 187152) | Surface soil microbial communities from Centralia Pennsylvania, which are recovering from an underground coalmine fire - Coalmine... | ecosystem: Environmental > Terrestrial > Soil >... | reverse complement strand
CTTCATCTGCTGCAGCATGGCGCGGCCGGTGAGACCATAGGGGTTCGCCAACGTCTCCAGAAGCTCGAAATGGTTGTAAGCCTCGCCGACGATCAACTCGGCGGGCTTGCCCGCAGCCTGTACGGCCGCGAAGAAATCTTGCGTCTGGCGCTGGAATTCCGGCGTCTCGCAGGTGCCGTAGGCGAGAACGAGCGGCGTGTGCAGGCCGTCGAGATGGCGCTGTGAGCTCAGCTTCTCCACCATCGCGTCGGTGAATTTGACGTAAGAGGAGCGCTTCGAGCGCCGTACCGGCTCGAGATCGTACATGCCACTGAGCAACAGCGCGCCTTTGCAGAAATTTTTCGGCAAATTTTCCTCGCGCCAGCCATCGGTCAGAAAGCAAGCCGCCAGATGCGAGCCCGACGAATGGGCGGAAATGTAAAAGCGGTCGCGGTCGCCGCCGAAACTTTCGGCGTTGTGCCAGATCCAGGCCAGCGCGCGGCGCACCTCTTCGTACATCGGGAAAAGATCGCCGCCCGCCTGCTCGACATTGATGAAATCGATGATGACGGCGTGGGCGCCGGCCCGCAGCAAAGGCTCGGCCTGCAAGGCGTAATCGGCCGCCTTGTTGCGGCGCCAGGCGCCGCCATGGACGAACACGTTGACCGGCGCGTTCGCGGCAGCGGCGCGGAAAATATCGAGGCCTTCGTATTCGCTTGGCCCGTAAGCGACCCGACGCGGCGGGCCGAGGATTGCCCGCGTCCGTTCGCTTGCGGCGATGCGGCGCGCGACGATCAACGGGCGGTTCGGCGCATAGACATCCTGGTCGTAGGCGTCGTCGAGCGCCTTTTGGTCCATGTCGCGCCAGACCAGCGGGCCTCGCGCGGTAATCGGCTGCGGCATTTCGGGTCTCACTAATTCATCACGGTTTTTGATGAAAGTTCAATCGAAGAGGTTAAATCGGCTACAACCCGCGCTACGTACAAAGGCGCGGTCAGCACGGAGGACATCCACATGACGACGCTTGTTATGCGCTTTTTCGCGGACGACACAGGCGCCACCGCTATTGAATACGGCCTGATCGCGGCCGGTATCGCCGTGGCAATCATCGCTACCGTCCAGGCTCTCGGCACCAACTTGAACAGCACCTTCTCGTCGGTTTCGACTGCCATGAAGTAGTTTTTGTTGCCGTTTCGCAACCAAAGCCCTCGGTTTCGGCCGGGGGTTTTTTGCGTTTGCTGTCCTGTCACACTTTATGTTCGCGATCGGAAACGGATCGTTCACCCCAGATTCAATTCCTTGAAGAAGTCGTTGCCCTTGTCGTCGATGACGATGAAGGCGGGAAAATCGACCACCTCGATGCGCCAGATCGCTTCCATGCCGAGCTCGGGATATTCCAGGGTCTCGACCTTCTTGATGCAATGCTCGGCGAGATTGGCCGCAGCGCCGCCGATCGAGGCGAGATAAAAGCCGCCGTGTTTCTTGCAGGCGTCGCGCACGACCGCGGCGCGATTGCCCTTGGCCAGCATCACCATGGAGCCGCCGGCTGACTGGAAATCCTCGACGAAGGAGTCCATGCGGCCGGCCGTGGTCGGCCCGAACGCGCCCGAGGCGTAACCTTCCGGGGTTTTTGCCGGGCCGGCATAATAGACCGGATGGTTCTTGAAATAATCCGGCAGGCCCTGGCCTTTCTCCAGCCGCTCTCGCAGCTTGGCGTGCGCCAGATCGCGCGCCACGATCATCGGACCGGAGAGCGACAGCCGCGTTTTGATCGGATGTTTGCTCAGCTGAGCGAGAATGTCCTTCATCGGCTTGTTGAGATCGATCTGCACCACCTCGCCGCCGAGTTTCGAGGTGTCGACCTCGGGCAGATATTTCGCCGGATTGTGCTCGAGCTCTTCCAGGAACACGCCGTCCTTGGTGATCTTGCCGAGCGCCTGGCGGTCGGCCGAGCACGACACGCCGAGCCCGATCGGCAGCGAGGCGCCGTGACGCGGCAGGCGGATGACGCGCACGTCGTGGCAGAAATATTTGCCGCCGAACTGCGCGCCGACGCCGAGCGACTGCGTCATCTTCTGGATTTCCTGCTCCATCTCTTTATCGCGAAAGGCGTGGCCGTCCTCGGAGCCATGGTCGGGCAGCGCGTCGTAATATTTGCAGGAAGCGAGCTTGACCGTTTTCATCGTCAGCTCGGCCGAGGTGCCGCCGATGACGATGGCGAGATGGTACGGCGGGCACGCTGCGGTGCCGAGCGTGAGCACTTTCTCTTTCAGGAACGCGAGCATGCGCTCGCGGGTGAGGATCGACGGCGTCGCCTGGAACAAAAACGCCTTGTTGGCCGAGCCGCCGCCCTTGGCGATGAACAAGAACTTGTACGCCGCGTCGGCCTCGGCATGATCAGGATTGTGGCTCTCGGCATAAAGCTCGACCTGCGCCGGCATGTTCGAGCGCGTGTTCTTCTCCTCGAACATGGAAATCGGCGCCAGCTGCGAATAGCGCAGATTGCGCTTGAGATACGCATCGCGCGCGCCCTCGGCGAGCGCCGCCTCGTCGTCGCCGTCGGTCCAGATCAGCCGGCCCTTCTTGCCCATGATGATCGCGGTGCCGGTATCCTGGCACATCGGCAACACGCCGCCGGCGGCGATATTGGCGTTCTTGAGGAAGTCGTAGGCGACGAACTTGTCGTTGTCGGAGGCTTCGGGGTCCTCGACGATGTGCTTGAGGGAAGCGAGATGCGCGGGGCGCAGGAGATGATTGATGTCAGTGAAGGCGGCTTCCGCCAGCGCGCGTAAGGCCTCGCGCGGGACAACCAGCACCTCCTCGCCCATGACGCGCTCGACCCGCACGCCGTCGGCGATTTTGCGGTAGGGCGCTGGGTCTTTGCCGAGGGGGAACAGCGGGGTGTGCTTGTAGGGAGGGACGGGGTGAGATGTGAGGGGAGCGTTCACAGCAAGTTCCTCATTCTGGCGCCTGGTCGACAACTATAGGAATGAGAGGAATTCCGCTACCGTCATTCCCGCTTGTGCGATGATGCCTCGCGTCGTGCCACGCTTGAGATCGCCGCTATGGACCGGTACCGTCACCTTGCGCGCCGGATCGGTCAAGTGAATGAGCCGGCAATGGCTGCCCGACGTGCGCGACACCACAAAACCCGCCCGTTCAAGCGCGCGGATCACCTCGCGCGCTGTGAGCGCCGGCAACCGCTCGTTCATGCCGCAAGCGTAACGGTGACTTCTCGGATGCGCGGCGGCTCGCCGTTTGGCACAGGCTCGCCGCGCGCGAGGCTATCGGCGATCACTAGCCGGATAGCATCCTCCGCCATCGCCAACGCCTCGCGCTCATCCTTGCCGTAGGTGACGATTTCGGGAAACGCCGGAACGCGCACGGTGAACCCGCCCTCTTCCTCGGGTTCGAGCACGACGGCGAAAGTTCGTTTTCCGTCCATGGCGTGGTCTTTCAGGAGCCGGAGTTTAATATAGCATCGACTACGCAAAATGCGTAGTCGTAGTGAGCGTAGCCCGGATGGAGCGGAGCGCAATCCGGGATACTGCGCTCCCGCCTCGCTGTCTGCCCCGGATTTCGCTGAACTCCATCCGGGCTACAGCCCGAATAGCTTCTCCGCATTGCCATGCGCAATCCGCTCCTTGTCCGCGGCGCTGACCGGGATTTGCTCCAGGAAGGCGCGGGCTTGGGCCATCGAGCCGTAGGGATGGTCGACCGAGAACATGATGCGCTCGGCGCCGACTTCGAGCAGGAGGCCCAAGAAGGTCGCCGGAAAATTGAAGCCGCCGAAGGTGTAGTGCACGTTCTGCCGCAGGTAGTCGCCGAGCGTGCGTTGCAGCTTGGTCAGCGGCGGCTGCAGGTTGCGGTCGAGCCGCGGCAGCATAAAGGACAGGCCTTCGCTCAAGTGGCCGACGACGATCTGCAGCTTCGGATAGCGGTCGAACACGCCGCCGAGGATCAATCGAATGACGTGAATGGCAGTCTCGATGTGCCAGCCCCAGCCCGAGGTCGCGAACACCCAGCTCACTTCCGGGGAGAAGCCGGAATATTGCGCCTCGACCACCGCCTGCGGCGGCCGCGTCGGGTGCATGTAGATCGGCACGTTGAGCGCCTCAGCGCGCTCGAAGATCGGCCAGAAGAATTTGTCGTCCATGTAGCGGCCGCGGATGTGGCCATTGATCAGCGCGCCGCGAAAGCCGAGCTCGCGGACGCAGCGTTCCAGCTCGGCTGCGGCCTTGTCCGGCACCATGGTGGGCAGCGCGGCAAGCCCGGCGAAGCGCTTGGGATGCTTCTTCACCGCCTGCCCAAGAAATTCATTGGCATCGCGCGCCAGCGGCACCGCTTCCGCCGCGTCCAATTGTTCGGTGCCCGGCGCGTTGATCGACAGCACCTGCATGTCGATGCCGGCCGCGTCCATGTCCGCGATCCGCTTGGCGTCGATCTCGACCAGCTGTTCGAGAATCTTGGCGCCGCGGGCGCCGGTCTTGGCGATATTGTCTTTGAGCTGCCGACCGGCGCCCTCGAGAAATCCGGGCGGGGCGAAGTGCTCTTCAAGGGTAATGGTGCGCATGATTGTCTTTCTGTCGTGTTGGCGAAAGCCATCATGGAGCGCCGGATCAATTCCGGCAATGACGACATAACGGTCGGGAATTCGATACTCGACGGCCAGCCGATTGCCGTCGGTCCAATGCCGAGCCCGCGGCAAAGAAAACCTGGACGAGACGCAATGCAATGGCCGCCCCCTGCCGAAGTATATTGCCAAGATGCGCAACCAGAGCGAGAATGTTGCGGTCTGATAAGAGAAGGGCACAGGCAATGGCGATCAACCAAGCATTCCTCGGCCACAGCATATTTGCGCAGTTGTCGATTCGAGGCGCATTGACGCGTTTCCAGGGCTATGGGGCCGCACCAGGCTCGCCGCCTCCGACGGACACGCAGCGCATCGATCGCTTCATTCAAGCGATCAAAGACATGGACATCAGGAACGTCTGGATTCAGCTTTTCAGCCGCCCGGGCGACGTTGAAGATAACGACACGGACCGAAAGCTTCGTACGGCGCTTATCGCCGCACTCGGCCAGGCAGGCATCGGTTGGGCTGGCTGGGGCTATTGCGCGGGCAAGAATAGTGGACGCGACAAAGGCCTCGTCCAGCAATTTCAGAACGACCTGAAAATGTCGGCATTCATGATCGATGCAGAGCCAGGTAACAAGGTATACCCAAATCCAAAATTTCCCAAAGACCCCTCAAAGAACTTGCCCGATATTTGGAAGGAAGCGGACTTCGACGACTTCACAAGTTCGCTGCAAAAGGAATTTGGCATCGACAATCTCGCACTCACCACCTGGCCCGTGCTGCAGATTCAGGACGACGTTGCAAATGGTATTCCACTCATCGCGCTGATGAAGATTGCCGCACCTCGGGTTTGCGCGTTCGTGCCGCAAGCCTATTGGATGAACTACCCGACGACGGTCCACTACGGCTTCGGCCTTTCGAAAAACGACTACCCGCCGAATGATCCGGTTTCATTTGTCCGGCTTGTTCTCAAATCATGGAGTATGCTGGGCTTTACTCAGCCGCTGATTGTCGCCGGCCAATCGTATTGGGGCGAAGGCGGCCCGAACGAAGCCATAATGGACGGCAAACTCGGCAATTTTACGAGTAAATTTGCCGACTGGGCCCAGATTTTGGGCTTCGGCTGGTATCACGCCGGAACGACCAACACTCCTAAGAATGATTCGATGTCAGATACCATGATCTCGACTATCAAGCAGGCAAGACTTGGCGGCAAGCCCTACGAGCCGCCGCCCGCATCACCTGCGTCTGCTCCTGCAATGGTTTGAATTGCGCTCGGCCCGGCGACGTCGTGCGGCCGGATCGGCGGCGCGTCGAGTCAGGGCGGGACGGCGTCCTTTACTTGGAAAACTGCTTGGCGGCGACGATGGCGCGCAGCTTTGCGGCGCGCGCCGTCATCTGTTCGCGCAAGCAGGTGAAGACGTCGGCATAGCAGACGTAGCCCGGATTGCACGACGGGCAATCCGGGATCGGTAGCCTGCCACCGCGTCCACAGTGTCAATCGCGCACGTAATACTTCCGCTCGCTGCCGTCGAAGCGACCGGAGCGCAGGCAACATTTCTTGAAAGCTTTTTCCGGAGCCGCAAGGGCACAGATCGTTGCGCCCGAGTTTCTCGATCAGCTCCTTGTCGCCGTGGACGATGCGATCGCCGCGGCGCACGCGCGTTTCGGACGGATAACCCCCGCCTCCGTTTACGCGTGACCTCGAAAGCAAGGCAGGTCGTCGAAATCGTCATTGCGCTGCATGACACGCCTCCTTGGCTGGGTGCGTTGGGAATACGCCTGATATGGCAACGCGGCCTGGTAATGTCCAGCCAACCGGATGGGTTTCACTTCGCGCAACCCGTTCGGTGCACCACCGGACGTGGAATCGACCGCGGTAGCAAAATCTTCAGCATTTTCGCTTTCATTGCATTTTTAGGATCAGTCCCGAGCCCGCGGGTCAATATTGGGGAACGTCTCATGCGCAACACCGTGGTTTTCCGCAGCGCTTTGATTTGCGGCGTCCTGGCCCTTGCCGGCTACATGTATGTGATGGCGCGAACCAGCCTGGCGCTGGACAAGGAAAGCAGCGCCTTCGCCCAGAATACGGTCACCGCCGTCGGCGCCCATTGGGACGCCGCCGAATTGTGGCAGCGCGCCACGCCGCATTTCCGTGAACAGACTTCGCAAGAGGATTTGCGCGCGCAGTTCGATGCCGCAAACGGCAGGCTCGGCCCGATGACTGAACCGCTCTCTATCGCCGGCAAGACTTCGTTCCCGATCATCCCGACCAGCGCGCCGCTCTTCGCCGACTACATCGTGCGCTCGGCGTTTGCCAAAGGCGAAGCCGACATCGTCGTCCGCACCGTCAAGACCGCGAATGGCTGGGCCATCGACAGTTTCAGCATCGGCGCATCGCCGGAAATGCGGAAGCTGCTCGGCCTGCAAGGCTGAACATCTTCCCCTCCCCCTTGTGGGGGAGGGAAAATATCAGTGATGCATCTCGTCGCCCGGCATGATGCCCCACAGATTTGCGGCGGACGGGTCCTTGGCCCACACTTTCGGACGCTGCGGATTATCGCGGTGCCACGGCCGCGGCTCGAAATAGCCGAGCTCCTCGTTCATGCGGTCGAGCTCGGCGAACAATTCGGTGATCAGGCCGGCCGGGCTGCGGTGATAGGTGAAAAGGTTGTGGCCGATGCCATGGCGGCCGGGTCCCCACAACAGCTTGTAGCCGTTGACGGACAGGAAATCGCACGCCGTCTGCATATGACCCCAATCGCGCAGTTCGAACGCGGTGTGGAAATGCCGGTTCGATCCGGTCTGCATCAGGTTGATGGTGTGGTGGTCGGGCCCGCAGCGCAGGAACGAGAAGAAGTCGCCCATCCAGTCGGATTCGCGAAAGCCCAGCACGTCGCAATAGAACTTGGTGACGTGCTTGACGTCGGTGACGTGGAAGGCGACGTGGCCGAGCTTGTGCGGCACGATGCCCTTGGCCTGGAATTTCTGGTGTGAAAAGTCGGCGCGCTTGAACACTTCCATCACCGTGCCCTTCGGGTCTTCGAAGGTGAGCACGTCCGCGATCGAGGGCTCCGGATCCTTTTTGCGCGTCGTCTTGATGCCGTGGGCTACGACCTGCTTCTCGAACGCGTCGAGATCGTCGTGCTCGCCGAGCTGGAACGCGACGCGCGAGCAGCCCGCCTGCGCGCCTTTGCGCAACACGACCGAGTGGTGATCGACGGTGTTGGCGAGAAAGACCGCGTCCTTCTCCTTGGCCGCGACCGTCATGCCGAGGATGTTGCTGTAGTAGTCGGCCTGCTGCTCGACGTCGGGCACGTCGTAGCTGGCGTGGGCGATCTTTTTGACGCGGATCATGGAGGGCTCCTTTTCTTTCTAGCCCCTCCCCCTTGTGGGGAGGGGTTGGGGTGGGGGTAGTGAGGTGATGTGAGTGCGTCGACGCCTGCGAACTCCCTCCCGACCCCCCACCCTACCCTCCCCCACAAGGGGGGAGGGAATTCATTTCTTCTCGCGCGGCAGCGCAGCGATGACGTCGACCATCCTGGCAACGTCGTCGCCGCCGAAACCCATCGCCATGAAGCGCTCGTAGAGCGGGATCACGCTGTCGAGTATCGGCGTCGCCACGCCTACATTGTCGGCGAAATCTCCGATCAGATCGAAGTAATGCTGCAACGCCGGCACCGGACCCTGCACCGGCTGAAAGCGGCGCTCCGCCATCCACGGCGCGCGGATGCCGAACTGCGTCGAGCCGCCGGAGCCGGTGGCGATCGCTTTGATCATCAGCGGCAAGTCGACGCCGGCCTTGAGCCCGAGCGCCATGGCTTCCGCGGTCGCCGCGATATTGATTGCGACCAAGAGATTATTGACCAGCTTGACCCGGCTCGCGGCGCCGAACTCACCGAAATAGAGGCAGGAATCGGCAAAGCCGGCGACGACCCGCTCCGCCTGCTTGCAGGCCTCGGCATCGCCGGCAAGATAGATGACGCCCTTCTTCGCCGCGACCATGCCGGGCGTTCCGGAGACTTCGCCGTCGATGAATTTCGCGCCCTTTTGCTGCAAGGGCGCGATCTGGCGCTTCTTGTCCGGCACCGGATGCGAGCCGAGCTCGATGACGATCTGCCCGGGCTTTGCCGTTTGCACGAGTCCCGTCGGGCCCTGCATGGCGTCGTCGAGCGCTTCGGTCGAGGGCAGGCACGAGAACACGATATCCGCCTGCGCGCCGACGTCGGCCGCGGACCGCGCCGGCACGCCGCCGATCTTCTCGAACTCGGCGAGCGAGGAGCGGCGAAAGCCGACCACGCGGTAGCCGCTTTTGATGAGATTTTCCGCGATCGGCAGGCCGATCTTGCCGACTCCGACAAAGCCGATGGTCTCCATTGCCCGTTCCCTCTGCGTCCTTTTTCTTATGTCACTTCGATCGTTTGATCGGAGAGATTGACCCGCACGCCGAGCGTGCCCTCCATGACGGTCCATTCCTTGATCTCGAAGCTGCGCACCCCGTTGATGAAGAAAGGATCGGCCTCGGCGAGCGCGCGCGCTTCGCTGGCGTCCTTGGCGCGCAGCACGGTCAGGCCCTGGCCGGTCGGCGGGCCTTCGCCGTCGGCCAGCGGCCCGGACGCAAATACCAGGCCGCGCTTTTCCAGGCCGATCATGTATTCGAGATGCGCCGAAAGATACGGCTGCAATTTGTCCGGCGTCACCGCCGGCTTCGACAGCACGACGTAAAACTTCTTGCGCAGCATTTTGCGCGTCAGATCGGCAACACGCTCTGCAAAAAACATGACTCACGCCTCGAGTTTATAGAATCTTGGTTTGCGCATGATCTTATCCGAAAACCGGTATCCACTTTTCGGGATCATGCTCTAGACCAGCCGCGAGCCGTGCGGCAGGCCGAGAAAGTGCCGGCCGATCGCCTCGTAGATCGAGAATTGCGACTGCGCCTGCTGCGACACTGCGTGCATGTCGCGGAACCGGCGCTCGAACGGCCTGCTCTCGAAGATCGCCGTGGCGCCGGCGGCGAGGTAGGTCTGCTCGACGACGTGCACCGCGGTCTGGCTGGCGTTGATCGACGCCATGCGCAGCCGGATGCGCTGCTCCATCGACGGCGTGCCGGTTTGCGCGCCTTGCCAGATCTCGCGCCAGGCTTCGAGAAAAAACGCGCGCGCCGCGGCAAGCTGCGACTGCATGACGCCGACCTGCGACTGCACCACAGCACTCTCGCGCAGCACCGAGGTCTGGCCCTGGGGCGTCTTGCCCTGGGCCAGCGCGCAAAAATCGTCCAGCATGGTGCGCGCAATGCCGAGCGCGATCGCCGGAAAGCTCGAGCCGAACAGCTGATAGATGGTGAACTTGTAGAGCGGGCCGTGCTCGCGGCGCTGCGCCGGATTGAGCGCGTGGTAATCGACGGAATAATCTTCCGGCACGAACACGTCGGTCAACGTATAGGTGTTGCTGCCGGTGCCCTTGAGCCCCATCACATGCCAGACGTCTTGGAACGTCGCGCGCTCGCGCGGCACGACGAACGTCTTCTGCACCGGCTTGCCGCCCGCGTCGCGACGCTGCTGGCCGTCGGCCTCGTAGATGAAACAGTGCGCGGCGAGCCAGGTGGCGTGCTTGCTGCCGCTGGCGAACGGCCACACCCCGTTGACGCGATAGCCGCCCTTGTCGGCAATCGCCTTGGCGTTGTTGGTGGGACCCCAAGCCAGCACGCCGCGCGGATTTTTCTTGAACATTTCCTCGGCGATGTCCGGCTTCATATTCCGGGTAATGGTGCCGCAGACCGAGGTCTGGCCGATGCACCACGCGGTCGAGGCGTCGGCCTTGGCGATCTCCTCGATGGCCTGCACGTAGTCGACCGGCGAGACCTCGTCGCCGCCGTAAGATCGCGGCAATAACATGCGCCACAGCCGGGCCTCGTGCAGGGCGTCGACCAGGTCGGCGGGCAGCTCGCGATTGGCCTCGATGCGCGGCACCGCGGCGGCGATGACCGGCGCCAGCGCGCGCGCATTGGCGACGCAATCGACTTTTGCCCGGTCATCCATGTGCGTTTCCCAACATCCGCCGGCTTGTCGCCGGCCACCGGCCATATCTTACCTGTCGTAACGCCGCGGTCCATCGGCGTTCGCGGCCGAAACAGCCTGAACGCCCCGAAGCGGCCATGAACGTCCGCCATTGCAGCAGCGACTAAGCGTCAATCGCAACTGCTGCGTGAAAGCCTAAGGAGAGCCTCATGGAACGACGCTCATTGCTGCAGCTGGCCTGCGCGATCATGCCCATTTCGGTGCTGACCACGCGCGCCGAGGCCGCGACGCCGGATCAAGCCAAGGTCGCCTATCACCTCTCCGATCTCGACAAGGTCGATTTCGTGCTGGGCAACATCCGCAACCACTACAACGGCATGGGCGGTCCGGACAAAGTGACCATCGCGCTGGTCGTGCACGGGCCGGCGCTCAAGGCATTTCACGCGGCGGGCGCCACGCCCGACATGACCAAACGCACCGACGAGATGAAGAAGTCCGGCCTGCAGCTCAACGCCTGCATCAACACCATGCGGGCGCAGGAAGTGACGCTCAAAGACCTGCTGCCGGGCTTCATCATCGCCGACAAAGGCGGCGTCGTGCGGCTCGCCGAATTGCAGTCGCAAGGTTACGTCTATCTGCGGCCCTGATAAAGCATGATCCCGAAAAGTGGCGCCCGGTTTTCGGAAAAGATCATGCTTCACTAAAAATCTCATTTAGACGGACCGAGTTTCGCCAAGATCGGCGCCAAGCGCGCCATGTCGCCGCGGATATGGGCGTCGAAATCGCCAAGCCCGATATTGGCCGGTACAAAACCTTGCTGACGGATTTTGGCCTGGATGTCCGGGTCCTTGCCGACTTCGACGATGGCGTCGTGCAGGGCCTGCAGCACGGCGCGCGGCGTTTTTGCCGGCGCCAGGAAGCCGTACCAGGTCGTATTGAGGTAATCGACGCCGGCGGAGCGCGCGGTCGGAATTTTGACCGGTTCGGTCACCGGCGTGTCGTCGGCCACGGCGAGCGCCAACAGGCGCCCGTCCTGCAGCATCGGCAAAACGAAGGCTTCCGGGGCGAAGGTGGCCTGAATATTCCCGCTCAGCATGTCGGTGAGAATGGTCTGGCTGACCGTGTAAGGAACATGGACCAGTTCGGTGCCGGTCTTGTAGGCGAAATAGGCCCCGGCAATATGCGTCGCGGTGCCGATGCCGGCCGAGCCGTAATTGATGGTGCCGGGCTTGGCTTTGGCGAGCGCGACGAACTCCGGCAGATTATGGACGCCGAGCGACGGCGGCACTGCGACGATGGTCGGCGCCTGCGCCACCATGCAGATGCCGGCGAAGTCGGCGATCGGATCGAACGGCAGATTCCGGTTCATCGCGCCGAGGATGGCGTGGGCGGAATTCGTCAACAGAACCGTGTAACCGTCCGGTGT